>Ga0265314_10001370_pt1 | contig 27380 bp, 22 predicted proteins | sample 4126metaG_FD_203106 | JGI IMG/M metagenome (GOLD analysis project Ga0265314, IMG submission 203106) | Rhizosphere microbial communities from Carex aquatilis grown in University of Washington, Seatle, WA, United States - 4-1-26 metaG | ecosystem: Host-associated > Plants > Roots > Rhizosphere >... | reverse complement strand
CGCGGCACTGGATGGAGGATGGACTGGTGGAGATCTCGCTTGGACTGTTCTTCGTGCTTCAGGCCGGCGTGTATTTGGCGTGGCGAATGCCGCCAATATGGGTTGCCCCTGCGGGTTCCCTGTGCATCATATGGGGATTCAAGAAGCTTAAGGAGCGGGTCACGTTCCCAAGGTGCGGGTATGTGGCGTTTCCAACGCCGGGCAGAGTTCGTCTGGCTTTACTGTTGCTGCTAGGTGTTGCGGTTGCGATTAGCGGTCTGCTTAATGGCGACGAATGGTGGCTAGATCGAATAGCCATCCTGGTTTTCGTAGTGGTTTTTGCCCCGCGCCTTCCTATGCCTAATCTCGAATACAGGCAACCACGCATACTTTGGGAGGGCTTCCTCTGCTTGCCGTTGGCCGCATTTCTGGGGTGGTCCTCAGCCGTTAGTGAGTTCAAAACCGTCGACGTCTTGGTTGAGATGTTGGGTGTCTGCGTGGCGATCGTTGGCGCTGCGCAACTCGAGAGTTTCTTGAAGGCCAACCCAAGACCCCAGGGTCTAGAAGCATGAGCGAGCTGGATCGCGTAATTCACGAGCCCGCTCGGTTGACGATCATCGCGCTCTTATCGAGCGTCAAGGAAGCCGACTTTCTGTATCTTCTGCGTGAGACTGGACTGACCAAGGGCAATCTCTCCACCCACCTGATCAGGCTCGAGGAAGCCGGGTACGTCGAGATCGAGAAGACCTTTCGGGGAAAGATCCCACTCACGCTCGTGCGGCTCAGTTCAGAAGGCCGAGCGGCGTTTCAGGATTATCGCAAGTCGATGAAGGACATCCTCACGCCATCGAAAGCCGCTTCTAAAGCCAGGCGCATTCCGATTCAATTGCCGACGTAGCGCGCGTACAGGCTGCGGGCGATCGCCGGGTCGGTGGTGCCTTTGATGATGGCGCGGCCATCGGGGAAGACGGTGAGCTCGTAAGGATCGATACTCGCGCGAACCGCGAAATCATTGGCGCGGACGGTGGCAAGCGGCGCGAGGCGGCGGGCCAGATCGGTCAGATCCACGGGACGGAAGCGCTCATGAATCTGGACGGCGTTGCGGCCACACAAGCTGATGGGCGCGCGGCGCTGGCCGGTTAGATGGACGAAATCGCGGCGGGCGCAGCAAGGGCAATCGGGATCGCGAGCCGGGGAGGACGTCTGGCGAATTTCGCCCGACCAAACATCGAGGGTCGTCAGACGCGCTGCGACCGACTCCGGACCGCGCGCGAGGATCTTCAGGGCATCGCCTGCGGCTAGGGCGGCGATGGCCGCCGTCACGGGACCCAGTACGCCTTCGGTTTCACACGTCGGCTGCGATCCCGGGGGAGGCTCCGGGTAGACACAGCGCAGGCAGGCTGTGCGCCCCGGCACGATCGCCAGCTTCAATCCATAGCTGCCCACCGCGGCCGCGTAGATCCAGGGGATTCCGGAGCTAACGGCGTAATCGTTCACCAGGAATCGCGCCTCGAAATTGTCGGTTCCGTCCAGGATCAATCCAACCCCTTCAAAAAGATCCTCGATATTGGCGGGTGTGAGATCGGCGACCAGGGGCTCGATCGCGACCTCGGAGTTCACACGAGCCAATCGCCTGGCCGCGGCTATGGCTTTCGGCAAACCTTCGGCGGCGTCGGATTCCTCGAACAGAAACTGGCGTTGGAGGTTGCTCCACTCGACGAAATCGCGGTCGATGATGCGCAGCCGCCCGACACCCGCCCGCACTAGAATCTCGGATTCGACGGTGCCCAGGGCGCCGCAACCGATGACGGCCACGGAAGCCGCTCGGATCCGCTGCTGCCCGTCAGGACCTAAAGGGGCGAAGCGGCTTTGACGCGAGTAACGGGAGTCCGTGGGTTGCGTCATAGAAATACGCCCCTCATGATATCAACGGGGCGTGCAGTGTCACATGCGTTATTATTGAACAACGTGCGATTGCGGACGCTTGTCGCGCTTCTCGCCGGCCTGGCTCCAGCGTTCGGACCGGTTTTTGGCCAAGTGCCGGGCCAAGACACGTCTGCAGGCCGCTGGGAAGGCCGGCCGATCTCGCGCATCGAATTCGACCCACCGCAGCAGCCTCTGCCGCTGGAGGAATTGAATCGTCTTCTGCCGCTGAAGGCGGGCAGTCCGCTCCGCATGGAGGATGTTCGCGACGCGATTCAGAAACTCTATGCCACCGGCCGGTTCGCGGACGTGTCGATTGACGTGAGCCCAGCCGACGCCAATGCGGACGGATCGGGCGCCGCGCTGCGGATCTCCACCGAGCTGAACTACTTCATCAGTGGCGTGAATATCGCGGGCGAAAGTGAGCCCCCTAACCGCAACCAGTTGATTTCGGCATCAAAACTGGAGTTGGGAGCTCTGTTTGTGGAATCGGACCTGGATCGGGCCATCGACAACATGCAGGAAAAACTGCGCGTGAACGGCCTGTATAACGCGACCATCCAACGTCGCGTGGACCGGCGCCCGGAGACGGAAGAGGCCAACGTGTATTTCGAACTCGACGCGGGGTACCGGGCGCACTTTGACGGCATCGAGCTGGCGGGGCAAATCAACCGCCCCAAGGATTCCTTGATGAAAGCCACGGGTTGGCATCGCGGTTTTGGACCCATCCGGCTTCCGGGATGGCGGGACGTGACCGAAAGCCGCGTCCAGACCGGGCTGGAACGCTTGCGGAAGGATTTCCAAAAGGGAGACCGGTTGGAAGCGAAGGTCACGCTGGACAAACTGGACTATCACCCCGACACGAATACGGCCACACCGTATCTGACCATCGACAGCGGCCCAATTGTGGAGGTACGCACCACGGGAACCAAGCTTTCCGGCAGCCGCTTGCGGGAACTGGTGCCGGTGTACCAGGAGCGCACCGTAGACCGGAGCCTGCTGGTGGAGGGACAGAACAACCTGGCGGAATACTTCCGGTCGAAGGGTTATTTCGATGCACAGGTCGATTTCATGCAGCACGATCCGGAGCCGAACCGCACGCTGATCGAATACAACATTACTTCCGGCGACCGGCACAAGCTGAAACACATCGAGATCACCGGTAATCGTTATTTCGACTACGCGACTTTGCACGAGCGGATGAATCTCCAAACGGCCAGCTTTCTGCGACGCCGGTATGGGCTCTATTCGGAGCGGTTGCTGCAGCAGGACGAGGAAAACATCGCCGACTTGTACCGGGCCAACGGCTTTCCGGACGTGAAGGTGACCAATCCCCCGGTTCAGGACAATTACGGCGGCCTGCACGGCAACCTGTCGGTATCGATTCAGGTCGACGAAGGGCCCCAGTGGCTCGTGAACCAAATGACGATCGAGGGAGTTCCGGCAGACGACGAAGCGTACCTGCGATCGATCGTGCGATCCACCGAAGGGCAACCCTACAGCGCGGCCAACGTCGCATCCGATCGGGACGCGGTTCTGGGCTACTACTACAACAACGGCTATCCCGACGCGCAATTCGATAGTAGCCAGGACCCCGCGCCCGTCCCTAACCGGGTGAACCTTCGCTACAAGGTGGTTCCGGGGGAGCGCCAGTTTGTTCGCGGTACTCTGGTCCGCGGCCTGGAAACGACCAAAGCGTCGCTGGTGGCCAGCCGGATCTCGGTGGCGCCGGGCGATCCGATCTCCCAAAGCCGCATTGCCCAGAGCCAGCAGAGGTTGTACGACCTGGGGATCTTCTCCAAAGTGGAGACGGCGCTCCAGAATCCAGACGGCAAGGAAGAAAACAAGTATGTCTTGTTCCATATGGACGAAGCCCGCAAGTACTCGTTCAACTTCGGTCTTGGCGCGGAGATTGCAAGGATCGGGGGAAGCGCCAACTCGCTGGATTACCCGGCTGGAACTACGGGCTTCAGCCCGCGCGTATCGGTAGGCGTGAGCCGGATCAACTTTCTGGGGCTGGGCCACACGATAAGCTTGCAAACCCAGGTTTCGACATTGCGAAAGCGAGCGCTGGCGAACTATGTCGCGCCGCAGTTTGAGGGGCACGAAAGCTTGTCGCTGAGTTTTTCCCCCCTGTTTGACGATTCAAACGACGTGCGAACATTCGCGGCACGGCGCGTGGAGGGGACCGTGCAGCTGGCCCAGAAGATTTCGCGCGCCAACACGATCCAATACCGCTATACCTTTCGAAGGGTTACGTTGGACCCCAACTCGCTCAAGATCGCTCCACAGGCGGTCGGCTTGCTCAACCAACCGGATCGCGCAGGACTGATCGGTAGTTCCTTCATCCAGGATCGGCGCGACGATCCGGTTAACTCGCACCGCGGCATTCTGAACACTGTCGATTTGGCCTACGCCTATAAAGCATTCGGCTCGGAAACCGACTTCACCCGGTTGCTGGTGCGAAACGCGACCTACTATCCGATCGGGCGGGAGATCGTGCTGGCCCGCTCTCTGCAGTTTGGTTACATCCAGCGGTGGGGCGGCCTATCTGCAATTCCGCTCCCGGAACGATTCTATTCCGGTGGCGCCTCGACAAATCGTGCATTTCCAGACAATCAGGCCGGTCCGCGCGATACCCTGACCGGGTTCCCTATTGGCGGCAGCGCTCTCTTTTTCCATTCCACTGAACTGCGGTTCCCGCTGATTGGAGACAACATTGGCGGCGTGCTCTTCCATGACATGGGCAACGTCTACACGGGAATAAACACCATCAGTTTTCGCTTCCACCAGCAAAACCTGCAAGACTTCAACTATATGGTGCATAGCATCGGCTTCGGGATCCGCGTCCGGACGCCGGTGGGCCCCATCCGGGCAGACTTCAGCTACAGTCCGAATTCGCCGCGATTCTTCGGATTTAACGGCACCATCAACGACCTGCTGAACCTGCCGGCATCGCAGGCCCTGTGCTCGTCGTCGACGCCTCTATGCTCGAACCAGCACATCAACTCGTTTCAGTTCCATTTTTCTCTGGGGCAGACGTTCTGAATATGCTGGCCGGTCCCGTGGTGATGATCGGGTTGGCGCTTGCGGTTTCGCCGGGCTTCGCCGAGACGCTGGACCGTATCGCCGTCAGCGTGGGCCAGGAAGTGATCACGGAAAGCCAAATCATCCTGGATCTTCGTGTGGCGGCGTTTCTGGATCAGAAGCCGGTGGATTTGAGTGGCCCAGCCAAGCGTCAAGCGGCGGAACGGCTGGTGGACCAGCGTCTAATCCTGCGGGAAGCAGTGGATAGCCACGTGACGCTGCCGTCGGTCGAGGCGACCACCGGCCTGATTGCGCCGTATGCAGCCGAGACCGGCTACCAGGCGAACCTGCAGCGATATGGGATTTCGGAGCGTGACTTGGGCGCGCATCTGCTGGCGGGGCTCCGTACGCTGACCTTCACCGACCTGCGGTTTCGCCCGGATGTCCAGGTTTCCTCCGATGATGTTCGAAGCTACTACGACAAACTGCCTGATTCGGCCGCCGCGCCCAAACCGGCATTTGAAGACAGCCGCGAGCAGATGGAGAAACTGTTGACGGAACAGCGGGTGATCGACGCTCTCGATCAGTGGCTGGCCATGGCCCGTAGCGCGGCGAACATTCGATATCGAGACAAGGCGTTTGAGTGATGAGACGGTTGGAATGAGAAAGTTTCGACGCATCGCGCTTTGGACGCTCGGGGGCCTTGCAGCCCTGGTGGTTCTGGCCAGTATCGCGGGCGTGCTGATCGTCCGTAGCGACCGCTTTCACCAATACGTCCAGCGGCGCATCGTGGGAGAGATTGAGCGAGCCACGGGCGGTCGCGTGGAACTGGGCGGCTATTCGCTCGACTGGCACAATCTGACGGCGCAGGTGCAACAGCTCGTGATTCATGGCAAGGAATCCGCGGCCGAGCCGCCGCTCTTACAAGTCGGATCGGCAACGTTGGGCTTGCGGATTATTTCCGTGCTGGAGAAGAAGGTCGATCTCGCCTCTTTGCGCATCGAGCGTCCGCAGGCCTATTTTGTGGTCTACCCCGACGGTTCCACCAACTTTCCCGGACCGCCTGGAAGGCCCGACAAGTTGTGGTCGGAGGAACTACTGAATTTGAAGGTCGGCACGTATGAAGTCGTCGACGGGCAGATGGAGTACGAGGGCGAGCGGATTCCCCTGCACTTGAAGGGTGAGCATCTGCGGGCGCGGATGAGTTATGAGGCGCAGACACCTTCTTATCGCGGCGACGTTTCGACCGACAGTCTGCAGGTAACAGCAGAGGGATACGGACCTATCCCCACCAGCATGAGCGCGACGTTTGCGATTGAAAAGTCGCGTATCGTTCTCCCGCGCGTGCACCTGGCGACCAAAGAGTCCTCGGCCGACCTGAGCGGGACCCTCAACGATCCTAAGTCACTGCACGGGACGCTGGCGATGAAAGTCACAGCGTCCGTCCGGGAGGCGGTGAAAATATTTAATCTTCCCGTTGAGCCCGCGGGATCCGCATCCTTTGACGGCCAGGTGAACGTCGCGTTTGACCAACCCTTGACGTCGATCTTGCATGGTCGCGTGATCGCGCGAGGATTGGGTTACACGCAAGACCGTATAAAAATCCGGGATGCTGATGTGCGGGGCGACCTGCAGCTTACGCGCGACCGGCTGACGTTACGGCAGATGACCGCAACGGCATTTGGAGCAAACATCGCCGGTCAGGCGAATCTGGAGCACGGCCAGCAATTTCACATAGAAGGAACCATCGACGATCTGGATCTGCGCAGGGCCGCGGCTATACTCACGGACCGTCCTGTAGCCTGGAGCGGCACGATGGCGGGAACCTTTTCCACGGACGTGACGGTGGGCCAGCGGGACGCGATGGCTCGCGCCGCTCTCAGTATTACTCCTGCTGCCGGCGGAACGACGCCTGCTGGCGGAACTCCGGTGGATGGTCACCTCGATGTGGCGTACGATCAGGCGGGCGGGACCGTGGCGCTAGGGTCGTCTTCCTTCGCCACTCCGGCCACGCGCGTGGAGGTTTCCGGCACGCTCGGCAAAATGCTGCAGGTGCGCCTGCGGTCGACCGATCTGAACGATCTGCTGCCGGTGCTCGCTCTGGCGGAGGACAATCCGCCGTCCGAGATTCCGCTGAAGCTCCGCAACGGCAGCGTTACCGCCGACGGATCCGTAACGGGCCCGTTGGACCAGCCTCGATTTGTGGGGCAGGTTACGGTCAGCAATGGAGCGATCCAGGGGCACGGATTCGACCGGTTCGCGGGCGAGATCGACGCTACACGCCAGGAAATCAGCGGGACGCGGTTGACGGCTTCCCGTGGCGCGATGACCGCATCTGGAGCCGTCAGTCTGAAAGCCCGCGACGGCGGTTTCGATGACCCTGGTGTGGCGGCGCAGTTCGACCTGAGGAATGCTCCGGTCGGCGAGCTGGCTCGGGAAGCGGGGAGCACGGTGGAGATCATGGGGACCGGCGCGGCTAGCGTGCGCGTGGCGGGAACGCTCCGGCGCCCAGAGGCTGAGTTGGCGCTCGATATCCAGAAGCCGGCGGCGTTCGGCGAGCAGATCGATCGCCTGCGCGCCGAGGCACGCTACCGGCTGGGCGAGCTGGACATCGCCAACGGCATCGCCAATGACGGGACGTCCGAACTGCGGTTTAGCGGGAATTACCGGCATCCGGAGAACGATCTGAAATCGGGCGATGTCAGCTTTGAAGCGACCGCGCAGAACGTGACAGCGTCGCGGATCGAACACATCGCCAAACTTTCTCCGCCGGTGGACGGTCAGCTGGCTGGGAAGCTGAGCGGAACGGGACGGGTCGCCAACGGAAAATTCGATCTCACCGCCGCGACCGCGGATCTCACGGCGAAGGGCGTCACGATGGATCAGGAGCCAATTGGCGATCTTTCCCTTGTCGCCGAGACCACAGGGTCCGAAATGACCGCGCATGCCAGCGGTAATGTGCGGGAATCGACAGTGGAGGCGAGCGGCAAATGGCGATTGGAAGGCGATGCTCCGGGCGAAGCCACCGTGAAGTTCTCGCGCATGAGCCTCGATTCCCTGCACGACCTGGCGATGCTCGGACGCAAGGAGGATCGTCCGGAGGCGCCGCCGTTCGAAGGGTTTGTACAGGGCGGGGCCACGATCACGTTGCCACTGCAAAAACCCGAAGCGTTTCACGCGAAGGTGACCTTGGACACGGTCCAGGTCAATCCGCGGCCCAGCCAGGTTTTGCGGTTGGGCGTGCAGCAGCAGGACGTCATTCTGAAGAATTCCCAGCCGCTGGTGCTGGACATCACCAGCGACCGTGCTCAGCTCACTCCGGCGCAATTCACCGGGAGGAATACCAACGTCTCGCTGGAAGGCGGGATACCGTTCAAGGGAACTGCCGGCGCCGATTTCTCCGTGCGCGGAGACATCGACCTGGTGATTCTTCAGCTGATCAATCCCGACCTGGCCGCCAAGGGAGTTGCGAACCTGCAAGTGTCGATCCGCGGGAATTTGCAGAATCCCAACATGAATGGCCGCTTGTCACTGAGCAAGGCGTCCTTGTCCTACCGCGATCTGCCCTATGTGGTCGACAATGCCGCGGGGTCGATCGCATTTGACCGGAATCGCGCGACCATCGAAAAGCTGACCGCGGAGACCGGCGGCGGAACGATCACTTTCACGGGCAGCCTGGATTTCGGTGCGGCGCTCGAAACCGGGACCGCGCTGGTGTACCGCCTGCAGGCTGAAGCCCGCCAGGTGCGCGTGTCGTTGCAGCAGGACCTGAGGACCACCTTCGACGCGAGCTTACGGCTGACCGGAGCCTCGGACGCGAGCACGCTTTCCGGATCGGTGACTCTCAACCGCGCCTCGTTCAATCCACGCAGCGACCTGGGGCAGTTACTGGCCCAGGCTTCCGGACCGACCCCCGTGTCCACCACGACCAACGAGTACCTGCAGGGCATGCGGTTCGATGTGCGCATCGAAAGCGCCTCGAACTTCCAGGTGGAGACATCGCTGACGCGCGACGTGGAAGCGGAAGTGGATCTGCGGCTGCGCGGCTCGCCGGTTCGGCCCGTGTTGCAGGGTAGCGTTTCCGTCAATCAGGGCGACGTGCAAGTTTTCGGGACAAAGTACACCATCAATCGCGGCGATATCCGATTCCTGAATCCGGTGAAGATTGAGCCGACGGTCGACATGGATCTGGAGACCAAGTTGAGAGGCGTCACGGTAAACGTGACGCTCGCGGGACCGCCCAGCAACCTCAAGATGAACTGGAGTTCAGATCCGCCTCTTCAGAAAGAGGAAATTATCGCCTTGCTGGCGACGGGACGGGATCCGTCCGCGCCACTGAATCAGACGGCTCCAGGCGTCTCCGGCGGCGGTTCCACCAACTTCTCCGCTGCGGGTACGGGTCTGGTGGGGCAAGCGCTCAATTCGCAGCTCAACAGCCGGTTTCAGAGATTCTTCGGAGCCACTCGCGTAAAGATCGATCCAACCCTGACCGGCGTCGACAACCTTCCGCAAGCGCGCTTGACGTGGGAGCAGTCCGTCTCGAAGGATGTCACGCTCACCTACATTACGAACCTGAACCGCACGCAGGAGCAACTGGTACAGGTGCAATGGGACCTGGACAAGAACTGGTCGGCGATCGCGGTGCGGGATCCGAACGGGCTGTTCGGGATCGATTTTCAGTATCGGAAGAGATTCAAGTAGCGATTATTTGTGGCCTGGGTTATTTGTAGCCCAGATGCAAGGCCACTGCGCCGCCGGTCATGCGCTCGAACTCTACCCGCGAAAAACCGGCCCTCCGCATCTCCTGAGCGAGTTGCTCGGCGCCAGGAAATTTCCGGATGGATTCAGGCAGGTAGGAATATGCTTCGGGCGAGCCCGAGACAAGTCCTCCGATCCGTGGAAGTACGCTGGTTGAGAAGAAACCATACAACGCGCGGAAGACGGGATTCGTTGGCCGCGAGAACTCGAGGATCGCAGCCACCCCTCCGGGTTTCAGCACGCGCAACATTTCTTCCAGGCCGCTCTGGTAATTTGCCAGGTTGCGAAAGCCGAACGCTACCGTGATCAGGTCGAGCGAATCGCCTGCCAGGGGCAGCGCCAGCGCGTCGGCTTCGAATACCGGCGTTCGGAAACTGCTGGTGTGGATTTTGCGACGAGCCTCCACCAGCATCGGATGACAAAAATCGCTAGCCAGCACGGGCCGCAGCGCACGCGACTCCAGTGCCAACGCGACATCGCCCGTTCCGCAGCAGAGATCCAGGACCTGCGTATCCGGACGATCCAGAATCTCCGACACGCGTGCGACGGTTCGTGCGCGCCAGCGCTTGTCGAGATTGAACGAAAGCAGGTGGTTCAGCAGGTCATAGCGCGGGGCGATGCGGCCGAACATCCCGCGGACCCACTGGGACGCCGCTTGTTCATTTGCGGCCCCTTTGGGAGTGGTCCCTGTCATCGCAGAGCCGCTTGAATCGATTCGAGCACTAGGTGATCGTCCACGCCGGAAACGATGGCAACCTCGCCGATCTTGACCGGCAGCACGAAGTGAACCTGGCCTTGGACCGTTTTCTTATCGCTGCGGAGGCGCGCCGCCAAATGTGTGGGCTCGATTCCATCGAGCCCGGGAATGGGCCCGTACTTGGCTACGACGCTTTGGATGGAAGCCGCGTCGGAAGCGTTCAGTCGTCCAGTCTTTTCCGCGAGGATGGTCGCGGCGCGCATTCCCCAAGCGACCGCTTCACCGTGCAGGAACCGTTCGTAGCGCGTTTCGGCCTCGAGTGCATGGCCGAAGGTGTGGCCGAAGTTGAGGATGCGGCGAAGATCGCCCTCGCGCTCATCGGCGGTAACCACCTCGGCCTTGATGCGCACAGCCGCCGCGATAATACGCTCGAGCGTGGCGGGCTCCTGGGCCAGCACGGCGGGCGCGCACTGATCCATCACATTGAACAGCTCGGCGTCGCGGATCACGCCGGCCTTGACGATTTCGTAGAGTCCGGCCCGGTACTCGCGCGGGGATAACGTTCCGAGAACCTCGGGATCGATGAGCACCGCAAGAGGTTGATGAAAGCTGCCCAGCAGGTTCTTGCCGGAGACCAGATTCACGCCGGTCTTGCCGCCGACCGCGGCGTCCACCTGCGCCAGCAGCGTAGTGGGCACCTGAATCACCGGAATGCCGCGCATGAAGACAGCCGCCAGAAATCCGGCAACGTCGCCGACGATGCCTCCGCCGAAGGCGATGATGACGCTTGACCGGTCTCCGCCGGATTCGATCATCTGCTCGGCCAGCGCCTCCAGTTGAGAGAGTCGCTTGTTGGGCTCGCCGCCTGGGAAAAAGAGAACTTTGTGCTTGTGGTCGGCTATGGCTTGGTGGAGACTTTTGCCGTGCAGCTTGAATACGTCCGGCGTCGTGACGACAAACACCATACCGGATTTCGGCGGCAGAAAATCGCCAACGCGGGCCAGCGATCCGCGCTCCACGATGGCGTCATAGGCTCGCTGCGGCGTTTCCACGCGAAAGCTGGGCATATACGTTCGTTGTACCATGGGCCTGTTGACTCCACGGAAAACCCCTTCGTTTTTCCTGTTACTCCTGCTAGTCGTGCCTCTAGCGGAGGTGCGGCCTTCTGCGGTCCTCTGGGCGGGGCCCGCGATTCTGGTGTCCGCTATCGCCATCGCCTGGGCAGCGGAATCGGCGCAGTTCTTCATCGCGCAAGGGTTCGCGCTGGCGATTCTGGCGTGGCTGCAAACGTTGCCGGAGTTCGCGGTGGAAGCCGTGCTGGCCTGGCACCAGCAGGTGCAGTTTCTGCTGGCGAATCTCACTGGCGCACTGCGACTGCTAACGGGCTTCGGGTGGCCGGTGATCTACTTCACCGCTGCCATGTTCCAGCGCCGCCGTCGAGGCGCGCCGCTCAAGGTCATCCGCCTGGAAGAGCACCACGCCGTCGAAGTACTCGGCTTGGCCGCGCCCCTGCTGTACGTCGGCGTGATCGCCTGGAAGGGATCGCTCACTATTTACGACGGAGCGGTGCTGATCCTTCTGTACACGGCGTATTTGCTGATCCTGAGCCGCATGCCGCCCGAGGATCCAGAGACCATTGAAGACCTGGAAACGATTCCGCGCAAAATCGTCACCTCGCCGCGTTTGACGCGAATCGCGATCATCAGCGGACTGTTTCTCGCCGGCGGGATCCTGATCTACATCGCCGCCGAGCCGTTTCTGGCCAGCCTGTTGGCGCTGTCGATCGCGGTCGGGATTCCGGCGTTTGTGTTCATCCAATGGGTGGCGCCGGTGGTCTCCGAGTTTCCCGAGATGGCATCGACATTTTACTGGGCGCGTTCCGTGGATCGCGCCCCGATGGCGCTGATGAACATGGTCTCGAGCAACATCAACCAGTGGACGCTTCTCACCGCGATGCTGCCCATCGTGTTGTCGGTCAGCGTAGGCGCGGTCACGCCGATCGTGTTCGACCAAGAGCAGCGCGTCGAGCTGCTGCTCACCCTGGGTCAAGCGGTCATGGGCATGGTGTTCCTGATGAGTATGCGGCTCGCATGGTATGAGGCTGCGATTATGTTCGTGTTCTTCTGGCTGCCGTTCGTTCATTCTTCCTGGGCGAAACCGGTCACAGTTTTGTATTTCGTGTGGGCCGGGGTGGAAGTGGGCCGCATGATCGCGGGAAAGCGTCAGATGCTCGCGCCGAGGCTATTTGTGCGCATCTGGAACGAGCACATCCGGCGCTAGCACCTCACAACGCCAGTTTCTGTTCCAGATCCCGCTTCACGCGAGGCCATTCCGAATCGAGAATGCTGAAGTAGACGCTGTCCCGATAGCGTCCGCTCCACGTGATCATGTGCTGCCGCAGCGTGCCCTCCTCGGTCGCGCCGATCCGGCGGATCGCGTTGCGGGAGCGCTGGTTTAGCGAATCGGTTTTGAGCTCGACGCGAATACAGCCGAGATTCTCGAAGGCGTGACGAAGCATCAGGTATTTCGCTTCGGTGTTGACCGCGGTGCGCCGCCACGGTGCGGCGATCCAGGTCGCGCCAATTTCCACGCGCCGGTTCGCCTCGTCGATGTTCATGTAGCGCGTGCTGCCGATCACTTGAGCGGTAGGCGCGTGAACCGTAGCGAAGGGCCGCGCGCTGCCCGCGGCCTGGTGGTCCAGGGCAGTTCGAATGTAGGCGGCCATGTCCTCCGGCGTGGTGACGCGATACGGGATCAACTCCCAGAGCTCGGGGTCGAGCCCGATGGCGCACAATGCCGGATGGTGCGCCTGGGCAAGCGGCTCCAGGCGGACGTGACGGCCTTCGAGTGTAACTGGTGTCAGTGCCAAACGCGATGCTTTTTAAACGCCGTACCTCTTAAACCAAGCCAGCATCTTCTTCCAGGCGGCCGTACCAGGCCGCGCCCGCCTGGAGTTGGGGATTGTGAGCGGCGTATAGCCACACACGATGCAATCACCCCAGCGGAACCCGGTGATCGCCAGCCCGTCAGCGCTCCCGTCAGGGAGAAGGCTATTGAGATCGCACATAGCCATGGCGCTATTGTACGTTAGCGGGAATGTAACAGGCGGCCCGGTGTCAGCGCTGTATCATGGGTGTTTGAGAGAGTCGCAGTCTCGATGGACCCATTGGGTCGTCCTAATCCTTATCAACCTGGCATCGCTCGGATGCCTGGTTTGGGCGCTTCGCGACGCCAGTTTTGCGGATTTCAAAGACGATGTCGCCACCATCAATTACGCCTGGGTGGCGTTGGCTTTAGCGATCGAGTTGGGCGTATACCTGTCTCAGGCGGTACGTTGGCGGCTGGTGTTGCGCCCTGTGGTCTTGTTGAACTTCTGGCAGGCCGTTCGTGCGATCTTCGTCGGACTCTTCACGAGTGAAGTTCTGCCTTTCCGGGGTGGCGAAGCCGTACGCTGCTTCCTGGTGACCCGGTGGACCAAGCTGCCGTTCTCCGTGTCCGTGGCAAGCGTGCTCATCGAACGCGTGTTCGATGGCGCGTGGCTTTGGCTGGGCCTCTGGTTGTCCTTGAAGTACGTGGAGTTGCCGAAGCAATTGGGATATGCGAACGACTTGCTCGGTTTATTCGTACTCGGAGGAGCCGTCGTTCTCGGGTTGGCCCTGTTCCGGCCGCGTCCACCGCGCTCCGCACTTCGGAGGCCGGGCTGGCGCCATCACTTAGCCGTCCTGATGGACGATTTGGCCTTGATCGGCCATTCGCGCTACCTGTACTTCGCCCTGCTGCAGAGCTTACCGTACCTGCTATTGCAGGTGATCCCGATTTGGGCCGCCTTCGAGGCGTACGGGTTCGACCTCGGAGTCGGCGCCGCTTTTGCCTTGATGTTGATCCTACGGTTGGCGAGTGTCGTTCCGCAGGCTCCGCTGAGCTTGGGCCTTTTCCAGATTCTGACCAAGGAGTTCCTGGTGCGTGCCTACGATGTCGATCCATCGGATGCCGGGCGTTTCTCGGTGATTTTGTGGTGCGTCGTCAAAGTCGCGCCGTTGATTGCGGGCTTCATCGCGCTGTCGATTACGGGCGCTAAACTCGGTGAATTGAGAAAAGGCGCCGCCGCCGCTGAAGATCAGTCGGGCGGGGCGGTTGAACCGGTGAGTTCCCGATAGACCTCCCAGGTTTTGGCGAGAGCGGACTCCCAGGAAAATTGCAGGGCGCGCTCGCGTCCGCGCCGTGCGAGGTCGTTGCACAAGTCTTCATCCGATGCCAGCCGCAGCAGCGCGGCGGCGATCTCCTCCGGATCATCCGGATTTACTAACAGCGCGGCGTCCCCGGCTACCTCCGGCAGAGCCGACCGGTTGGAGGTGATCACCGGAATGGAATTCGCCATCGCGTCCAGCACCGGCATTCCGAAGCCTTCATCGAGCGACGGGAAGGCGAAGATGCGAGCCCGGCGATAGAGCGCCTCAAGTTCTGCTTGCGTGACATACCCGAGCACGTCGATATCGGCCCTGCGTGGGCTGGTTTCCACCGCCTGAAGCTCTTCCGCGGCGCCGAAGCCGTCGGCCGCTCCCGCCAGCGCCAGGCGCCAGGAGGCTGGCATGTGCTCGAACGCCCGGACTAGGGCCCGAACGTTCTTGCGGCGCTGGATAGCGCCTACGAAGAGCACCAGGTTCTGTCGCGGCAGGTTGTCCCCCGCCGCGGGAGGCACGTGAACGCCATGCGGGATCACGCGAATGCGTTCAGGGTCGACACCCAAGAACTCTTCCACCTGATTAGCGGTGAAGCGTGAGACCGCGATGATCAGGTCGCTGTGGCGTCCCGCTTGCCTCGCCTGTTCAGTAAAGCGTTCCCGGAATTCGGGCGTGGAGTACTCCCCGGTGATGACAAACAGATCGTGAAAGGTGGTTACGGTCCGCCGGGCAGGAGCGTCCACGCGCTGGTTCAGCGCATGAAACAGGTCGGCCTTAGGCGCGCCGCGAAGGAGCCGGCGTGCGGCATTCCTCGGTAAGGGATCGCGGAGGGACCGCAAGAACCGGTGAGGGCGGTAACAGAACAAGAACCGATCTTTGGGATGCAAGCGAGCCAGGCCAAAGAGGATTTCGCGCGAATACACTCCGACGCCGGACAGATTCCGGCCGAGGCTGTAGGTAGCGTCGAGGGCGACGTGCACTGTCTGCCATCATCGCATCCATTTTTATTGCGCCCGCAAAACGGAGCCTGGGTCGCGACCTTGAACTCAACCGGGCCTTCGCGAGTCGACCATCTCGACCGGCCCTTTGCTGGCGCCTAAACGACAGCAGTGGTCCGGTAAGCCTCGGGGCGTAGGTCTCGGTCGGCCTGTTCGAGCAAAGCGTCCAGCGAAACCGGTTGCTGCGGGTCGAACACGGCGGCCCCAAACGCTAGCTTGCCGCCGGTAGCCGCCGTATGCACGCGCGCGCCGATTTCTTCCACCGACTCAGCTAACGTGTCGAGCACAGCCACGCCGAACCGCGAGTGATCCAGCCGCGCCAGCAGAGCAGCGGGGCCCGCCAGGCCGCGGAGATCGTCGGCGGCCTCTACCAGCGCCAGATCCCGCCTCTGGACGCCGTCCATGGCAGCCTGGGCGAGTTCAGCGCGTTCGGCACGTTCAGCCAGCACGATCATCATCTTCCGGCTGAGCCGCTCAGCCAGCAGGCGATCGCGCTCCGCCAGAGTAAGGAATGCAGGGCGCGTGAGCAAGCCCGTGAGTGGATCCGTCATGGACGTTGCCCGCGCCGCGGCCAGCAAACGATGCCGCTCCATGGCGTTCCGGATGGCTCGCGCAAGCGGTTCGCAGTCAACCTCTTTCTTGAGCAGAAAATCCTGTGCGCCATCGCGAACCAGGTGTTCGGCTAGGGAAGTCGCGGAGGCTTCGACTAAGAGGATAACGGGAACGTGCGGAGCAGCCGTCTGGACCCTGCGGAATGTTTCAGCGCCCTGGCTATCCCGAAGATCCGGGTTGAGCAGGACGATATCCACCGCGTTGGTCGCCAGGATGGCCTCGGTGTCGGCCCAGGTGGCCGCATGGGACGTCTCCAGATGAACCCAATCGCTCCAGCAGCGGGCGCCGTCCAAGTCGGTCAGGACGTCGCTCAGAAACACCGTGTCTTCGGATCCGGATTCGGCCAGCAGGACGCGCAAGGTCACGCAAAGAAATAGTGGACCGAGAGGCCCAACACTCTCACGGCTGGTTTACGAAGCTTCCAACTGATACTCTTTCAGCTTCCGGTAGAGCGTCGTGCGGCCGATGCCGAGCAGGTGCGCCGCTACGGACCGGTCTCCCTTGGTGTATTCGAGCGCGTTCACGATGGCGCGCCGCTCTAGTTCCAAAAGCGGAACCACGACGGGAGCATTTTGCACCGCCGAGAGCGCGGCGAGGCCGGAGGCTGCCGAGTCATCGGGTCCTTTCGGAGAACCATCGGCGCCATCGGATTTAGGGGGCACGGTGAACTGAGTCCCGGCCGCCGCCATCAGATATTGCGCTTTCTTCTCTGTAAGGTAGTTGCGAAGGTTCGAGGGCAGATCTCCCAGATGCAGTAGCGGACCGGAATTAATGGCCGCCATGTGCTGCATGCAGTTTTCAAGCTCGCGAACGTTACCCGGCCAATCGTAGGACAGCAACACTTCCATCGCCTCGGCCGTGATGTTGTGGTTCCCGCCGACGCGGGCTAGAAAATGGTTGATCAGCGCGGGGATATCTTCTTTGCGCTCACGCAGCGGAGCCAAACGAATGTTAATGACGTTCAGTCGAAAATAAAGGTCGCGGCGAAAGGTGCCCTTTTCTACTTCCTTGGCCAGGTCTCGATTGGTGGCCGCGATAATGCGGAAATCCGAACGCCTGGTGATCAGCGACCCCACTGGGCGGAATTCCTTCTCCTGCAAAACCCGGAGCAGCTTGGCCTGCAGGTCCATGGGCAGCTCACCGATTTCGTCGAAGAACGCGGTGCCCCCGTTGGCCGCTTCAATAAGACCTACCTTGGCGTTTGCGGCCCCCGTGAAGGCTCCCTTGACGTGGCCGAACAGTTCGCTTTCCATCAGCGGCCCGACCATGGAGGAACAGTCGATGGTTACAAACGGCTCCTTGGCCGCAGTCATGGCATGGATGGCGCGCGCAACAACTTCCTTGCCAGTTCCGGTTTCGCCCAAGAGCAGCGCCGGCCAGCGGCATTTGCCGAGTTTGTCGATCAGACGAAGAACCTGGCGTGTGCGGGGCGACTGTCCAACCAGCACGTGGCGGGTTTCATCTACTTGAGCTTGCATCGTTGCTCCAGATATTGTTCCAGATATTGCTCCCGAGACCGCCCCAGGCGCGTTTTGACTCCGCAGCGGGGGTCGTTCAATATGTAGTGCGCGATCCACACCTAAACTCTACAGCCGAAATGAAACGTTCTCTAGACCCCCATTAAGAGGATCGGGGTAGGTATGTGGGGGGTAAGGACGACCCCCAGTGGGGGGTAGTGAGTCGCGAAACCTATCCTATTCTTTAGAGTCCACCCAAACGACGAGCGCGGCGCCGGCCGCCTTCTCCACCTCGGCAGCCAGAGCGGTAGCTGCTTGAACAGTGAGGGCATGGCCGACCAACACTCGCCATAGCAACCGGTCTCCCTCTCGCTCTCCGTGGCGTTCGACCACTCGCGCATCGGAATAAGGGAGGGCCTGACGCAAGGCCTCCGCGTGCGAAGGATCGGAGAAGGCGCCCGCCTGAACGGCATATCCACCGGTCCCATTTTGCGGATTAGCTAAGGCTTTCACCGGAGGAGCATTCACCGTCACCGCAGGCGCATTCACGGGAGCCGCAGTTAGCGGAGCTTTGATTACCTTCAAGCGGACGCGCGCGGTACCGGCGCGAACCATATCGATCTGGCGTGCGGCGCCCATGGACAGGTCGATGATGCGGCCGCGGACGAAAGGTCCACGATCGGTGATGCGCACATCCACCTGCTTGCCGTTCGAGAGGTTGGTGATTTCAACCCACGTCTCGAAGGGCAGCGCGCGATGCGCGGCGGTCAACCTTTCCATGTCGAAGATTTCGCCGGAGGCGGTGGGGCGGCCGTGATAGGGCACACCGTACCAACTGGCGATCCCCGTTTCAGTGGATCCGATGCGCGCCGGCAGCCGTGCAGTGCTGTGCCGCACGCAGCCCGTCGCGACGATCATCAGCGCGAGCGCCCCCGCGATGCATCGGACTGAGATGCGCGCGCGACCAGCAAAAATGGGCCTTCGGAGCACTAAAACAATTCTACTCGACATCGTTTTATCGATTCCAGGCCTCTCGAAGGAGGCTCGATGTCCCGTCGCGCCCCTCCCGCGCGGTTCACTTTTTTCTTGACTTTCCATGGATTCCACCTTATAAAGGGGACACGACCGCGCTCTCTTGGAAGAGTAGCGCTTAATCTGATGTAAAGGGAGAATCACTCGATGAAGAACGCAACTAAGAAGAAAGCGGCTGCGAAGAAAAAGGCTGCTCCGAAGAAAAAGAAGTAGCCATCAAAGGCTCACTAGTTCGAGTTTCAACCAATCGGCCCCGAGCAATCGGGGCCGGTTTTGTTTTTACGGGGACATTCAAACGTGTTCCAGCGAGGATGCTGAAACCCACGCCCGCTTACAGTTGGAGCGATTTCAAGTACGCGCGGAACGGCTCTCCCAGGTCATGGCGCTTCAGCGCGAATTCCACGGTGGCCTTCAGGAAGCCGAGCTTGTCGCCCGCATCGTAGCGAGTCCCTTCGAAACGATATCCGTAGATGGGGCGGCTGCGAAGAGCGTGCTTCAGACCGTCGGTGAGTTGCAGTTCTCCGCCGCTGCCCGGTTCGATGGTTTCCAGGGAATGGAACACTTCCGGCGTGAGCACGTAGCGTCCGATGATCGCCAGATTCGAAGGAGCGTCCTGGGGCTTGGGCTTTTCCACCAGGTTGCGGATCCGAAAAAGTCGATCGCCCCCGCCCGCGTGGCTCACCGGCTCGGCGTCCACCACGCCGTAAGCGGAAATGCTGTCCTTCGGAACTTCCATCAGGGCCAGCACGGGAGCGCCGTAGAACTCGTACACATCGAGTAGCTGCCGTAAGGCGGGAACCTCGGCGTCGATCACGTCGTCCGACAGAATCACGGCGAACGGTTCGTCGCCCACCAGCTCGCGCGCCCGCAGAACCGCGTGCCCGAGGCCGAGCGCTTCCTTCTGCCGCACGTAAGACACGTTGATCATGTCCGAGACTGCCCGCACCGTGGCCAGCAGATCCTTCTTGCCGCGCGTTTCGAGCAAGTGCTCGAGCTCGAAGCTGACATCGAAGTGATCTTCGATCGCGGTCTTGCCGCGGCCGGTGACGATGATGATGTTCTGGACTCCGGAATGGATGGCTTCCTCGACTCCATACTGGATCAGCGGTTTATCCACCAGAGGAAGCATTTCCTTAGGCTGAGCCTTGGTGGCTGGAAGAAACCGGGTACCAAGCCCGGCGGCGGGGAAGACGGCTTTGCGAACCTTTGCGTTCATCAGTTATCTATTCTACCGGTTACGGGTTGGCGGCACTCCTTTTCATAAAACGTTTATGCGTGCGGGCTGGCCGACGATTGAGTGGATAGAAATTATTGATTGGATCGCGGGCAGTCTCGGGTCTTACGCTCGTTATATGCGCGCGGAGGACATCCCGCCCGGCCCCACAGATGTTTCTCTGCTCCGTCGCGTAAGCCGGATCGTCAACTCTGACCTGTCGGTGGATGAACTGTTGGGCCAGATCGTGATGTTGACCGCGCAGGTGTGTGCCTGCGATGCCTGCATCGTGTATCTTCTGGAATCGGCGACCGGCGATTTCGTTCTGCGCGCCTCCCAGGTTCCGCACCCGCGCACGGGCAACCTCAGGATGCAGCTAGGCGAGGGAGTCACCGGATGGGTGGCACAGCACCGGTCTCCGGTCGCGCTGACCGCGAAGGCCGCTGGAGACCCTCGATTCAAGCCCGTTGCGGGTCTCGTGGAGGATACCTACCAGGCGTTCCTTTCGGTTCCCGTCGTGACCCGGGGCAAGGCCATCGGCGTCATCAATGTGCACCACCGCGATCCGCATGAGCACAGCGCCGATGAGATCGCCGCGGTAACGTTCATCGGCGAGCAGACCGCCAGCGCGCTGGGGAAGATCCTGCTCGAAGACGACAATGCCCGCCTAGCCGAACGCGATCAGGAGTTGGAGCGGCAGCGGGTGCACTTGGAGGCCGAGGTGGCCCGAAGAACCGCCGAGCTCCAGGCGGCCAACGAAAAATTGCAGGCCGCCAAAGAGAAGGCCGAGGAAATCGCGCGTCTGAAGGGCGAGTTCCTTGCCAACATGAGTCACGAGCTGCGGACGCCGCTCAACGGCATCATCGGTATGACCGAGGCGGTTCTGGATACCGAACTGAACCCCGAGCAGCAGGAATTCTTGACCATCGCCAAGGCGTCCGCCGACCAGCTTCTCAAAATCATCAATGACGTGCTGGATTTCTCCAAGCTGGATGCCCGCAAAGTCATCCTGACCTGGATCGAATTCAGTCCCAGGCATGTGTTGGAGGAGACGACCAAGTCTTTGGCGTTCCTGGCATCTCAAAAAGGGCTGGAGCTGCGCTGTCAGGTCGATCCGAATGTGCCGGCAGCGCTGGTGGGAGATTCCCGGGCATTCAGCCAGGTGCTGATCAATCTGATCGCCAACGCGATTAAGTTCACGGATCAAGGCGACGTGACGGTGAGCGTCCGTGAGGAGCTGGAGGAAGGGTCGCAGGTGATGCTGCACGTTTGCGTCGTCGACACCGGCGTCGGAATCCCCGTGGACAAGCAGGCCAGCGTCTTTGACGCGTTTGTGCAGGCCGATGGATCCAGCACGCGGCGTCACGGTGGCACCGGCCTCGGTCTGGCCATTTGCTCCAACTTGGTCAAGTTAATGGGCGGCCAGATCTGGGTGGAGAGCCAGGCGGGACAGGGCAGCAGATTTCACTTCACCGCTGGATTCGGCAGTGTCAACGTCACAACGTCGAGCGGATGACCGCGGGACTACTTCAGTAGTTCTGCGATTTCCAGTAATTCTTTGCGCACCGTTTCGAGCAGCGGCGAGGGAACATCGAAAAAGCCCGTTTGGGCCGGCTTGCCTGGTGAGGCTTGTTTGCCGGGAGACCTTTTGGAGATGCCCGAAGGCGCCGGCGCGCCGGGATCGCCATGCTTCGACCGGCCATCCAGAAACTTACGAGCGCCCTCGATGGTGTAGCGCTTTTCGTACAGCAGGCGCTTGATCTCGAGCACCAGTTGCACTTCTTTGCGGCGGTAGAGCCGGTGTCCGGTTCCCGACTTTTTGGGGTCGAGCGCGGAAAACTCCGTCTCCCAGAAACGCAGCACGTAAGGCTTGATGCCTGCGAGGCGCGCTACCTCCCCGATACGAAAATACAATTTGTCCGGAATCTCTTCCGGGGTGATGGTCATCGGCGCGATCTTGGGCTCGCTCATGAGAGTACCCTTATTCTAATGTCCCCGCTCGCAGGAATCCATCCCGTCCGGGAGGCACTTCGGGCCGGACTTCCCCTGGACCGCGTAATGGTGGCCAAGGGCGCCGCCGGTCCGCGTCTCCAGGAGCTGATTGAGCTATGTCGTGAGCGCGACATCCCGGTGCGCTTCGAGCCGCGCACCCAGTTGGACCGCGCCGCGGGCAGCGCCGCTCACCAAGGAGTAGTGGCGTTTCGTTCCGCGGAACCATATGCATCGCTGGAACAAACGACAACGGGCCGCGGGCTGCACGTCGTCCTAGATGGCATTGAAGATCCGCACAACCTGGGAGCGATCGTGCGCACGGCGCACGCGGCCGGCGCCGCAGCCATCGTGATCCCCGAGCGGCGTGCGGCAGGGCTGACGGAAACCGTCGCCCGCACGTCGGCCGGCGCGGTGGCTTATCTTCCGGTGGTGCGCGTCACCAACATCAGTCGTGCGCTCGAAGAACTGAAGGAACGCGGCTACTGGATTTACGGTCTCGACGAACGCGGCGACCAAAGCTACGACAGCGTCGAATTCAACGCTCCGACTGCGATCGTCCTGGGGAGCGAGGGCAGGGGCCTGCACCAGACCGTGGCGCGCCATTGCGACGCCTTGGTTTCGATTCCCATGTCGGCAGGGCTTTCCGGCGGAGTCGCGTCGCTGAACGTGAGCGTGGCCGCAGGAGTGGTGCTATTCGAGTGGCGAAGACGGCAGGCGAAATGAAAGCATCGTGCCACGCGGCTGTTATATACTCGTCGCAGCTACCATGGATGCGCGTTTAGGCGACGTAATCGACGATTTTTGCGTCAAATGCAGGCGCCTGACGAACCACTCTGTCGTATCCCTCTTGAACGGCGCCGCCGCTAAGGTGCGCTGCCGCACTTGTTACAGCGATCACGATTACCGCAACGAACAGGCTCCACCCTCCAAGAAGGATCTGAAGAAAGCCGAGCTGTTTAACGCCGTGCTATCGGGCGTCGCTCCGCCCCCACCGGTTCCGGAGCAAGCAGAAGAAGATGCCGGATCTAAGAAGTCCGCCAAGAAACCGGGCAAGCGGGCCGAAGCCTAGACGCTGTCAGTTCTTTCTTAGTTCTTTTTCCAGATCCCTCAGGACTTTCGCGCGCTCTTCGCCGCACAGATCTTGCTGCAGACGCCGCAGTGCCACGCCGATCACGTCACGATGGTGCAGCTTCGCGCCAATGTGATCCGTCGCGCTCAGCTCCAGCCATAGGTCATGCAAGCGGTCCAGATCCTCGGGCCAGAGGCGTGGTGGATGCGGGCCCAGGTTCACGAAAGCCGATTCGCGGTCCGGACTGATTACTTCGAGCGAAAACGGATGGCGCGGCGGTGACAGTTTCTCCCAGGCCCGGCCCATGCTATGCGCCAGTTCCTCGGAACTCATGCGTGCGCTCACGCCGGTCACCAGGCGCGACGCTTGCAGGCTGCTGGCGGTCTGGACCAGGGCCTCGAAGGGATCCACTGCCGGGACCACCAGCAGTTCCACGTGCTTGCCTTCCTTCTCGGCCAGTTCCACGACGTGGCTGAACAACTCTTTTTCGTAGTCGCTGAAGATTTGGCTCTCCGTGAGTTCGTACTCGCCGGCGCCGGTAGACAGCGTCCGAACGCTCAACACCACGATGTCGTGCCGGCGTAAGTTGGTCTTGCTCAGCACCTGTCGAAGATGTTCCATGCGCCGGTAATCGCGAACCGCGACCAGCACGCAGCCGGGCCGCGCTTCCAGATGGGAGGAAGTGACCTCCTGCTGATGATCCAGGTTGAACTGCTCCAGACCTTTCTTCTCCCCTTTGGAGCGGCGCAGGTTAATTTTCTCGGAGACAGTAAATGTCGCGAACAGGAACAGCGTAAATGCCACCCCGTATTTGGTCGCGGTTTGTTTCGTGAACAGGATGCCCACCGCCACCAGGCCCAATACGATGGTGGTGAGGATCAGGCCGATGGGGATCTCACGGCCCGCGATGCGGATGTTGATGGGGGTCTTGTACTCCTGGTCATGGCGCTGGAATCGCAGCGCAGTGACCCCTAGCGCCTTAAAGAAGAAGCTCCACACCACGCCGAAGGCGTAAGCTTCCGCCAGTACCGTCATGTTGCCGCGGCTGTAAAGGATGCTGGCGAGCTGGAGAATCGTGATGACGTTGATGATGTGATGGGTGGTGCCGTACTTGTGCTGCGGATGGCGGAACCAAGGCACCAGAACGCCGTCCTCGGCCACCCGGTTCAGCACGCCGTTCGCGCCGATGATGGACGTGTTGATCGCGCCGGATAGAATCAGCCCGCCCACGAAAACCACGAAAATGTGGAACGCCAGCCGCATGGCATAGGGGCCGCTCAGATTCATCGCCAAACCGCCGATCAGGTTGGCGAAATATTTGGGCCGCTCTCCATCGGGAATAATCATGGCGGCGAACAGTGTAACGATGCCGGTGCCTATCAGGGCGTAGATACAAACGATATTGGCGGCGATCTTGAGGTTCTTCAGTTTCGGCGACGCGATTTCACGGTACACCTGGGCCAGCGTCTCAAAACCGCTCATCGAGAGCAGAGAGTGCCCGAAGGCGATGATGATCATCGCCACAGGCCACTGCAACCAGAAGGTCCCTTTGAGCCAGCCCTGGGCATCCTCAGAGAACATGATGTTCGAGGGAATCGGGGCGGGCGGCAGTTTCCACTTGTTCTGGAGCACCATGGTGATAGGGCACCAGATCAGCAGAATAGCCACCATCACGGTGGTGATTTGCATGATCCGCAGCGCCTTGCCGCTGGATTCATGCACGCCTTTGATGTTCATCCACCAGAAATAGACGGTCGCCACCACAGCGACTCCAGCCGCGAACAAATCGACGTTGACGTGATAGGTCGTGAGCTCGTTGATCAGTGCCCCCAGATATTGGCCCGCACTGACGCCGCTGATGGGTCCGGTAAGGATGTAGTCGAACACCAGGGCGGATACCGACAGCTTGGCCATTACGGGACCCATACTGTCGCGAACCACGACGTACACGCCGCCGCGCACATACATGCTGCAGCTTTCGAGGTAAACGCTTCGCACTGCGAAGCTGAATAGCATCACGCCGATGACGAACCAAGGAGCGGCTTTGCCAATCGCCTGTTCGGCCGCGCCGCCGGCATAAAAAGCGGACGACGCTAAATCGCTGAGGACAATGGACGCGCCGCGCCAGAAACTGATAAAGGAAAGCGCAACCGTCGTCGCGACAACTACCTTCGACGACGTCGCCGACGGTAGTTTACCGTTCGTAGGGGACATCCTGGGCTCTTATTCCACTTCCGCTCTATTCTAACCAAAGCCAAGCAGGAGCTATATCGAAATTTTGAATGGACGCGATTTGTTATTGCGGGTCAGAGTGTTACCGGTCAACGTGCCGGCCGCCGCGGACGGTAGCCTAGCTACATGGCCAAGAACTTCAAAGATCTGACGGAGCGGGAGATCGTCGCGCTGGCGATCGCGCTTGAAGAGGAAGACGGCCGGATCTACGGCGACTTCATCGACGGGCTGCGCGACACCTACCCGGCGTCCGCCAAGATGTTCGCGGAAATGCAGGCCGAGGAATCCGGACACCGCGCCAGCCTGATCGAGATCTATCGCCAGCGCTTCGGAGACCATATCCCCTTGATCCGGCGCCAGGACGTCAAGGGGTTCGTCCAGCGTCGTCCCATGTGGCTTGTACGGCCCTTGGGGATCCACGCGGTCCGGAAACAGGTCGAGATCATGGAGCTGGAAACACGAAATTTTTACGAACGCGCCATGCAGCAGGTCAGCGATGCAGGGGTGCGCAAGCTGCTGGGCGATCTGGCCGATGCGGAGCGCAAGCATTCCGCGGCTGCCCACGCTCTTGGAGAGAAGATCCTGACCGACGAGGCCATCAAGAGCGAAGACGCAACGGAGCGCCGCTTGTTCGTGTTGCAGATCGTTCAACCGGGCCTGGCGGGGCTGATGGACGGCTCAGTCTCGACACTTGCGCCGGTGTTCGCCGCGGCATTCGCCACCAAGAACAGTTGGGATGCATTTCTGGTGGGCATGGCGGCGTCGGTGGGCGCCGGTATCTCGATGGGTTTCGCCGAGGCGCTTTCAGACGATGGATCGCTCACCGGACGCGGCCGTCCCTGGCTGCGCGGATTGGCGAGTGGTTTGATGACGACCACGGGCGGTATCGGCCACACGCTTCCATTTCTGATCGGCGACTTCCGGATTGCGTTTATCGTGGCTCTGGCAGTGGTGATCGTTGAGTTGACCGTGATCAGCTACATCCGCCACCGCTACATGGACACGCCGCTGTTTTCCGCGATGTTGCAGGTAATGCTGGGCGGAACGCTGGTGTTTATTGCGGGACTGCTGATCGGCAGTTCGTAGGGGCGAGGCACGCCTCGCCCGCCTAAATCCCTTCAAACAGCCGCAGCGCGAGCGACTCGGGCAACTCCGCCTGCAGGATCTTGGCCGCCGCCTTGCCGATATCGTAGGGCACACGCCTGTATTCGATGGTGCGGTCTTCAGGAGAATACAGCGCATAAGCGGCGCGCGGATCCCCATCCCTCGGCTGGCCCACCGATCCCGGGTTGATCAAGTAGTAATAGTCCGGTTCCAGCTGCAAAACTCGATTCGGCACAATCCGCTGGATGCTTCGCGGCGCCAGCAGGAAACCGCCTTGCAGGTGCGTATGGCCGAAGAACGTGAGCTTCGTTTCCAGATACTCGCCGAGGAACTGAACATCCTCCACGCCGACCAGATACTCGTCTTCATCCAAGGGCGAGCCATGGACCAAATCGAAGCCGAGATCGAAACCGTCGTCGCCCTCGTGCGTCACACGCAGCGGCCCTCGCGCCAGGTGCTCCAGGTAGTTCGAATTGGCGGGCGTCAGTGTGCCACGAGTCCACACAGCGGAGGCACGCGCAGAAGGATTGAAGTGTTCGAGCGAATCCATGCCGGTGCAGGCGCGGTCGTGGTTGCCGCGCACGATCGATGCAACGTTGGACTTCACCCATTCGGTCACCTGGTTCGGATCGGCGCCATAACCCACCAAATCACCCAAGCAGAGAATCTTGTCATAGCGGCCGCGGGCATGCTCGAGCACGGCCTCGAGAGCCTCATGATTCCCGTGGATGTCACTGACGACCAGGTACCGCGCCATCATGCACGACGCAAGCGTAAGAGATTCACTTCCGGCGGAGCTCCAATCCGTGCGGGCAGCGCGATGGTCCCGATTCCTCGCGAGACGAAGATGGCGGCTGCGTCCCGCCGGTAGAGCCCGTCGACATAGGGCGTGAAGAACCGCGCGACGTTCAAATCCTGACGCAGGATCTCGACACGCACTTGCCCGCCGTGGGTGTGGCCGGCGATAGTGAGCCGGTAGCCTTGCCGCGCTGCCACCGGAAATACATCCGGGTTATGCGAGAGCAGGACATTGAACGTCCCCGGCGCCACCAATCGCTCCGCGCCCACCAGGTACGGCTTGCGGCTCTGCTGATAATCGACGCCCG
>Ga0265314_10001367_pt1 | contig 27460 bp, 24 predicted proteins | sample 4126metaG_FD_203106 | JGI IMG/M metagenome (GOLD analysis project Ga0265314, IMG submission 203106) | Rhizosphere microbial communities from Carex aquatilis grown in University of Washington, Seatle, WA, United States - 4-1-26 metaG | ecosystem: Host-associated > Plants > Roots > Rhizosphere >... | reverse complement strand
AGCTGGCGACGCCGAAGTCGTACCGCAAAGGCAATGGAAAATTTTTGACGGTCCTTGGTGCGCAAGAATTCAACCTTAAGGACATTGACGTAAAAATTCCACTCGGCAAAATGGTGACCGTTTCCGGTGTCTCCGGTTCGGGCAAGTCCACGCTCATCTTGGATATTTTGGGCAAGGCGCTTTCGGCCAAGCTGCATCGCGCCCGCGAACTGCCAGGGAAGCACAAAGCGATCAAAGGCATCGAGAACATCGACAAGGTCGTGGCCGTTGACCAGTCGCCGATCGGCCGCACGCCGCGCTCCAATCCCGCCACCTACACCGGCGTCTTCACCGCGATCCGCGATCTGTTCACGGAAATTCCCGAAGCCAAGGCCAAGGGTTACGACGCCGGCAAGTTCTCGTTTAACGTCAAAGGCGGCGGCCGCTGCGAAGCGTGTTCGGGCGAAGGCTTTGTGCAGATCGAAATGTTCTTTCTGCCCGACGTGTACATCGAGTGCAAAGAATGCCACGGCAAGCGCTACAATCGCGAAGCTTTGGAAGTGCATTATCATGACAAAACCATCGCCGATGTCCTCGAAATGACCGTCGAAGAAGCGCGCCGCTTCTTTACCGACCAGCCGGCCATTTCCGACAAGCTTGGCGTGCTCTGCGAAGTCGGTTTGGGTTACATCCGCTTGGGCCAGCCGGCCAATACGCTTTCCGGCGGCGAAGCCCAGCGCGTGAAACTTGCCACCGAACTCTCGCGCCGCGAGACCGGCCGTACCCTCTACATTCTCGACGAGCCGACCACCGGGTTGCATTTTGACGACATCAAACGATTGCTCGCCGTCCTCCACGAACTCGTGGAAAAAGGGAACACGGTGCTTATCATCGAACACAACTTGGACGTGATCAAATCATCCGACTGGGTGATCGACATGGGCCCCGACGGTGGAGCGCGCGGCGGCCTCGTCGTCGCCGAAGGCACGCCTAAGGAAGTCGCGAAGAACCCGAAGAGCGTGACGGGAAAATATTTGAAAGAAGTTTTGTAGCCGAGCTCGGCTCGGCGATTCATGAATCAGGACACATGATCCATGAATACGAGCGGATTCTTGATTCTTGGATCCTGATTCATGAATCGTCTAAATACAAAAATCCCTCAACGTTTGGTTGAGGGATTTTTTTATTTAGGCTTTGATGGCGGTTTCTTTCAGTTTCTTGGTGTAGTTCTTCATGCCGTAGAGTTTCGCGCGCTTGAACTTGGCTTGGCGGACGGGTTCGACCTTAACGATGGTCGGGAGGTCCATGGGGAAGATCTTTTCCACGCCGATGCCGTAGGATTCCTTGCGGACGGTGAAGGTCTTGGAAGCGCCGGCGCCGCGGATGCCGAGGATGATGCCCTCGAAAATTTGCACGCGCTCCTTTTCTTCGCCCTTCGGCGTGATTTCGCGGATCTTCTGGTGCACCTTGACGGTCATGCCCGGCTTAATGTCCCAGCGCATTTTTTTTGCCGGCTTGGCAGCTTCAGCCTTGGGGGATTCGACCGCGACTTCCGCCGCTTTGACTTCTTCAGTTGTATCTTTGGTGTCGGTCATAGAGTTTATAAAGACCCCTCACGGGGGTCTGGAATATCCAAAATATACAGTAACGCCTGAATATTGTCAATAATGAAGCAAAATGCTGGGGGTTAACCCTTTTAATCTTGACAAAATAGCTAAAATAATGATATATTTTCCTGTTCAATAATCAACTATTAACCTATTGAACCGGCGCGTATTTTAGCGCTGTTTCATTAACAATTTGCGAGGTAAGGAGGTTTGGGATGACGACAACGATCATTTCACGGCTGCTCGAGGCGTTTCCGTCATTTGTGACGGGGGTCTGTCTGGTCATTTGGGCCCTGCTCTATGCCCTCTTGGAGATCAGTATCGATGATCGAACGGGTTGGGCTCTCGGGCTGCCGACTTGGCGCAAGAAGAGCTGGTTCTGCGGCGCGGTCATGAGCGGGAAGGAGCTTACGGGCTATCATCTCGTCATGTTCTTCCTTCCGTATTTGTTCCTGCACCTGCCGTTCATTTTTGCCTACCACTGGGATGTGAACATGTTTGCTTGGTGGCGGGAGTACGAACTTATGGCGATCTTTTTCGTGCTTTGCCCGGCGTGGGACCTTTGGTGGTTCATGCTGAATCCCCGCTTTACGCTCGAGCGATTTCGTCCCGGCGAGATATGGTGGCACGCCAAGTGGATCGGACGCGTGCCGGTCGATTACATAGTTGCCGCCAGCGCGACCGTCTTGTTTACGGCCCTCGCCTCCTTCGGCGACTTCAGCGTCGTGCGCCGGATGAGCATGGTCGCGCTGTGTTTCATCTTTGCAACGCTGCTCATCATCAAATATGCGCCGCTTTATCATCGCTGGCACTCGGCGATGAAGAAGAAACATCGGCTGGTCATGGAAGACTGGGCCGAGTGGCTCTATCCGAACGAGGTTAATGGGGTGCTTCAGCACCTCGCGAACCTCGACGAGATCCGCCATCACTTGGCTTGGTGGGGCGCCGAACGGGCCCGACGCGAACAGCTCGCGCCGCGCTGCGCCGGAATATTGGTGCGCGGCGACAAACGCGTCGCGCCGACCAACTTGTTCAACTGGCGGTTCATGGTTCATCAGGGCGGTTGGAAGATGATGGCGGTTTTTCGCCTCGCCAACTTGGCGGAGGCGACAAAAGGCTATCGGATCGGCTACCGCCCGTCGAATTCGGAACAGTGGATCGTCGGCAAGGAACGGGTTTTGCCGGAGCTGCGCACGAGCGAGTTCTTCCGCATGCGGATCGGCCACGAAGACTGCACATTCTATGCGGTCGATCGCGAGGGGAATGAGCTTGGGCTTGTTCCCGTGATCGTGACCAACATCGATAATCCGAGTTATCGAACGATGCCCCTGTACTAGGGGCGTTCAACGCAAATACGGGCCCCGCTCCGATATCCATCGGCGCGGGGCTTTTCACTTGACTTTCGTTCGCGGTTTCCATAACCTCACACCTAGGAGAAGAACATGACATCGAACAAACTGATCCGCGCTTTCCGCCCCTTTGCGCCGACCGGAAAGCATTCATTCACCGGCGCGTACGTGACCTTGGTCTTTCAGAATATCGAACCGTCGGAACGGTTCAGTCCGAGAATTCAGATCCAATTGAACGACATTCATGACGCCGAAGGTCGCCGGTTGGAGCTTAAAGAGCGTACGGCCGCCCATGTTGCGAATAAGATCGCGGACCTCTTCGGCAACCGCGCCGCCTTCGACTTCAAACCGGCGCCCGGCATTTCATCCGGCGGCGCTTCAACGCTCTCGTTCGTCGGCGGCGGCAATATCGGCACGTGGCCGGATCTGATCCGCGCCTTCGCGCCCCGCGACCCCGATGCCGAAGCGCAACTCGAAAGGGCGTTCTATCTGCGCCAATAAGGCGCATGCCCGCAAACGCAAGACCCCGGAGGCAGTTACGCTCCGGGGTTTTTCATATCTAATTGATTGGAAATTGGTTCTTGGTTCTTGGCTCTTACCCAAAGGTATTTATTCCGCCACGCGGAAGACTTCGTCAACGGTCGTCAAGCCGTCCAGCGCTTTCAAAACTCCGTCTTGGGCCATGGTGATCATGCCGGCGGCTTTAGCGATGTCGCGCATTTGGTATTCGGAGACGTTTCCTGAGAGAATGACCTTTTCAATGTCGGCGCTCATCGCCAAGACTTCGTAAATGCCGATGCGGCCTTTGTAGCCGATGCCGTTGCACTCGTCGCAGCCTTTGCCGCGGAAGAAGGTCATCTTTTCAAGGTCGACTTTGACGCCGCAATTCGGCGACAGGTCGGCCATTAATTTTTTCGCTTTGGCGAGCGTTGCTTCGTCGAGCTTGGTTTCTTCCTTGCACTTGTCGTGGATGGTGCGGCACAAGCGCTGGCCGATGATGCAGTTTAAGGCTGGCGCGAGCAAAAAGGGTTTGACGCCCATCGACATGAAGCGGGGGATGGCGCCGGCGGCGTCGTTGGTGTGGATCGTGGAGAGGAGTAAGTGGCCGGTGAGCGCCGCTTGAATGGCGGTTTCGGCGGTTTCCAGGTCGCGAATTTCGCCGACCATGATCACATCCGGGTCTTGGCGCAGGATGGAGCGCAGGCCTTTGGCGAAAGTGTAATCCTTATCGTGGTCGATTTGCGATTGGGCGATTCCTTCAAGCCGGTATTCGACCGGGTCTTCAAGCGTGATTATTTTTACGTCCGGCGTGTTGAGTTTGAGGAGGATGGCGTAAAGAGTGGTGGTTTTTCCGGAACCGGTCGGGCCGGTCGTCACGATCATGCCGTTCGGCCGCTCGATCTGTGCTTTTAAAATTGCATCGTAGGGCGCGCGCAAGCCCAACGATTCGAGTTTGATGCCGGTCGCACTGCTGCGGAGCAAACGCATGACGACCGATTCGCCGTAAGCGGTCGGAATGGTGGAAACGCGGACGTCGATCTTTTCTTTCCCGAGGTTGATGGTAAAGCGTCCGTCTTGCGGCTGGTCGGTCACGTTGATCTTGAGCCCCGAGATGAGCTTGATGCGCGAGATCATCCTGATCCATTCTGAAGCGGGGATGGACGCCACCTTCGTCAAAATGCCGTCGATCCGGAAGCGGACGACGATCGCGTTCTCTTCGGCTTCAACGTGGATGTCGGAGGAGCGGGTATTGAGCGAGGCGGCGACAAGGATAACCACGATGTCGGTGACGTTCGCGCCCGCGAGCGCCGCTTGCAAGCGGTCGAACGAGTGGATGTCGGTGAAGCGCTTGATGTCGTCCTCGGAAATGCTCACGCCCTTTACGACCTTGCGGACCGAAGGCAGGATGTCGTAGACATGCAGTCCCGTTTCAAACGAATGTTCCGAGATCATGTAAACGACGGCGTTCGCATGCGTGCGCTCGGCCAGCTGGAAACGCATTTCTTCGATCTCGGGAAGCGACGGATCGATCGCACCCAAGCGGATCTCGGCGCCGGTGTTGACGAAGCAGACGGTCTTTAGCTTTTCCGCCTGCGGGCGGCCGATTGACGCAATGGCGTCGGCGGTAATAGGGAAGCCGGCCAGATTGGCATAGGAAAAGCCCGCCGCCGCGGCGGCGCGTTCGACTTCGACCTCTTTTTCTTTGAGGCGCATGACGGAAATTTTGCCGGCGAATTTTTCCTCCGCGCTCATTTCCGAGGCGAGTTTTTTGGGGCCGGCGGCCTCGGTTTTTTTCTTGATCAGGTCTTCAATTGATTGGGCGTCGGTCATAGAGTATGTGGTCATGGACCATGAACCATGGACCACTCCTTCGAGCTAAGCTCGACAAGAATGGTACGCGGTCCATGGTACGTGGTATGTGTGTTGGCAGTATAACAAAAACATCGCTCTAAGGCGATGTTTGTTTATTTTTTATCTGCTGCGTCCAGGCTTCGGATTGCCGCGGCCAAGCGGCGCCATTCGGGAAGCTGGACGTCGTGGCGATAGGCTTGCGCGGCATACCGGTCTTCCAGATCCCTGACCTCGATAAGCAGTTCGTCCTTTTTCTCTATTTCCGAGGCGTTGGCGGCGGTTTTCCGTTCGTATTCGTCGCGTTTGCGCTTGGTTTCGACGCGCAGGAGATCGAGCGTTTTTTGGCAGACGCCGTCGATCTTGCTTATCTTCTCGTCCAGGTCGGCAAGGATCTGGATGCCGCGAAAAGCGGGGTCGAGCGTTCGGGCGTAATGCAGCAACGCGGCGGCGGCGCCATGCAGGTCGAGTTCGGCCCAAGCGGCGGCGGCTTTTTGCAGTTCATCGTCGGACGCGCCGGAAATCATGTTCCAAGCTTCGTCGGAGCCGGGGAAGTTAAGCGCCTCGAATTCGCGACGCGGGCAAATGACGTGCGCTGTGCCGCGTTCACAAACGGCGTTGCCGCTTTCCGGCTCGAAGCGAACAAGCGACCAGCCGCTTTCAAGGCGGTTTTTGCCGGACGACTCGCGGCGGATCATTACCGGGCGGCGCGGCGTTTTAACGTCCAAGCGCCCGCACATGTGATTTTATGTTCTTGATCATTCCCCAAAGCCGTTCGAGTTTTGCCACGGCGTTGCGGTCGGCGAGGCGCGTGTAAAGAAGGGCCCAAGCCGCGTGCTCAAAGACGGCCAGCATCGATCCCAAAGCCACGGCCGCAAGAACGCCGACGAGTGCGAAAACCGCCACAACGATGTTGATCATGACCGGCAGGTTCAAAGCCGAAAGCGCCAGGACGATGAGAATGCAAGGAGCGGCGATGACCGCGAGCGCGATAAGCGCGGCGGCGCCGGCGGCAAGGGCCGCCAGGAAGACAACGCCGATCATCTCAAAGGAAACAAGCCAGTGGCGCTTTAAAAAGCGGAAAGCGTTGTGGCAGGCGTCCATCCAGCGGTCGTTCTCGATCATGATCCCGGCGTTCGTCATCATCATGAGGAAGGAAACGATGAGCGCGGTGAGCGAAAAAACCACGAACAGAACGACGCCGATCAAGTAACCGCCCGTGCCGTCGATCGACGCGTAAACGCCGAGCGCCGCCATGACGAAAGCCACGAAGATGACGATCCGGCCGATCACCTGCGTCAAAAGCAGGGGACCGATCTTTGCCGAACCGGCGGCAAAGGCCGCGCCGACCGCCTGTTTCTTTTTGAGCGCGCGTTTTGCGACCGTTTGGAGCAGCGCGCCGGAAGCGGCCACGGCGGCGATCGCGCCCACCGCATAAACGGCGAGGAAAAGCATGATCGAGAAGAAAATGTTCATTTGCGTCGCGACGTCGTTGGTCACGAGCGCGTTAAGGACGGCTTGGGTGCCGGCCGTGAAGCCGGAATACGGGTCGCCGCTGGAAATTTTATAGATGGCGCGGGTGATGAATTCAAAAGCGCCGCCGTTCATCATGAGGAGCGAGGCGAGGAGACCCAGCACCCAAAATTCGCGCCGGTTCCACATGACCTCGAAAGCGCCGCGAACGACGTCGCGGTAAAGATACTTTTCTTTAAGTTGTGATTTGGCCATAGAACTAAGGTGCGGAATGAAAATAGTCGTTTATTATAACACAAAACAAAAAACCAGGGCAGGCGCCTTGGTTTTTTGCTTGCGGCTCGATTTTTGTTAAGCGGTTTGTTTGACTCCGACAAGCTTTTCGAACTCTTCGCGCTCCAAGGTCTCTTTGACCAAGAGTTCAGCGACGAGCTTGTCCAAGACATCGCGTTTTTTCTTCAGGATGGCCACGGCGGAGGCGCGGGCTTCGGTGATGAGGCGGGTCACTTCGGCATCGATCGCTTCAGCGGTCTTTTCGGAGTAGTCGCGCTGTTCGGAAATTTGGCGGCCCAAGAAGATCATTTCTTCTTTTTCGCCGAAGGTGCGCGGGCCCAAGTTGCTCATGCCGTAGTCGGTCACCATGTGGCGCGCCATTTGGGTCGCGGTGCGCAGGTCGGAAGAAGCGCCGGTCGTCACGTTCGCTTCGCCGAAGGCTTCCACCTCGGCCACATAGCCGCCCAACGATCCGGCCAGGTCGGCGAGGAAGGCGGATTTGGGGTGCAGGCGCTTGTCTTCGGTCGGCATTTTAAGGGTGTAGCCGCCGGCGTGGCCGCGGGCGATGATGGAAATTTTTTGCACCGGGTCGGCCTCGGGCATTTCGTGGAAGACGAGGGCGTGCCCGGCTTCATGGTAGGCGACGATCTTTTTTTCTTTTTCATTGATGACGCGGCTTCGGCGCTCCGGACCGAGCATGACCTTTTCGATCGACATGAGGATGTCATCGAGTTCGATCGTTTTGCGGTTTTTGCGCGCGGTCAGGATCGCGGCCTCGTTCATGACGTTCGCGAGATCGGCGCCGGAAAAGCCCGGCGTGCGTTCGGCGACCTTGCGCAGTGGCAGGTTTTCCGCGAGCGGTTTGCTTTTGGCGTGGATCTTCAGGATCATCTCGCGTTCGTTGATGTCCGGAAGGTCGAGCGTGACGCGCCGGTCGAAACGGCCGGGACGCAGGAGTGCGGGGTCGAGGACGTCCGGCCGGTTGGTGGCGGCCATGACAATGATGCCGATCGACGGATCAAAGCCGTCCATTTCAACCAAGATCTGGTTTAGCGTCTGTTCGCGTTCGTCGTGCGAGCCGCCGAGTCCGGAGCCGCGCTGGCGGCCGACGGCGTCGATCTCGTCGATGAAGATGATGCAGGGCGCGACTTTTTTGGCGCGGGCGAAGAGATCGCGGACGCGCGCGGCGCCGACGCCGACGAACATCTCGACGAACTCCGAGCCGGAAATGTGAAAGAAGGGGACATTGGCTTCGCCGGCCACCGCGCGCGCCATGAGCGTCTTGCCCGTGCCGGGCGGGCCCATAAGGAGCACGCCTTTGGGGATCTTGGCGCCGACGGCGACGAATTTTTTCGGGCTTTTCAAAAACTCGACGATCTCCATTAATTCATCTTTGGCCTCGGCCGCGCCGGCGACGTCGCCGAAAGTCAGGCGGTTCTTGTCGTTCTTGCCGTACTCGCGGGCGCCGGATTGCCCGAACGACATGGCGCGCGAGTTCTGTCCTTGCACCGAGCGCATCATAAAGAGGACCAGGACGCCGATCGCGAGGATCGGGAGGACAATCGGCAGCATGACGCTCATCCAGTTGGAAAAGGCGCTGGCGTTTTCGACCTTAAGGTCGATGGCCGCAAGCTTGTCGTCGGCGACGCCCAAGTTCTTCATGACGGCGGTGAACGATTCGCCGCCTTCCTTGCTCGCGACCTCGTCTTTTTTGTCGTTCGTCACGACGCTTAAGGACGAATCTTTGACCGTCACCGATTTGACCTCGCCCGCCGTTATTTGGTGCGCCAAGGTTCCCAGGTCGATTGACGCCGGCTTGGGCGCGTTCAAATTGATCGCGGAAAAAACAATGCCCAGGATGACCAAGGCGCCGAAGAATATTAGTAAACTTTTAATGGGGGAGGGTTTTGTCATAGGAGGTTAAAGCTAATGGGGCCCCGCTTTTGCGAGGCCCCATCACTATACCATATTTATCTTATTTTTTGTCGCTCTCGTCGGTCGATTCCATGGCTTTGAGCGAGAGGCCGAGGCGGTGCTGCTCCGGCTCGATCGAAACGATCTTCCAAGCGAGCTCGTCGCCGATCTTGGCGGCTTCGGTCGGCTCTTTGATCGGCTTCGAAGACAGTTCGCTGATGTGGGCCAGGCCGTGGATGTCGTTGTCGAGTTCGACGAAGAAACCGAACGGATTGGCTTTGATGATCTTGCCGCGGACGATCTGGCCGATGTGGTACTTGTCGGTGACGTTCTTCCAAGGATCGTCGACCAGGCGCTTCAATGACAAGAATATTTTCGAGCCTTCGACGTTGATGATCTGCGCCTTGACCTTCTGGCCGAGCGCGAGGATGTCGCGCGGGTGGTCGATGCGCTGCCAGGCGAGTTCGGAGATGTGCGCCAAGCCTTCGAGGCCGTCGAAGCGGATGAAGGCGCCGAATTCGGCGAGCGCCACCACTTCGCCCTCGATCACGTCGCCAACCTTGAATTTGGCCAGCACTTCTTTCTGCTCGTCTTCCCAAATGGACTTCTCCGAAACAATGAGCTTGCGCTCCTGTTCGTTAACGTCGATCACTTGGACGATAAAGTCCTCGCCGACGTAGGTGCGGAGTTTTTCCAGAATTTTGTTCTTCTCGCCGCCGGAAACGCGCGGGTAGTGGTCGGGCGAAAGCTGGGAGACCGGAAGGAATCCTTGAATGTGGTTCACGCGCACGAGCATGCCGCCTTTGTTGGCTTCGAGGATGCGTACGGTGAGCTTTTCGCGCTTCTGCATGAGTTCGCGCACGGTTTCCCAGGCGCGGAGGTGTCCGGCAAAGCGGAACGAAAGTTCGAGGTCGCCGTTCTCGTTCTCGGCGCCGACGACGGTCGCTTCAACCTCGTCGCCGATCTTGAGCGATTCGTACATGCCGCTTTCGTCCTTGAGTTCGGGGCCGCGAACGACGCCGGTGCGGAATCCCGGGATGTCGATCTTGACCTCGTTTTTCGTGATGGCGACAATGGCGCCTTTCACGATGTCGCCGACGCGCGGGACGCTTAAGTATGATTTCTCCTCCAGTAATTCGGTGAATGTTTGCTTGTTAGCTTCCATATAATGCTGGAAACTTAGCCTTCCCGCCCGAGGCGGGATAAGCTCCGTTTCTGGTTGTATTTAGCCAGAAACGAATGAATTAAATGTGAAAGCAGTATATAGAAACGGCTGATTTTTGTCAAAAGTCCGCGGATTGGCCGAAGATTATGGCATTGACCGCCATCGGCGGAGGTGATAAACAGACCTGAAGCTTCTTTGACAAGTTAACGGTAACAGAGGTGTAAGAATGAATGACGACGATGCTTCCGTTGAAGTTTTGGAAGACAACAGCGATATTGTTTTGGATGGCGGCGACCTGAACGACGCCGCCCCGGCGGATGACGATGACAATGAAATAAAGGATGACGACGCGACGCCCGACGATATCGACGACGTTGAGTCGACGGACGACGACGCGCCGAGCGTCGACGCGCTGGGATATTTTTTTCGGCAATTGAATCGCCCGCAAAATAGCGTGTTGCCGCCCGAGGCGTTCAACGCGCTCGCGCGCCGGCTGACGGCGCAAAAGACCAAGGTTGCGCGCCTCCTCGAGGAGACCGTTTGTTGCCGGGTTTTTTCCGACGGACATGATCCGTCGGTTTGTCCGACTTGCGCGCGGTACGAAAAGTTGGAACAAGAATTCGGCGCGCCGGAGAGCCTGTCGCGGCTGCCAGATTGGATCCAGGGTTTGATCTATTCGCCCGATTTCATGTTGCTGCGCCTGTTTCGTTTCTTCGCGATGCGCGAAGCGGAAAAGATCGTGAGCAACATGTGCCGCGCCAATTTTCGCCTGGTGCTGAGCATCGCCAAGCGCAGTTACTGGCGCTGGAAAGGCATTCCGCTCGTTGAGCTGGTCCAAGAAGGCAGTCAGGGACTCATGCTCGCGGTTATTCGCTTCGATCCGGAATTGGGTTTTCGCTTCTCGACCTTTGCCTCGTGGCGCATAAGACAATACGTCAATCGGGCGCCGCACGAGTTCGGACGAAGCATTCGCATTCCGCCGCACGTCTCCGAATTTTACGGACGGCTGTGCAAGACCGTCGCCAAGCGCGGGCTCGATCTGAAAACCGCCGGGGATGACGACCTGTTCGCGATCGCCAAAGAAATGGAAGCGACGCCGCACAGCGTCGGCATTGCGGTCGCGGCGATGACGAATTGCCAGGATGTCATGTCGCTCGATCAGCAGATCGGCGCCTTTGAGGACGGAGGAACGCTCCTGGACAAGATCCCCGACCGGACGATTGCCCCGCCTGACGCGTTGCTGGAGGAAAAGGAGAGCGGCGGCATCTTCAAAGGAGCGGTCATGCGGTCGCTTAACGAAAAAGAACGCTTCGTGATCGAAAGCTTTTTCGGCCTTAGCGGCGCAAAAGAGAGCACGCTCAAAGACATTGCCGCGCTCTTGCGCATCTCGAGCGAACGGGTTCGCCAGATCAAAACGAAAGCATTAAGAAAATTGCGCGAAGCGCTCGGGCGCGATCGCCACGGTCTCTAGCAGGCCTCGGACTTCGGTCCGGGGCCGTTTTTTTAAATATATGGTAGTATTTAATCAATATGGCCAATATTCCCAAGAAGGACATCTTCAACGCGACCAAGAAATGGGCGCCCAAAGGGACCGATCTGCGCCAGGCGATGGGCGCGGCGAAAAAGGCCGGGTTTGGGAAGTTCAGCAGCGGGTCGGTCACCAAAGAAGCGGCGACCCGTTTTTTCAAGGGGCTGCAGGACAAACACCTCCTAAAGTCGCATGTTGGTCCCGACGGCGTTGCCACTTACAGCGCGTCGGCCAAGCGCTTGGCCGACGAGGCGCGGACGCAGAAACCGGTGAGCGCCATTGAGGAGCGCGAACAGCATCTTGCCGACAAGCAGGCGAAGCTGGAAAAAGCCGGGCTGACGGTTGAAAAGCACGGCGATCCGGAGACCAAAGATGACTTGCTCGCTAAAGTGGCGCCAAAAAACATGGCGCTCGCGCTCGACAAAAGCGGCATGGCGGAATTCGGTCTCGGTCTGCCCGGGGAAGACATGTCGACGACCTCCGGCTACAAAAAGAACGTTGACGCTTCGGTGTCGGCAAAAGAGCATAAGACGGCCGGACAAAAGGCCGCCGAACAAATGGGTTTGGCGCCGGCCTTTTCCATGCCGCATCACGAAGCACCGAAAGCCAATATCGACCTCGCGCCAAGCGCCGCGCCGCCGACGCATGCGAAGCCGGTCGAGACTCCCGCCGCTGCACCGGAAGCGAAAGCGGAAAGCGCCCCCGCCGCGCCGGCGCAAGAACCCGGCGACGCCTCACAGGCCATTGATCTTCCTATATAATATTATGCCGCACCAATACCAAGCCACTATCGATCTCATTAAGAACGTCATTCATCGCTTGCCGGGAATTTTTCCGGAAGCTCGGCATCGGGAAATAGAGGCCGAGCTCATGGCGCTTGAGCGCGATCCTTCGGCGTCGCTCGAAACGATCGAGGGAAAGCTCATCGCCGCCGGCGCCGAACTCTGGGCCTACTGCGAGGCCTACGACAAGTTCTATAAGATATACGGCGAGAAAAATGAGCGGGCGCTCATGAGGCAAAAATTGTCCGAACCCGCGCGCGCGGCGCTCGATAAGTTCGTCGCCGAAGGCGGCAACATTGAATCGGTGCGCGACGGTTCGCGATTCGAGCATTTTTTCGACGCCGACATTCGCGACGAGATCGTCGAGGCCGAACTTGCTGCCCACGACGGCGTTCATGAAGAAATGGAAAAATTGCTCGCCGGCGAAAAACAGAACGACTTTTCCATTCTGCTCGCGGATTATCAAGAGAAGCAAAAAGCGCTCGCCAAAAAGATCGACGAATTGGCCGCGCTCGCCGGCCGCATGCCGAATTACAGCGCCGAAATTCTGGACAAGGTGAAAACTTACCGCGAGGGTTTTGCTTATGTCGAGAAGCTGCCGTCGCTTCAAGACATCGCCCAGGAGATCCAATACTATATCGACATCATGGAAGTGTAATAAGAAGAAAAATACCGCCCTATGGCGGTATTTTGACACCGGGGAGCAGTGAGAGTAAGGTCACAACAAAGAAAGGGCAGTGGAAAATGATAAAAAATGGCGGTTCTTTTCAGTGTCCTAAATGCCGGACGTTGTATCGCACGCAAGAAGAAGCCGAGCGTTGCGGCGCGCGCAAGGACGCGGCGCCGGCGCATAAGGTCGGCGACACCGTTCGCTATACGTTCTTCTCCATGACCTCGGTCGGCCGCGACCAGTCGGAAGATTACAATCGCTGGAAGGTTCTCGACCCTGCCATCCGCACGGTTCCCGACCATGATGACGGTCACGAGTGCTTGGTGCAGGTTGAACAGGTACGGTTGAAACGCCGCTCGACAGAAAGGGATATCCGTGTTTTTCCCGCTTCGGAACTCATCTGACCGGTCGCTCTGTTACAGGCTCGAGCAATATCTCGAGCCTCTTTTTATCCATTGCCAGCGCGATCCGGGCGTGTTAAATTGATACCTTAATAATCGAGAATTTAGAGCTCGAGAGATGGGATTTGAGAAGTCCGTTCGGCCTTCTTAATTCTTAAATCCTAATTCATAATTCCAATCAAAATGGCAGCTTCAATTCAATTCATCTGGCACGGCTTGTCGTGCTTTTCCATCGAAGCGAAGAACGGCGACTCGGTCGCCAATTTGGTGACCGATCCCTTTGGGGCGGAAACCGGACTGAAGGTCCCAAGGAATTTGTCGGCCGACGTGGTCACGGTTTCGCATGACCATCCTTCGCACAACAATATCGACGCGGTCAAAGCCGCGGGCGAAAAGAAGCTGTTTGTGATCAAAAGCCCCGGCGAATACGAGGTCGGCGGACTTTTTGTTTACGGCATAAACGCGCCTCATGACGAAAAAGAGGGAAAGGAACGCGGGCTCACCACGCTTTACCGCTTTGAGGTGGGGGACTTGAGCGTCGCGCACTTGGGCGACCTGGGCGCCGACATGCTCGACCCGCAGCGCGAGGCGCTTGAAGACATCGATATTTTGCTTATCCCGGTCGGCGGCGAAACGGTGCTGAACGCCAAACGGGCGGTGGAAATAATCACCCAGCTTTCGCCGCGCATCGTCATTCCCATGCACTATGCCGTGCCCGGGCTGGTCTCCAAGTCCGATCCGCTTGAAAAATTCCTCAAAGAAATGGCCGTTGGCAGCCCCGAGCGCTTGGCGAAATGGAAAGCCGTTAAAAAGGACTTGCCAGCGGAAGAGACCAAGGTGATAATTTTGGAGAAAGATTAATATGAAAAAACACATTTGGGCTTGGACGGTCGGCGGCGCCCTGTTTGTCATGATCATCGGCGTTTGGGTTTGGCTGCTTCCCGGCGCGATCAAGCGCGCTGGCGGCCTGCACGACTCGAGCGTCAGTGCCATTTTGTCCGTCTTCGGCGCCGCAAAAAGTTCGTTGAGCCCCGATCTCGTCAAAGCCAAGGCGCAATTCGATTCAAACTTGAAGCAAGCCGGCCAAGCGATCAGCGCGCAAGCGGCGGAGGCGGCGGCGATCGAAAACCTTAAGAATAAGATCGTTCAAAAGAGCATGATCAAAGCCGCGGACGTTGCGCCCGCGCCGGGTTTGCCCGCGCCCGCTCCTAAACCGCCGGTCAAGAAATAAATCCATGTCTGATAAACACCCAAAGGAATTCGCCATCGGCCACGTCGAATCGCGGCCGATCGTGAGAGAAATGCAGGAATCGTACCTGGACTACGCCATGTCGGTCATTGTTTCGCGCGCCCTGCCCGACGTTAGGGACGGCATGAAGCCGGTGCATCGCCGCATCCTCTACGCCATGTGGTCGGTCGGCCTGCGCGCCGGCGGCAAATTCCGCAAGTCGGCGACCGTGGTCGGCGAAGTGCTCGGCAAATACCACCCGCACGGCGACTCGGCCGTTTACGAATCAATGGTCCGCATGGCGCAGGATTTTTCCATGCGCTATCCGCTGGTCACCGGCCAAGGAAACTTCGGCTCGATGGACGGCGACTCGGCGGCGGCCATGCGTTACACCGAAGCCAAGCTCTCGCCCATTGCCGAAGAGCTGCTTTTTGACATCGACAAGGACACGATTCCCTTTACGCCCAACTTCGACGGCTCGCATAAAGAGCCGGTCGTGCTTCCCGGGAAGCTTCCCAACTTGCTCTTGAACGGCACGGTCGGCATCGCTGTCGGCATGGCCACCAATATTCCGCCGCATAACCTGACCGAAGTCGCGAACGCGATCATTAAACTGATCGACGAGCCGGAGTCTTCGGTCGAAGACCTGACCTCGGTCATTACCGGCCCCGACTTTCCGACCGGCGGCATCATTTACAACAAGAAAGACATTTTGGCGACCTATGTGACGGGCCGCGGCGGCATTGTCATGCGCGCCAAAACCGAAATTGTCGAAGAGAAGACCGGCAGTTTCCGGATCATCGTGAACGAAGTGCCATACCAGGTGAACAAGGCGACGCTCCTCGAAAAGATCGCCGAATTGGTTCGCGATAAAAAGATCGACGGCATCCGCGACATTCGCGATGAGTCGAACAAGGACGGCGTGCGCGTGGTCATCGAATTAAAAAAGGACGCCTACCCCAAGAAGGTCTTGAACCGCTTGTTCCAGCTCACCCAGCTTCAGGAAACTTTTCACGTGAACATGCTTTCGCTTGTGGATGGCATTCAGCCGCGCGTGCTTAATTTGAAGACGTTGCTTGATGAATACGTGAAGCATCGCCAGGTGATCGTCCGGAAGCGCACCGAGTTCGACCTCAAGAAGGCCAAGGATCGCGCCCATATTTTGGAAGGCTTGTCGATCGCCATTTTGCATATCGACAAGATCATCGCGACGATCAAAAAGTCGGCCGACAAGGACGAGGCGAAAGTGAACCTCATGAAGTCGTTCAAGCTCACCGATCCGCAGACGATCGCCATTTTGGAAATGCGCCTGCAGCAACTCGCCAACCTCGAACGCTTGCGGGTTGAAACCGAGCTGGCCGAAAAGATGAAGCTCATCAAAGAACTCATGGCCATGCTGGCTTCGCCTAAGCGCATTTTGACCGTCGTTCGCGACGAGGTGGTTGCGCTGCGCGACAAGTACGGCGACGAGCGCCGGACGCAAGTGGTCGCGCACGGCGTCAAGGAATTCTCCATGGAAGACGTGATCCCCGACGAATCGACGATGGTCATAATTACCGCCGACGGCTATGTAAAGCGCATCCCGCCCGACACCTTCCACGCCCAAGGGCGCGGCGGCAAAGGGGTGATCGGCGTCGCCACCAAAGAGGACGACATGGTCGAACAGCTGTTCGTGACTTCGACCCATGCCGACGTGCTGTTCTTCACCTCCCGTGGACGCGCCTTCCAGCTCAAGGCTTATGACATTCCGGCGGCTTCGCGCACGGCCAAGGGCCAGGCGCTGGTCAACTTCCTGCAACTCGCGCCGGGCGAAAAGGTGACGGCGATTTTGCCGGTTTCCGACATGCCGGATGCCAAGTACCTCATTATGGTAACGCGCGAAGGCGTGATCAAGAAAACCGAGATCGCGGAATTCGCCGCCGTTCGCCGCAGCGGCCTCATCGCCATTAAATTGCGCGAGCAGGATTCGCTCCTCTACGTCAAACCGTCGGCCGGCAAGGATGAAGTGGCTATTGTGACGGCCAAAGGCATGTCGGTGCGCTTTGAGGAAAAGGACGTCCGCCCGATGGGCCGCACCGCTTCCGGGGTCCGCGGCATCAACCTCCGCCGCGGCGACGCCGTGGTCGGCATGGACGTGGTTTCACCCGAAGAAGTTAAGAAGGGAATATTGGAACTCATGGTCGTGATGGCGAACGGCTTTGGCAAGCGCACCAACTTGAACGAATACCGTTTGCAAGGCCGCGGCGGCACCGGCATCAAGACCGCCGAGGTCACCGCAAAGACCGGCGAGGTCGTGACCGGCTTCGTAGTTTCCGCCAAAGACGAGCGCGACATTGTCGCCATCTCCGGCAAAGGCCAAGCGATCCGCCTTTCGCTTAAAGAGATTCGCGTGATCGGCCGCGCCACCCAAGGGGTGCGCATCATGCGCTTCAAGGAAGAAAAAGACACCCTAAGCTCGGTAACGATCGTTTGATTGGACGGTCACCCCAAGCAACTGGGGCTGTTTCAGTGATTTAAAAAATAACGGGGGCTGGCCCCGTTATTTTTTCGTTTTATGGTTCATCTACTCACCATCATTGCGAGCGCGGCAATCTCGTGAATATTGCCAGAAAAATACATCATAATTCGGTCATTGGCACCTGTTTTGAACAGGTGTATAATCCTTACTACCAAATAATATGTCCGAAACCGGCAACAAAGAAATACTTGAAGCGATCCAAGCGCTCGCCCAGCATATGGACGAACAGCATGTGCAAACACGGTCCGAATTGCGGTCGGAGATCGACGGATTGCATTCCGACACAACTAAGGGCATGGAAGCTCTTAAAAAAGAGCTGACTGATTTTCGTTATGCAACGGAAGAGGGTTTCAACAGCGTTGAACACATGCTCCGCGAAGAAGATAAAAAGATCGATCGCGTCACCGAGAAATTGCTGTTGAAAAAAGTCGTGACCGAAAAAGACGCCAAAGAAATTCTCGCCCTCGGCGCTTTCCCGCTGCAAAATTCAACTGAAAATTCAGCCGTGTAGATCGGATCGCTATAAGGAGATCAAAAATGCGCCCCACGAAGGCGTTTTTTTGATTTTATAGGTATGCGTCGGTCTTTTGCTTAATTACGGCGTCTATGGGTTTTTTCGGGCCAAACTCTTGCCAGATGTAAGGATATCGTGTAAAAGGGGATATATAGCTTTACAAAACCGCAGAAATGCGGTATTATAGTTAACTAAACATATGGGATTACCAGGCCATCGCCGTACATCGTCTCACAAACGCCGCCGCGCGGCGCATTTTGCGCTTACTCCGGCCCAGCTTACCAAGTGCCCGAAGTGCGGCAAGCCGGTCAAGCCGCACAATGCGTGCGCCTTTTGCGGCACTTATCAGGGTCGCCAAGTGACCAAAGCCAAAGCGGTTAAAAAAACTACTAAATAGGTATTAGGTATCAGGTTACAGGCGACAGGTTAAACCTGAAACCTTGAACCTTGAACCTGAAACCTAACCATTCGCTCTTTCCCGTATGTCCAACCGACATCTCGGTCGAACAATCGCCATGCAGGCGCTTTATCAATATGACTTCCGGAAAAATGCTCCGGAGGCTTTGGCTGAAATTATCAGTCACAGCATCAGCGAGTTTGCGCCCACCTACGACGACCCCGGCTTCATCAAAGAGCTGATCGACGGCGTCTTGGGTCGGCAGGGGGAAATTGACGGGATCATCACGCACTACGCGCCCGAGTGGCCCATTGAGCAGATCACGGTGGTTGATCGCAATATTTTGCGCATCGGCGTTTATGAACTCAAGTGGGTGCCGAACATTCCCTCGAAGGTCGCGATCAACGAAGCGATCGAGCTGGCCAAGACCTTTGGCGGCGAATCCAGCGGCCGTTTCGTGAACGGCGTGCTTGGCGCCATATACAAGGATATGGTCGCCGCCGGCGAACTAAAGGAGATCGACAAATCGATGCCGAAGAAGAAAGAAGATGTGCCGGTTATCGCTGATGAGGCGCCGTTGCAAACACCAACCGAATAATTATTTAAGCTTGACCTGATGGTCAAGCGATTCATGATTCATGATCCATGATTTACGAATCCGCCGGGATTCTTGAATCGTGTGTCTTGAATCTTGAATCGCTTTGCATGGCAAAGCCGTATGAGCGACGAAAAAGATTTTTCCGGGCTTGAAGAAAAGCTCGGCGTTAAGTTCAATAACATCGACCTGTTGAATCAGGCGATGGTTCATCGTTCGTACTTGAACGAACATCCCGATTTTCGTTTGGGGCATAACGAGCGTTTGGAATTTTTGGGTGATGCCGTTCTTGAGCTGGTCGTCACCGAGCATCTTTACAGCAATTATCCCAATCCCGAGGGCGACATGACCAACTGGCGCGCGGCGCTCGTCAACGCCAACACCCTTTCGGCCATTTGCAAAGACATGGGCGCAGAGGATTATCTTTTTCTCTCGCGCGGCGAGTCAAAGGATGCCGGCACCAAGGCGCGGCAATATATTTTGGCGAACGCCTTCGAGTCGATCATCGGCGCGATCTACTTGGACGGGGGATACGACGTTTCGAAGAAATTCATCACTGAGCGCGTGCTGGTCAAGTTGCCATACATTTTGGAACACAAGCTATATTTGGATCCGAAAAGCCGTTTCCAGGAAGCGTCGCAGGAAGTCGCCGGCGTTACCCCGACCTACCGCGTTGTCGATGAAAAAGGTCCCGATCACAACAAGTGGTTCAAGATCGGGGTTTATCTTAACGACGACCTGGTCGCCGAAGGCGAAGGCAGCTCGAAGCAAGAAGCCCAAGTTCAGGCGGCGGAGAACGGCATCAAGGCCAAGGGGTGGTAGTTTTAGTACGTAGAACCTAGAACTTAGAACCTAGAACTTAGAACCTAGAACCTAGAACTTAGAACTTAGAACTTAGAACCTAGAACTTAGAACTTAGAACTTAGAACGTAGAGCGTAGTTAGCGGAAACAGCTGTTGGCTATTTCCGCTTTTTCGTTACGTTCTAGGTTCTAAGTTCTACGTTCTATAAAAAACGCGCATCGCGTCGCTGGTGCGAGTTTTTTTATTCCCCGACATCATGTATAATTAATGGGAACTATGATCGATCTAGCGAGTATTCTCAAAGTGGCGCTCGACAACAAGGCTTCCGACCTCCATTTGGCCGTCGGTTTGCCGCCTATTTTGCGCATTGATGGAATTTTGGTCAGGACCGACGATCCGACGGTTGACGCCAAGATGATCGAGGGTGTCCTTTGGCGCGTGCTCACGTCCGAGCAGCGCGAACGGTTTGAACGCGAACGCGACCTGGATTTTTCTTATGACATGGGCGGCTTCCGTTTTCGCGTCAATGTTTGCTATGAGCGCGGCAATGTGTCGCTGGTCGCTCGCGTCATTCCGTCGGTCATCCCGTCGTTTCGCGAATTGCTCATCCCCGACATCGTGGCCGATCTGACGCTGGCCCATAGCGGGCTCGTGATCGTGACCGGTCCGACGGGGAGCGGAAAATCAACGACCCTCGCCTCGATGATCGAGCGCATCAACAACGAACAGCCGGTTTCGATCACGACCCTTGAAGACCCGATCGAATTTTTGTTCGTTTCCAAAAAGGCGAAGCTGACCCAGCGCGAATTGGGCGGCGACATGCGCACCTTTGCCGACGGCCTGAAGCACGTTCTGCGCCAGGACCCGAACGTGGTCATGGTCGGCGAAATGCGCGACCCCGAGACGATCGCCACGACGCTCACTCTGGCAGAAACCGGACACTTGGTGCTTTCCACGTTGCACACCCCGTCGGCCGCGCAGGCCATCGACCGCATCATCGATTCATTCCCGCCGTTCCAGCAGACGCAAATCCGCTCGCAAATGGCGCTCTCCCTCAAGGCGGTCATTTCGCAGCATTTGTTGCCGCGCGAAGGCGGCGGCCGCGTCGCGGCCCGTGAGGTGCTTTTGAATACCCCAGCCGTCGGCAACCTCATTCGCGAGAACAAAGTGGCGCAAATTCCCAACGTCATGCAGACCAGCTTGTCGAACGGCATGTTCACCTTGTCGCAAAACCTGCGCGACCTGGTCAAGGAAGGCTTGGTCGCCAAAGACATCGCCACCGCCTTCCTGCCGCCGGATATTTTGTAAATAAGAATGACAATAAAAATAACCCCGTCACGGGGTTATTTTTTTAATGCTTGATCAGGGTCAAATAAAAAACGAATCGGTTTGCACCGATTCGCGCCGCGTTCGCGTTCTGTTATTCGTCCGGATCGGTGATCCCCATATTTCCGTCGCAGTCATCGGGGTGGCAGCAGCCGTGATATGACGTTGTCGCACGTGGCATTCCGCCCTCGACACAGTGGAGATAAAAGCTGAAGATCATTACGGTCACGAACGAGATAAGCAGCAGGCCCCCGGCCGCTTCGCCGTTAGTTTGCATTCCCAAGTATTTTTCTCGAATGACCAAGAGTGCCAAGAAGAAAGGAAAACTGAGGATCCCGATTATGACGCCGGCCTTGGCGGCCAGATGTTTTCGTTTTGAACCAATGTTGAATATGGCGCAAAACAGGTCGCGGATGATCTTTCCCAGGAAGACCAGATAGGCAAAGGCGAAAAGCGCCGCAATGAAGATGAACAATCCGATGAAAGCGTACCAGATGATTTTTTCCATGACGATTCTCCTTGGTTGTCAACGGGCTTGTGCCAGAATCATGATAGATCCATGTTAGGCACCGTAACCTTGTTTCGTCAACGGTACGGGAAATGTTTTGCCATAAATAAAAACTCCTCGCGTTTGGCGAGAAGTTTTTATTTATGGGTCGGGTGGGGATCGAACCCACGACCTAAGGATTAAGAGTCCTCCGCTCTACCGGCTGAGCTACCGACCCGTTGCGAGTGATTGAAAGTGCAAAATGGTGTGCGATCAAAATCACCGCAGTGATTTTACTTTGTTGACGGCTGTTATTAGCCGAATCGTATTCGAGCTAATAACAGACGGCGACAAAGGTTAATTGTGAAACAATTTGATCGCGCACCGTTTTGCACTTTCTCCGAGCTAGGATCGTTATCGCCGCAGCGATACCGACCTTTCCGGTCTTCCGTAACAGCGGCACCGACCCGGAATTCCTTCTTGCGCCCTGAGGGATTCGAACCCCCAATAGCAGGTTCGAAGCCTGCCGTGATATCCATTTCACTAAGGGCGCTCGAAAATAAAAAGCCTTCAAGGTGAAGTCGTTCGTATGCTAGCAAAAAGGCCGGATTCTTTCAAGGGCCGGTTTTTTCGTGTATAATGAATAACTCATCCTTTTCCACCTCGCACCTTATGCCCAGCACCTTGCCGAAGAAGTATTTAAAAAAGCCGACCAAGCAGGCGGCGGCGTCGGTTGATCCGCCGGTCGCGGCTTTATCCGTCAAAGAGCCCGCGCACCACGGCTTGGTGGCGGTAACAATGATCCTTATCTTCCTGACCGTCGGTTGCCTGGCGGCGGCCACGCTAATTTCGGCAAAGATGAAAACGGTCCAGGCCTATGCGCAAACCCTGGCCGCCCAGCTTGGCGACGCGCAGCAGCGCAACAGCGACCTGACCGATCAGCTGACCACGATCAAGACTCTGCAAGCGCTTGCGAAAAAGGTGGCGTTGCCGGCATCGGTGCCATCAAACACTGTTTGGGACACCTACGCCTCGCCAAACATCTCGCTGCAATACCCTGACGGCTATTCCGTGGTTAAAGCCACCGCGGCCTTTCCGGTCCTCGCCATCAAAAGCGACCGGGGCATGATCGAGATCTTTCGCATGAAAGATTTTCCCGGCGGTGACCGTCCGTTCGGTTTTGCGGATGCAAACGTGACGCAGGCCGAGCTTGATAATTATATTCCGAAAGAGTTCAAATCGGCGCCAAATCCGGCCGACCCGAAGATCGTGCCGTATAGCGTTTGGGTATATTACACAGCGGGCGACGAAGCCGCGAAGGCGGTTTTGGATCAGGCAGTCGCGTCGATCAAGGTTGTGAAATGACAAAACATGGACCATGAACCATGGACCATGGACGATGTCGCTTCGGCTATCGTTGGGCCGTGAGGAATGGTCCATGGTACGTGGTATGTGGTATGTAGTTGTGGTCCATAACCCCCGGTTTGACACCTTGGCTTAATGGTGCTATTCTAAGGCATAACTTGCTGATCCCGCTTCGCGGGATTTTAGTTTATGAAAATACGCAATATCGCAATTATCGCCCACGTCGACCACGGCAAGACCACTCTTGTCGATGCTTTGCTTAAGCAATCGGCCGATTTTAAGATCAAGCAGGACGCGACCTCGGACCTGATCATGGATTCGAACGAGCTGGAGCGCGAACGCGGCATCACGATCTTCTCGAAGAACGTCGCCATTCACTACAGCGATTATAAGATCAACATCGTCGACACCCCGGGCCACGCCGACTTCGGCGGGGAAGTGGAGCGCATCATGCGCATGGTTGACGGCGTGCTGCTTTTGGTAGACGCCAAGGAAGGCCCGATGCCGCAGACCAAGTTCGTGCTCAAGAAGGCGATCGCCGCCGGGCATAAGATCATTGTCGTGATCAACAAGATCGACAAGCCGGACGCGCGCATCAACTGGGTCGTCGACAAGACCTTCGACCTCTTCGTGTCGTTGGGCGCCTCCGACGAACAGACCGACTTCCCGATCATTTACGCTTCCGCGAAGCAGGGAAAAGCGGGGCTGGCTCCGGACTTGTCGCTCATGACCGACGTCAAACCGGTCTTCGATACTATTTTGAAATCCATTCCGGCGCCGGTTTTGCCGGACGTCAAATTGCAATATTTGGCCGTCTCGCTCGCTTACGACAATTACATCGGCAAAATTGCCATCGGCCGCCTTTACGCCGGTTCCCTGAAAAAGGGCCAGGACGTGCTGCATGTGCGCCGCGACGGCTCAAGCGCCAAAGTGCGCCTCACTTCGGTCATGACCTATGACGGCTTGGGCCGCGTTGAGACCGACGCCGCCGAACCGGGCGACATCATCGCGCTCGCGGGCATTGCCGACATCTCGATCGGCGAATCGATCACCGATATTGAAGCCCCGACCCCGCTCCCCACGATCGCCATTGAAGAACCGACCGTCAAAATGACCTTCGGCGTGAACACGTCGCCATTTTCGGGCAAAGAAGGGCAGTACACGACCTCCCGCAACATCAAAGATCGTTTGGAACGAGAACTCCAAACCGACGTGGCGCTAAAAGTGGCACCCGGGGACTCGGCCGACCATTTTGTCGTTTCCGGACGCGGCGAATTGCACCTCGCCATCCTCATTGAAAAAATGCGCCGCGAAGGTTTTGAATTGCAGGTCTCGCGCCCGCAGGTCATTCTGAAAGAAATTGACGGCGTCACTTCGGAGCCGGTTGAACAGGTGTTCATCGAGGTTCCCGAAAATTCCGCCGGCTCGGTCATTGAGAAGATGGGCAAGCGCCGCGGCGACATGAAAGACATGAAAGTCGAACACGGCACGACCTATTTGGAATTCACCATACCGACCCGCGGTTTGATCGGCTACCGCAACGAATTTTTGGCCGACACCAAAGGCCTTGGCATCATCAACTCGCTGTTCTTGGGCTATGAACCGGTGCGCGGCGAATTTTCCGGCATTGCGCACGGCTCGCTCGTCGCCTTTGAAGCCGGCACCTCGATCACCTACGGCATGGTCGCGGCGCAAGAGCGCGGCCAGCTGTTCATCGGCCCGGGCGTCGAGGTTTACGGCGGCATGGTCGTGGGACAGAACGCCAAACCCGAAGACATCGAGGTCAACGTTTGCAAAGAAAAGCGCCTCTCGAACATGCGCTCGAAAGGCGACGGCGGCCAAGAAAAATTGGATACGCCGCGTACGATGGAGCTTGAGGACGCGCTCGAATACATCGGCGACGACGAATTGGTCGAAGCCACGCCGAAGTCGGTCCGCATCCGGAAAGCGATCCTGGACCACTTGGAAAGAAAGCGCGCCAATAAGACATAATCTTGCTAAAAGACACCATTAACATGGTGTCTTTTTGTTATATTCGGCCGCCTGTCCCGCACCGGATTTTTTCATTTTTGGTGTGGGATTGACACGCGGCCGTGTTTTTGTTAGAAATAGTTGCTTGTATAAGGAGGTTTCAAATGCATTACGGCAAGGTCTTTGAAGCCGGCTTGATCAGAGACCTCCGGGAGGTCTTTCATTATCAAGTCGAGGTCAGCAACCCCAAAACGGACAAGGAAGAAAAGGTTGATTGCACGGTCGCGGGTCGCTCGCTGCCGTTCGCGATGGAAACCCAGGTTACCGAACAAAGCGACGATGGCGACAAGTTGACGGTCTTCTTGCGCAAGGCTTGGTTTCGGGACACCGATGCGCCCAGGCTCTATGTGGTCGCGGATAATTGCCAGGAAAGCATCATCGTGGCCCAAGCCATGCATCGCGCGTTCTGGCGAGAACTGTCGGCGATCGTCAAACCGAAAGAGAGTTACGCGCTTTGGGTCGACGAGAACGGATTTTACAGCATCCATGACCCGAAAATTTTGGCTCGCGACTTGCTTCTGCGAAGCCGCGCCAAGACTGCGAACAGCCTGCGCCGCCGCGGCAAGGTGATCGACGTCAGCAAGGGATTGATCGTCATTGCGCGCGCCGGAAAGAAGTTCTTTGCCAGGCTTTCATCGGTGGTCAAAGGCCCGGCCAATCGATTCACTTCGCGAAAGCGGATCGAATCGATCAGAAAAGGGAAACGCATCTATGTCACGTTTTTGCCGGTCGAACGCCGCGCCGTAGCGGTGAAGATCTGCAAAGGCACATCCAAACGAGAACAGGAAAAGGCAGCAGATTGAACAAAACGAATCGCGAACATCGCATCCGGCCTCATTGACAAGAGGCCGGATTTATGTTTAAATGCGCTCTTCCTGACGCTCAAAAAACAAGGAGGATACCAGATGCACGAGCCGCAAGGAATGTTCATTGGGCGCTGCGTGTTGGAAGGATTCAGACGGGAGCGCTGGGGCGCGACGATCGACCGGAAACGCGATCTGTATTGCGGAGCAGATGTGCTGCTCCGTTCCATGGACGGTCGTTTCTTCGATCCGGAGCTCTACATCCAGCTCACTTATTTGCTCCACGATCCGGACAAGCTTCGTTCTTTCATCTACCGGTTCGCCAACAAGGGCCGATGGTGGAAATCGCCGCCGCGCGTCTTTGTCGGCCTGGAGGACAACGGGCGCAATACGCAAACGCTGGTTGGCGCGATCATCCGCGAGCACCGGGCGCGATATGCCGCCCGCTTGCCGCACCGGGGTTCGATCGAACACCTCGAGATCCTCGCTGACGGCACAGCCGTCTGGCGCGACCCTAAAGCGCATCTGCGCCACCTTTATGAGCGCCGCGCCGCCGGGTTCAACGGTCCGAGGAAGGAAGGCACGGTCACTAGGGTGAACGGATCGGCTTTCTTCGTCGACGAGCCGAACGGCGGCCGCGATTCGGAGCGCTTGATCTATTACACCAGCGTCGATCGCGAAAAGTCCCGCCCGCTCGTCGTGGGTGTGCGCGTCGATTACGCTTTGATGGGAAAGTCCAACCGCGGCATTCCCGTCGGCGAGTACGCCCGCGTTATTGATTGATCTTTCTGCCATTCTCCGATCCCGTGCCGAGCTTTGCTCCGGTACGGGATTTTTCTTTACATAAATCGATTAAAAGGGTAATTTTAATCAATGAATCGGTTGGCTAATCCCTAACCCCTAATCCCTAACCCCTTGGCAAATGCGATACTCCCAACTGCTCGGAAAAACCGTTAAGAACGTTTCTTCGGACCTCGAAAGCCGCAACGCCGAGCTTTTGACCAAGGCCGGGTTCGTCGACCAACTGACCGCCGGCGTCTATACGTATTTGCCGCTTGGCCTGCGCGTTTTGAATCGCATCAAAGACATTGTGCGCGATGAAATGGACGCGATCGGCGGGCAGGAAATTTTGATGCCGGCCCTGACGCCAAAAGAACCCTGGAAGATCTCCGGTCGTTGGGATGATCCGGGCAAAGAGGTGATGTTTCAATTAAAGGGCCATGGCGACAAGGATTATGCGCTCGGCTGGACGCATGAAGAGATCGTGACGCCCTTGGTCCAGAAATTCGTGAAGTCGTACAAGGACCTCCCGGTCGCGGTTTATCAAATTCAAGACAAATTCAGAAATGAAGCGCGCGCTAAAGCCGGGCTCTTGCGCGGACGCGAATTTTCAATGAAGGATTTGTACAGCTTTCATCGCGACGAGGCTGATCTGGAAGCTTATTACGAAAAAGCCAAACAGGCTTATTTCAACGTCTATAAGCGTTGTGGCTTGGACGCGCTCATCGTCGAAGCCTCGGGCGGCGCTTTTTCCAAATACTCACACGAGTTCCAGGTGCTCACCGATAGCGGCGAAGATCTGATTTTCTACTGCGCTTCTTGCCGCTATGCGCAGAATAAAGAGATTGCCGAGATCAAAGCGGGTGACGCTTGCCCCAAATGCAAAGAGGGAAAGATCGTCGAAGGCAAAGCGATCGAGGTGGGAAATATTTTCATGCTGAAGACGCGTTTCAGCAGCGCTTTCAAGTTCAATTACATTGATGAGACCGGAAAACCGCAGCCGGTCATCATGGGCTGCTACGGCATCGGGCCGTCGCGCGTCATGGGCACGATCGCGGAAATTTATAACGATGCCAACGGCCTGAAGTGGCCGGCCTCGATCGCGCCGTGCGACCTGCACTTG
>Ga0265314_10001363_pt1 | contig 27526 bp, 23 predicted proteins | sample 4126metaG_FD_203106 | JGI IMG/M metagenome (GOLD analysis project Ga0265314, IMG submission 203106) | Rhizosphere microbial communities from Carex aquatilis grown in University of Washington, Seatle, WA, United States - 4-1-26 metaG | ecosystem: Host-associated > Plants > Roots > Rhizosphere >... | reverse complement strand
TGCGCCACGATGACCCGCTCACCCGGCCCGGCGCCGAGGCCCTCGACCGCGACCACCAGGCCACGGGTTGGTGCCGGCGCACCGCCCGCCACCGCGAGCGGCCGCACCAGCAAGAGCTTGCGCCCCGCGAGGCCGCCGGCCTGGCGCGAGGCCCAGAGTCGCCCGATGACCTCGCCGATCAGCATGGGCGGCGCGCGATCAGGCGCTCTTGGCGGCGGCTTTCTTCCCGGGGGCCTTGGCCTTGGCGGCCGGCTTTTCGGCCTTCGGCGCGGCGGCCCTGGCGGCTGCCGCGCTCTTGGCGGCTGCGGCGGTCTTGCCGCGGCGCTCGGAGACGCGCACCATGTCGAGCAGGCGTCCGGCCGAATAGGTCGTCAGCTTCTGGACGTAGTCCTTGTCCTTGGCGCGCCCGACCCCGGTCGCCGCCGCGTCGGCCAGCTTGTCGTGGCCGCCGTGCTGCTTGAGACCGGTGGCGACGTCGTGCAGGCGGATCAGCTTGCGGTTGGCCGCGCCCAGCAGCCGCTTGCGCAGCTCGTCCTTGGGCTCGTCACCGGTGCTGCCGAGCAAGCTCACGATCTGATCGACGAGCTTGTCCTTACCACCGAACTTCTCTTTGACCCGCGACAGCGGGCTGCTCTGCGACATGGAACGGATCTCCTTCAAAGGGCGGGGTTCTACCCCAAATCGGGCGGCAAGGATACTCCATCCCGGCGCCTTTCAACCCGAAAAGACCCTCAGCAGCGCCCAGCCGCCCGATCCGCTACCACCAGGTCGATGAAACCGTAAATCCAGATGAGGTTGATCTCGTCGGCGGTCTCGGCCGGCGTCTCGGTGGTGGTTTCGACCGCCGCGACGTAGGGCACCCCGGCGCGGTGGTAGTGGTCGGTGATGCTGCCGTCGTGACACTCGATGGCGCCGTCGGCGTCGGCCATGACGTCGGTCCCGGGCTCGTGCCCGGAGTCGACGACTGTGTCGCGCAGGATCGGCACCTTGGCGCCGGACCGGGCCAGCAGCGGCCGGTAGGCGTTCCGGTCACCGAAGAGATAGACGTAGAACAGCGAGCCGTGGATGAAGTTGTCCTGGTGCAGGTCGAGCGCCGCGTTCGGCAGCGGCAACCGTTCGAGCGACTGGCGCAACGCCCCGGTTTCCTTGGCGACGGCGCGGCTCGGCGACCAGCGCAGGTGCGGCTCGCCCGCGCGCAGCTCTCCCTTCCAACGCCCCGGCTCGACCTCGTACTCCAAGAAGTCGTTGTTGGGCCGCTCGCCGCTGAGGTTGTACCGGGTATGCGCCTCGAACCCCGACGGATTGATACAGGGATAGATGCGCAGGCCGACATCGCGCGCGCGGGCGTAGTCGACGATCTCCGGCCCGTGCGCGAGCAAGGTCAGGGGTCCCGCCTTCTCGTCGCCATGGAAGCCGCCGGTGATCAATACCGACCGCCGGCCGGGGACCGCCGCTGATAGCAGCGGGTAGGTTCGGTTCCCTTCTTCGACCTTTCCGTAGTCCTCCAGGTGGGCCAGACCAGCCATCGAGGCGCGCCAACGTCGGGCGAATTCCGTGAAGAGCACCCCCAAGTGTGACATGGCGGACACGCACCCGCCCCTACGCACCGCGCTGGCGCCCCCGGCTAATTTTGTAGGGATTTCGCATAAATCCACCGCTGGGCTCGCGGAAAGCCCATGGTCGAGCCGGGCTGGTTCGCGTAAAATTTGATGGCATGGACCGAAACCTGGCGCTGGAGGTGGTTCGGGTCACCGAGGCGGCGGCGCTGGCGGCGGCGCGTTACGTGGGGCTCGGCGACCGCAATGCGGCCGACCAGGCCGCGACCGAAGAGATGCGCCGTACGTTCGGTGTCCTGCACATCAACGGCACGGTGGTCATCGGCGAAGGCGAGCGCGACGAGGCCCCGATGCTCTACATCGGCGAGCGCCTCGGCGACGGCGACCCCACGTCGCCCGAGATCGACATCGCGGTCGACCCGCTCGAGGCGACCAACTCGTGCGCGAACGGCATCAACGACGCCCTGGCTGTGGTCGCGATGGCCGAGCATGGCAACTTCCTGAATGCGCCGGATACCTACATGGACAAGATCGCTGTCGGCCCGATCGGCCGCGGAGTGATCGACATCCGCAAGAGCCCGACCGAGAACCTGCACGCGATCGCCAAGGCCAAGCAGGTGGCGATCGCCGACCTGACCGCGGTCATCCTGGATCGCCCGCGGCACGCCGAGTTGATCGCCGAGGTGCGCCGCGCCGGCGCGCGCATCCGCCTGATCACCGACGGCGACGTGGGCGGCGCGCTGGCGACCGCCGACCCCTCGACCGGTATCGACGTGCTGCTGGGCATCGGCGGCGCGCCCGAGGGTGTGCTGGCCGCGGCGGCGCTCCGCTGCGTCGGCGGCGACATGCAGGGGGTGCTGAAGTTCCGAAACGACGACGAGGCGGCGCGCGCTGCCCGCATGGGCATCAAGGACGGCAACCGGGTCTTCGGCATCGAGGACCTGGCGCGCGGCGACGTCATGTTCGCGGCGACCGGCGTCACCGACGGATTCCTGCTGCGCGGCGTCCGCTTCACCGGCACCGGCGCCGAGACCCACTCGATCGTGATGCGCTCGCGCTCGGGGACCGTCCGGTTCATCCGCGCCCGCCACCACTTCCAGCACCGGCCCGACTACGGTAACGGCAGCCGGCCCGCTTCGCGGTAGGCTCGCGGGCGGAGACTCACGCCGCCCATGCCCGAACGTTCCGAACGAGCCGCCCCGTCATCATCCTCATCCTCTTCCGCGCCCGCCGCCACGCGCGCCCCCGCGACCCCGCGCAAGTCGGTGAACCTGGCCCCGCGCACCAGCGGGCGGCCGCGCGTGCGCGCCATTGGCCAGCGCTTCGCGCCGCACGAGGACCTGTACCACTACGTGCTCACGCGCTCGTGGAGCGAGTTCTTCCTGCTGCTCTTCCTCGCGTTCATTGGCGCCAATGCGCTGTTCGCGTTCTTCTACTGGATGGCGCCGGGATCCGTCTCCAACGCGCGGCCGGGCTCGTTCGAGGACGCGTTCTTCTTCAGCGTGCAGACCATGGCGACCATCGGCTACGGCGGCATGACGCCGGTGACCCGCTTCGCGCACATCGTGGTGACGATCGAGGCGATGACCGGCATCCTGTCGGTAGCGCTGATCACCGGCATCACCTTCGCGAAGTTCGCGCGGCCGACGGCGCGCGTGCTCTTCAGCGACAAGGTGATCCTGGCGCCGCGCAACGGCGTGCCGCACCTGACCTTCCGCGTCGCCAACTGGCGGCACAACCTGGTGTCCGAGGCGCACCTGCGCGTGATCATCCTGGTCACCGAGACCACGCGCGAGGGCGAGACGCTGCGCCGTCAGGTCGAGGTGCCGCTGGTCCGCGACAACACGCCGCTGTTCGCGCTGAGCTGGACGGTCATGCATCAGATCGACCAGGGCAGCCCGTTCTTCGGGCTCGACGCGCTCGAACAGCTGCGCGCCGGCAACGCCGAGATCTTCGTGACCCTGACCGGCCTCGACGAGGCGATGGGCCAGATCCACGCGCAGCACTCGTACCGCCTGGACTCCATCGTCACCAACGTGCGCTTCGCCGACGTCCTGACGTTGCGCCCCGATGGCCTGCGCGAGATCGACTACCGCCGCTTTCACGACGTGGTGCCGTTGGCGCCCGAGCACCACCTCGACAACGAATCCGCTTCCGGCCCGGCTTCTGGCAATATGACGCCGCCATGAAACAGGTCCCGTCAGTTCTCGGTTTGACCATCGCATCCTTGTCCCTGGCTTCGCTGGCGGTGGCTTCGTTCGCCTGCAGCAGCAGCGACAGCGGAGGTGGCACCGGCGGGAGCGGAGGCGGCGGAAGCACCGGCGCCGGCGGGTCGATCAACCTCGACTCGGGAACCGGCGCCTGTGCGCCGCGCCCCGGCTTGATCGCGGCCGCGCCGACCTGCGACAGCGTGGTGAACTCGGCGACGGCGATTCCGTTCACGGCGCTGACCGGCACGGCGCCGGCGCCCGCGGGCGGCACGGTGCTCGACGGGCTCTACGAGTCGACGAAGACCGGCGCATACGGAGCGACCACCGGCGGTGGCCGCCGCATCGCCTTCGTGCTCACCACCCTCGCCGATGGCACGAAGCACATGCTCTGGAACGGCGAGGTGCTCGACGCGGCCGGCGCCAACGTCACGACATCGTTCAAGGCTGACGCCACCGTCACCCTCGCGGGCACGCAGATCACCAACGCGACGGTGAACTGCGGATCGCCGTCGCCGCCGCCGCTGCCGGCCGCGTTCGACTACACCGTCTCGGGCGCCGACCTGATCCTGTCGCTCGCCACCGGCAGCACCACCGCCGCGACGACTTACACGCGCCGTGGCTGCGCGCCTGGCGACTAGCGCAACTAGTGCCCGAAGCCTGGCGCGCGGCCCTGGCGCATCAGGTTCAGGAACCCCGAGACGCGGGTGAGCAGATCGTTCACCTGCGCCTCGCCGAGCGACACCTTGAGCGCGAACGTCGTCCCCTCGACGCGGCTGGTGATGCCGTCGAGCTCCGGGCCGAGCCCGAGCATCAGCACGCGCGGGTCGCGCTTGGCGCCCTGCACGGTCTCGCTGACCTTCGCCACCAGCACCTTGGCCTCCGAAGGATCGGCGAGATCCGCGGTGAATGTCGCTTCGAGCCCGGTGCCAAGCCCGATGCCCAGCGCCATGCGCGTGACCGACGCGGCGCTCTCGAAGCGCGGATCTTGCTGCAGCTGGCGGCGCAGCTCGACCGGCACGATCGCCGCCGCCCAGATCGCGTGGCCCGCCGCCGCGCGCTCGCAGAGCTGCACCAGCTCGAGATTCGTCTCCGCGCTGCCGCTCGCGGGCGCGCCGTCGGCGAGGTCCGCCATGCGCGCCGCCCAACCGCCGCCGCCGATCACCAGCGTGCGCCCGTCGAGGAAGAAACCGGCCAGCGACGGATCCTTGCGCGCGGCCCACAACGTGCGGCGACCGTGGGGTTTCGCCACCAGATCGTCGCCGTCCTTTTGCAGCGTGTCGCGCACGTAGGCGACCAGGCGCGACTCATCGAAGCGCTCGGCGCGCACGACGACGCCCAGCTCGCCGTGCAGCCGCGCCTCCTCGGGGAAGCCGACGACGATGCCATCGATCTGGCGCACGGGATCGAGGCCGGTGCGCTCGCGAAACGCCGCCAGACGCTTTTCGTCGTCGGGGTTCGACGCCGCGAGCGCGCTCAACTTGGCCGCGAACGGCGCGGCGCGCACCTGGTCGAAGTCGAACGCGACCACCGACCGCGTGTCGATCGGCAGCAGCGCGAGGCGGCCGTCGAGCGGGCCCGCTGCCTTGTCCGAACGGCCGCACGCGCCCCGACACGACGCGAGCGCGACAGCGAGAATGAGCAGCGAAGGGAGACGGGGAGCAGCACGCATCTCCAATGCCGACGCGACACTAGCAATCGCGGCGCGGTTTGCGCAATAGTCCTGCGCCATGCCCTGGGCCAAGATGCGTTTTCGAGAGCAAGACGTCTGGGTGCGCGTCGACGCCGCGGGCAAGGCGGCGCTGGACGGCGCGGGCCGCGCCGAGATGAAGTACCGCGAGACCGACGAGAAGAGCTACCGCCCGTCGATGGCCAACCTGACACCCATCGGCGGCGTCTTGGGCGCGCCGCGCGACCTGGCGCCGCCGGCGCGTCGCAACGCGCGCGGCCCGGCGAAGACGCCCGATCTACCCGCCGCCATCCCCGGCGCGTTCGACGTCTGGACCGACGGCGCCTGCTCGGGCAACCCCGGCCCGATGGGCATCGGCGTGGTGGTGCTGCATGACGGCCAGCGCAAAGAGCTGGGCGAGTACCTGGGTGTCGGCACGAACAACATCGCCGAGCTCACGGCGATCGAGCGCGGGCTCGAGCTGGTCGCGCAAATCGCGAAAGAAGAAGCCAAGGAAGAGGCCGGCGGCGGCGACAAAGCAGTGAGCGCCCGCATGCGCCGCGTGCGCGTCTACAGCGACTCCGGCTACGCGATCGGTCTGCTCGAAAAAGGGTGGAAAGCCAAGGCCAACCAGGTGCTGGTCGAGCGCCTGCGCAAGCGCGTCGCCACCGTGCCCAACCTCGAGTTCGTCAAAGTGCCCGGCCACGCCGGCGTCCCCGAGAACGAGCGCTGCGACGAGCTGGCGCGCGGCGCGATCCTGCGGAGACGCTGACGGCCTGGCGATCAGATCAGATCCGAGGTCAGTGCCGGATCGTCGTGCTCAGCAGTTGCTCGCCGGTCGGCGCCATCGAGCCCGGCTGCGGCTCCGCGGTCACGAAGATGTCGAACTGGCGGTACGACGTCATCGTGTCGAACTCGCCCTCCTGATCCTTGTTGACCGCGAGCGCGCCCAGGTTCTGCGGCGCCTCGTTCTCGTTCCCGGTCGCGAGCGGCTTCAACCAGACGACGTAACTGGACGCGCCGGTCGCGACCTTCTCCGGAGGCGCCATGTGCTTGACCGACACCGCCAGCTTCATGTTGCCGTTGTCGGCGTCCTTGATGCTGACCGCGCCCTGCGCTGCCGGCACGCGCGGGCTGGCCAGCATCGGCGTGCCGCCCGACGAGGTGAACGGCATGTGACTGCACGCGACGCCCAACGGGAGCGCTAGCGCGCCCGAGAGCACCGCGAGCCGACCACAATCGCGCAAGCGGCTGCGCACCCAACCAATCGATTTGATCGAAGACATCGTGTTTCTCCTTCTTTCTTTGCTCAGTCTCAACGGTTCGGCTTGTTCTTGTCTTTGTCGCCGGGCTTCATCGCGCCCTCGGCGGCGGAGCCCGAGCTGGCGGAGCTGGTGTCACTGCTGCCGCCGCCGTGAGGTGACGAGCTGCCGCCGCTCGCGCTTCCCGACACCTTTTCCTTCACCGCCTCCGCGGCCTGAATGACCTTCTCCTTGGCCTTCTCCGCCATCCCCGAGATCGACACGCGGCGGGGCTGAACCTCGGGGCGCTTGCTGACGGAGATGCGCAGCACGCCGTTCTTGAACTCCGCGGTCACGCGATCCGGATCGGCACCTTCCGGCAGCGCAAAGTTGCGCGCGAACGTGCCGAACGAGCGTTCGTACGCGAAGTACTGGTCCTCCTCGTGGCGCTCTTCTTCTTCGCGGCGGCCGTTGATGCTCAGGTGATTGCCGGCCACCGAGATCTCCAGATCATCCTCGCGCACGCCGGGGACATCGGCGGTGAAGACGTAGGCGTCGCGCGTCTCTTTCACGTCGAAGCGCGGCGCGAACCCGCGCTCCATCATCATCGGACCGATCTCGCGCAGGGACTCGAACGGCCGCAGCGATCCCAGCTCGCGCAGGAGCTGAAAAGGCTCCCACATCGGGGAGAACATCGGCGAGAGATCCGCGTTCTGCGGGCGGCGTTCGTTCCTGCGGATGATGTTGGCCATGCGAAACCTCCGAGCGCCAACATGGCGATCGGAGGCTCCGAGGCAAGACGGTGAAACCCTGACTTGGATCGCGCGCGTCAGGCCGTGGCAGCGGCGTGCGACGCGACCTCAGCCAGTCGCTGAAACCGGGCACCGGCCGCTGCGATCTCGGCCAGCGTGTCGTCGAGCGCCGCCAACTTCACAGAAAGCGGGCGCCGCAGGTCCGGCTGGCGCGCAACCAGCTCAGCCGGGATCCGATCGACTTCAGCGTCGCAAAGATCGATGCCGTGAAGCTCGAGGTTGAAGAACGGCTCGCGCAGCGCCGCCGCGACCATCCGCTTTCGCATCCACTCGGGTGCCGTGATCAGGCTGGTCCCGATGACCGGCCAGCGCATCCAGCGCGTGACCGCCATGGGCAGCTCCACGATGTCCAGCTTGCCTTGCCGGTAGGGCGCGCCCGCCGACGGATGGTACGGCCGTCGCGGGGCCATGAGCACGCGCGGGCTGCCGAGGAAGCTGCCCGACTTCCGCCCCACCAGCTGCATGGCGCCCATGACCGCCGCCTTCGCGCCGTAGTACGCCGCCGATGGAAATGCCGACGAGTCATAGCGGTAGCCACGCGCGGACAGGATGTCGATCACGTCGCCCGAGATTTCATAGCCGGGCGCGCGAAACCCGACCGGCGCCGCACCGCCGCAAGCGGCGATGGCCAGGTGTGCGCGGTCGATCTCGCTGGCGATCGCCACCGGTCCCAGGCGCACGAGATCGTAGGGGTGTGAATAACTGTGGTTGGCGAGCTCGTGCCCGTCGCGCGAGAGCGCCGCGAGCACCGCGGCTCCCGCCGGGTCCTCGGCGAGATCACGCCCAACGACGAAGAACGTGGCGCGCAGCGCGTGGCGCGCGAAGAGCTCGCGAAAGCGTGGCAAGCAACGCTGCAGAATCGTGTAGCGCACGTCCGCGGACGGCATCCCCTCGAGCGCGTGAATACGGAAGTAACATTCGAGCGAATCGAGATCCACGGAAACCGACGCGACGCGTGCCCCTCTGCCGCTGCCAACCATGGCTCTGCTTAACATGCGTTCGGCAGCGCGCTCAATCGACGTCTGGTCCGGATTGCGCGTCGTTCAGGCGATCGTTGCGCGGCGGATCGGGCGCCGGAGGCGCGGGCGGCTCGAGCACCGCGGCCGCGCGCGAGGCCCCGTCGGTGCTAAACATCGTCAGCACCGGCCACTGCACCACGCCCTTGGCGAGCAGGAGCCCGGCGATCGCCAGCGACAGGACGCCTGCGGCCGCTCCGACATCGCCGAGCGAGATCGAAGGAATCAACCGCTGCGCCTGCGGCGCGTCGGACAGGGGCGGCCGCGCGTCGGCCACCGACATCTCCTCGAGCTGGCGCCAATCACCCGCGCCGTCGTGGCAGATCGCGCTCAGCGACGACGCGGCGACGCCGGCGCGCGCCAGCGCTTGCTCCGCCGCGGCGGCCAGCACCGCCGCCGCGGTGTTGAACGCCACGCCGCCGTCGCACCGCCCGACGCCGGCAATGATCGCCGCGCTGCCCGCGTCGGCGCGCAGCGAGAGCACCAGCGCCGCCCCCGCCTCGCCGGGAATGAACCCCGCCGCATTCCCCGGGCCCGCCACGCGCCCCGCAGCCACCTCGCGCGCGAGGCGCGACGGCGCCACCAGCGAGTCGACGCCGACGAGAAAGCACGCCGGCCACTCTCCAGACGCCAGCCGCTGCTCCACGAGCGCGAGCGCGTCCGGCAGCGCGCCCCGCCCTGTCGTGAAGACCTGGCTGCCGTCCGGATCGATCGCCAGATCGGCGTCGTCGAGCAGCCGCTGCAACAACCAGCGCCCGTCGCGCCCGAACGGCTCCAGCGACGGCGCGCAGATGACCGCCGGCAACGGCGGCTGTGAAAAGCGGTCCGCCAGGCACTCCTGCAGCGCCATCAGCGCGAGCACACGCAGCCGATCGATCCCGCGCACGTCGTCGCCGATGGCCGCCGGCCCTCCAATGATGGGCCGCCCGTCAGGCCCGACCGCCGGCAACGTCCGGAAGTGCCGCGCGTTCGTGTAGATCGAAGCCACCGACAGCGGCAGGTTGTCCCCCACCGCCGTGACCGCCCCCATGGCTTCAATCGCGAGCGCCCGCATGTTGGGCGAGGTATCGGCGATCGGCCGGGCCGGTTGCGGACGAGCAGGCTCAGTATGCGAATCGGGTGATGAAAATGCCGGGGAGGTTGCCCTGGATGTCGGTCTTCGCGCCGGGGTTGAAGTCTGCGGACCCCGAGACCACGCCAACCACGTAGAGGCTGCTGCTACCCGCCACGATGGCTTGAGCCTGTCCGGAGCCGGTGAACGACGCCGGCACGGAGCCGTCCGCGTCGGCGTACATGGTCAGGCCGTAAGTCGAGGTCTGGGAAGAGACTGCGATAACAGCACCGTCTGGCGCGACAGCCATGAGGGGGAGTCCAGTGGTCAACGACGCTTTCCACACCACGGTTCCGGTAGCGGTGGCGAGTTTGAAGATCGAAGAACTGTCTTGGACACTGAGAATCTCTCGCCCATTGAGGCTGACTGCGCCCGTGTCGCCTCGGCCGCCACCGGCCGTCAAGACGATCAAGTCACCCGTAGCCGTGACAGCTAGGTTCGAGAAGGCGGCGGGGCGAGCGCCCGCATTGATGGTGAGCCAAGGACCAAACGACATGCCGTTGTCCCTCGCGCCTATGATGAACGATTGCCCCGCGCCAATATTGGTCGTCGTTGGACTCCACGGGTTGAGGACGTATGATCCGAGGAGCCCGACGTCTCCGGCGTTCCCACCGGCCAACCAGAGCGTAGTCTTGTCTGACCCGAGCCCTGCAGTATTGGCGATATAGTTTCCTAGGCTCGTCGGTGTAGCGGCGTTTTCCAGCACTTGCATCAACTGGCTGCCAATGGTGAGGTAGTCGCCGCGCGTTGGGCGAGAAATGATCGTTCGAAAGACAACGGGGCTGGCGTTCACGATCGGATAGGTAGTAGCCCATTCGCGCAGTAGGAAATTGGCGCTATTGAAACGCGCCAGCAACCAAGGGAATGTAATCGGGGCACCCGGTCCGGGCGGCTGCTGCCCGATATCCACGCCGCCCAACATGACGTCGTCAAGCGATGTGAGGGCGAGGTTAGATACTCCATTTGGAAAACCCGTGCCGGTCGGATGTCCTGCGAAGAGGAACGCGAGATCTGTACCTAACTCGAGAACGTTGGCGCTTGTATAGCGTCCAAGAACGACTGTGGAGGCGCTAGCCACGATCGAAGCTTGAGTGTTCGGCTCGGTGGCATTGGAGAACGTTACCGTGGTGAGCGTCGCACCCGCGAAAATGGTCGCGTTGACGAAAATATCACCGGTGCTGCCCACAGCGGCGCTTTGGATCTGCGAGATCGCGTCGAGTGGCGCGACCGGCAACACACGCGTCCATGCATACGTCGGTGTGCACTTGCTCGCGTGGCAATACTGATAGCCCTCGCAGGCCGTGCCGCAGGCGCCGCAGTTCTGCTTGTCGGTCTGCAAGTTCACGCAGGCGTTGGGGCATGCACTGAGACCGGCTGTACCGCAGATCGTGCATTTGCCCGACACGCAAGCGGCACCCGTTGCACAAGCAGTGTTGCTCGTGCAAGTCATTCCGCACGCGGCCCCATTGCAAACGTTCGGGCTGCACACCTGCGTCGAAACGGCGGGGCAACTGCCAGCGCCATCGCAGTTGGCAGCATTGGTGGCCGTGCCGTTGGTGCAACTGGCCGTCCGACAGGAGGTAGTCGCACTCTGAAATCGGCAAGCGCCGTTGCCGTCGCATGCTCCGTCATGCCCACACGCGGTGGTGTCGGCAGCGCACTTCCCTTTCGACGATCCTCCCGACGAGATAGGCCTACAAAGACCGTTCGCGGCTCCCGTTTCGACGTTCGAGCAAGACAGACAGGTGCCCGCACAGGCATTTTCGCAGCAAAGGCCCCCGACGCACGTGCCGTGTACGCATTCGTTGTTGGCCATGCACGTAGAGCCGTCGATCTTCTTCGCGGCGCACGTCATCGCGGGCGAGCAGTAGCCGGCCAGGCAGTCCGGATCACCGGCGCAGGTCGTCGCGCACCCAGCCGTCAGGGTGCAGTCGAATCCCTTGCAGTCCTGGGTGACACTAGGCGTGCACGCCCCCTTGCCGTCACAGGTCGAGGCAGCAGCGAAGCCGCCGCCCACGCAACTAGCCGCCAGACAGACCGTGGTGCTTCCGTACTCCTCGCACGCCCCCTTGCCGTCGCAGTGTCCGGTATTTCCACATGAACTCGACGTAGCCGCCGCGCCGCAGCGACTCTTCGGATCGTCCTTTCCCGACGCGATCACCCCGCATGTGCCATCTGGGGAAGAGGCCGTCAGTGCGTTGCGACACGAATGACAAGTGTCGGTACACGCTGTGTCGCAGCAGACGTTTTCGATACAATTCCCGGAGGCGCAGTCGCTGCCAACAGTGCAACTGCCGCCGTTCGCACTGGTGCTCTTGCCACCATCTTTGTCGCCGCCACCGTCGGAAACGAGATCGACCTTTTGATCCACGGCGGCGTCGAAGCCAACCTGGGGGGAATCTGAGGTCACATCGACGGCCTGTCCATCATGCGGCGAGACACCGCTATTGCCGCCAGCGCCATTGCCAACCGCATCGTCTCCGCCATCAGGTAGCGCCACTCGATACTTCGTGCAGGCCGAGGAGACAACCACAAGAAGGATCAGAAATCCGTACGCGGTGAAGAAAACAGGGCGAAAGCGAGCCTCAGCAAGGGAACGTGTCAACATCGGGTGCACCTCACCTATCAACGTTCCCGTTGTCGGCACCGAGGTAGCCCGAGTTGTGTAAGAAACGTCGAGCGGCAGCCCCTTCCCCGTCGCCTGGGACCATTTCGCGAGCGTCCGTCGCCATTTACCCTCCCCACGAGCTACCGAACTGGCCGGACGCTAGCTTCGACACTGCCCAGTGTCAAAGCGAAATCCACGGGTGACTAAGAGCACACGCAGGTCGGATCACCTAAAGGTTCGAGCGCGGACAAACTCCGCGCTCGCTCCGTGGCCTCGTATGTGTCGTCCGAAAATCGAGCTAGAAGCTGTTGAAGTTCCCGCTCATGGTGAACGCGGTCAGCAGGCCAACCGTGGCATTGAAGTACGTATATCCGGTCGTCGCGGAGGCCGGATCAGAGGTATAGGTCGCGTCGAGAATGAGGCGATAGGCGCGATCAAGAAATGCCTTGGCGCTTGCGTTGCTTCCCGCATTGGCCATTGCGCCGACGCCAGCAGTGCCGATCGCCGACATCGAGTTCGGAGTCGTGTCGCTGCTCGGAAGGATTGGCGTGCCCGACTGGTAGATACTTGCGACGCGCGCGATCCCGTTTGTCGCCTGCGTGGCGAAGAAGTTGGTGTTACTGAGCAAGAACGCCTTCGCATCCCCCGCGTTCGCGCTGGTGCTATTCCAGCAGGCGTCGAGGCCAAAACGCCAAGGCACGCGGTGCGCGTCGTACTGATATTTCATGTCATCCGTGCCACCGTTTGACGAAATCGTGGCGCAGTGATTCGAACCGCTATCGGAGCACCAAGCCGAAACAAGGCCACCACCGAAAGTTGCGGCGTTGTTCTTCAGTGCCGTGTATGACGCCGTCACGACATTCCCCCAGTTGTCACCCGAATCCAGGCCAGCAAACACACGATAATACGCTGGCGCGAAATACGACGGGTTGGTCGGGTTAGGTGAAGTGTAGTTGCTACCGCCCTTCGGCACCGATGAGGTTCCGTCGATGTCGCTGGCGAAGATCTGTTTCACCATCGCCGTCGCGACCGACGCATAGTTGGTGGATCCGGTGTTACCCCACTGCTTGCCAGCCTGAATCAAAGCCCAAGCAACATCCTCGTCGGCGTCGGTCGCGGAGCCCCCCGTAGCGGGGCACGATCCAGCGCCAGCTTGGATGCACCAATTCATCAGCATACTGGCGTTACCGCCGCCCGCCGGGTGGGTCGTCCAGTACGAGTAGAGCCCATCGAAGAGAGTCTTGTCGCCCATATAAACGGCGAGAAGCATGCCGTAGCCGATTCCTTCAGAGACGGTGTCATTGCCATTCTCGGGACGAATGACACGGGTCGGGTTACTCACCACGAAACGGTTCTTCCATTTCAAGTACATATCAACCAGAAACTTCCCGGCAGCCCCCGTTGGTTTCGCGCACGACCCGACCATGGAGCTGTCCTGCGGGAATGGTTTAGCTGTCCCGGCTGCGGGCGTGAACGTCGCGAGACCTTTTGCGCCCTTGTAGAAGGTGACGTTGTCGATCCAAAGATCGTAGGCGCCGCTGGTCACCCCGGTCTTGTTGAACTGATCATAGACCGAGAACTGCAGCCCCAACATCGACTTCGGATTGAACGCTGGGGCCTCGCAGAACACGTTTGTCGAGCTGCAGACTGTCGTATCCGGCAAGTAGCGCGGCGCCAGCAAGCCGAACGGAACGTTCACCGTCTGCCAGGTCGAGGTGACGGGCTGGAGGAGCATGCCGCGCGTGTTGTATTCGTCGGTGCCCATGCTGCTCGGCGCCATGGGAGCGCCGGTCGCGATGCCCCCTGCCGTCTTGATCGATCCATCCGGCTGCGGCTGGTTTTCCAGATTCAGAACCTCGAACCAGACGTTGGGCTGGGTCGTACCGGATCCGGCTTTGATGTCGAAGCTGATGCCGTCGTAGGCCGCCGTCGTGGTGTCGTACGCACTCTTGGTCTTCGCCGTCGTGTTGGTGGCGGGCGGCGCAGGAAGGATCTGGTTGATCGACGTCCCGAAGCCGACATAGTTCATGTGACCCGACGAGGTCGAGTGCATCGCCCACTTGTTCATGCCGCACGTGCCGGCGTTGGGATCCGTGCCGTCCGCCATGGCGGACATCACCGGGCCCGACGGGTTGGTGGTCGGCGTCTGTGATCCGGGGTTCGGATCGCTAAACGTGTACCACCAGCCCTGACGGCCGCTCTCGGGGATCACGATCCCGGTGGTCCCCTCTTCGAAGTCGGAGATCGTGTCGGGCCCCGCGGCGCAAGTCGTGGGGCGCGTGCTGCCTCCGCCGCCGGTCATGCCGCCCAGGCTGCCGCTTGCGCCGGCCGTGCCGCTCATGCCGCCGAGGCCGCCGCTGCTGCCACCCTGGCTGCCCGTCGTGCCGGCAGTACCGCCGCCGACGCACTGACCGTTGGTGCAGGTCTGGCCGGTGCCGCAAACGTTCGTGCACGATCCGCAGTGCGCGGTGGTCGTCACGTCGACGCAGGCTCCGCTGCACAGCATCTGGCTGCCCGCGCAGGCGCAGCTCCCGTTGACACAGCTGGCTCCGCCGCTGCACACCGTGCAGCTGCTTCCACAGTGCGCGGAGTCGTTGTTGGCGCTGCAGGCGCCGTCGGAACACTTGAGGGTTCCCGTGGGGCATCCGCCCGACGAGCACGCGTTGCCCACGCAAACCTGGGTCCCCGTGCACGCGGTGCAGCTGCTCCCGCAGTGAGCCGCATTGGACGCGACACACTGGCCGCCGCAAGAAACCAGTCCGGTCGAGCAGACGCACGATCCGCTTTGACAGGTGGTGCCGGCGCCGCAGGTATTGCCGCACGATCCGCAATTCTGATTGTCGGTCTGAACGTTGACGCAGGCTCCGTTACACGAGTCCTGATCGGTTCCGCATGTCGAATTCATTGTCGACGTGCCCTTGGCGCAGCCGGCCAACAAGATCAGGGCGGAGAGGAAAGCCGTGGCTAGCGACGGCAAGAGAGGCTTGCGTTCGTTCATGATTCGACTCCTTCGGGGAAAACTTCCCAGGCTAAAAGAGAGAGCGGCAGCTTCTGCCCCAGCGGGGGGACTGGAGGGCCGTCGGCACGCATACCACAGTTCACGACTTGGCGCACTCCTCGAAAAGCACGGCGTCGTTGCAAGGATCGGCGTTCCGCGATAAGTCACCCTTCATGAAGACCCGTGGTTCTAATCTTAAGAGCTCCACGAGCTGTGTGACCCTCGGATCCATGATGCGGGCCGGCGTTTGTTTGCTTACCGTTGCCGTGGCAACAGTTGGCTGCAGCAGCAAGAACGGCGGCACGACGCCGACGGACGGCGCCACCGGAGGCACCTCGGGTTCGACCTGCGGCAAGAACACGACGACCGGCTGCACGTCGATGAACACCGACCAGGCGCCGACCAACGGGGTCATCGCCGACTTCATGAGCGGCGACGGTGGTCTCTCGGTCGCCGGCGGTCTCACGACCTACGGAGGCAACGCGGCGCCGATGTACACCGTGAACGCCGGCTCGGTCGACCTCATGGAGGCGATCGGCACCGGCGGCACGACTCAGTACGCCGGCTTCGTGCTCTTCTTCAACAACTGCGTCAACGCCTGCGCGTTCAAGGGCGTGAGCTTCACGATCAAGGGCTCGATCATGGGCTGCACCATGCAGTTCTCGAGCAACTTCACCGAGGACGTCTGCAACGACGGCACCACGGCCACCGACCCCAAGGGCTCGTACCGCTTCGACGCCGGCGCGACCTGCCCGGCCTACTCGCCGCAGCTGAATCTGACCGGGATCTCGTCGACGGCGCAGACGATCCAGGTCGCCTTCAACGATGCGATGCTGATCGGTGGCGTGCCGGAGACCATGGTCGACAACGGACACATCACTGGCGTGCAGTGGCAGTTCACCATCCCGCCCGCCGGCGACGGTGGCCCCAATGCCTGCGTCGCCAACATCAACATCAGCAACGTGAAGTTCTACTAGCCCCCGCGCCGGCCCGAAGCAGCACCCGGTGGCCCGCTCGAAACTCAACCGCCGCGCGACCGCCGGCGGCCGCACGTCGCTCGGCTCGACCGCCGAGCCGCCCATCGCCTACCGCGTGGCGATGTCGGATCCCGACAGCCACGAATTCGAGGTCGAGATGCACGTGCCGCCGCTGCCCGAGCGAGCGACGGCCGACATCATCTTCCCGGCCTGGGCGCCCGGGAGCTATCTCGTGCGCGACTTCGTCCGCCACGTCTACGCCCTCACCATCACCGACGATCGGGGTTACCACCTACCTCACGAGCGGCTCGACAAGCAGCGCTGGCGGGTGTCCAGCGGCGGCCATGGCTTCCGCGTGCGCTACCGCGTGTTCGCGTTCGAGCAGAGCGTGCGAACATCGCACCTCGACCGCAGCCACGGCTACTGGAACGGCACCAGCCTCTTCTTCTTCGTCGACGGCGAGCTGAAACGCCCGTGCGAGATCGCGGTCCAGCGCCCGCCGCGCACGCGCTGGCGCATCGACACGGCGCTGCCCCCGATCGCCGGCCGCCCCGATCACTTCCGCGCCGCCGACTTCGACGAGCTGGTCGACTCGCCGTTCGAGGTCGGCGACCACGCGCACGCCGCATTTTCAATCACCGGCGTGAAGTTCGAGGTCGCGCTTTATGGCCGCACCAACGCCGACCGCGCGCGGCTCATCCAGATTCTCCGCCGCGTGGTGATCGCGACCGCCGAGATGTTCGGCGGCAAGTTCCCGTTCACGCGCTACCTGTTCATCATTCACGCGCTCCCCGTCGGCTCCGGCGGCCTCGAGCACAGCGCCTCGGTCACCATGGACATCACCGGCCTGTCGTTCGAGGACGAGGGCGGCTACCAGCGCTTCGCCGATCTCGCGGCGCACGAGTTCTTCCACGCGTGGAACGTGAAGCGCATCCGCGACGCCGTGCTGGGACCGTTCGACTACACGCGCGAAAACTACACGCGCCTGCTCTGGTTCCACGAAGGCTTCACCGACTACCTGGCCAACGTCATCATCTTGCGCGCCGGCATCATCGACGAGAAGCGCTTCTGGCGCTTCATCGCCGACGACTGGCCGCGCTACGCGAACCGGCCCGGCCGCAGCGAGACGACGCTGGCCGAGCTGTCGTTCGAGGCGTGGATCAAGCTCTACAAACCAGCCGAAAACCACGTCAATCGCAGCGTCAGCTATTACGAGAAGGGATTGTGGGCGGGCATGGCGCTCGATCTCTTGCTGCGCCGGCGCACCAGCGGACGGCGCGGGCTGCCGGATCTCTTCGCGCGCCTGTGGACCAGCTTCGGGCGCCACGATCGTCCGATCAGCGAGATCGACGTGCGCAACGCCGCGACACAGGTCGCGCGCGCGCCGATGGACGATTTCTTCCGCCGCTACATCCACGGCACCGACGAGCTGCCGCTGCCGGCGCTGCTGCGCACCGCCGGACTGCTCGTCGCCGAGCGCCCCGAATGGGCCATCGAAGCCGAGAAACCCGACGGCGATCGCGACCGCGTGAAGGAGCGACGCCTGCGCGCCTGGACCGGGATCGCGCTGCACCCGGATCGCCTGCTCGTCCGCAACGTCATTCCCGATTCGCCGGCCTGGCGCGCGGGGATCACGTTCGGAGACGACATCGTGGCCGTCGACGGCCATCGCGTCGCGCCGGCGACGTTCGCGAAGCGCATCGCCGACCGCAACCCCGGCGAGCGCTGTCGCATCACCTACTTTCGACGCGACTCGCTCGAGGAGGCCACGCTGACCCTGGCCGAGAACCCCGAGCGCAAGTTGATCGTGAAGCCGGATCCCGACGCGACCAGGCCGGCGCTGGCCATCCGGCGCGGCTGGCTCGGCGTTTAGTCGCGGTTCTGGCGCACCGAGATCGCCAGCTTGGCGACGCTCTTGATCACGTGCGGGACGCGTTTCATCAGGTTGATCGACGGCGGGCGCTTCTCGCGCACGGCGAAGGGGATCTCGACGACCTTCTTGCCCTCGCGGTGCGCGCGGATCACGAACTCGCTGGCGAACACGTCGCGGTCGAGCACGCAGCGACGCGCGGTCTCGACCAGCGCCTCGCGCCGGAACGCCTTCAGGCCGTGGGTGTCGGTGCCGCCGTAGTGGCAGACCACGCGCAGCATGCCGTTGTAGACGCGGGTCGCGACGCGCCGGAACATCGGGCGCTGGTCGTTGGAGCCCACCATGGCCTTCGAGCCGACGACGAACTCGGTGTCGCTGCGCTCGAGCAGCGCCAGCGCGCGCGCGTAGAACTCGGTGTCGAGCAGATCGATCTCGTCGCAGATGACGTAGCGGCCGCGCGCCTCGAGGATGCCGGTCTTCATGGCGATGCCGTAGTTGGGCTTGCCGATCGACAGCATGCGCACCTCGCGGTGCTCGGCTTCGATCTCCTTGCCGATCTCGACGGTGCGGTCGCGCGAGCCGTTCTCGCACAGCAGAAGCTCGTAGGTCCAGCCGAACGGCCGCAGCTTCTCCTGCAGCTCCAGCACCGAGCCGCGCAGGATTCCTTCTTCGTTGTAGACCGGGATGACGATCGTGACGTGAGGGGCCTCTAACACCCGGTTCCCTTAACACGATCGATACGGTACGCGCCACGCCGGCGCGCGGCGCCCGCAGGCTATGGTACTTGAGTGGCGGTGGCTTCTCCGCCCTCGAGCTCCGGGCCGCGCCGCCGGCCCACCGACCCCGGCGCCTCCGCGCGCGCGATGGAGCTGGAGCAGGCGCACCACGGATTGCTCCACGGTCCGGCGCGCGCCGTGCTGTCGCTGCGGTTCCTGAATGCGGTGTTGCATCGCCTGCGGCGCGGAACCGCGCGCGTGGTCCGCCGCAACGTCTCTCACCCGCCCGAGGGCGTGGTCGCGGTGACCTTCGTCGGACACGCCACGGTGATGGTGACGACGCCCGAGATCCGGATCCTCACCGACCCGCTGCTGCGCACCTTCCTGTTCGGCCTGCGCCGCGCGACGGAGGCGGGCATCACCATGCCCGACCTCGACGACGTCGGGCTGGTCCTCATCTCCCACGCCCATCGCGACCACCTCGACCGCCCGAGCCTCCGCCGCCTGTCTCACCGCGCCACCGTCGTCGTTCCGCCCGGTTGCGCCGATCTGGTGGAGGACCTGGGCTTCCAGCGCGTGGTCGAGCTCGCGCCCGGCGAGAGCTTCTCGATCGCCGACGTCGGCGTCACGGCCGTGCCCGTGCGTCACTCGGGCGCGCGCGGCCTGGGCACACGGCGGCTTCGCCGCGGGACGGCGGGCTACGTGATCTTCGCGCAGGGGACGACGCTCTACTTCGCGGGTGATACCGGGTACTTCTCCGGCTTCGCCGATATCGGCCGCCGCCTGGTGCCCGACGTGGCGATGCTGCCGATCTCGGGCTACGAGCCGGCCGCGTTCCGCGACGAGCACCTGTCGCCGCTCGACGCCATCTACGCCTTCGAGGATCTGGGCGCGCGCGTGCTGATCCCCATCGCCCACGGGTCGTTTCCGCTCAGCTACGAGCCGCTGGAGGCCCCCCTCACGTGGCTCCGCCGGCTGGCGCTGGAGCGCCGCCTGGGCGGTGGGCAGACCGGCCGGGACGAAAACGCCCCCATTGATAGTGACGAACGGAGGGTGGCGCCGCTCGATCATGGGGAAACCTGCTTCTTCCGCAAGCGCCCGTGACGACCCAAACTCTACCCCCATGACCAACACGGACGGCACGGGCTTGACCAGACCAATGGCGCGGGGCGAAACTGCGCGTCAACTTCGGGAGATGACGAACAGAATGCCAAAATCACTGGGTGGATGGGCCGGCGCGATCAGGATGACCGCCGTTTTGGCGGCCTGGGTCGCCGCGGCTCCGGGTTGCGGAGGCGGGTCCTCGACGCCGATCACGGAAGACGACTACTGCACGCAGAAGGCCACCGCGGAGTGTCAGGTCGCCCCCACCTGCGTCAGCGTCGTATCAGCGTGCCAGATGCAGCGCCACAGCGCGTGCCTGGCGGTCAACGCGGCGTCGAAGTCGCCGACGCGTCTCTTCGTGCCGGGCAATGTCGGCGCGTGCATCAGTCAGACGAACTCGGTCTACGCGAAGACGCTCTCGGGGGTGGCGACGCAGGCCGATATCACCGCCATGAACGACAAGTGTGCCTACGTTTTCCAGGGCAATTCGACGACGACCTGCACGGTCAAGTACGACTGCAAGGACCAGAGCCAGATCTGCGACAAGGGTATCTGCGCGAAATCGATGCAGGTGAGCAAGGGCGCATTCTGCGTGAGCCCGGGACAGGTGTGCTCCAGCGACTCGTACTGCGCGACGGATCCGGCCACCAATCAGCTCACCTGTCTCGCCAAGGCGGCCCAGAGCGCCCCGTGCAGCGCGACCGTCCCTTGCGTCGATCCCTTCCGCTGCGACTCCACGTCGCTCACATGCGTGCCGAAGCTCATGTCCGGTGAGTTCTGCGGCAGCAGCGCAGACTGCGCGTCGACGGTCTCGTACTGCGATCCGTACGCCGGCTGCAAGTGTGACCCGGGCCTCAAATTCGCGGGCGGCGCCTCTGCGTGCGTCGACTACGGCGGCTCGCCCAGCGGCGCCGTCACGCCGGCCTGTGGAGCGGGCTCCTCGCCCGACGCCGGGACCACCCTCGACGCCGCGACCGGCGGCTGATCGCTTCTCTCCCGCGCACAACCCCCTCACATCATGATGGACCGTCTTCGTCGCGTGCCGTTCGATCGTGTGCCCGCCTGGGCCTGGGCGCTGCTGTTCTCCGTCGCCCTGTGCCTGCCCCGGCTCGGCGGCTTCGGCTTCTGGGACCCCTCCGAGCTGAAGATCGCCGACCAGGCGCGCGACGTCGAACGCACCGGTCACCTGTTCGACCCGACGGCCGCCGGGCACTACCCGGCGGCCAAGCCGCTCGACCCGTTCCTGGCGGCTCTGGGCATCAAGATCTTCGGCGCACGCGAGCTGGGCGCGCGGCTGCCAAGCTCGCTGATGGCGCTCCTGACCCTGATGGCGGTTTACTGGGCGGGCGCCGGCCTGTTTCGGCGCCGCGCGGGCCTGCTGAGCACGCTCGCGCTCGGCAGCATGACCATGTTCGTGCTCGAGGCCCGGCAGCTGACGTCCGACGCGCCGGTCATGGCCGCGATGGCCATCTCGATCGGCGGCCTCGGCCGCTACGCCTGGCCCGCGTCGGGCAAGCGGCGGCCGCTCGACCTTCTGATCGGTCTCGCGGGCATGGCGCTGGCGTTCACCGGCGAAGGCGCGCTCACCAGCATCGTGCTGCCCAGCGCTTCCCTGTTCGGCGCGCTGGCGGTCGGCTACAGCCTGACCGCGTCGACGGAGACTCCGGCCGACGGCTCGGGACCGCTGGCAGCGCCGGGCGTCGGCCCTCAGATCCCGGCCGGCCGCAAGATCGGGTCGACGGCCTGGGCGCTCATGATCGGGTTCGGCATCGTGGCGCTGATCTTCCTGCTGCTCTCGATGACCGGCATCGTCGCCGGGCGCTACTCGGCGCTGCTGGGCGGCTCCGCGCGCGGCGGCACGCCGGCGCACACCTTCGAGTATCTGGTGCGCCAGCTCGGGTTCGGCCTGTTCCCGTGGAGCGCGGTCGCGGTGTTCGCGCTCGGGCGCCCGCTGATCCGCCTCGACGAGGACGCGGCCAGCGCCGGCGGCGCGCCGCGGACCAACAGCCGCCTCGCGTTCGGCCAGCTGTTCGTCTTCTTCGTCGCCGGGCTCGGCTTCGCCCTGTCGGCGTATCGCGTGCTCGTGCTCGGCGACGGGCGCTACATCGCGCTGCCCGCGATCGCGCTCGCGATCGGCGCGTTCCTCGACGAGGCGCTCGAGGGCAACCGCAGCGAGCCGGTCGCCGGCCTGCTGATCGCGACCGGCACGCTGGTGGTCGCGCGCGACTTCTACCTCACGCCCGAGGAGCTGGTGTCACCGCACCTGGCCGACAAGGTGCGCTGGCCGGCGCAGATCGTGATCGGCAACTTCATCCTGGGGCTGGCGGTCTTGATCGCCGGCGGCGTCTACGCGGGGCTCGCGGCGCGCGGGCGCGCGATCGGCAAGCTGCCGCCGCGCAATCTCGGCAAGTCGCCCCGCGCGCTGGGGGTCCAGATCGATCGTCTGTTCACCGCCTGCGGCCGCTACGGCTTGCAGGCGGCGCTCGCGCTCGCGGTCGGCTTCGCGTTCTTTCTCACGCAGTACCTGGTGCCGACGCTGTCGACGCACTTCTCGTTCAAGCCGGTGCTCGAGTCCTATGCGAAGTTCGCGAAGAACGGCGAGAAGATCGGCCGCTATCGCGTCGAGGGCCACGGCTCGGGCTTCTACAGCGGCACCAACAAGATGGTCGACCTGCCCAACCAGGGCAAGCTCGTCGAGTTCCTGCATGATCCGGAGCGGGTCTTCGCGCTGATCTCGGCGGACGATCTGGCGGCGCTCGACAACGCGTTCAAGACCGCGAAGGTCCCCTACTCCGTCATCGACGCGTCGTCGTCGCGCTTCTTGCTGATCTCGAACCACCTGGGATCGGGCGAGGTCGATCAGAACCCGCTGCGCAAGGACGTCTGGATGGCGCCGACGCCGCCCGCTGGACCGAGCGGCGTGTGGCAAGCCAACGAGCAGCCGCCGTGGAAGTGGCGCATTCCGATGGAGTCGGTGTTCGCCGATTCGATCGAGCTCGTCGGCGCCGACTTCCCGACCAGCGTGCGCCGGCCGGGGAAGATCCCGCTCGATCTCTACTTCCGCGTGAGCGCGCGGCCGCCCTCGGGCTTCAAGATCTTCGTTCACTTCGACGGTCCGGCCGCCCCGCGCGTGATCGGCGACCACGACCCGGTGAACCACACCTTCGGCACGGCGTTCTGGCTGCCCGGCGAGTACATCCGCGACCACTTCGACGTCGACGTGCCGCTGATGACCACGCCCGCGGGCACGTACACCGTGCTCATGGGCTTCTGGCCCGGCGGCGAAGGCAAGCGGCTCAAGGTCACGCGCGGCGCCCAGGACGGCACCGATCGCGTGCGGCTCGGAACGCTCGAGATCAAATAAAATCATGGCACCCACGCGCAGAGGAAAAGACCGACGCCGCCGCGAGGTCAACGTCGTCCACGCCGAGCGCCGCCGCACGGGCGCAGACCGCCGCGTTCACACGCGGGTGATGGTCGACATCGAGGTCGACTACAAGAGCGCGGACAATTTTCTCTTCGCGTACATCACCGACATCAGCGCGATGGGGATCTTCATCCGCACCAACGCGCCCGAGCCACCGGGCACGGTGATCAACCTGCGCTTCACGCCGCCGGGCGGGCCGCAGCTGAGCCTCGAGGGCCGCGTGATGTGGGTGAACCCCTATCGCCCGGGGAGCTACGACAACATCAACCCGGGCATGGGCCTGCAGTTCATCGACCTGACCGCGCAGCAGCGCGAGCAGATCGTCAACCTGGTCCGCACGTTCGCCTATCTCAGCGACGACGAAGAGCCCAAGGGCAACAGCTAGTCTTCAGCCAGTCGCCGCTAGTCTTCGAGGCTCTTCTTGGGGCGCGGGATGCGGTAGGTGTCGAGCTTGGTCACCAGCGTGCGGCGCGAGATGCCCAGGCGCTCGGCGGCGCGGCTCTGGTTGCCGGCGCAGGCGTTGAGCGCCTCGATGATGCGCAGGCGTTCGTTCTGTTGCGTCGGAGTGCGTGAGCGCTCGTCCGGCGACGAGGGCGCCGGGGCGGCCGCCAGCGGCGGATGCGGAGGGGGCGTCGGCTTGGCGACGCGCGGCGGGTCGAACTTCTCCGCCGGCAAGTGGTCGAGCCCGATCGCCGGGCCATCGCACAGCAGCACCGCGCGCTCGATCATGTTCTTGAGCTCGCGGATGTTGCCCGGCCAGGGGTAGTGGTCGAGGACCTGCAGGACCGGCTGCGGCAGCTGCGGCTCGGGGCGCCCGAGCTCGCGGCAGATGCGGCGGATGAAGATCCCCGCCAGGTACGGGATCTCCGAGCGCCGGTCGCGCAGCGGCGGGATGGTCAGCGTGATCCCGTTCAATCGAAAATAGAGATCGCGACGGAACGCGCCGCGCGCGACCTCGGCTTCGAGATCCCGGTTGGTGGCCGCGATGAAGCGCACGTCGATCCGCCGCGGCTTGAGCGCGCCGAGGCGAGTCACCTCGCGCGTCTCCAGCACGCGCAGCAGCTTGGCCTGCGTCGTCATCGACAGCTCGCCCACCTCGTCGAGGAACAGGCTGCCGCCGGCGGCCGCCTCGATCAGCCCCGCCTTGGCCTGGTGCGCGCCCGTGAACGCGCCGCGCTCGTGGCCAAAGAGCTCGCTCTCGAGCAGCGTCTCCGACAGCGAAGCGCAGTTGAGGCAGACGTACGGTCCCTCCCGCCGCGGCGACATGCGGTGGACGGTTTCGGACATCAGCTCCTTGCCGACGCCGGTCTCGCCGGTGACGATGACATTGATCGTCCCGGCCGCCGCGCGCTCCGCCAGCTGGTGGACCCGCTGCATCGCCTGGTCCTGCGGCGGCGGGATCACCGCCAGCACGCTGCGGTCGTCGCGCAAGGTCTCGGGACGCAGGAGTGGCGCGCGTTTAGGCGCGCGCTGCTGGATGATCAGCACCGACTTTCCGATCAGGATCGTGTCGCCGATCGACAGCGCGATCCGCTCGCCGCGCGGCACCGTCTGCTCGCGCACGCGCGTGCCGTTGACGCTGCCCAGGTCCTCGACGAACATCACGTCGCCGACGTGCAACCGCGCGTGGTTGCGCGACGCCAGCGGGTCGTCGATGCGCACCTGGTTGGTCTCGCCGCGGCCGATCGACACGCTGCCGTCCTGCGGCAGGCTGTAGGTGCTGTACGAGTCCGAGCCGACGACGAGCAGGAACAGCCCCACCCCGTTGGCGTCCGGTACCACTTGCGGTTGCTGACTGCCGGGAACCGTCGTGTGCACCTTGAGCCGTTCCCCCCGTTCGCCTGCCGAGTATGGACGGGCAGGTGGGGAGGCCGCAAGGGGGACCTGCGCAAGTTGCGCAAGTCGGACAACTCGTCCCATGCGCGTGTTGCGCAGCTTGTTGTACAGCACCGTGTCGAACTGGCTACTCACGGCGGGCTCAGGCTGGTGAACGCCCGAAAATGGGGGAAATTCCCCGCCGATCCACGCTCACGGCGCGCGGGCCGCGCGGCGCTGCCCCCAAAATGCGCTGGCACGTCGATTGCCAGTGCAAGGAGGCATGTCCTTCAACGAACTTGGTCAACACGAACTTGAGACACTCCTCTACGCGCGCGCCGTACGCCTGCTGCGGTGCCCGCCCGACGCCTGGGATCTGGTGCAGGACACGTTCGAGCACGCGCTCCGCGGCTACGGCAGCTTCCAGCCCGGGTCGAACATGCGCGTGTGGTTGATGACGATCATGCAGCACCTGTTCATCGACCGCTGCCGCAAGCGCGCGCGCGAGCCCTGGGTCGAGCCGATCGACGACGACATCGTCGCCACCGTCGAGCCCGACGTGAGCCACAAGCCCGAGTGGGCGACCATCAGCGACGAGCAGGTCGCCGATGCCCTGCAGGAGCTCGAGAGCCCGTTTCGTGAGGTCTACAAGCTGCGGCTGCTCGACAAGTGCTCGTACGACGAGATCGCCGAGCGCCTGCTGATCCCGCGCTCGACGGTCGGCACGCGCCTGATGCGCGCGCGCAAGAAGCTGCAGCAGACGCTGCGCCGCCGCGCCTCCGCCGAGCCGATGCGCGCTTCGGCGTGACTTCAATGTGAAGATCGCGTGACGGCGATCGGGACGCGCGCCGTTTGAGTTAGAGTGATGCGAAAGGCGCCTCAGGCGACCTACAAGATGCGGATCCTCTACGGTGTCGTCGGCGAGGGCATGGGGCACGCGACGCGGTCGGGGGTGGTGCTCGACCACCTGACGAAGTCGCACGACGTGCAGGTGGTGGTCTCCGGACGCGCCTACGACTACCTGGTGGCGCGCGCGAACGAGCACCTGTCGGTGCGCAAGATCTGGGGCTACAGCATCGTCTACGAGGACAACGAGGTCGCGAGCTTCCGCACGCTGCTCGCGAACCTGAAAGGCGCGGTCAAGGGCTGGCCCGAGAACGTGCGCGCCTACTTCGAGCTGGCGGATCGGTTCGAGCCCGACGTCGTGATCTCCGACTTCGAGAGCTGGAGCTACCTGTTCGCCAAGAACCGCGACATCCCCGTGGTCTCGGTCGACAACATCCAGATGGTCAACCGCTGCACGCACGCGCCCGCGATCCTGGCGGGCCACGAGAACGAGCTCCGCATCGCGAAGGCGGTCATCAAACCCAAGGTCGCGGGCGCCTTCCACTACCTCATCACGACGTTCTTCTACCCGCCGGTGCGCAAGAAGCGCACGACGCTGCACCCGCCGATCCTGCGGCCGGAGATCGTCGCTGCCGGGCTGGCTGCCGCTCGCGACGACGCGGGCGAGCACCTGCTGGTCTACCAGACCTCGACCTCGAACGAGGCGCTGCCGGAGATCCTGGCGCGCTCGGGGCGCGAGTGCCGCATCTACGGCCTGCGCCGCGACCTGCGCGAAGATGTGGTCGAGGGCGACCTGCGCTACCGCCCGTTCAGCGAGGCGGGGTTCATCGACGACCTGCGCACCGCGCGCGGCGTGATCGCCGGCGGCGGCTTCACGCTGATGGGTGAGGCGGTCTACCTCCATCGCCCGATGCTGGCGGTGCCCGTGCGCAAGCAGTTCGAGCAGGTGCTGAACGCGCGCTACCTGGAAGCCGAGGGCTACGGCCTTTACGCCGACGAGCTCAGCGACGAGCGCCTCGGCGAGTTCATGGACCGCCTGCCCGAGTTCCAGCGCCGCCTCGCCAGCTACCAGCAGGACGGCAACCGCGACCTGCTCGACAAGCTCGACGAGGTGCTGGCCGCGGCGGCGGCGAGCGAGAGCGGCCCGAGTGACGATGAATGATGCGAAATATTCCGGTCCCCTCGCCCCCGTCCGCAGGGGCCCAGTCCTCGCGATCGCAGCTCTTTCGGCAGTCTTCTGCATGAGCCCACCGGCATTCGCCCGGCGCGGCGTGCGCCCGCTGTTCGAGCCGACGGATCTCGAGCTCGAGAAGACCGGCACGCTCGACATCGATCTGCAGGCGGGCATGATCCGCAGCCAGGGGCCGGCGCGCGTGGTGATCCCCGACTTCGAGCTCGACTTCGGCATCCTGCCCAACCTCGAGCTTGACGTCGACGGCGCCTACGCGATCGAGGGCCCGGCGACGGGGCCGTTCGCGTTCGACCACGCGGCCCCCGACAGCTTGTGGCTGGGCGCGAAGATCGGCGTCTTCGATTGGACCGACGACGAGGCC
>Ga0265314_10001362_pt1 | contig 27554 bp, 27 predicted proteins | sample 4126metaG_FD_203106 | JGI IMG/M metagenome (GOLD analysis project Ga0265314, IMG submission 203106) | Rhizosphere microbial communities from Carex aquatilis grown in University of Washington, Seatle, WA, United States - 4-1-26 metaG | ecosystem: Host-associated > Plants > Roots > Rhizosphere >... | reverse complement strand
TCGAACGCGCCACTGTTCACGGCCGCATAGAGCTTGTCGAAATTCAACGGTCCGTGCGCTAGATCAAGCGACTGAAAGCCCTTCATGTTCGCAACGTTGACCATTACCCAGGTGAAGATGGCGATGCCGATGCCAAAACCGAAGTCGCCCACGCGGTTCATCACGAAGGCTTTTTTCTGCGCATGGGCCGGCGAGAGATAGCGTTCGTCGATGCCGGTCGCGTACGAGGCTTTCAATTCCTGGTAATGATGATCTTTCGAAACCGGCGGCTTGTAGAACCAGAACCCGATCAGGAAATAGCTGCCCAGGCCCACCAGTTCCCAGAACACGTACGTCATCAGCAGATTACTGGAGAGCACAATGCCGAGCATCGCGAAGCAGAAGAAGCACATGAAGCCGAAGTAGCGCCGGTACATCGTGTCGCCGTGCATGTAGAACATCGAGTAAATCAAAACCAGCGTCGCCAGTCCCGTCACCACGATGCACATAAAGGAGGAGAGATTGTCGACCAGGAATCCCATTTGAAGATCGATGCCGGCGAGATTCAGCCAGGAGACGGAAGTGATGATCGGATGCGACGGCGAATTAACTCCCTGGTCGGTCACGTTGCAGGTAAAGAGCGTGATCGAACAGCCCAAGGCGATCGCCATGGCCATGATCGAAATCTTGTCGCAGTACTTGTCGATGTACTTGCCGAAAAACAGGATGATGGCAAACGCCACCAGCGGCGTAAACAAAATCGCCGCGGGAAGAAGCCAGTAAAGCGGATCACCGTTCATTCAAATCAGTCCTGAGTCCTTGGGTGCTGCGTGCTGCGCTTTCTGCAGTGCTTTTTACTCAGCACTCAGAACTCAGCACTCAGCACTGATCACATCTTCATCTCATCCACTTCGTCCAGCGCGATCGTGCGGTGCGTCTGGAAGACCGACAGCACCAGCGCCAGCGCCACCGCGGCTTCCGCCGCCGCCAGCACGATGATGAACAGCGTGAAAACCTGTCCGTCGAGGTGTTGTCCGTTCACCGTCGAATGTCCGAATCGCGAGAAGGCCACGAAGTTGATGCCCGCCGCGTTCAAAATCAGTTCCACGCCCATCAGGATGCCGACCGCATTGCGGCGGCTGACCATCGCGAACAGGCCGCACGCGAAAAGCACTCCCGACAGAATCAGGTAATTGACGAGCGCATCCGGCCCGTCGGCAATCCAGCCCGGAATTTCAGCGAGAAGCGGAAGCATCAGTTCAGCTCCTTCCGGCTGTGTGCCACGGGCAGCCTGCCGTTGGCTGCCCGTGCGAACGCGGCCAGCGCTTCACGCAGTCCAAAGAATTCCATCGTCTTTTGCGCAGTCGCCGTCATCAGTTCAGCTCCTTGCGCACAATCACCACCGCGCCAATCAGAGCCGCAAGCAACAGAATCGAAGCGAATTCAAATGGCAGAAGGTACGGCCCCATCAGCATGTGTCCCAGCCCCGTCTGTCCAGCCGCGACACTGACCGTCGCGACATACGCATCGCCGGCATGCTGGTTGGCCAGCGCCAGCGGCTTGAGCAGTGTGCGGTTCTCGGGCGAGATCAGCAGTTTGTTCACCATCATCACGATCGCGGCAAAGATCGCGAACGCTCCGGTGCCGCCGGCCAGCATCGCCAGTTTGCTGCGCCCGCCTTCTGCCGTATCTTCGACAACATTGGACGAAAACATGATCGCAAACATGATCAATACAAGGATGCCGCCGACATAGACGATGAGCTGAACCGCCGCCACAAAGTCAGCGTGCAAAAAGACATACAGCCCCGCCACGCCAAGGAACGTCAGGCATAGCGCGAAGCCGGCGTGCAGAATGTTCTTCGCGGTCACAACCAGCACGGCACTGCCGACGGTCATGAGCGCGATGAACCAAAAAACCAACGTTGAGATCATCGGAAATCCAAAAAGCTCCCTGTACGCTGGCGCGTTTCCTTCTTCGCCAGACGCCCTCCCCACTTCGCACGCTGTAGAGCGCACTACTATAGCGCCCCCTTATTGGCGTGCAAGGACAGTAGAGGGTCTTCAGAACCGCGACCGTCAGGGAGCGTCAAGATACCCAAAATTCAAAATCCGAAGTTCGAAATCCGAAACAAACTCTAAATGGCGAAAGGGGACAAAACTCCAAACGACCACGCGCCAAACTCCGCCAAGGCGCCTTGTCGTTTGGAATTTTCAGTTTTTCCGTTTGTGATTTGTTTCGGGTTTCGAACTCGGATTTCGGTTTATCTGTTGAGTTCCTTCTCCGCCATTTCCTTAAACTCGCTCTTCCCGAATTTCTCAACCACCGTGCGCCATTCGCGCCGCGCTTTCGCGCCCGCGTCACTTTCGACGCCGTTCAGCCGGTCGTAACAAAGCCCAGAAAAATAATGCGCTGCGGCGACGTTCTCGTCCTCATCAAAGTATTCGGCGACGACATGCAGAAACGCCCAGCGAGCGTCGGCAAAGCCCTGCGCAGCCTGCACGTTCTGCCCGCGTAATGCCAGATCACTCGCGGTCGCGTACTGGCACTTCCCGAGCGCCAGATACGCCCCCGCGAGAATCGTGCGCTTGTTTTCATCGGCCGCGTTGCGGAATTTTTCGATCAGCCGCTCGGCAAGGATCTTCGCGCTTGAATAATCCTTCAGCTTGAGCAGCACGCGCAATTCGCCGTTCACCGCGTCGGCATGCAGTTCGGGGATAGATTCGCTGCGAAGCGCCGCCGCATGAAACGCATCGCGCGCCGACTCAAACTTCCCCTTCCCTGCCCCCGCCATGCCTTCAGTGACGAAAGCTTCCGCCAGCGCCAGCCGCGCCTGCGCGTGATCGGCGAGCGCCACGAATTTGGAATCCTCGCGCACACCCTTATCACGAAATTCTTTCAACCGCACCGCGCCATCGGCCAACGCCGCCGCCGCTTTGTCCCAAGCTCTCTCTTCCGCAAAGCACATCGCCAACCGCGAAACGGTCAGCGGCATCAAGCGCGAATTCGGGTTGGCCTGCAGCGCGAACTGATAATAATGCGACGCCGGCGCATACAGAGTCTCGTCGCGCCCTTTGTATCCTGCAAAAAGCCCAGCCTGATAGAGCGCTTCGCCGATGCCGAAATTGCACTGCTCGTCAACCCACGCCTCGTGCGGGAGCGTCTCCGCCGCGCGCTTGAAATACATCGCCGCAAGCGTGAAACGCCCCGCATCGCGCTTCTCAATCGCCGCCAGAAAATTCGCATCGCGCCCCGGATAAAGCACGTCCGCGACATCGCACGATTTGATGTCCGCTTTCGCGCCGCCCTTGAGCACCCCGCTCACCCGCAAAAAATCATCGCGCGTGATTTTCTCAACAGGAACGACCGAGCCATCGGTGCGAACGATGTACCCTGCATCCGCGCTGATCTCCACCGCACCTGCGCAACTCGCCGCAACAAAAATCAGAACGATTGAAACCCGGTTCAGTGAGGACATAAGCGACCTCCGTTTCGGGATAGGCTTCCCTATGCTTCTTACGGATAAGACAGCGCGAACTTGCGCAATGTTTTCAAAGTAGTGTCGGACTTACTTCCGGAGATTCTCGAAACGCGCCGATTCGTGCCCCTGCATCTTGCTCTCGATATCCATCTCGAATTTCAGACCGTTGACGTCAACAGGACCTTTGAACACTGTGGCCGCCTCAACGGCGTGTGAGACCGGGCGGCAAATTGCAGTGTCCAGAACGGCCTTTCCCTTGCATTCCATTTTCAGAACCGCATCTCCCCAGTAATTACTCGTCATGACATACTGTACGTCGAACACTGCACACTCCCGATTCCCAAGGGTGTCGATCGAGATCAGTGTCATCTCCATGCTTTCATACTTCCAGCGACCTGTGTCTTTTGAAAGATCCTCGAGCAAGCTCTTTGGCACGTCGAGCTTTTCCTTCAGCTTCATCCGCTTGCCATTCATGAACCGTCCAAAGTAGTTCGGCGTTCCCAGCGGTCTCGCTTCCTTACGCACGATTTGAAGTTCCTTGTCGCCGGGTGTTTTTCCCTGCGCGTCCGTAACGACGATTTCTCCGCCCTTAAATTCGGCGATGTATGTTTTTCCGAACACCGGGCTCGCCGGCACATCCACATCTTTCTCTGATTCCGAAAGAACCGCGGTGCCGTATTTCAATTCCAGCTTTTTTACGGTATCGCCGTCAGCCTCCAGAATGGTGTGATTCACAGTCGTTCTAGAAAGCTCAAAGTGCCGCGCATTTTCGATAATTTCACCGTGGTCATTGGTAATTTTTTGTTTCCAATGACCAGTTTCATCAGACTGTACGATTTTCTTGTCGCCCGCGACAGGCGGTACATAGGTGAACGTAACCTCCTCGCCTGCCAGCGCTGAAGCTGTGAAAAAACACAAGATGAATGAAACGGCACAGAGAACGATACGCTTCAAGTCAGGTTTCATAAAACAACTCCTCTTATTCGCCGCCGTTCAATTCAAAATTTCATTTCTAAATCTTCAATTCTCAATGCTTCTCCAGTTTCCGCGCATACCGTTCCACAAACTCAATCGTCTCTTTTCCCAGCGCGCTCTGCTTCCCGCCGGGCTCAGCCGCCAGGCGGGCTTCGATGGCCTTCATCGCACCGCCGTCGAGCGGCGCCTGGATGCAGAGCGAGCGGATCGCCGTCGCCTGCAGCACCGGCGGAATGGGTTCGCCGTTGGGCGTTTTCGGCTGAATCATCGGCAGCATCGCCGGCACCACGCGCGAATCTTCCATCCACGCCAGGCTTTCGAGCGTGATGCGCTTGGCCATCACCGTGCCGTTCTGCAGCACCGGCAGCAATTCGGTCACCGTTTCTTCGTCGGCGAGCGTGATCAATTCCTGGCGGCCCATGGTATGAAAGGCTTCGGTTTGAGCCGTCTCGGCTTCAACCATTATTTCCTTGATGCGGGTTTTGATGTGCTGCGTGCGCTCGGTTTCGGCATTCTGCAGCACCTGGCCGCGCGAGACATAATCCGCCTTTTCCAATCCCATCTCCTGTGCCAGCTCAAGCTTTTCCGCGGCCAGGCCCCAGTACCGTTCCTTCATCGCGATGTCGAACGCCAACAGCGCCGTCTCCTGCATGCCCGTGCGCGCCTCCGCATCGTTGTCCACCGCGAACAGCGCTTTGCGGAAATGATCTTCCGCTTGCATGTACGCCAGGTCCGCTTTGTGGTGCTGGCCTGCATTCCAGAAATCCTGGGCGTCGCTCAGGATTTTCCGCCCCTCTGCCGTCTCCACTTGCGCCGTGTGTTTCTGCTCCGATTCCAGTTTGGCGCGCTCCATCTCCCGCGCTTCCATCGCTTGGCGCTGCGCGCGTTCCATCGCCGCCTGCGATTTCAAATTCTGAAAAACCAGCCAGCTCCCCACTGCGGCAAAGAGCACCGCCAGCACGACGCTCACCGCCACCGCAGGCCGACGCTTGCACGCGCGCACGAGCCGCTCCGGCCGCGAGAGCGGACGCGCCGAAATGGCTTCGCCGTTGTGCCAGGCTTTCAGGTCGTCGGCCATCTGCGCGGCCGTTGTGTAACGGCGCTCGATTTTCTTTTCGAGGCATTTTAGGCAGATCGTTTCGAGATCCGGCGGCACCGACGCCGACAATTTTCGCGGCGCAACGGGATCGTGGTAGGTGACACCGATCAGAATTTCGTAGATGCTCTCGCCCGAAAATGGCGGCCGGCCCGTCAGCGCTTCGTACAACACCGCGCCGAGCGACCAGATGTCCGAGCCGGGTCCGGCGGCTTTGTGGCGGCCTTCGGCCTGTTCGGGCGGCATGTACTGCGGCGTGCCGAGCGCCGCGCCGCTGAGCGTGAAGCCCGAGCCGGATTCGATGTTGCGCGCGAGCCCGAAATCCATGACATGCGGTTCGCCGGCAGCGTCGACGATAATGTTGCTGGGCTTGATGTCGCGATGCAGAATTCCTTTTTCGTGCGCGTGATGCAGCGCGCGGCAGACTTTTTCAACCATCAACGCCCGATCTTTGTACGGACGCTGTTTCTCGCGCAGCCATCTTCCGAGCGTGTCGCCCTCAACGTATTCCATCGTGAAATAATCGAGGTTTCCTTCGCGGCCGACATCGAGCACCGCGATGATGTTGGGATGATGCAGCTTCGCGGCGCTCTCGACTTCGATGCGGAAGCGCTGCGAATCTTCTTCGCTCGCCGCCTGTCCCGCGATCATGACTTTCAGCGCGACCGAACGCTTCAGGCGCGGATCTTCCGCTTCGAAGACCACGCCCATCCCGCCCTTCCCCAGCGTGCGTTTGATCGTGTACGGCCCGAGCACTTTCATCTGCGCGACGGCCGAAGGCGACGCCGCAGGCCCCGGGGTCCCGACGACTGTTGACGGCAAATTGGCGATCGTCTTCTCCTGCACGGGTGCATCCGAAATCACGGGCGGTGGCATTTTCGCAGTCGCGTCAAGCGCCGGTGATTCCGAACGGTGTGAAGTGTCGCTCATCGCTGCATCTCCGTGCGGGCTGAACAATCATTGTCCGGAAGAATTGACATTCTTTAGCCGTAAAAGGTTTCAATAAATTACGAAGCAATTGTCATTCCCGCGGCGATTCTTTTCAGTCGGGAGCGGGGCGACGCGGCGGCCAGGATCAACGGCCGTTTGCGTCGCTCCTGGCTTCGTTGTTTATGGGGTGTGGGCGTCCCGCCCGCTTTCTTGGCGTGTGTCGTTCAGAAATTCCCACGCGCAAAACAAAGAGCAAGCGAACTGCCGCTTGCTCCCTGGCACCCAATCTCCGAACCACCATTCCGCTACGCCGTCGGCGGTGCATCCGGCTTCTTCACTTCCGGAGCGGCAACCGGCGCAGTCGCAGGCGCGGCTGGTGTTGCAGCGGCTACAGCCGGCGTTGAGGCAGGCGCGGCACCTGCGGCCGGCGCAGCCGGTTTCGCGGCGGCAGCGGCAGGCGCGGGCGCGGCAGCTTTCGCGGCAGCAGCGGCGGCGGCCTTTGCAGCGGCAGCAGCTGCGGCTGCTTTCTTCTTGATCTCAGCCGCTTCGAAGCGCTTCTTTTCAACTTCGGTCTTCTGTTCTTCCGTGTAATCTCCGACGCCAAAGTGGCGGATCTGGCCGTGCAAGTTGCTGCCGCCATCACCTTTGAACGTAGCGCCCCACCATTCTTTGGTCATGGTCAAGCAGCCGGTCGGGCAGGCGATGACGCACAGGCCGCAGTACATGCATTTCAGCAGATCGATGTCGAAGCGGCTCGGGCGGAGCTTTCCGGCTTCGTTCTTCTCGCCTTCGATCCAGAAACAGTCGATCGGGCAGGCTTTCGCGCAAGCTTTGCAGACAATGCAGCGTTCGATGTCGTTGTGAAGATGTCCGCGGAAACGGTCGGCGACCTTGACCTGCTTGGCCAGCGCCATGGTCCCGTCGTAGTCGATGGTGATGACCGTTTCCTTCTCGGTCGCCGCCATGTTCGCGTTCTTCCAATACGTCCCGGTGACTTTCATGCCACCCATGAACGTCTTCATCCCATCGTAAATTTCAGACATGAACTTGATCATTTGCTTCGCTCCACCGCGTTCAGTGCCACCCGCTATTTCGTTTCTTCTCGCCAGTCCTCGGGCTCCCAATCATCCCGCTTCAATTCAATCTTTTCAGCCTTGTCGATTTCCGGCTTATGCAGAGGCAGCACATTTCTTCCAACATACTCCGATAACTTTACCATCGGATTCGGAAAGTGATTGTCGCACCAGACTGTCTTACGCTGTCCCGCCACTTGAAGCTTCAAAAACCATTGTGTCCCGTCGTCCGCTCCGGACGAGTACATTCCACTGAGGTCGAAAAGTCCAAGCTCTACAACTTTGTTTCTCAACGCGCTCATTTCATCCCGACTGAGTTTGAAATTTGCGCGACTCCACTGCTGCGATTGTTCGCCTCCAAATGTAAATTCAACTTCACCTTCGCCGTTCAATTTCAAAAAGTTGAATCCGTGCCACCCGCTCCCCTGCCCCAAAACGAATCGGAAATCCTTCGCCGTCTTTATTTCTTCCGAACTCAACGTAAAGCGCGTCGGATCTGAAACTATCTTGTTTGCCGCCCCTTGGTGCGCGTATCCAGACGTCAAACCTTCTGGCACTTCACCAAGATCCCGAAAGTTATCGACGGCAACTTTCGCTCGATTCCCAAACAAAAAAACACAAAGAACAATCGCCACGCTCGCCGCAATGATGTAGCGCGGCCGTTTCAATGCGTCCTCCGCTCTTACATCGTCCCCGTCAACGTTCCCGCCTTCGCCAGCAACTCGCGCTGGCGGACCTGCTCGGTCGTCAGCGGCTTGGCGAAATACCAGATCAGCCAACCCGTGGCGCCGATTCCGAAGACCAGGCGCAGCACAAACGTGATTGTCGTCATCGTCGCTTCACCGTTTGAGCCCAATTTCGCCACCAGGTACATACGCAACACCATCCAACTCGCCACGCCGAAGAAGCAAAGCATGCTCAGCGGGATCAGTTTCTTCCAGCACAGCGTCATCATCTGGTCGACGCGGAAGCGCGGCAGCGTCCAGCGGATCCACATCATGATCAGCATCAGGCCGTACGTCTTCGTGCAGAAAACCAGCAGATGGACGAGCGAACCCCAGATCGCGAAGACGGGAATTCCGTTCGCGTCGAATCCGCTCACCATCACCTTTTCAAGCGGCGCTATGCCCGTCGACCAGCCGCCGAGGAACAGCGTCGCGCCGATGGCGCTCGTCACGGCCATCATCGCGTATTCGGCCATGAAGAAGATGGCGAAGCGCATGCCGGAGTATTCGGTGTGATAGCCGCTCACGAGTTCCGATTCGGCTTCAGGGATGTCGAATGGCGTTCGATTGCATTCGGCCAGCGCAGCGAGGAAATACACCGGGGCGAGAATGAACATCGCCGGATGGAACAGGTTCCACTGCCAGAACCAGCCGTCGCTGACGAACGTGCTGTTGGCATGGATGCCCATCTGGTCGTAGATCATGCCCTGCATCGACATGGTGCCGGAGATCAGGATGCCGGTCGCGATCGCGAGGCCCACGGGAAGTTCGTACGAGACGATCTGCGCGGCCGAACGCATTCCGCCCAGCAGCGCCCACTTGTTGTTGCTCGCCCAACCGGCCATCAGAATGCCGAGCACTTCCATGCTGGTGATCGCGGCGATGTAGAACACGCCGATGTTGAAGTCGGCGACGTAAAAGCGGTCGGAGTATGGCAGCACGGCGAGCGCGCCAAATGCGGAGGCCAGCACGATCGTCGGCGCAATTTTGAAGAGCGGCTTGTCGACGGGATCGGGAATAATGTCTTCCTTCATGATCAACTTGATGCCGTCGGCGAGGAAGATCAGTACGCCGGGGGCGAACTTGCTGCCTACTTTGTCGGCGATATCGAAGAGAGGCACCAGCGGCGCAAACAGCGCGGCCATTATTTTAGCGCCGGCGCCAGCCTTCGGATTGTTCTTGTTGGCGACAACCTGGCGCGCCCATTCGCCGAGGAACGCACCGATGTTGCACTTGTTCGGACCCACGCGGCGCTGAATGTCGGCCGCGACTTTGCGTTCGACGTACGTGCTTCCGCCGGCGACGGCTTGGATGACGCCGAACATGACCGAGCAGGGAATCAGCACCGCGATCAGCGCGGCGAGACTCTGTCCCAGCCCCGGCTGCGAAAAGAATTTCTGCAGCGCGTTGAGGTTCGCAGGATCGATCCCCGCGCCTATGAGATAGTAGTAAATGAATGGCATGCTCGAACCAATCCCCTCTTACTTTTTGCTGCCCGCCGCTTTTGAAACGACTTTATTGTTATGCAAAACGACGATGACGTCTCCGTCGGAACCTTTGTACGTCAGCGTTTCGCCTTTGCCCACGACCGGAATGTCCATCGCGTTGTATTCGTCCGGCTTGCCCAGCGCGCTGCGCACTTCGTCACCCGTCTGGGCCTTGTCGATCTTGGCCATCATGTCCTGCGTCTTGCCGGCGCCGCAACCGCACAGCAGCGCGAGCGATACCACTGCAATCATTCGCGTCACCGTTTTCACTGCTTCCCCCGCTTCAGTTAGCGATCCACTTCCGGCAGCACGATATCGAATGCGCCGATCACAGCGATCACGTCGCCGATCAGCAAACCGCGCGTGACTTCCTCAAAACAATTCAGCGCCGTGAACGAACCCGTGCGAATCTTCAGGCGCATCGGTTTGTCGGTGCCGTCGCTGACGACGTAGTAGCCCGTCTCGCCGCGCGGGTTTTCGCTGCGCACGTAGACTTCGCCCTTCTTCACTTTCAGGCGGCCGGGCAGCTTGGCCTGGAACTGGCGGTCGGGATGGTCGGCGGGGAGTTTCTCGTTTTCTTTCATCCACGCGCAGACCTGCTTGATCATCTTGATGGACTCGAAAACTTCCTTCACGCGCACCACGTAGCGGTCGTAGCTGTCGCCCAACGCGCCCTGCGGATTGCTGCCGTTCGGATCACCGCCGTCGCCGAGGGGAATCTTCGGATCCAGTTCGCCCGGGCCGTTCCATTTGAACTTGTCGTAGATCGAATACGGTTCGTCACGGCGCAAATCCCAATCGACACCCGAGCCGCGCAAATTCGGTCCGACCAGGCCCCAGTTGATCGCGTTCTCCGGCGTCACCGTGCCGACATGGCAGAGACGGTCCTGGAAAATCGTGTTCCCGGTGATCAATTCGTTGAATTCGACCATGCGCGGCCAGAGATAGTCCGCGAATTCTTCGCATTCAGCGATGAAACCCGGATGCGCGTCGTACGAGACGCCGCCGATGGTCAGGTAATTGTACGTGAGTCGCGCGCCGCAAACTTTCTCGAAGATATCGTTCACTTTTTCGCGGTGACAGATGCCGTGCAAAAACGGCGTGTACGCGCCCATGTCCATGGCGAGCGCGCCGACGCAGATCATGTGGCTGGCGATACGATTGAGTTCCGCGACCATCACGCGCATCAATTCGCCGCGCAGAGGCACCTTGATGTTCGCGAGTTTCTCAACGCCGAGCGCGTAAGCGTGATTGGAATTCATTGAGCACAGGTAATCGACACGATCGGTGTACGGCATGAACTGGCGGTAATCGACGTACTCGCCGATCTTTTCGATCGCGCGGTGCAGGTAGCCGATGTCCGGTCGCGCCGCGACGACGACTTCGCCATCGGTGATGACTTCCAGGCGCAGCACGCCGTGGGTCGAAGGATGATGCGGTCCCATCGAAAGAACCATCTCTTCCGACTGCATCCGCCCTGCTTCGTTTTTCACTTCAGCCACTAAACCGCTCATAACGTCCTCAACGATGAAGGATGAAGGATGAACGATGGATGGAAATGGCCGCGCCATTCATCATTCATCGTTCCTCGTTCATCGTTACTTCTTCTCAGCCAGCCCCAATTTCACCAGCAATGCTTTTTCTTTCTCCTCGCGTTCGGCGGTGCTGGCTTCGATCTTGTCGGCGAAGAACTGATCGTCGCGCAGCGTCGGGATGCCGTGGTAATCGGGAGGGAATTCGTAATCTTTGCGCCCCGGCCAGCCCACCCAGTCGGGCGGATTGATGATGCGGCGCAAGTCGGGATGTCCGCGGAACACGATGCCGTACAGGTCGTACGCTTCGCGCTCGAAGAAATTCGCCACGCCCCAGATCGGGTTGACCGAATCGCACTCGGGCTTTTCGCGGCCCATCACGATCTTCACCATGAAGCGGTGCTTGTGCTTCATGCTGTGCAGGGGATAGACGACCCACAGCTCGCGGCCCGAGTCCGCTCCGCACAACGACATTAGGCTGTCGAAATACAGTTCGGGATCTTCCTTCATGAACTTCAAGATCTCGAACGCCTTGTCCGTCGGAAAAATCGCGAAACGTTCGCCCGCTTCGACCTTCGGCGCATCAACCTCGGGCCACTTGGCTTTCAGCTTCGCGAGAATGGCATCAAAATCCATCGGCATGTTTCAGTCCTGAATGCGGGGTCCTGGGTGAGAGCTTACGCTCCCACCGTTTCGGCGATCATGATCGGAGTGCGCTTGGGCAACGGTTTGCCGGCCTTGCGCAGGTTCGCTTCCGTGCGGATCAGTTCGCGCAGCTTAAAGACGCCTTCGATCAGCGCTTCTGGCCGCGGCGGACAGCCGGGAACGTAGACGTCCACCGGAATATACTTATCAATGCCTTTGAGCACGCTGTAGCTGAACTTGCAGAACGGGCCGCCGGCATTGGCGCACGAACCCATCGAAATCACCCACTTCGGTTCGGGCATCTGTTCGTAGAGCCGCTTCACGCGGCTCGCCATTTTATGCGTAATCGTGCCGGCCACGATCATCAGGTCGGCCTGGCGCGGTGTCGTGCGCGGGATCATGCCGAAGCGGTCGACGTCGAAGCGGCTGGCGCCGGTCTGCATCAATTCAATACCGCAGCAGGCCGTGGCGAAGAGCAGGTACCAGAGCGAATGCTCCTTGCCCAGGTTCAGCAGCGTATCGACATTGGTCATGACAATGTTGTCTTGATCTGCCATGTGCCGAAGATTGGCCATGAAAAAACCTCCGTCTCGATCTTCACTCAGCGCAAATCGCGCGAATGCCTTCCGTGTTTATTCCACAAGCGCCGCTGTCGCGTCTACAGGTCGGCTAAACGTTGGCCTTCTCAGACGGAGCAATCGGCGCGGCGGAGATATTCTGCCACGAGCGCAGGCCCTGGTCAGTGGGCATGCGGAAAGTGCGGATCCAGCCCAGATCGCCCTTCTGCCAGATATAGATCAGCCCAAGGAACAAAACCCCAAGGAAGAAAAACAATTCTCCGAAAACAATCAGCGCCGGATGCCAGTCTGTCGTGCCCACGGTCAGGCCCTTAAAGATCACAGCGATCGGGTAGACCAGCGCCATTTCCACGTCAAAGAGCACGAACACGAGCGCCACGACATAAAAACGAATATTGAAGCGCAGCCACGCGTTGCCGACCGGATCTTCACCGCACTCGTAGGATAACTGCTTCTCCTTGGTGGGGTTATTGGGGCTGATCAGCTTGTTCAGCGTCAGCAGCGCCGTGGTCAACACGACGGCCATGACGAGCAGCAGAAACGCCGTTCCGTACTGGATGATTTCAATGTCTGGATTCATTCAAGCTCCGCGCAAGGCCGCGTCAAATCACGAGGTGGCCAGCCATTGTTTATAGCCCCGTGGCGAGAGGCTGTCAAACGCGGGGCAGGATCGCCGCGCTGGGTTTGGTCAACCGTGCGTGTGACCGCGAAAGTACGCCAATTCGATAGGCGGATCGAGCTTCAACAGCGGAATCCACGGCTCGCCTGCCGCTCTGTCCAAACCGCAGACTTCCTGCAGCCGGCGCAGGATTGCCGCATCCGACGCACTCTGAAATTCGAAGTAGCCGCAGACGATGCTGAAGAGCGCTTGCAGCAGATGCCATTTCTGGACCGCGTCGGCGTACGCCGGGATTAATTCTTCGCGCAGGGCTGTAGCCAGCATCGGCGGCGCAGGCGTGATCTTCTGCTTCGGGCTTTTGACGAAGAGTTCGTAATCGCAGCCGCCTTCGCACGGTGAAAACGCCAGTTGCAGGCACCAGTAGCGCGGATCGTCCTCGAATTGGCTGCGCACATAACGCCGGCCGATCAGGTTCGCGCCGGTGCGCAGGGCTTCGTAAACCACTTTGTCCGTCGACGGCGCGGTTTCATCGTACCACTTTACCGTCAAATACGGCTTGCCGCCCATGCGTGACAGTTTCGAATCCGGCAACACCGTGAAGGACAGAAACCGCGACGTGAACTCGGGCGAAAACGGGCTGAACGCTTTCGCCGTGTGCGGCCGGAAGTTCTCCCACTGAGAAAGAATGTCGAGCAGATACATCGCTTCGCTCAGCAGCACTTCGCGCCGGGCCAGTCGGCCGCGCAGCGCGGCGTACGCAAGCCGCCCGTTATGAGTGCCCGCGAGGATTTCGGGCAGCGGATAAATCGAATCGAGCGGGTAATTGAAAAGCTCAATCGTCGCGGCGCACTTGCCGCATTGGGCCAAGGCGCCGAATGTATCGATCGTCGTCATCGGCTTCGCCGCGCAGGCCGGACACGGCAATTCAAGATTCAGCGGCGCCGGCATTTTCGGCAGCGCCTCTTGCCGGTTGGCGATCCGGGCGATGCCGCTGTTCTCTGGTACGACAAAAATGCAGCGGCAATACGAACACGGAAAGAGCTGGCTCTTCTGCGATTTTTTCAGCGTGAACTCGCGCGAACAGATCGGGCATTCGACATCTATCGGAATCTGCGCTTCGGGATCGGGCCGCTTCTTCTCGTCGATGGCCTGCTGCAATTCGGCCGGCAACGTCATTTTCTTCCCGCAGTAATTGCAAAGCCCGCGCTTGAAGAGCAATTCCTTCTTCATGCGCATGGTCCGCCCGCAGTGATTGCAGCTCAGTTCAATGATTTCAGCGTCGGCCATAAGTTATCGTCCCGGTGGAATTGGATACTGGAACAGACAAAACTAGCAACGACTCGCTCAAGGCGCTACCATAATACAAGAGGAACGCGCGATGCTGACACTCACCCGAAAATTGACGTTTACCGCGGGGCATGTTTACCGCGGGGGCGGATTGTCTGAATCGGAATTGCAGAAAATTTTCGGCATCGCGGCCGAGCCCAGCGGGCATGGGCACAACTATGTACTCGAGGTCAGCGTCAGCGGCGAGGTGAGTCCCGTCGACGGAATGGTGATCAATATCAAGGACGTCGACGCGGAGCTGAAAAAAGTTCTTTCGGCGCTCGATCATAAGATGCTGAACACCGCGCTACCGGAATTCGCCGACCGCGTGCCGACCACTGAAAATCTTGCTCGCGTGCTGTGGAATCGCATCCCCAAACAGATCGGAAACGCGCGCTGCACCGCGCTGCGCCTGGAAGAGCAGCCCGGGCTGCATGTGGACATCGACGGAGCCAACCCGACCATGGTTTACCTGACCTGCGGCATCGAATTTTCCGCCTCGCACCGCCTGCATACCGACGCGCTGTCACTCGAGGAAAACCGGCGCGTGTACGGCAAGTGCAACAACCCGAACGGGCACGGGCACAATTACGTTGCCGAAGTCACTGTCGCCGGCGAGCCGGACGCGCGCGCGGGCGTCGTGATCGATGTGGGCCGCTTCGAGAAATTATTAAAAGACGAGATCGACGCGCGCTTCGACCACAAGCATCTCAATCTCGACACCGAGTTTTTCAAACACCAGTCGCCGACGGCCGAAAACATTGCCATCGTGATCTGGAATCTGCTGGAAAAGAAAATCCCTGCCTGCCGCGACGGCGGCGCGGTGAAACTGCATCGCGTGCGGCTGATCGAAACCGCGCGCAGCTGGTTTGATTATTACGGCGCCTGAGTAAATGCGGGGGGCAAAGGTCGAAGTAACAACGCACTTCGTACTTAGTTTTGCGCTTCGAAATAAAAAAAGGGCTCCGTTTCGGAGCCCTTTTTTCGTCGATCATTTTGATTTTAGAACGCGACCTGGAAGTTGACCACGAAGACGTTGTTGCGAACTTCGCGGAGGCCGCGGTTCGGGTTGCCGTCGCTCGGTTCGTCAACCCAGATGTAATTGGCCTGCAGCTTGGCATCGAAACCCTTGATGTAGTAGTTGATGCCGGCCGTGTAAGCCTGGGTCTTGAACAGGTCGGTGTTGCGGTCCGGATTCACGAGGTCTTCAGCCGAGATGTTCTGGAAGACTTCGTAGCGGAAGGCAAATTCCATGTCGTGCAGGATCTTGCCGGCGAAATTGTTGCAGCCCGCGAGGTCTTCGGCGAAGCGGCTTTCGGACATCTTGTAGCCGGTCGCGAAGTACCAGCCGGAGACGGTGACCGCACCCGGATCCATCTGAATGGCGGCCGAACCCGCGTCTGTGTTGCTGCCCGTCTGCAAGAGTTGCGTCGGGGGCAGAATGTTGCTGCCGCCGATGCGGTCATGCGCCTGCGACCATTCGCCGCGGAACCATGCGCCGCGCACCGGGCCACCCGGGCGGTACCATGCCCAAGCTCCCATGCGGTAGGCACTGGTCTGTTCCTTGTTCAGGCCGTTGATCCAGTTTGCTTCGTTGTTGGTCGAACCGGCTTCACCCTTTACGCCATCGGTGCGGTGGAAACCGAGTTCCAGGCGGCCGTACCACTTTTCAGTCGTCCACACCGGGCGGAACGCCACGCGCAGGGCGACGTCTTTCGCGTCGTTGTCGTCGCTGCGGTTGCCGGCTTCGAGAATTTCAGGATCGGCCAGCATCGAGCCGCCCGGACCGTTGAACACGCCGGCCCAGTACTGCACGCGGCCGTTGATCCAGCTTCCGTGAACCATGGCGCCGATGTCGCGAACCTTGTTGACTCCGGTGCACATCGCACGTTCGACGAATTCGAGGTAACCGTCGCCGCGCCAAGCTTCTTCGCCCGAGGGCGGGATGAACTGGCCGATGGTGAAGTCGTGGTGCGGAATGACGCCGTGATAGCTGATGTATGCGTCCTGCAGAAGCTGCGGGACGATCGTGTTTCCGCCCTGCAGGCCGGCGCCGGTCTGGGCGAAGAACGGTCCGCCGAAGAGCGCGTCGTGGCGGCTGAAGGTCGGGAGCGGGTAGTAGCTGATGTTGTGTTCGCGCGACGGATCGATCATCACCACGGCGGAAACGTTCTCGTGAATGTCGACCGTGAACTTGAGCTGCGAACGGCGAATGCGGAACGTGTCGTTGTCATTGACTTCATTCGATTCAGTTCCGGGGAAAGCACCGGCCGAAGCGTCGAGGTTGTTGCCGCCGGCTGCCTTGACGATGCCGACGTTGTCGTTCTGCACCGCCTGATACCAGACCTGCAGCAAACCAGAGATCTGGAGTTTGCCGGCCTTGGTGGTGACGGGAGAATTCGGGCCGTACTTATCGCCCATCATGCGATCGACTTTGCCGATTGGAGAGGCTTTGCCGTCATTGCGCTGATTGATTTCTTTGCGCAGCTTTTCGACTTCAAGCTTCAGATCATCCACCTGCGTGGCCGCATGCGAAAGACCTGCGCTGAAAATCAGCGCCAAACAACACATAACACTGGTAGCACGTACCATGTCTCCCCTCCAAAAACCTATTTTTAAAAAGCTCGGGCAATTTAATGTTTAATTTTGAACTGTCAACGATATTTTCAAGGCAAAGGATCGCCTCACAGGGTCAAATCCAAAGACAACTGCCGCAGCACAAATGGTTTACATGAACTAAACAATTTAGAACATCGCTAAAAAGATCGCCTGTATACCCCTGTTCGCAGCCTCCTCCTTATATATAGGCCTTGTTGCGGGCTGCACGCGTGAGTTTTGACCACTGCGGTTTCGGGAGTGCGGTCAAAAAAGACGCCGACCGATATATTCTGATTCCATCAAAGCTCTTGAGATTGCAAAAGCCGGGGATATGAAAGTAGGAGCATCGGGAGGGAGGCTACGTGCGGCGCATCGTTGTTGTGTTTCTATTGATCGCTGCTGGCGGCGTCCGCGCTGAGGAAAAAGGGCCCAACACGTCCGATCCAGCCGCAATCATGGATTGGTTCATCAAACGCGACCCCGAATTCTACGACCTGAAAAAGTCCGGCGACAGCACGCAGAAGAAATTCAAAAGCGAAGTCTTGCGCGATCTGGCAAAATTGCCGGACGCTCCGGCGGTCATAACCTACCTGAAGAAAAACCAGGTTTTACTGAACTGGGTTTCGCAGTACCTCATTTACTTCCGCTACACCAAGCACGGAAAGTACTCGCCCGAAGAAGAGGCGTTCGTCCGCAAGCTGGACGCTGAACTGCGCACGATTCCGACCAAGTCGCAGTTGCTGCAGTCCGGCCACGAAGTTTCTGACGAGACCGAGAACTGGCTCGCCATGAAGATCAAAGTCGTGACGTTCTACCTCGACAAAAAATACGGCGAGAGATCCAAAGAGCCCACCAAAGAAGACGAAGCCACTGTAATGCGCGAGATTGTGCCGCAGGGAAAAGAGAAGTAGTCCGTCTATTTCCGCAGACTGTTTATTGTTCGCCGTCCATCGGGAGTTTTATCGAGATGGAGTCCACTCCCGAATCATTTTCCCCGCCTCCGAAACAATCGCGCCGCAGCCCCCTCCGTTTTTCGCTGGGAACGATGTTGTTGTGCGTGCTGTTTGGCGGGTGCGTTGCGACGGCGTGGTGGCGCTGGGAACCGTGGGTGCTGGTGTCGTCGTGCGGGACGGAGCCGGGACTTCGAAGTTCATGGTTTTTCACCAGCGAAGGGATACTGGTTCGAGACGGACAGGGGTTGTCGTACGATACCGTGCTGCAGAACATTGCCACCGGGGCCGAGACCAAACTGTCGGGGTGGCATACCGTTTCGCTGGATGGGAAATGGTCGTTCAAAAACGATTACGAATCAAAAAAAATGATCCTCATGCGAATCGGATCGCAGGTGGCGCCCGTGCCGCTGGCGGACGTGATCGAACGCAATCTGCGCGGATGTTTTTCGTCGAACTCCAGGATGGTTCTGGCCGAACAGGACAACAACGCGCTGCGCTGTGTCTCGCTTGAAACGGGGAAAGAGATCTTTTCCACATCCGAGCAGGACGCGCAGATTCGCACCTTCGGATTCACTCCGGAGAATTCGAGTGTCTACGCGTTGGGCTGCGACGGGGGCGTCATGTGCTGGGATGCGGCTAACGGGAAATTGCTCGGGCAGACGCATAAAAAGCGTTTTCATTTTCAAAACATTCAACTTTCGGAGAACGGCAAGGTGCTCATCGCGGCGTGCTCCGATGGGGGCGTTCGCCTGTATGGAATTCCGGATTTGAAATTGCAGACGGTGCTAGGCTCGGGCTACATGGATGATTATCTGTTCGCGTCAGCGTTCTCCAGCGACATGTCACTGATCGCGACATCGACGTGGCACGGCACCGTCAAAATCTGGCGCAGCTACAACGGCGAGGAACTGGCGACGTTGAAAACCAGCGGCGTGCGCATGAACGCGCTCGCGTTTTCGCCCGATGGAAAACGGCTTGCGACGGGTGGCATCGACGGATCCACACGCGTGTGGGAAACGAGCGGGAAACCCGTGCTGCTGCTGCCGGGAATGGCGGATTCGAATTATTTTACCCCGGCGGAATTGGCTCCTGACGATCGAAAAGACACAAACGACCAAGAGCCCGCGAATTCTGACGAGAAGCCGGAGACGGCGCTTGAAACGGCGTGGGAAGCCAAAGAGGGCTCGGCAAGCGGACACGGCGAACAAGTCAGCGACGTTCGCTATGTCGCCGGCGGATCGCTGATCCTGACGCGCAGCATCGCGAGCGATCTGATTCTCTGGGACGCGGAGACGGGCGACATCGAGCGCCCGACTTCAGCAGGCATCCTCGTCGTTGTCGCGCGCGATGGCCTGCGCGCAGGCATCACGAATTCCGAGACCAAGAAGTTCGAGATCTGGGAGTGCCGGCGGCGGCCCTTTGAATTCCGGCTGCTTGCACAGCCCGAGCTCGTTTTCGGAGCAGCGCTTTTGGTGTTGATGATAATGAAGACGTACCGAACCTTTAAAGGAGCACGGCGTGAACGCAAAACAGCGGCGACGCTCGCGGCTTAAATTCGCTCTGACGGCCCTGGCGATGCTGGTCGCGGTGTGCCTGGGCGCGCACCGTTCGCTGGCGATGTACGCGGTGGGCGACGAAGCGCCTGTTGACCGCATCGTCACAAACATCACAGCGTATCTGGCGAAGAAACCGAAGAACGCTCAGGCGCTGTATCTGCTCGGGCGCGTCAACGCACTTGCTTACGCAGCGAAAACCAAAAAGCTGCACTCCTTCGATTTTGAAAAACAAAAGCCGGGCGAGCTGCCGCATCTGGACGAACATTACGGCGCGCGTTTTGACGAGAAGGAGCCGCATCCGTCGCCGGAGGAATTGAAGAAGCACTTGAGCGAGGCGATCGCAAATTACCGCGCCGCTGTGACGATTTCGCCAAATACACCGCTGTACCATTTGAGTCTCGCGAGCACCCTCGAAAGCGCGGCGAAGGATTTGTGTGAGATGGAACTGAATCCGGAGTTGCAGATTCCGCTGGACGAACAAAAACGAAAAGAAGCCTACGAAGAAAGTTTGGCGAAGGGATATTTATCCAATGCGTCAGATGCCATTCTCCTGCGAAAATTGATGGCCGAAAAAAAAAGCGGCGCCCGTTCCACCAGCGACGAATTGGCCTGAACCAGCGCGCTCGGCATTGGAGGCGTTGTGGCTCGAGGACGCCGTCGAGCACTACTGGCAGGCTTACATGCTCGCGGTTCATGTCGACGTGAAGGAACGCGACACGCACACGATGATGGACGACACGCCACTCGCGCAAGAAGCAGCTGTGCATTATCTGGCGCTTGTCCGAAAACGCGTGCCCACCGACGTCGAAGCGCAGCGCATTCCGCAGATTGAAGCAGATTTGAAAGCGCTACGGGGCCGCGGAGCAGGCGCGATTACACCGATTATTTTTTCCGAGACGGAAAATCTGCCGCTACAGGATTTGCTCTCGCCGCATCGCGTGAGTTTTGACATGGATGGCGACGGACTCGCCGACGATTGTGCGTGGGTTCAGCCAACAACATCGATCCTGGTGTGGGACCCGTCGCACACGGGCGCGGTGGACTCCGGCCGCCGGCTTTTCGGCTCGGTGACGTGGTGGATTTTCTGGAGCGACGGCTACGAGGCGCTGGCGGCGCTCGATGACAACGGCGACGGCATTTTGAGCGGCGACGAATTGCGCGGCCTGGCCGTCTGGCGCGACCAGAACGGCAACGGGAACTCCGATCCCGGCGAAGTGGTGCCGATCGAAGAGACGCGAATCGCGAGCATCACTGTGTTCAGCACGGAGACCGCGAGCCCCAACGCTTCGCCCGCGAATCGGGTGGGATTGCGGATGAAAGATGGGCGGGTGTTGCCGACGTATGATTGGGTGTTGGAAGTGAAGGCTCAGAAATAATCGATTTTCCGCGAATTAAATCCGAACTTCGGTCGTCTCATTATTAGGATGAAATTTGGACGCACCCAAAAATCCGCACTTCGTGCAACTTTTTTCAAGTGAAGTCGAGTGACTTGCATTTCAGGTCGAAGTTCGCCACAACGTGCGTTTTTGGACAACTTGCGGTCTTCGCGTTTCATAGGTGAGTCAGCCGAACCGTGGCGCCGTTCACTTGCCGCCGGGCGGTAATTGGGTATCGTATTTGGCCGTTGATTTGGAATCATCCATTAATTAAGGGGAGGCAAGATCTTGAGCGCGTTGCATGAACGAACGTTGGTGATCATCAAGCCGGACGGCGTGGCCCGCGGGTTGGTCGGAGACATTTTGACTCGGTTTGAAAAGAAAGGCCTGAGCATCGCCGGCCTCAAGCTGGTGAACGTCGAAAAGGCGACGGCGGAGAAGCATTACGCCGAACACGCCGCCAAGCCATTCTTCCCGAGTCTGCTCAGCTTTATCACCGGCGGCCCGGTTGTCGTGATGTGCCTGGAAGGCAATGGCGCAATCGGCGTCGTGCGCGGTCTGGTCGGACCGACTTCGGGTTTGAAAGCGCCGGGCGGAACGATCCGCGGCGACCTGGCTCTTTCGGGACAGAACAACCTGATCCATGCCTCGGATTCGCCGGAATCGTCGGCGCGCGAACTGGAACTGTGGTTCAAAGCGTCAGAACTGGTGGCGCACGGCAAGGGTTCGGGCAGCGCGGCGCGCGAGTGGGTCTACAGCGGCGAAGAACGCAGCAAGTAATGAATCCCGCATAAAACATAATGCATAACCGCCGGACGTTATGCATTATGAATTATGCATTACGTTCGAGCGACGTGGTAGAATAGTGTATCAACAACGGAGGTGTCCGATGAAGACTCGACATTTTCTCCACTTGGCGCTGATGGCCGGCGCGCTCGGCATCGGCTGCCGCGCGGACACGGTGTTCCTGACCGACGGCACCGAAGTCAACGGCACCATCGTTGAAGAGAACAACACCACCGTTGCGGTGAAGAAAGCGAACGGCGCGATCCAATCGTTCCGCCGCGCCGACGTCGACACCATCGTTTACGATAAGAAAAAAGATCTGGAAGCGGCCGAAGCGAAGGAAAAAACGCCGTTGATCACGGTGCCCAAGCCGCCGGAAAAGAAACCCGAAGTGGCGGGCACCGAAACCAAGCCCGCGACCGGAACCGCCGACGCGCCGAAGACCGGCGACAAACCCGCAGCCAAGCCCGGCACCGAAGCGGCCTCTGGCGAAACGCCGAAAGTCGATCCAGCCAAGGCCGGCAAGGGCGACGAAAAACCTTCGCCAGACAAGCCCGACAGCAAGAAGGAAGAGGCTTCCAAAAAGGAAGATGAAAAAGACAAGTGGTCGCCGCCGGCGGGCCTGGCCGGTTTTCCTGACCATGCCAAGCGCATGCCGAAGGATAAAGAAGATCTGTTCATCGCCAATCTGGAACGCATGACCTCGACAGACCCGGGTGTGCGCGCAGGAGCTCGCGCAGTGGTGGCGCAGCTTGGACCCGATGCGCTGCCCTACGTCGTGGCCGGAATCCAACACCAGAATGTCGAAGCGCGCGCGACCTGCATGGAACTTGTGGGCCAGCTCAACGGCCGCACGGCAGTGAAGCAAGTGATCGAAGTGTTTTACTCGGCCATGCCTGAAAACGACGCGGCGCCCTCGTTCCAGGTGCCATTTATCCGCGCGATCAAAGAAACACTCTCCTCGATCACGGGCCAGTCGTTCATCTACGTTCAGCCCGACAAGGCGCTGGTGCTCGACGGGATGAAAAAGTACATCGCCTGGTACAACGACAATTTCGACCGTCTGCCCCCGCAGCTTGGCGAGCCGAAGATCGAGCCGACCGATCCGGAATACGCGAAAAAGTTGAAAAAGGCTCGCGAACTGAAGCTCGAGAAAAAGTCTTGGCCGCGCCCGCCCTCGCCCGCCGACCTCGTCACCGGTTCGAGAACGCCGCCGGCCAGCGATTCCGAACGCCCGGCCGATAAGGCCTTCCGCAGCACGGTTCCGACGGTGAAGCGCGAAGACGCGACAAAGAGATAGCGAACGATGGCGGCACTGGCTGTTGCAGCCGGTGCTTGGGCGTCAAACACACGACTAGCTCAAAGCATTCCGACGACGAGCGCAGCCGCGACGAGAAGACCTTCGAGTAAACCCAGTCCCATGCTGGCGCCGTGGAGCGATCCGAATCGCTGGCGCAGCGGGGTGCCTTCGGTTGAGGCGTCGAAGACGCGGATTTGTTTCCGCAGTGATTCCAATTCAGGTTGCAGCCAGAGCGCCACAACCAGCATTGCGGCGAGAGCCAGCATCAGCAGCGCGGCGGGGACAAATTTTCGCCAGCCCACCGGCGCTTCGGGCGACCGATTGAAAAAGACAACGACTTCGGCGAAAAGTGCGATCAGCGCAATGCCGATCTTGAATGGCATCGCGGTATGAAGCACGAAGCCGACGACCGAACCGGCGGTGGTTGTGCCTTCGGTCAGGAAATAACTGAAGACGGCTTTCGCGGCGATAAACGTCATGAGAATGCCGCCGGCCCAGAGACCGAGACTGAGTGCACGGACCGCTCGCGCGCAACGAAGAAGCATGGCGGTACTGTAGCGCGTTTCCGATTTTGCGCCAACACTGGCGCGCAGAGCCCGCTTCGGGTTTAATGCTGACTTCGCAGGGAAATTCTTTTCGGAGAGTTCGCTGAGATGATCGTCGTCACCGGCGCCGCCGGGTTCATTGGTTCAAACATCGTCGCCGCGCTCAACGCGGAAGGCTTCGACGATATTCTCGCCGCGGACAATTCCGACGTTCACGCCGCGACCGGAAATCTCCACGACCTGCGCATCGCCATGTTCCTGCCCAAGGACGACCTTGCTCATTTTCTGCGCTCGAACGTGCGCGATGTCGAATCGGTCATTCATATGGGCGCCTGCAGCGACACCACCGCGACCGATCGCGCGTTCATGATGCAAAACAATTTCGAGTACACCTGCACGCTGTGGGACTGGTGCGCGCAGCACGGCAAGCGCTTCGTTTACGCCTCGAGCGCCGCCACGTACGGCGACGGCTCCGCCGGTTACGACGACGCGGCCGATCCAACGATTTTCAAGCCGCTGAATCTGTACGGTGAATCGAAGCAGCTCTTCGACCTGCACGCGCTGGAGCAGAAAGAATGCCCGGCAGGCTGGGCCGGGCTGAAGTTTTTTAACGTGTTCGGGCCGCGCGAGAAGCACAAAGGCCGCATGGCCTCGGTTGCGTTTCACTCGTTCAACCAGATCATGGCGAGCGGCAAAGTGAAGCTTTTCGAGAGCGACCGGCCCGGCATTCCGCACGGCGGTCAGCAGCGCGATTTCATTTACGTGAAAGACTGCGTCGCGGCGGTGCTCCATTTTCTGCGCGCGCCGGAGAAAAAGATCAACGGGCTCTTCAATGTCGGCACGGGAAAGGCGCGTTCGTTCGCTGATCTCGCGAGCGCCGTTTTCCGCGCGATGGAACTGCCGCCGAACATCGAGTACATTCCCATGCCCGCCGATTTGAAGGGCAAGTATCAGTACTTCACGCAGGCGGCGACGGCCAAACTGCGCGCCAGCGGTTTCACGCAGCCGTTTCATTCGCTGGAGGATGGCGTAGCAGATTACGTGCGGAATTTTTTAGTGGAAACCAAGCGATGAGCGCGTTTCAGGAACCGAGCAAAGACGACGTGCGCGCGCTGCTGCGTTCGATGGCGGGACGCGCGGTCCTCGTCGTCGGCGACGGGATGCTCGACGCGTACTTGTACGGAAATTCCGCGCGCATTTCGCCCGAAGCTCCGGTGCCGATCGTTCAGATCGAGCGCGACGAGTTTCTGCTCGGCGGTGCGGCCAACGTGGCGAAATGCCTGGTGGCGCTCGGCGCAAAAGTCAGCCTCTGCTGCATTGTCGGAACCGACGGACCGGGCGATCAGTTCATCGCCGAAGCGAAGAGCCTGAACATCGACACGAAATTGATTTTCCGCGACGGCGGTCGTCCGACGCCGGTGAAAACGCGTGTTGTCGCCGGACGCCAGCATCTGGTGCGCGTCGACCGCGAAGGTAAATCACCGTATCCGCCGGCGCTGCTGAACAAAATGATCGCCGCACTGCGCTCCGCTGCCGCGAAGGCCGATGCGGTGCTGCTCAGCGATTACGACAAGGGCGTGCTCAGCGATGAAATCTGCGCCGCAGCCATTGCCGCGGCCGGCGACAAGCCGGTGCTCGTCGATCCCAAAGGCCACCGCTGGCATCGTTATAACGGCGCGACCGTTTTGAAACCGAACTGGCGCGAAGCGACCGCGTTCCTTGCCACAAAAGATTCGATGATCATGACGCTTTCGCCGCACGCGAACGACGCCGATGCCGAACAGATCGCGCAGCAGCTTCGCGCCGGCATCGGCACAAAACACGTGCTCGTCACGCGCGCCGAACACGGCATGTCGCTGGCCGGCGACAGCGGCACGATCTCGTTCCGCACGCGCGCGCAGAAAGTCGAAGACGAAGCGGGGGCCGGAGACGTCGTCGCGGCGGCCACATGCCTGGCGCTTGCGGCCGGAGCGGACATGGCGCTTGCGGCGTGGCTGGGCAACGTCGCGGCCGGAGCGAAGGTCGCGAAGTTCGGCACGCACACCGTCTCAGACCACGAAATTCTCGAAGCGCTCGGCGAACAGTTCTCCTCGTCGGAGCGCAAAGTGTTCACCGCCGCGCAAGCCGCCGAAGTCGCGGCCGGCCTGCGCAAGAGCGGCAAAAAAGTCGTCTTCACCAACGGCTGTTTCGACATCCTGCATCTGGGCCACGTGACGTATCTCGAAAACGCGAGGCGGCTCGGCGACGCACTGATTGTCGGCATCAACACCGACGCGAGCGTGCGCCGCCTGAAAGGCCCCGAGCGTCCCGTGCAAAGCGAGGGCGACCGCGCGCGCATCATCGCTTCGCAGGCCTGCGTCGACGGCGTCGTGCTTTTCGGCGAAGATACGCCGTATGAATTGATCAAGGCTGTGAAGCCGGATCTGCTGTGCAAAGGCGCGGACTACAAAACGAAAAAAGACGTGGTCGGCTGGGACATTGTCGAAGCAACCGGCGGCCGCGTGGTGCTGATCGATCTGGTCGAAGGACGCAGCACGAGCAGGGTCATCGAAAAAAATCGCAGCTCAGCGCCCGCGCCAAAATCCATCGCGAAAAAGCCTGCATCTCGGAAAAAACCGAGATCGAAAAAGAAGCGGCGGCGGGCGGCGTAACTCTACTCATCGCCGTAGTTATAATCTCTGTTGCTATAAAGATTGTCCTGATCGTCTGTGACATCGTCTGGTCCGCGGCTGATCCTGGTTTTCACAAATCCTTTGATGGGATCAATCGTTCCACCCATTTTCAGATCTGCACCCGGATCAACCACCAGGAATCCGGTCTGTGTTCCATCCGGAGCGGTCAGAATTCTGTATTCGTATTTGCCGCCGAGATACGAATGCAATTCGAGGGCGCCGCTATTCCCGGCGCTGGTATTTCCCCCGTAAAACAACGGTCCGATCGTCACTCGATTGTTCACGATTGGAACGCAGAGGTTTTTGTAAAGCAGTTCGGCTGAATTCAGTTTTCCCGCGCCGTCGGTGTCGGGCGGATAATGTCCGAACTGCTGGTGGTATACCTGAATCGCCTGGCGCAGTTGCATCATGCTGCCGCGCGCCATCTGAATCTGTGGGGAGGGACGCGGCTTGCCGCGCGGGATCGCCATCAGCAGCAGGCAATCGATCAGTCCGATCGCGCCGACAACAATCAGCAGTTCTTTCAGCGTAAATCCGGCCGCTCTGCGCATGGATGGAGTTTACCCGATCACTGGTTTTTCCACTGGCCTTTCTCATCAACAAATTCGGGCTGAACGGTTTTCAGCGGCGGCATGCGGCCGGGATCGGTGAACGGAACAAGCGGCGCAATATGCTTGCCGTAGAAAAAATGTTCCGCGCTTTCGAATCCCTCGGGCGCTTTTCCTTCGACCTGATAGAGACGCGACGCGAGCTGCGCGCCGGTCGTGAGCCAGCGGTAAATTTCCCAGTCGTCCACGCCCGACCAGACGCGGTAGTTCGCCTTCGCGGGGTCCTTGGCCTGCAGCGACGTTTCCGAATATCCGCCCGAGTACGGAAAAATCGCATCGCATTGGTGCTCGCAGAACGTCAGCACATCCGGGCCCAATTGCTTGCGTAGAAACTGCATCAGCTTTACGTCCTCGAACGAATCGCCAAAACTGTCGAGATAAAAAAGCGTGCAGCCCTTGTCCATCATGTTTTTGAAGCGCGCCCACAGCATCGCGCGATGCCCGGCGTCGTCCGGATTGATGCTGATGATCTGGTCGCTCTTCCAACTCCGTTTCACGGCCATGTCGCGCGGCCGCGTGCAGCAGCCCAGCTTGAGACCCGCATCTTTCGTGCGCTGCATCAGCGTTGTCCAATTCGCTTCCACTTCCGGCGGAAGAATGTCGAAATCCGGACGGTACATTTCGCCGCGCGGATCCTCCCCGCCCTGCCCCCAGACGATCAAGCCCTGGCTGCCGTTGTCTTTCATCAGCGGAATATTCTGATCGCAGTAACTT
>Ga0265314_10001361_pt1 | contig 27616 bp, 30 predicted proteins | sample 4126metaG_FD_203106 | JGI IMG/M metagenome (GOLD analysis project Ga0265314, IMG submission 203106) | Rhizosphere microbial communities from Carex aquatilis grown in University of Washington, Seatle, WA, United States - 4-1-26 metaG | ecosystem: Host-associated > Plants > Roots > Rhizosphere >... | reverse complement strand
CGGTGAGATCGGTTGGGTACGGACATGGATGCATTTGCATCCGCTTTATTTATGGCACGCACCCAATCCTGTACAAGATAAGTAACGTACTTATGTTTAAGTATTCCCCATTTTTAAAACACGTTCTCAGGAAATCTTCGCACGATTCCTTGACAGCCATCATCGCGGTTCGGAACTGGCTCGTCTGTTTTTCCATCGCGCTCGCCTTACGCCAGCGGATGACGATGTCTTTCTATTCCTGGATTTGCTTCTTGAAGGTCACCTCATGATGCGGACCTTATCCTGTTCAGTTACCTCTTTGGTTAGGATCCGATCAAAGGCGCGGCGCTCGCCGTAACTTATCCGCAGAGATGGGCGACGATCGGCTCAACGTTGTCCCAAAGATCGTGGAGGCACGGCACAACCGACTCACAGGAGGGCGCTGGCGGCCGCGGCCTTTATCCGCGCGCGAGGCAATGAAGGAGCGGTTGAGCCAACCAAAGCTCGGTCCAGTACCGCCAGCCACGCTGCTGGTCATAACGCGCGCCTGCCGACCGGGGTAACCAGCACCCGAGCGCCGCCATTGTCTTTCAGTTCGATGGGCCGAGTGTGGTCCGACAGGAATTCCTGATCTTGAGAATGGTTGAACGTTTTAACGTTTTCATGGATACTTATGGAGAGCAGCGGTAGGGGTCACAGGATCGGTGGCAGTTTGCACAGGGAGTTAAACGAGGTCATTGAAAGTTGCAGAAACAGCTCCTCGCAGTCAGAAGCTCGCATCTCAGCCTCCAACAAGAGTCTGTTGCTGCCTTCCCATTGCGCGCTGGCCGACGCGCGATGCGAGTCAACGCGCGCGCCCCATCGTTCTTTGCGTCCTGATGACTGGCGGCAATGGCACGAACCCGGGCCAGTTGGTCGCGCAACATGGCGCGCCTGACCGAATCAAGCCGGCCGCTTTTGGGACGCGCCTGGACCATTCCAGGTGTGGCCAAGGGTGCGCGCACGCTCCAGCCGCGGTCCGTGCCAAACACGCGACAGAGTTCGAGTGCATCCTGGACTTCCTCGATTCGCCAACTCGGCTCAAAAAGTTCGCGGCACATCACCGCATGAAACGCTCCTTTCCCCAAATCCGGGTTCGAAGCAAACTCGCGATAGGCGAGCCGCGCGGCGCGCATGGGCAGTTCCCGATACGGGGTGGCGCCTTCCGCCAACCATCCGAATCCCAACGGCACCTGGCGTTGTCCCCTGAGCCAGGGCTCGCCAGATTCTCCATACGTTTCCACGTAACTGTAGCGGTCGAGCGACGGGATGAACCGGGTGCAATGGGAATCTCTGGCCCGCTGCGCCCCAGCTCGGATGCCAGGAATATCAAAGCGGGATGGCGCCTCATTCCACCACCAACTCCCCTGGGCTCGCGCGATGGGATTCGGTTCCAGCGCGGCGCTGTGTGGGGTGAAGAACAGAGTCCATCGTGGATCGAACGTCTGCTTGGTTGCGACCGCCTCGGTGAAGGCAAACCGCAGTTTGGCGCCCGAAAAGTAATGCGGGTAAACCACGATGGTCGTGGCAGCCTTTCGCGCCCATACTGGTTAACGCCGTCCTGACCAAAGGGTATGTGCGTGACGAATGAGTTTGCCCAGGAAAGCAGCCCCCGCCACAGCCAGTTTATTCCGGCGAACCAGCTTCTGCAGCCGGTATAGATTGCTGGTCGGCCGGGCGACTACCGGCTCGTTGTTCGGGTGCTGCTGGAGGTCCATCGACAGCCCGTTGGCTGTCTCGTACCGGCGCGCCCGGTCCTTTTCGAGGCACTTCATCACAATCCAATCCAGATCACCGCGCAGCAGATGAATCAGCTTCGGCGGCTCCCCCGGCGCCGACTACCTCGAGGAACTGGGTCACTTGTCCCGGCTCCAGTTGCATGAATCATTTCCCTGACGCTGGCCCCCCTCCACGAGGAAGCGGACATCAGCTCGGACAACTATCTATATTGGCTCAGGGAGCGACACGGCATCGAGCTTGCGCGAAAGTCGGTCTATTATTGGCTCCGGAAGGTTGATGCGGCGGACCAATGATGCGAGGCGTTCGACTGGATTCATTTACTATTCTGGCAACTTCCTTCCATCGCACAGTCGCTGCAGACCGCTAGAATCGGGGGACTTTCGACTGCCGAAGCCGTCCAGCTTCTCCATTGGGATTTTCTTGCCACGGTCACAGCCGGGGATCTACTGGTTCGCTTTCAAGTGCGAGAACGCCAAAGACCGCTTCATGCACTCAACGCAACGGTTCTTTGCGAACAAATCGTTCAAGAGCTTCAATGCCCAGAGCAAATTCTCGCAGAGCCAACGATCGCTTCGTGGAGAGGCCACGTGCGCGAAGTCGTTCGAGGTTTTCAGGCGCCGTGTATTCCGGGCCATAGATGATGCGGAGATACTCACGACCACGACACTTCACAGCAGGTTGCAGTAGTCCACGCCGGCTTTTGGCGATGAACTCCAATGGCCTCACCACCATCCCTTCGCCGCCCCGCCCCGTCAGTTCTTCCCACCAACGAATACCCTCGGCTTCACTTTCTGGATTGGTCACATCGAGGACGCAAAAGGGCGTTGCGACGATGATGCCTCCCGCCAAACGCGCCAGCGTTTGCATATGCCAGTCGTTGGGTTTATCGGCGTGAACTTTGCCCTCAGTGGCGAGCAGATGAAACGGGGCAAGTTTCAGGTCGTTCACCGAGTTCACCGGCCAGCAATAGCGGCGATACGCTTCGATGTAGTCGCCTACCATCTGACGTCGGGCTGCCGTATGCGCCAGCAATTCGGTAACATCGAGGCCGCGCGCGGCTGCTACCTCCAGCGCGGCGACTTCATCCGGGAGCGTGGCGCGGGCAGCTGCACCGACGGCGGCGTATTGCTGCTTCAACAACTCCTGCGCCTTGGCCGACCACGGCATCAATTCGCAATCGAGACAGAGCCAGCCGGTGCTGAACCTTTCCCAAAACCCGGCGGAGGTGGCGGCAGCGTGGACGCACTCTAGAAATTCAGCTGCCAAAGTCGCGTTGTCGAAAAACCTGCGCCCGGTGCGCGTGTAGCAAATGCCGATGCCCTCGCCGGTCACGCCGAAGGCTTTTCGCGCGGCATCTTCGTCACGGCAGATAATAACCACCGCACGAGACCCCATGTGCTTTTCCTCGCAAACGACACGTGGCACACCGGCATGGCGGAAGTAAGCGAAAGCTTCCGCCGGGTGTTCCAGCAATCCCGGCGCCTGACATGTCTCACACGGCGACATCGTGGGCGGCAGATAAATCAGCCACTTTGGATTCGCGGCAAAACGGCTCATCACTTCCAGCGCGGCAATTGAGTTCTCCTCGCGGATGGTGACGTTGCCGTGCAGCCGTGTGCCGACGATGCGTTTTCCCGTCACGTCGGCAAGGTCGAGCAAATCGTCGTGCTGCTGTTGCGCGGACAAGGTCCGCGCTTGATCTTCCGGCGGCAGAAACGGTTTTCGCGGCTCGGCATAAGTTTGTTTGGCCGCGACGAAGACAAGTTCTTTTTCGGGATAGCGCAGCGCGGTGAGTTTACCGCCGAAGACGCAGCCGGTATCGATGTTGATGGTGCGGTTCAGCCACTCCGGTTCAGGCACAGGCGTGTGCCCATACACGACTGACGCCGTTCCACGATATTCGGCGGCCCAATTGTAGCGCACCGGCAAACCGAACTCATCCGTCTCGCCAGTCGTCTCACCGAACAACGCGAACTCACGCACCGCGCCCGAACCGCGACCCTGCATGGTCTCCTTCATGCCCGCGTGAGCCACGACGAGCTTGCCATCATCGAGCAGGTAATGACTCACCAGTTTGTGAATAAAATCTGCGCCAACCCGGCTAAAGCCACGATAATGCTGTTCGTATGCTTCAAACTGTGCGAGCGAATCAGCCAAACCGTGGGTAATCTGCACATCCTTGCCCCAGATTTTCCGCATAAACTTCATGTCGTGATTTCCTGGAACACTGCGCATGGCAATTTGTGAATTCAGGAATTTGTCGTCGAACAACGCCGCCATCGTGCGGCACAGCAGGAGGTCTTATTCGACCTGATATTGCGCCGCCCACGGCACAACGGCTTGGTGAGCCAGAATATCCTGCCGGGTGATGGGCGTCATGCCTTCAACTCACTGGAATTGTTGAAGACTTGCCAGCGTTTAACCAGCGGGAGGCTGCCGCGTATGCCTTTTCCTGGAACGAGCGCAACGGGTGTCAATTGATCGGGCAGGGTATCACGGATAACTTTCGCCAATGATTTGTTGCCACACGCTTCGATCACAAACCCCAACCGTTGCGCGACGCCCGGTTCGTTTTCCCGATCCAGCAAGCGCTTCAGTTCGCGGGGACGCAGAAGCGGAAGAAGCGGGCGGATGGTTTCTGCCGCACGTTCGATACCGCCGATGCTGGTCGCATAACGGACCAAATCATATGCTGTCGCCTCGGGCGTACTGATCGAGAGTGGTGCAACCGCTCCTTCGGGTTGCTGCGTCGGCGTTCGTTCAATGCCGCGCTTCACGAAGAATCGCAGTTGGGCTCTTCCAATGTTGATGGGTCTCAATGGCTTGTCGGTCATCACCTGTGTGACTTGGAGAGCCTGCGGGTTTGATCCGAGCGCACTGGCAGCAGATTGCAGCGCGAGATAATACGGGCGTCCCAGCCAATTGAAATAATCCTGAAGCCACCAGTTTGGCGGTGGCGCGCCCAGGCTGCGATGTTCAGGGCTGAGGATTAGATAAAACGGTTGCCGGGGAGAAACTCTGACGACTTTGCCGCGCAGTCGCGACAACTGGCGCTTGGCCGCGAGTGCTGACAGCCCCGACGCGTTGACCAGATCAGACAGATCAAGCGTGACACGCCCCAACCCCAATCGGGAATCGCAAAAGGCTTCTGCCGCTCCGCTCCGCCGGGGTTTGACACCGGTTTTGGCCTTACTGGTCATTTCCGCATCATACCGTCCAACGGTGCATTATGCAAACGCTATTCATAGCTTCCTGGACGGTTTTCGCGACCGTGACTGCTCCTCCTTGGACTGCCAGGCTTGTGGCTATTGCGAGCGGATTGCGGCGCAAGCGGTTTCGATCTCGCCCGAGTATCGCACCGAGGTGTTGAGAAAGTACGCAGAAATTGACGATGACATGTTAGCGGGAGGCCTGTGGGGCGTTTGAATCACGCGCCACGGCAGCGGAGTTCCTGGACCGGCCAGCCGCTGCCGCCGTGCTCGATCTGGCGCCGGACAACCGCTCGGGCGACCTGGCGCGCACGGTGGCCTTTGCGCCGCGCCTGTTTCCGCAGTACCGCAAGGATCTGCGTTACTGGACGGAAGGCGGCTGCCTCCGGAACCACCCCGGGAACCAGATCAAACGTCCACGAATGGATAACGCCATTAGGCTACTCTTGCGCCGCCCACGAATTGCCTGCTTTACCCTCGGCTTAGCTCTGAGGATTATGCCTGCATGATCTTCGGGATAGCCGCTACCAAGTCAGCAGTCGTGATTGCCGAGACGAAGGGGACGGCGAACAAGTTCGCGATCACCGCAATTAGGTCGATTCCGTTTGAGGTCCAATCTGGAGACCATTTGGCCGAATTGCTACGATGCCTCACCACCATCTTCCGCCGCGGTGCCCGGGGCGCTAGTTTAACCATCGCGCTGTTGAAATGTTCCTCCGGGCGGTTTGGTTCTTGTCTTGAGGCCATTAAGGCGGAGGCCATCACCGAACTCGCGGCTTCTCAAAATGGCTTGCACGTCGTAAAGGTTGCGCCGCAGAGTCTCAAACGGAAGCTCGGTTGTCCGGCGGAACAAAAGTGGCGAGACCGTGCTGCGGAACTCTTCAATCCCGACGGCAAGCGCCAGGACTGGTCAAAAGGAGCAGCCGGAGCAGTTTCGGTCGCTTTTACGGTCGCTGTGGACAAACGTTAAATTGAGCCGTCCTCCCGAAGCATTTCCGGTTGATTACGTTCCGGCGGGCAATAGGCCTGTTTTTTGACCAGGGTTTTTACCCGCGAACCGGATTCTGGTACGGAGGAGATTCCGGCCTTTCGGCCCCAGCTTCCACTCGGCACCAGGAAATTCATCACTCGGGTGGGTGCGGATGGGCTAGACAGCGCCTATGCCCGCAGAGCAAGTTGCGGCTGCATATGTAGCAGCGTTGGAGGGACATCAAACTGGCCAGGTGGTTGATGCGCGGGATTTCAGAGCCAAGTGAACGCCATCAACCTAATCGTGTGAATTTAGCCAAGGTTTGAACCAGCGTGCCAGGCGCGGCATCACCAGCCAGGTGAGGCAACTCACGATCAACACCGAGACGATGAACAAGTTCAGCCCCAGCGGTAGCTTCCGCAATTGTGGCGAGAGCACGTAGCCAATCAGCAAACTGATCGGGTAAACGCCGAGCAATGTCACGGCCGCCATTTTCCAGCGTGGTGGCGGCCCACCGGGGGAGCGAAACCAGGCCTCCAACCCATGCAACGGTTTGTATGACCAGCCACCTTCCGTCAGCGGTTTGCATCGTTCTTCCCATGCGTTGAAGATCGGCGACGCGTAAAACTCATCGCGCTCCTGTTCATTGGTGAAGGTCCGCAAAATACCGAACTCGTGCGAATCCGATCCGGGCGGGGGCACAAGCATTGTAGCGCCCAATACGCTTTGATGGGCGAACGAGGCCTGAAAGAACTCCCGGAGGAGTTGCTGAAAGTCGGCTTCGCAGCCCGGACGCACGCGACGGGTGATAGCAATGTGTAAGGGCATATCATTTGATCGGCGGCCATTCCACGCCAGTCAGTTCATTTGGGAGTTGCTTGGGATCCACGGGATAAATTAGCGACAGGTCCATTTTTGATTTCGAGCCTTGCAGGAACTCGAGTTCCTCTGGCGCACCAATGATCAACCAGAGCACCTCGGCGTCGGTGTCGTTGAAAACCTGGCGCAACTGGTCGGGCCCGACGATTACGCCGCCGTACTTCGGCACGGTCAATGTCTCCTCACCCACCCGCATACGGCCCACGCCTTCCAGGACGAAGTAAAACTCCTCCTGCCGGATGTGTTTGTGAAGCGTGTTTGCGCTCCTGGGCGGCAGACGCCAGAGCCGCGCGCTGAGATTCTCGCTCCCCGTCCGCTCCAAATAGTCGGCGTTCGGAATTTGCATCAAATTGGAGGGGCGCCAGAAGAGGTCCTTTGGCTCGATGAGACGGTAACCCTGAATTGCCTTCATGTTATGTAGGGGAGCTAAACCCGAAGCCAGCCACGAAATCCCCTGCCGCTGTAATAAGACTCCGCACCGTTGTGATATACGAAGACGCGGCGGAAGTGGCGATCACCAAAGATAGCGCCGCCGAGTTTTCTAATATCGCCAGGAGTTTTCAGCTAGCTCGACGACTTCGTGTCGAAATTTCCAAGCCTCTGCAGCTCTTGATATTGTTCTTCGGTCAAAAGCTCAGCGCCGATGGCCGCTGCCATATCCATGGCACTGCTTTTCGGTTTGTGTTCCTTCCTGGAATCCAGCGCTTCACGGTCGTAGCAAAGACTGGTGCGGCCTTTGGGACTTTCTGGTGAACAATCATAAAAAGCGTATTCGCCCGTCTGTTTATCCTGGCCGACAACGTCCGGTTCGCCGCCGGTTCTTTCCATTTCATTGAGCGACCACAGTTTCTCAGCGTTGGCTTCCAGCGTTGCTTGCACTTTGGTCCATTCAAGACCCTGGTGGCGGTTCATGTTTTTCTCGAACCGGGCTTTCAACGATGTGAGCAACTCCTCACGCTGCTTGGGGGATAACTCCTTCTTGGCGCTCTTCGTCATGGGGCGTTGCCTCGACTTATTGGGTTGAGTTTGGGAATGGCGATACTTTTGCCCGCAGTATCGTACGGAAAGCGTCACGATAACCCCAGGCGAGGTACAATTCCATGACGAGAACCACAAGGCCCGGACCAATTGTCGCGGGCGCGACGGCGAGGTGAAACGTGATAATGCCGACGACAATGGGCGCAAGGAGCACCAGCGCCAGAGGCACGAAGCGGTTTGTGAGCAGCAGCAAGGCAACGACTAGTTCCGTGGCAGACACGACCGCCATATAGCCGCCTTTCATCAGCCCGGTGCTGACCGTAATCACGTCCGGCGGCAGGTCTTTTGGTGCCGGCATGAAGTTCAGAAAGCCGTTCACGCCGAACACCAAAAACATCACGCCCAGCAGTATGCGGACGACGGCGGTGACGATGCGGCCTGCGGACGGCTTTTTGGCCGGCCGTATTTCCATTGGTTGTGCGGCTGTATCGGATGTATCTTTCACGGTGTTAGGTAACCCACGAATGGCAATGTCTCAACTGAAGAGCCCAAGTAGTGGTCAAGATGGCAAACTAGACCCCCTTCGGCAGCGGACATGGCGACTTCCGCTGTTCGGATTTACACAATATCACAGCCCACAAAAGTACCAAAACATAGTTGAGGTTGACGCGAAAACATAGTTGAAGGAGCCATCGGCAAAGGGCATTTCTTCCGCCGGGAACACCCGCGTCTCGATCCTGAGGCCGGCTTCCGCGCAGAGCTTCTGAGTGTTTTCTAACATGCGAGGAGCGATGTCGCCGGCGGTCACTTTCCATCTGTGCCAGGCGAGCCAGAGCGCGGTGTGACCTCCACCTGCCGCCACGTCCAGAGCTGTGCCGCTAGCGGGCACAATAAACCCGCGCAAGCCCTGCTCCACGTCTTGCGTGTCGGCCAGAATATGCGACATGCCGTAACGATCGCTCTGCCGGTTGAACTGCGCAGCCGATGCCGACTGCTTTACGTCCAAGGCGTTTATGTCTGCAGTTTTCTTTCCCCTGAGATCAGACCTCCACGATTTATCCAGGATTGAAACCCGTCCTTGGCTCAGTCGGATAGCCTCGCGGGTTTGCCAACACACGGGTTTTGCCCAGCGTGTAGTCGCAACAACAGTGAATATGGCCATGGATCCATAGCCGAGCTTCGCTTTCGACAATGAAACGAACCAGATCCGATGCGAAAGCGGGATTGCAGGGATCTCCTTCGAACGCCGGCGGAATGGACTCTCTGCTCGGCGCATGATGGGTAACGACCACGACTTTCTGGCCGTTGCTTGTAAAGGCCTGATCTTCCAGCCACCGGCGCGACTCCATGTGAAATCGACGGGTATCGGACGGCTTTAACCGACTGTATCGCGGCAGCGTCCGGATGCGCCGGTAATCATTCATGCTGGTCTGGGCCACCGCTTCCGACATGACGGGGTCCCCGTTCAAGGCGAAATCTGTCCACAGCGTGGCCCCCAGGAACAGTGCGTCCCCGATGGTGCAGCTTTGATTCTCAAGCAGATGAACATTGGTGCCCTGCGCCATCTCCTTGAGTTCCTTAATGAGCTTCTGAACCTTCTGGCCGTAAAACTCGTGATTGCCGAGAACGTAGATGACCGGTCGATCGGGAAAGCTCTTCAAGGCCCACTTTAAGCCGTTTCGGCCGGTACTGACGTCGCCGGCCAGGATCACAGCATCCGCCGCAACCGCCGGAGGTGTAAAGGGCTCAAACTCCAAGTGCAAATCGCTGAGAATGTGGAGGCGCATGGAACGGTTAATCCCTCCCAACTTCGACACGCCAAACCAACTCGGATTCCTGCTCAGTCCGGATTGGGATTGTTACGAAGCGTTGAATGGCCTCAGCGTTCGTGGTTGTGTGCAAGGAGGGCTTTGTGGTCCGGAACGACCCGCGTCCGGCCAGGACCAAGGGAATTAGGAGTTGGTCAGCGAGGTGCTCATCAACCGGAACACCCGCTTCAAGCCAGGTTTTTGCAGCTTGGACAGCGGACGTAGCGACTTCCTCTGCCGGACGGCCACGTTCACCGAAACCGGTGAAGACCTCGGTTACGTGCTCAGTCTCGATCGCCAAAACCACGGCGTTGCCTGGTCCGACGGGATACCGGACCGCCTCGATGGCACATTCCTCTTCACGCCACTTGAGTTCGTCGCGAACGACTGCCAACTCCCTCTGCCCTACCTGCTCGGGAAGTCTGGAAACGAGGACTCGGGCCTGCCTGCTTCGAATGGAACCGCGCTCAAGCAAATCCAGCCGTGAAAGCTTCTTCTCAGGTTCGATTCGGGCATGGAACCGTCCGCCGCCGGCAGGGTAGAAGCCGGGGCGTTTCAGTTTCAATTCTACCGATGGCCCCATGCGATGGATGAGCGGCATGAAAGATCTCTCAAGAAAATCGAAAGGAGGAGCCATCGGGTTATGGGTGCCGCCCTCCAGCGTCAGTGTGCTGAGCCCCGAGGCAGTGAGCAAAGTCGGCAAAACCGTCTGCAGCACGAGCGTGGCGCTTCCGGCAGTGCCTACGGCAAAGCGGTAATTGCCCGGCGTGACGGGTCCAGGCGTAAACTCCAGGGTCTGTGATCCCAGTGCGGCCCCCGTCACCTCGGCACAACCAACCGTTTTGGCGGCCTCGACAGCGGTCAGGTGTTGCTTCAGCAGACCGGGATTCTGACGCTTGGCCCGGACCCGCTCCATGCGAAAAGGTTGGCCAGTGACCAGAGACAGCGCCAACGACGTGCGCAGAATCTGGCCACCGCCTTCACCTTGTGATCCGTCGATGGTGATCAGCACGTTAGTCTTCCGCCCGCTCACCATGCGGTGCCATTTTTACGAGCTTGGGATCAAACTGACCCAAGATCGTTACGAGGTCCTTTTGCGCCGCCATGACCTCATGGATGTTCTTGTAGACCATCGGTACCTCGTCCAAACCAGCCGAGATCAGCGTCACGCCCTTCTCACGAAGGAACGCATTCACCTTTTTCCACTCAAAGGTCTTGCTCGCCTGCGTGCGGCTCATCACCCGACCCGCGCCATGCGAGGCCGAATTCAGGGACTCCGGGTTGCCCTTGCCGCTGACGACAAAGCCGGGTGAAGCCATCGAGCCCGGGATGATTCCCAACACACCCTGACCGGCCGGGGTGGCACCCTTCCGGTGAACAATGACTTCCTTCTCCACGCCATTGATCACGTGCCGCTCTTTCCAAGCGAAGTTGTGGTGGTTCTCCAGGTCCAGGAGGACCTCGGCACCGAGATTTGCCGCCACGTGCTTGTGAATGAGCGCATGGTTGGCCGCAGCATAGCGGCCCATCAACTCCATGGCGGCCCAGTATTCCTGGCCCTCCTCGGAATCCAACGACAACCAGGCCAACCGCTTCAACTCACTGGGGAGGTCCGGGAACTGGCCGAACGCCAGCTTGCTGTAGTGATCGCATACCGCAGCACCGGTTCCGCGGCTGCCGCTGTGCGACAACAACGCAAGGTACGTTCCCGGCTCCAACCCATGGATCTTGCCGTGAGCAGTGAACGATCCGAACTCCACGAAATGGTTGCCGCTGCCGCTGGTGCCGAGCTGTGACCAGGCGCGGTCCTTGTTCTGTTTGGTTACCGGGCTGACGTCCCAGTCTGCATCCAACACTTCATGGTGGCGGCGGTTCTTAAAAGTGGCACCCACGCCAAACCGGGTTTCTGCCTCGATAGCGCGGGTGAGACGTTCGGGATGCCGTTCTAGTTCGCGGAGCGGGACATCGAGCACGGTCATCTTCATGCGGCAGGCGATATCAACGCCAACCGCGTACGGGATGACGGTGTTCTCGGTCGCCAGCACTCCTCCGATCGGCAATCCGTAACCCACGTGAGCGTCAGGCATGAGCGCGCCGGCCACTGCCACGGGCAGCAGGCAGGCTTTCTCCATCTGCATCACGGCCTCGTGTTCCAGTCCTTCACCCCACTGGCGGTATTTGATTGGTTCGGCGCGGGGCGGAGGTGGAGCGTTCACAATGGCTTTGGCCAGCTCTTTGCGCAGCGCGTTTTCCGCGAACAAAGCCGGATTGGCCAAGATCGCCTTCAATTCCTCTTCCAAGCGGGTTTTGTCTCCACCGCTCAGGATGAATTGGGAGACGAAGTCGGTGGCCCGCCGGGTGGCTTCACCCAGAGGAATTCCGATACGAATAAAATCTTTAGTGTTCATTACCAATTTCTTCCTGCTCTCTGCTGCCGACCACGTTTACAAGCTATCTCGAGTGCCAGTTGCTGGCGATCACTGTTCCTCTCGAGACAAGAGAGGCGCCCGGTTCCGAGCGCCCCTTGATGTCCTTACTCCCTAAAAGAAGTGGTTCCTGTGGGAACCATCAAAGTCCCCGGAACGCAGGCAACAATTCTTGAAACCGGCGTCCGGAACCGCATGGACAGGGGTCCTTGCGACCGAGTTTTTCTACGAATTCCTTATTGCCATGCACGGTCCGGTCTCCCTTCCCGACTCGCGCTTCAGACGGGAATCCTTTCCGGCGTTTGCTCGTGACCTCGTAGAAAGGATGAATATTCATAATTTTCCATGTTTGCCATACAGCCTCCAGTTTTGGCGGTGGTTGTCGAAAGCCGGTGACGTATTCACTACGCCACCGGCTTGAATGGTTACGTGAGGAACAGCTTCCAGTCCTCAACCTCAGCCGAGTTGCGAATGAGCGCCGAAACCGGCAGCTCTTTCGGCGCACGTGGAACCGAGAGCAGCTTCAGGCCGGCCTCGTGTGGCAGGCGGTCGGCCTTGCGCTGGTTCACTTCCTTGGCCGACCAGACCAGGTTCTCCCAGGCGTCCTTGCCACCGCGCGAGCGGGGCACGACGTGATCCAGGCTACCCTCGTTCGGGTGCAGCACACGGCCAGTGTACTGGCAGCGGTTACCGTCGCGCTCGCGGATGGCCTTGGCGCACAGCTTCGGGCGCTTCTTGGGCACCTTGGCGTAGTTCACCGCCACGATGACGGTGGGCACGCGAATCTGGCCGCGCACGGTGTGGACTGCCTCGTCCTGGTCGCGAATCGGCAGGGTGGTCCATTCCTCCCAAGTGACTGGACGGATGTGGTCCTCGCCCTCGATCTCCAGGCCGGTGGCCACGTTGGTGGCCATCATGCAGAACGCCTCCTGGGGAGTGAGCACGTTGATGGCCTGCCAGTTGCGGTTCAGCACCAGGACGGTCGCTTTCGTCAATATGTTCATAAAATTACAGAGAACCACTGCCAACTGGGCGGTAAGGTGTTTGTTCTTTGTTGAAACTGGCGTGAATCAAATTGGCTGCCGCTGCTGGTAATGCTCCAGCTCTCCCTGTTTCAGAGACAGGTGTGCCGACTTCCACACTCAACGGCAAAATGGTCGCCCGGGAAGGTGCTGCCCCTCCGATTTCTGGGTGTAGGCCAGATGTGATCCTGTTTCACCACCGAGCGTAAAGGAATTCGCTGCCGGGGCTGGATTCGCACCAACATGGCCGCCTTCAAAGGGCGGTGTCCTACTAATTAGACGACCCGGCAAGAAATTGGTGGAGCCGGAGGTAGTTGCAACCTCACCATACCGGATTAAAAGTCCGGTGCCGGTCTGCTGTGGCTTCAGCTCCAGGAAAGTGGCTCGCCCAGCCGAAGCTCAACGAGCGAAGGTTGGTGCTCGCGGCAGGACTCGCACCTGCACTGGCGACGTTCTCAACGTCGTGTCTCTTCTGTTGGACCACGCGAGCAAAGAGAATTGGGGCCTCCCGCCGGTGCTGCCCCGGCGCGACTTTCTTACAAAGGAAGCCGGCGGCTGCCGCAAGGAGGCGAAATGGTCGCAGTCTCCGGTGCTGCCCCGGACACGATGAGCTTATGAAACTCGTCTGAACGCTGGTTCGACTGCGGACTTCAAAACTGGAGCCCCCACCCTGGAGTTGCACCAGGCTGGCCTGCTTACCGAGCAGGCGCATCGCTGAAAATGCTTTGGGGGCTTCGGAAATGGTCGGCGCGAGACGACTTGCACGTCCAAGGCTGCCTGATTCTGAGTCAGGTGGGTCTGCTTTTCCCCGTGAACCACGCGCCGATGAAAATGGCGTCCCTGACCGGCTTCGCTCCGGTGATCTCCTGCATGAGAGGCAGGCATGTTGACTGGACTACACCACAGGGACAAAAGAATGGTGAGGGCAAAAGGATTTGCACCTTTGACCTGAGCATGTGACGCTTCCGCTCTGGCTGGCTGAACTATGCCCTCGAAAATGGTGGGAACGAAGAGTGCTGCCCTCTTTGCCTCTCGCATGTCAAACGAGCGCTCTGCTGATGAGCTACGTCCCCAAAATGGAGCGGGTGAACGGAGTCGCACCGTCATCTCAGCCTTGGCAAAGCCGTATTCTCGCTGTTGAACCACACCCGCTTGAAATGGTGTCCCCAGCCGGACTTTCACCAGCAACCTGGAGTTTAGGACACTCCCGCTCTGTGCATTGAGCTATGGGGACGGAAAAGGCTTTCGAGCAACGCGGATTTACCGATACGGCTGGCTGGTTCGGTTTCGGTTCCGCCTAGACCGGAAGAATGCTCCTTCCTGCTGCTTGTAAAGCCAGCGAAGGAATTTCCGAAACCGAGGATCGGACCGGATCTTTTCGACCGTGTTGAACTCGTCGCGCAGTTCATTGTGCGTCCACGTTTTGTGGATGAAGTCCTCACAGGAATGGCAGGTCGGAGCGATGTCTCGACCGCCTTTGCAGCGCGGTACAACGTGGTGCCCTCGCGTGGGCACCTCCCGGTTACAGAATGCGCAAACTTCGTCCATACCGTCGGTTCGATATTCTTCCAGAAATGTATCCATTCGTGTCGTTGGTTGAAAGTTTTCGAACCCCTGGTTGGTCTCTTCCACCAACTCACCCCCGTGCCTTGAACTAAAACATGACTCCACCACGCCAGAATCCCGAGGCATTAGGGCGTGTAAACAATGTCCGGTTCGTTGCAGGCAGCGGGGCGCTCGAGCTTCTTGGCGTTCAGGGGTTCAAAGATTGGTACGCGCGCCCGGTAACGCTCCGGGTCCAGGCACTGATCTAGTGCGACTCCGCTTATAAGGACGGTTCTCTTTGAACTACGCGCGCAGAAAATGGCGGAATGCCGTGGACTTGCGCCACTTGCCCGAAGGCACGCACTCGTTAGCACCGAGGCCCGGCTCGCTTGTCCGGTTGGCATTCCAGAAATGGTCCGCGTGGCAGGATTCGCACCTGCAACCTTCCCGTCTTGAGCGGGACGCCTCTGCTAATTGGGCTACACGCGGTTGGTCAACCAAGCCGTAGCTTTGGCGAAGACTGGTGCCCACGGTCGGAATTGCACCGACACTGTGCGCGTTTTAAGTGCGCCGTCTCTGCATTGGACTACGTGGGCCAAATTGGTGCCTCGTGAGGGATTTCCACCCCCCACCTCTCCGTCCTGAGCGGAGCGCCTCTGGTAGTTGGGCTAACGCGGCAAAATGGTACTCCCGGCAGGAATCTCACCTGCAACCTGGCGGTTCGAAGCCGCCCGCTCTAATAGTTTGAGCTACGGGAGCATGAGCTGGGGCCGACGGGGAGACTCGCACTCCCGAGGGGCGGATTTGCCCGGCAGTTTACGAAACTGCTGCTGTCGCTGCTGAGCCACGCCGGCTTGAAAATGGTGGGTCGCCACGGTGCTGCCCCGTGCTCTGCGGTTTAAGAGACCGCTGCATTCGCTGCAATGCTTGCAACCCAATCGCGACACGAAGGTGGAGTTGAACCACCGTAGTCAGGCCTGTGAGGGTCCTGGCCGGCACCGGTATTCGAGTCGCGTGAAATGGTCAGAGCGGCGGGTATCGCGCCCGCTTTCTCTTGCTCCCGAAGCAAGCGCCTCACTTTTAGGCTACGCTCTGAAAAAGACTCCCCAGCGCACTGCACCTGGCGTCCGGCCATTACTTCAACCGTGCGAGGTCTCTGCCGGCTTACCAGGTTCAACTGGGGAAAATGAAATGGTCGAGCATCAGGGTATTACACCCTGTATTCCGGTTTGGAAGACCGGCGTGTATCTCTCAACACCTATGCTCGAAAAAATTGGAGTCCCGTAATGGAGTTGCACCATTCTACACGGTTTTGCAGACCGCTGCCTGGGCTGCTCGGCCAACGGGACATTTAAAAGGAGCGGGCGGGTAGTCGCCCACCCGCCCGCGCTGATTGCTTTTTGGCGTCTTTGAACCAATGAGGCCGCCAATTACTTAGGACCTGATGAAGTCCGAGATGACAGCCGGCACGCTGGTGTCGAAACCAACCACGTCCAGCATGCCGCGGTCGTTCGGGTCAGCCAGGGTGAAGCCGTTGGAGGTCATGCCCACAACGACGGCCTTGGCGTTGCCGACGAACTCATCCCGATACTGCCGCAGGGCCTGAGCCGGGTGGATGTTGCCTGCCCAGGTCTCGCTGTCGGTGTAGGTGATGAAGCCCGACAGGGCCAACTTGTTGCGACGAGCCCAGACCATCGGCAGCGCGCAGTCCGTGCCGCCCATTGGGATGGCCCGAACCTTCTCGATGACCGAATCCAGCCGCATGCGGGGCGACAGAGCGACCCGGGTAATACCCGATTCACCGCCACCGTGCATGCCGCCGTAACCACCGCTCGCCGCGCTGAATGCGATGATCTCGCAGTCAGGCTCAGTTGCCGCCGTCACCAGGGCCATGGCAGCGCTGGCTTCACGTGCCGACAGGCACGAACCGGCGATCATCGAGCCGTCCATCGAACCGCTAACGTCCAGGGCCAGGAGCACTGGCTTGCCGCACGGCTCAACGTTCTGGAAGGTGGCGTAGAACGCCGCATCCAGAGCATCGACAATCTTCGAGACTGGCTTCCAGCTGAGACTGCCCTTCTCACCGCGGCCCTGTGCATGCACCTTCTGGGCGATTAACACAGCCAGCGGGTGGATGCGAGCACGCTTGAGCAGAGCTGCGTCGCCGAGCTTGCCAACAACGAGGCTGGCTGCGTCGCTGAACGGCTTCAGCAGACCGATTGCCGTCATCTTTCCGAGGTTGCGCACCAGTGCAGTGATCGGCATGCGCTGCAGTAGAGCATCCCAAACCACGACCTCGTTGAGCCACTGGGTCGGGATTGCCTCGCGTGGCAGGTCGAAATCGTTAATCAAACCAACGATCTCGCCCTTGCTCGAAGCCTTCTTGGCCTTCTCGAACGCTTCAACGACCTCCGGCAGCTTGCCGGTTGGGGCATAGGTTGCCACACGGTCCTCGCCGTTGACTTTGCGCTTCACCGCACGCTCACCCAGACCCTCGACGCCGGCGAGGATCCAGCGGAAGACCGCCTCGTGCTCGGCCGAAGGAGCCTTCGGGTGCGCCAGGCGCAGGAGGTCGCCGTGCGACCAGCTGTCGCGCTGCTGGTACTTCACCACCTGGTAAGCCAGCTTGTCAGCTTCCTGCTCCAGGTACCAGCGGCCAACCGCGTTGCGGAGGCCGCGGCCCCAACCGCGCAGAGCATTCACATACTCGGCGAAGTGGAACAGGTGCGTGCCGATGCGGCAGACCTTGGCCAGGTTCTGAAAGGCCACGGCCTTGGCTTCCGGCGAGCCGTGAGCCGCTACGAGCGCCAGCGCGAACACAGCCGGGTCATTCTTCGGTGCACGACCGCTGTCGCTGATCTCAACGATGCGCTTCATGGCACGAACACCGTCCAGCTTGATGCAGCGGACAATGGCGTCGTGGTTCTGCTTCACCAGATCGCGCTCGCCGATGTAGTAGGTTCCACCTTCGGCGCCGAGGATCAGGAACCGGTCGAACCGAGTCCAGTCATCGACCTGCCACGAGAAACCTCCACCCGAGTTGGCGACCTGGGTCGAGGCCGGCATCGGGCGGGACTGTGGGGTGACGCGGCGGTTGAGCAGTTTTGCGTAGTTGAGGGCCATGCTGGCCTCCTTTCATCTGAAGGTGCCGCCAACCCTCGGCACGATTTGTTTGGTTTAGAACTGCGGACACGTTGGTGAACGTGGGGTTGGTCTTTTCAAGAGATAACCCATGCTCTTCGGCCCGCAGGAAAGATGGTGATGGGCAAGGGATGCCGTGGAATTAACCCCGCATACGACGCGGGGGCTGCTCTACCATTGAGCTAGGCCGGCATATTGAGCCGGCCACTGGAGTCGAACCAATAACGTGCGATAACCCACAACTTCGGCCCATCAAAAATGGTACACCCGGAATGACATGACGGCGGGCAAGGAGCGATCTGGATAGCACTGTCGCTCTGCCAATTGAGCTACTCGCGTCGAAACGCGAGGACGGATTTGAACCGCCAACCTACAGTGTCCGATAACCCAGAATCTTCGGCCCGCAAAAAGCTGAAGCGGAGTCGTCAAGCGGCGGCAGATGCGACCGATTGAAGACTGCGCTCCAGTTGACAACGGAACTGGCGAATTGCGAAATCCGTAGTGACGAAGCTCGCGTTTCGATAACTGGTGCTTCAGCGTGCAGAGGCAGTACTCCTTGTCATGCCTCGTCAGTTCACTGCGAGTAACCACTCGCTCCAACGCGTGATCGTAGGCTCGGAACCGAACGTCCACCGGCACAACTTCAAAATAACACTCAAACCAAAGGCCTCGGATTTGTTGCAACCCGACGCTTTTGCGAATCCAGCGGATTGCGGCCGGCGTTTTTGGATCGCGAGCGCGCCAGACACGTTTGGATAACCTTGGAGTTGGAAGCAACAATCCTGTGTCTGGATGCACGAAAAACAGGCTTCGGTAACGACAGTTCGCAGATACGGGGACCGGTTTGCCGAGATAACCCGTGTCTAGAACGCAGACCTCGCCTTCGTGCATGAAAGTATTCCGCTCCACGAATTCCAGCAGATGGGTTTTGACGTGTGCGCGAATGGGACTGTCCGGTTTGATTACCGCGCAGGCTTCGGAATACGCTTCGTTCCAAGGCCGGCCAACTTGTGATTGCAGCCATCGTTTCAAAGGCCCCAGTAAATCAGAAAACCATTTGCGTCGGGTGTGCCGCGCCTTGATGGATTCATATCGCGGGAAGTCTTCGAATGGCGGTTTGGGACGCGGACGCGATTCCGCCCAACTGCGTCCGTGACGCGGGCGTTCAATGACCACTTTGTGCATGTCTGGTCTCATAAATATTCAAGGCTGTTTTTGAGATTTTGCCGAATCCACATTCGGCATGTGATACCGACGGATAAGAAACAAACTGGGAATTAACGTGCTCTACCACTGAGCTACTTCGGCATTTGGAGCCGAAGGCGGGACTCGAACCCGCGACCACGCGCTTAGGAGGCGATAACCCAATTCTGCGACCCGTCGAAAATAAGGCGAATAAGTTTTCGGGAACGTCGTTTGCGGACTTCCTTACGGGCCGCATTCATCAATGCGGCTGCCGCAGTCGAAACGCAGCTTCTATCTCAGGAGACTGTGGCTGCTCGCCTGTGTCGGTGCCCCGACCGTAGCTACCTAAGGTCCGTTAAGATAAACGTTCACCCTCGACTCGCCTTGAAATAATCACGGGCAAGAGACTGCGTCGGACGCAGGAGTCGAACCTGCAGCTCCGGATTAACACTCCGGCACTCTACCGTTGAGTTAGATAACCGACGACTTTCGGCCCGACGAAATCGCGTTTCTAGGGACGGACAAGGAACGGCTTCGATGTTTCCGGACGGGAATCGAACCCGTGTCTTTCCGCTCGCGCGGGCTGCTCTTTCTCGGTTGAGCTACCGGTTCGATAACCAAAGCACAGCGGCCCGGCCCTGATTGATGACGGACAAGAGGCGAGTTGGGTCGTCAACCAGTTGCCTGGTTGCACAGGATTTGAACCTGCTTGCGGCTTGCAGCCGCTTTTGCCGATAACCCAATTCATCGGCCCGTCGAAATTGACGCTCTCGATGGGAATCGAACCCATGTCTCTCGGACTGAATCCGGGCGTTCTGTCACAGTTAAACTACGAGGCGGTCCTGCGAACTGCCGAACCAAGTCGCGGATGTTGTTGTGCAGAACCCGCGTTCGCGGGCGTGCACTGGCAAGTTCAGATGGGCAAGTGGCGTGATCGAACGGAGGCACTCCATGCCGGGAATCGAACCCGGACCGCCAAGGCATTGGCCACGGACGGTACGCCCTCCTTATTGGTGGAGGATAACCGATCAACTTCGGCCCATCAGAAATTGGGGTGGCCAAACGGATTTGCACCGATACTAACGCCGTCACAGGGCGCAGTGCTACTGTTACACCATGACCACCATTGAAATGGAGTCCCTTGTGGGAACTGCACCGACGAATACGGGTTTACGAAACCCGCCCTGTAGCTGCTGGAGCACGAGGGCTGAAAATGGTGTCCACGACAGGAATCGCACCTGTGACCTCCGGCTTCGCACGCCGGCGCTCCTATCTAACTGAGCTACGCGGACAAATGGCATCCGTGGCCGGACTCGCACCGGCTAGGGTCGGGTTGAAAACCCGGCTGCTCGAGCTGCTTCGCATTCACGGACGAAAAGCCATGGCTGGGAAGACGAAACCCACAGGGTGGCTGCTCGCGGGCAAGCCTTAACCCTGCGGTCTCGAATCCTCCATGGCGGTAAAGGACACGTTAGCGCCGAAGCGCACGTGTCTTGTAGGTGAGGAGCGGTCGGAATGTCGCGATGACCGACGCAAATCCGGCATCCACGAGTTCCTGAATCACGTCCTCGATGTTTTTGTAAGCGGCGGGCGCCTCTTCGTAGAGCAAGTCCCGATCTTCGCAAATGACCCGGCTACCCAAGGGTGTCTGGGTCAACTGATGCATCCCGAAGCGTTCACGCATTCGCTGCCGAGCTTCGCTCCGAGCCCATTTGCGGCCCGCACCGTGAGTCAGCGACCAGGCACGAATTTCGCCACCACCTAGAGGTTTGACCAGGTAACTGAGCGAACCGCGCGAACCGGGGATGACCACGGCTTCGCCTTCGGCTGCCAAAGCTCCCTTGCGGTGGACCCAAACAGCTTCGCCTTCGTGCTCACGAGAGGTGATGCTGTTGTGGCAGCCGTCCCAGAGCAGGTCAGCCTCGGCACCAAGCTGTTGCACGAAGCGCTGAGCGAGGAGCCCTCGGTTCACCTTGGCCCACCGTATGGCCAGGTTGTGGCCTTGCAGGTAAGCCGCGGCGGCGAAGGATTCCACGTCCGAGCCATTGGCCTGATGCTCATCCACATAGTCACGAAGGATGGATTCACCCAAACCGCGCGAGCCGCTGTGCACCAGCACAACCAGTTGCTGCTTGCCCAGGCCGAAGAGCTTGAATGCCCTGGCATCAAGCACCTCATCAACCATCTGCAATTCCGCAAAATGGTTGCCACCACCAAGGGTTCCCAAAGCCTGGTCGAATTCCGTGGATTCGAGTTCCGATGCAGCAAGAGCTGCTTGCACGTCGCCCTCCCACCGATGCTCCAGGTCGAAGCGCAGATCAGCCCAACGGTTAAGCTTGATATCACGCTGAACCAGGTCGGTCTTGAACAAAGCCATACCGCAGCCGATGTCGCCGCCGATGACGTACGGGTAGATGAGTCCTTCGGTCACGAAGGCCGCACCAACCGGGCCGCCTTTGCCCGGGTGCAGATCCGGAAAACCGGTCGCCAGACACATTCCTTCAAATTTCGCAACAGCATAGAGCTGGCGAAGCGCCTCGCCTTCGATCCAGCTCCGGGCCGAGGCGAAGAGGCGCACATTGCTTTTTGTCAGTGTGTTCATGGTTCCTTTCTCCCGTTAAAGCGGGATTGGGATTTCTGTTGGGCGGATGGCTCCGGAATTCCGCATTCCGCACTCCGCGTGTAAATGGCCCCCGAGGTTGGTATCGCGCCAACGTCTCCTCCTCTTCAGGGAGGCGCTAATCTGCCTCAGCTACTCGGGGGAAATGGTCGTCCCGGCAGGTAATGCTCCTGCGTCGCCCGGTTATCGACCGGGTGCTCTGCTATTGAGCTACAGGACGTAAATCGGCTCGAGCGGCGCACCTTGGCAACGCCGCTCGAGGTTGTATTTTGATCAATCGATGAACGCCACGTTACGCATCGTGTCGGCTTCCGTTTCCGTGTTCATCGCGACCCGATGCCAGTCACTCAAGGTGATCGTGGCATGGTCCGGATGACGGACTCGGCCCCGTGCATAGACCCGTGGATTGCGGCGCTGTGCCTGCCAAGGCCACTGCACTGCCTTACGGTCCAGCTTGATCATGCGCTGATACTGCCACTCGCTCACGCCGTTCGGATATTTGGGACACACATAAACGAGTTCACCTGCCACACGGTAGAGTTCCTCCACGATGTGGGGCTTTCCCGTACCGCGTCGAAGCGGTTCGTGGCGCAGGATGAATTTGTCGTTGATGCGATCCCGCTGCCAAATACGAACTGGCACAAAGAACCATTCCCCCTGGCGGCGAAACGCGGCGTTTTTGCGGCGGTTACGCAGCCGAGTTGGCACTTTGAGCGCGGTTTGGAGTGATCGAATAGCCCGAGGCTTAAGGGCCTCTTTGGCCTGCGCGACGGTCGAAGCCCCACCCGGCACAGCCGCCACAAACCACTCCCGCTCGTCATGACCGCAGAGGAACCTGGCAGGTTTCCCCTCGGGTGGACGAACGAACAGAAGCAGATGACGGTCGTGCTTGTCGGTCTGGAGCACGTTCACATCGAGCCGCTGGCTCAGCATCTCAGGCACACGGAGTTCGAAGTACTCCCCGTGACGATCCTTCTGGATGTCCACGGCATAATCCTCCGCAACACGCTGCTCGGGCAACACGCTGACTTTGAGGCGCGCGCCCATCATGGCGAATTTGGTTTCAACATGATTTGCATTCATAACTTGTGATCGTTGGTTTGATTCCGAATCGCACCGGGCGGAAAACAAACCGCAACTTGACCGGACGAATTCGATGGACACGACTTGGCTTGTAGCTGCGTCGTGAAAGCAGCTGACTTTGGTAACGGATGACCGGTTTCATTGCTCTTGCCTTTCCGGTTCACCAACCGCTGCCCGGAACTACAGGCGCCACAGCACTCGATATCCCGCAGGACTGTCGTCCTGGGAGAAGATTACTGAACGCGTCTGGCTCGGCAGCGTTGGCAGAAACTGTCGCTTCTTCTTGTTTAGGATTACTGGTTTCTGCGGTGTGGGCTTTTGCAGCCTCGCTCGCAGCCATTTCGGCACGAATTGAACTATGGTTGTCATGATGGGCTCCCCTGTTTTGATGGTTAAAGTGGCGCAAGGCGTGGGTAGCGCGCCCACCTCCGTTCTCACGGACCCTGTTTTCGAGACAGGTGCAGCCAGCTTGTATCTGCCTGCCTTCCACAAAATGGCTGCCAGGGTTGGACTCGCACCAACACCGAACGGCTTAACAGGCCGCCGTGCTACTTTGACACTACCTGGCAATGGATAATTGGCGCTGTCGGCAGGACTTCCACCTGCATCGTTCCGCTTAGAAGGAGGATGCCTGATGTCTTCGGCCACGGCAGCTTTTCGAAATGGTCGGAGCAGCAGGATTTTCACCCGCGACCTCCGGGTCCCAGGCCCGGCGCTCTAAAGACTGAGCTACGCTCCGATAAAATGGCGGATCCGAAGGGGTTCGCACCCTCAGCCTTCCCGCAGACAACGGGTTGCTCCGCTAATTGAGCTACGGATCCAGAAATGGTGGGAGGTGCTGGTAATGCTCCAGTTCGTCGCTTCCGACACATATTTTGTGACGCTCGATTTACAGTCGAGCAGCCGGAACACCTCCCAAGATTGGTAGCGGGGGTGGGAGTCGCGCCCACGGAGGCTGAGCTTATGAGGCTCGCCTGAATCTCATTCTCCCCGCAGTGAAATGGCCTGCCGAGCCGAAGCTCGACAGAGCGAAGGTTGGTGGAGTCGATGGGTACCGCCCCCATATAAGCTTGCTTGCAGGGCAAGTGCATTACTTGTCTGCCACGACCCCATTGAAAGTTGGCAAGCCGCCCTGGTGCTGCCCCAGGCATGCTGAGATTTGGAGGCTCGGCTGCACGAGCTGGCGCGCGGCTTAAGAGAATTGAAAATTGGTGCGGCTGCCGGGAGTTGCACCCGGACATCCTCCGTGGCGGGGAGACATTACTGTTAAACTACAACCGCGAAAGTAAGAGGGCCGGGAGCAATCACGCTCCCGGCCCATGCCATTTCAACAAAGAACAAACACCTCTTGCTATCTTGCGATACCAACCCACGGTTTCACGGTGGTTCTTTCGGTGTTTTGGGGCACACCTCCTGCGAAGCCCTTAAAATGTAAAAGCGTTTCAAATCGTCTCGGCGCGCGATTTCGCCAGCGATGGACAGCGTCCACCGGTGGAAAGCCTCGGCTTTCCTTCGCCTCAATTCGTTTGGTGCTGTCGGACATCGTCAAGACGTCATTTTCTTTCTACTCACAGTGCTCTGCCTTTCGTTATCAAGTTTCACTTCTGTTTCGGTTCTGCATGGGTAAACAAAAAACCCTGCTTCCATTCCGGCAAGCAGGGTGTAGAAATCCGTTGTCTGGTTCGTTTACCTGCTCACCTTCAATCTATCCAAACCGGCTTTGGGCTCCTGCCCGCAATAAGACCTGGATAGGCCGAGGTTAAACATATTACCCCGGCTGGTCCGACTATGACGTGTCGCTTCCGCGACGGACGCCGTCGGCCAAATCGAGACTAATATGTTCATGCAAGTTTTCATCGAACGTGCGCAAAAACTACTACACACCACGTAATCTTGTCCACTTATACTTTTAGGGGGTCGTATATCTTAAATCCAAATATCTCGATGAGTTGATGGATCCATTCTGGTCCAACAGTTCTTCTTCAAAACAGCATACCCCGGCTCCCGTTCGGATCTCTGCTGGCGATGAAGGCTTCGCGGATTGTGGAGTGCGGCAGCGATCGGTTTCTGCTCCAGAAGCACACGCCCCCTTCAAGCGAATTGCTTTTCGAGTATCGTGCGAGATAATTGAATCGTCCTCTTAGGGGTTTTGCGCCATGACCTTTTGAATCGAGTCCTTCCAGGCAACCTTCGGATGCCGCTCCCGTCGCCTAACAAGATTTAATATTTCTTTATCGGATTGAACTCTCTTAACCCGCTCACACGCGGCACGCACCTCTGGACTGGATGGGCATACGCGTTGTTCCACTTTATTCATGCGGCCAACCCAGATCTTGTCGGTAACTATGGACACGAGTTGATGAAAAGTCCGCTCGGCGTCCTGAACGCCGTCGAGCATCGGCTCCATACTCACACTGGTTTGGAAGCCCTGTTCAAAAGCGAGTTTAACGCAGGCGACACGTTCGGTCATGCTCGGCGCGCCGGGTTCTCAAAATGCCGCCAGATCGTCTCGCAGACTGCCAATCGAGAAGCGAAATACAATATTGGCACTGCAATCCATCGCTTCGGCGCAAATCCGCCGGATGCATTTGAGATGCGGTGTGGATACCAAAAGCAACCGATTCCCCGCGCTGATGAGTTCATGAATTGCAGAGATCGCTCGGTCGAGATAGAATGGTGAGATGTCGTGGGTAGTCGGAAACATCACCAGTTTATTTTTGGGCACCTTGGGAGCTTTAGTTTTTAACCTTTCGTCGGACCAGGACCCCGCGTCTTGGACAAACCGGTACCGTAGCGCCCATCGTCTGGCGTAACAGTAGAAGTAGAGGCAATTGTGCATGCATCCTATGCCGATGTTGAAACTCACATCGGACTGTGTGGCTCAGCCGCTGATCTCCTGGTTCTCCTGGCCTGGGGGTCCGTTTGTTCTTGCGGACGCGGGTCGCAGGAATACGCTGCGTTTTGGTCCGGGCGTCGGCACGTTTCCCCGTGGGTTCCCCTCCCACATCTCCTTGGCGTCTGGCCCCGGGCCACTTGTACTGCTGATTGCTGTTTGGCTAGGTCGATCCATACGACGAGGGACAGCACGCTACCTTCCGCGTCCGAATGACCAACTCCCTCAGAGAGGCCGGCACGATGAACACCAACAAAGTCAGGTCCGCGATCAAGTCAGGCGACACGAAAGCCCTGGGGGGAATTGCTCAAGGGAGGTTTTAAGGCCGATGCGGTCCTCAAGATGGAGTGGACGGCGCTTCATGTGGCAGCCAAGGCGGGCCAGGCGAAGATCGGCGCCTTGCTGCTAGAGCGCGGCGCCAAAGTCAACGCGCTAACCGAGATGCGGCAAACGGCGTTGGACGTGGCCTTGGCCTCCGATAAATCGGAGATGGCGGAGCTGCTGAAGACGCACGGCGGTCGGAGGAGCGCGGAGCTGTGGCTGCACTCGGCAGTGATGGCTGGGGACCTTAAGTGGGTGAAGAAACACCTGGCTGCTGGAGCCGACATCAATGGGAAAGATCGTGGCGAGCTCCCGTTGTGCCTCGCGCTGGCCCGGTGCAAGTGGGAGGTGGCGAGTTTTCTCCTGAAGAAGGGTGCGGACGTTCATAAGCGCCAGGAAAGCCGGAACATGGCGCTGCACGAGGCTGTGGCGGCGGGGGCCGAAGTCAGCGTGCTCAAGGCGCTGCTGGATCTGGGTGCCGATGTGAACGCCGTGGGCCAGCATGGCAAGACTCCGCTCTGCCTAGCGGCAGGAGGTGGCCTTGACGACGCGGCCGAGTTCTTGATCCAGAAGGGTGCGGACACAGCGTACCTTACAAAAACAGGGAGCGGTCCGGTAACCGAGGCGATTGAACATGATCACCACTGCCTGGCCCGCTGGCTAATCGATAACGGCGGGAGATGCAGCCTGCCGTACGCGGTCGAGTGCGGACATCTCACCGAAGCTCGGCGCCTGCTGAGCGAGGGCGCCGACGTGCGGGAGACGCGCGAGTGTCGGCTCGACTCTCCGATGGCGATGGCGATCCAGGATGACTCGGTGGAAATGGCTAAGCTGCTGCTGGAGTTTGGGGCCAATGTCAACGAGCAGGAGCCAATCTAGCAGAGCGAGGATCTCGTTTACGGCGGCGACACGCCGCTACACGATGCCGTCTACAAGGGTTCGGCGAAGATGGTGAGACTCCTTCTTGCACACGGCGCAGACCCGGACATCCAAAACGCCGCGCGTCTGAGTCCGCTGGAGTTGGGCAAACGGCGCGACCAAACGCACCTCGCCCAGCTGATGGAGGCCAAGATCGACCGGGCGGTGCTGCCCGAGGCCGGCGACCAGCTCTACACCATCGGCAAAGTCGCCGAACTCCTTAGCGTTGAGGAGGCGTTTGTCAGCGACCTGCTGAAGGGAGGCAAGCTGAGGAAGGTGAGACTCACGGCGGACAGCGTTAGAATCCCCGCCAGCAGCCTGCGGAATTACATCGGGAAGTCAATGAGCTGAGCAGCGCTCGCTACGTGGTTGGGGGTAAGGGGTATCGTGCGAACAACCCCGCAGCCAGCATCGATCGCCCCATCCTCGATGATCGCCCGGTCGGCATACTCAGCGTGGAGCAGGCGCGAGGGTTGCTGCGCCAGGCCAAGGAGTCCGATCCCGCCATGGTCCCTGCTCTCGCCATCGGACTGTTTGCGGGACTTCGCCGATCCGAACTCTTCACACTCGACTGGTTGGAACTCGATCGCGAACACCGCACAATCGAGGTGAAGAGGATCAAGGCGAAGACGCGTCAGCGCCGTCTCGTTAGCGTCGCCGACAACCTGCTCGCGTGGCTAACCCCCCATCCGAAGTCGAGCGGTGCGATCACCCCCGAGCGCAACATTGATGTATTCTCGGAGCGTTTGCACGAACTGGTAGTGAAGGCGGGCATCTCTCCCTGGCCGCACAATGCGATGCGCCACAGCTTTGGCAGCTACTTCCTCGGCAAGACCAAGAACGAAAACCTGACCGCCTCG
>Ga0265314_10001360_pt1 | contig 27626 bp, 16 predicted proteins | sample 4126metaG_FD_203106 | JGI IMG/M metagenome (GOLD analysis project Ga0265314, IMG submission 203106) | Rhizosphere microbial communities from Carex aquatilis grown in University of Washington, Seatle, WA, United States - 4-1-26 metaG | ecosystem: Host-associated > Plants > Roots > Rhizosphere >... | reverse complement strand
ACCACCGACGACGCGCGCCGCCTGCTGGCGACGATGTCGCGCGAGTACGAGGACTACCACGCGGTGCGCCTGCGCGCGGTTCAGGAGTTCGACGCCGGGGACGAGGCGCGGGCCAAGATCACGCTCACCCAGAACCAGACTCGGCTGGATCACATCCTGGCCGCGTTCCGCGAGTTCGGGTCGCGCGAGCGCCGGCAGGGCGAGGCGGCGCTGGCCGGATCGGAGCGGTCGCTGCGGCGGCTGGCGCGCCTGCTGGTGGGCACGGCGCTCGCGGGTGCGGCGGCGAGCCTGCTGGTCGGCTTCCTCTGGGCGCGTCGGATCACCAAGCCGATGTACGAGCTTCAGGTCCAGGTCGAGTCCGCGGCCGAGCGCACGCGCATTCAGGTCCGATCGGATAAGGGCGAGCTCGACGGTCTGGGCGATCAGGTCGCGGCGCTGATCGGCAAGCTCGAGGAGACCGACGCTGCGCTGGCCGAGCACCGGCGGCGTCTGATCCAGAGCGAGAAGCTGTCGGCGATCGGCGAGCTCGCCACCAAGCTGGCGCATGAAGTGTTGAATCCGCTGGCCGGCATGAAGGCGGCGGTGCAGCTGCTGGCGCGCACGCACCCGCACGATCCGGACCGCGCGCGAGAGACGGCGCGCGCGCTCAGCGCCGAGATCGCGCGCGTCGAGGCGCTGATGGGGCGGTTACTCAACTTCGCGCGCCCGCTGACGCCGCGGGTCCAGGTCACGCCGGTGGCGGAGCTGCTCGACGCGGCGGTCGCGGCGACGCGCGAGACGTTCGAGCGAAATTGCGTGGTGCTGGCGCGGTCGGAGCCCGAGCCGCTGCCGCCGCTCGAGGTCGATCCGCTGCTGGTGAGCCAGGCGATCGCGAACCTGCTCGCCAACGCCGCGCAGGCCATGCCGTCGGGCGGCGTCGTCGAGGTGGTGGCGACCCGGCGCGTGGTGCTGGGCCGCGACGAGGTCGCCATCTCCGTCGCCGACCACGGCGCCGGGATCACGCCCGGCGACCAGCGCATGCTGTTCCACCCCTTCTTCACGACCAAGCCGAACGGGCACGGCCTGGGCCTGGCGATCAGCCAGAACATCGCGGTCGAGCACGGCGGCCGCATCGCCGCCAGCAACCGCCCCGCCGCCGACGGCCCGGGTGCGGTCTTCGAGCTGTTGCTTCCGATGGTGCGCTGACGGCAACATCGACAACTTCGCCGTAGCCGACGCGCCCGCGGATGGTTACTGGAAGCAGGTCAGCCATGACCCGTATAGAAGACTACGCGCTGCTCGGAGATACCCAGACCGCCGCGCTGGTGGCCAAGGACGGATCGATCGACTGGGCGCCGTTCCCACGCTTCGATTCGGGGAGCTGCTTCGCGGCGCTGCTGGGTGCGCGCGAGCACGGCCGATGGTCGATCGCGCCGTCGGCGCGTGTGCGCTCCGTGCGCCGCCGCTATCGCCAGGGCACGCTGGTTCTGGAGACCGACCTCGAGACCGAGGACGGCGAGGTGCGCCTGATCGACTTCATGCCCGTGCGCGATCACGCGCCGGACCTGGTGCGCATCGTCGAGGGGCGGCGCGGGCGCGTGCCGATGCACCTGGATCTGGTGGTCCGTTTCGACAACGGGCGCCTCTTGCCCTGGGTGCGCCAGCGCGAAGGGGCCCTGACCGCGGTCGCAGGACCCAACGCGCTCTGCCTGCGCGGCGACATTCCGATGCGCGGTGAGAACCTGGCGACCGTGGGCGACTTCACGGTCGCCGCCGGTGAACGCCGCGTGATGGTGGCGACGTGGTTTCCGTCGCACGAGTCGTTGCCCCTGCCGATCGATCCCGAGGCGGCGTTGCGCGACACCGAAGCGTGGTGGCGCGAGTGGTCGGATCGGTGCTGCTACGACGGACCGTGGCGTGAGGCGGTGCTGACCTCCCTGATGGTGCTGAAGGCGCTGACCTTCGCTCCCACGGGCGGCATGGTCGCGGCGCCGACGACGTCGCTGCCGGAGTGGCCGGGTGGCGTGCGCAACTGGGACTACCGGTACTGCTGGCTGCGCGACGCCACGATGACGCTCTACGTGCTGATGCTGACCGGCTACACCGAGGAGGCGTCCGCCTGGCGCGAGTGGCTGCTGCGCGCGGCGGCCGGCGATCCGGCGCGCCTGCAGATCATGTACGGCGTCTCGGGCGAGCGCCGCCTGGCCGAGTACGAAGCGGACTGGTTGCCCGGCTACGAAGGGTCGAGCCCGGTGCGCATCGGCAACCAGGCGCACGAGCAACTGCAGCTGGACGTCTACGGCGAGCTGTCGGACGCGCTGTTTCAGGCGCGCCGCTTCGGCATCGGCGCCGATCCCTGGGCCTGGGATTTCGAGTGCGCGCTGCTGGATACGCTGGAGTCGCGCTGGGCCGAGCCCGACGAGGGTATCTGGGAGGTGCGCGGGCCGCGCCGACACTTCACGCACTCCAAGGTGATGTCCTGGGTGGCGTTCGACCGCGCGATCAAGTCGGTCGAGTGCTTCTGCCTCCAGGCGCCGCAAGCCGAGGCCAGCTCGACGACGGAGCAGCTGGTTGCGCGCTGGCGCGCCACACGGGACCGGATCCACGCCGAGGTCTGCGCGCGCGCATTCGATCCCGCGCGCAATGCGTTCACGCAATCCTACGGATCGTCGCGGATGGACGCGAGCTTGCTGCTCATGCCCATGGTCGGCTTTCTTCCGCCTCACGACCCGCGCGTCGTCGGCACCGTCGCGGCGATCGAGCGCGACTTGTTGCGCGACGGCTTCGTGCAGCGCTACCGCGCCGAGAGCGAGGGCGACGCATCCGTCGACGGCCTGCCGCCCGGCGAGGGCGTCTTCCTGCCGTGCACGTTCTGGCTCGTCGACGCCTACGTTCAGATGGGACGCATGACCGAGGCGCGCGCCCTCTTCGAGCGATTGCTGGCCGTGCGCAACGATCTCGGCCTGCTCTCGGAAGAATACGATCCCGGCGCCAAGCGCCTGCTCGGCAACTTCCCGCAGGCGCTCACGCACCTGGCGCTCGTGGGATCGGCGCACAATCTGGGTGGCCACGCCGAGCGCCCCGCGAAGTCGCGCGGGGATGGTACGAAGACCTAGCGCGCCCGATCAGCGCGTCCAGCGACAGCGGCCCGGCGCCGGCGAGCGCGATCCAGATGAACATCACCAGGTAGCTCCACTCTTCGAAGCCGACGAGCGTGGTGAGGCCGTCGATGTTGGGACGCTTCGCGGTCAGGATCGCAATGACCATCGTGAACGCGAGCGGCAGCGACACCAGACGGGTGCCGAGCCCGACCAGCACCAGCAGGCCGCCGAAGAACTCGGTGCCGGCGACGAGGCGCGCCTGGAAACCGGGCGCCGGGATGTGCAGGTCGGTGAAGAAGCTGGTGACGTCGGGGATGGAGTGGAGCTTGCCCCACCCGGTCCCGATGAAGACCAGTCCGACGGTGAGGCGCGCCAGCGTCGGCCCCAGGAACGCAAGCCTGTCGGCTATCGCGCGCAGTCGGTGCAGGACACTCTCGAGGGTCTTGATCAGCATGACGTTCCTCCTGCCGAGCCTACGTCGTCGAACCCATGGGGTTACGCGCTCGCCGGTCGCGCGTGGGTTGCCGACCGCGCGCGTCGATCAAGGTAAGACGTTTCCTGAGCCGCCGAGCCCGGCCATTGTGACGTCTAAACGGCCGTGGTGCGTGCCCAGAGGCATAGATCTGCGGTCGCCCCATTCCCCGCCCGAGGCGCTCGCGCCACCGAGGAGGTCTCATCGATGTCCCTCATCCCCCCGTTCAATCGATGGCGTTTCGTGACGTTGATCCCGGTCCTGGCTGCCGCATGCGCGGGAAGCACGCCGGCAACGCCAGGCGCGGAGGGCGGGAGCTCGGGCACGGCGGGCGCCGGCGCGGGTGGCAATTCGACGGGCACCGCGGGCGCGAACGGTGGCGGCGGGGCGGCGGGTTCCACGGTGAGCGGCATGGGTGGTCACGCCGGCACGGGCGGCGTGGTCGGCGCCGGAGGCGCGGGAACCGGTGGCGCGGCCGGTGCTGCCGGCTTCACCGGAACGCTCATATGGCCCAATGACACCAGCAAGGCGAACTCCGATCCCTGGCTGGTGCAGAACCACGATCAGATCGCGCAGCTGCAGCCGCGCGTGCTCGTGATGGATCTCGAGCAGACCGCGAATGCGCAGACGTTGATCGACCAGCACATCGCCGCGCTGAAAGAGGCCACCAGCCCGCACAAGTTCAAGAACCCGTCGGCGCAACCGACGGTTTCCTATCAGCTGGTGAAGATCGCGGAGGCGACCAAGAACGCCGGCACGACGATCGACTACAGCGCGTGGAACACGCAGGCGTTCGCGGATTCGAATCTGCAGCTCAAGGACCCGGCCAATCCGACCGGCCCGAATCTGACGCTGTGCGGGCTCTTCGAAAAGGGCGTGATCAACGAAGTCTGGTGCATGGCCAGCACGTCGCCCAAGTGCGGGGAGACGCAGGAATCGAAGCAGATCTACGACATCAACAACAACAAGATGGCAAACAAGTTTGCCAACGCGTCGAACGGCGATCCGATCACGTCGCTGGGATGCAAGGTCACGGTGCGGATCACCGACTTCAACTCCAGCCGCGGGGCCGGTTGCCACCAGCACGCGATGGGACACGCGTGGGAACGCTACATGGACGCGCAGGCGGTGCCGGCGCTGCGCAAGCAGGCGGCGCGGTTTCTCAACTGGGATCTCGACACGCGCGGCGCGCCGTTCAAGACCTTCTACATGGCGTGCAACAGCAACAGCACGCAGCTGACCAACTGCATCGTCTGGAACTCGATGATCAACGCGGCGTCGGGCGCCACCGCGGCGAGCGTGTTCAACATCCCCGACATGTCCGGCGGCTGCGGCAACGCGCACTTCTATCCCAACACCACCGGCACCTATTCGTACGACGCGACGACGCCCGATCCGGTGGTGCTGTCGTCATGTGAAAACTACGGCATGCACAACGGACCCAACGGCACCGACACGACGACCACGTTCACCAACGCGATGACCGACCAGCTCTACGGCCGCAGCCAAAAAACCTGCCCCGCCAATCAGCCGGCATGCGACGACGATTGCGGGGGCCACGGAACGACGTATCTGTACCAGAACTTCCCCGGGCCAGGGACGTTGGCCACCAACGCGGACAGCACGCCCATGCACGATTGGTGGGTGTATTTGTTCTACTAGAGCGGTGCACTAGCCTCTGTCCCCGAGCGCGGGTTGGTTTTCGGGTAGCATGCGCGCATGCGCCCGTTGGCCGCGATTTCGATACTTTCGCTATTCGCCCTCGCAAACGCGTGCGCGCACGATGCCCCGCCACCGGCCGCGAGCGCGGCGGCGCCGGCGGCCGCCGCTCCGACGGCGATGGCGGCGAGCGGTGAGCCCGCCACCGTCGAAGGCTGCGCTGCCTGCGGCGGTGAGTGGGCGGCGCACGGCATGCTCGGCGCGACAGGAACGATGTCCTGTCTCTGCCCCACCGGTGACGCAGGCAAGCGCTGTCGCGACGGCGTCGAATGCCAGGGCGACTGTCTGACTGACGGCGTGGATCACGACGTCACCGCGGCCGGACCGCCGGCGCTGGGATTCTTCGTGGGCAAGTGCTCGCGCTTTCACACCACGTACGGTTGCCACCGCGTGATCGCGACCGGCGCGTTGCAGGCGGGCCCGGTTCCGCTCGATCAGCCGCCGACAGAAATCTGCGCGGACTGACCTGGACGCGTGGCGGACGCGGCCCCATACTGCCGCGCCATGGCGATGACCAAGACGTCGAGCGGTCTCGAGTACGAGGACACGCACGTCGGCAGCGGCGACCCGGCCGCACCCGGCAAGACCTGCGTGATGCACTATACCGGGTGGCTCTGGGTCGACGGCGCGAAGGCCGCGAAGTTCGACAGCTCGGTCGATCGCGGCCGGCCGTTCTCGTTCGCGCTCGGCAAGGGCCAGGTGATCCGGGGATGGGACGAAGGCGTGGCCGGCATGACGATCGGCTCGAAGCGCACGCTCCGGATCCCGCCCGAGCTCGGCTACGGCGCGCGCGGTGCCGGCGGCGTGATTCCGCCCAATGCGACGTTGCTGTTCGAAGTCGAGCTCCTCGAGCTCAAGTAGCGGTCCCGCCGGGTCGCCGCCCTAGAGTCGATCTCGCAACGCAGGCGCGGGGGCGCTGGTGTCGGTTACCGTTCGGTACGGGCGGATTCCGCCGCTCCGTGCCCGGTAACCGCTCATGCGCGCCGCCCGCGCGGCAATCGCGCCTGTCACTTGGTGTGGCGATTGCTCGAGACCCATTCGCCAACACGGCGGAGGAGGGTGCGGTGGGCGGTGAACGCGATCGGGGACGGTGTGGTCTTGCCTTCGCCAGGCGCGCTGCCAGGCGCGTCGTCCAGCGTGTCGTGACGACCGCAGGCCTCGTGATGACCCTCATGGGTGCCGCCTGCGGCGGTGGCGGCGGCGCGGCAACGCCGGCCGATGGCGCGGTCGCCGGTGACGGCGGCACGATCGTGGCCGATCCCAACGACCACGCCATCACGATCAACGAGATCATGGCGACGAACGCGCTCACCACCGTCGACGACACCGGCGTCGCCGCTCCCTGGATCGAGCTCTACAATCCGACCGGGGGCGACATCTCGCTCCACGGCTACGCGTTGACCGATGATTTCGACCAACCGCACCGCGCGGTGCTGCCGGAGGGCATCGTCGCACCGGCGCACGGATATCTCGTGTTGTGGTGCGACGGCCGCTCGTCGGTCGGCACCGCTCACGTCGCGATCTCTCTCTCCGCGGCCGGCGGCAACGTCGCCCTGGCGCGTCCCGACGGCTCGTACGTCGACCGCGTGACCTACGGCGGGCAGGTGGTCGACTTCTCTGGCGCGCGCGAGCCCGACGGCTCGACGAACTGGGTCGCGGCCGAGTGGCACGTCTCGCCCGGCGCCGCCAACCCCGGCGGCGGCGCGCCGGCAGCACCGGCCGAGATCGCGAGCGATCCGCCCGAGACGATCTCCGCCGCCGGCGACATCAGCGATCGCGTGCTCGGAGGCGACGTGATGCCGTCCTACGAGCTGCGCATCGACGACGCTGGCATCGCGTCGCTGCGCGCGCAGCCCGACACCTGGGTGCAGGCGACGCTGGTCTACGACGGCCGCGCGTACGGTCCGATCGGCGTGAACCTGAAAGGGACGCAGTCGTTCGAGCCGATCGACGCCAAGCCGGCGTTTCGCGTCCACGCCGATCAGTTCGTCGACGCCGCGCGCTTCTTCGGCATCAAGGACCTGTATCTCAACAACATGAGCACCGACCTTTCGATGATGCACGAGCGCCTCGCCTACTGGTCGATCCTGCAGGTCGGCGGCGTGCCGGCGTCGCGCGCGAATCACGCCATGGTGACCATGAACGGCCAGCTGCTGGGCCTCTACGCGCATATCGAAGAGCCGCGCTCGCAGATGCTGAGCCGCTTCTTCACGAACTCGTCGGGCGCGCTCTACACGATCCACTACGCCGACTTCGCGCCGCAGTATCTGTCGGGCTTCGAGCCGCAGGGCGGGCCCGACGACCGCACGTTGATCAATGCGCTGACGCAGTCGCTGACGCTGACGCCGGCGGCCAGCGCGATCGCGTCGGCCGGGCCCTCCGTCAACCTGCACGAGTTCACGCGCTACTGGGCGATGATGGTCGTCCTCGGTCACTGGGGCGCGTGGCCCTACGCCGCGACCGGCGAGCCCGTGGGCGCCAACGCCGGCACCTACGCCGATCCGGCGACCAACCAGCTCTACTTCATCCCCGAGGGGACCGACGACACGTTCGCCACCGCTGACTACGACTACATGGGGCTACTGCGATCGGTGCTGCCCGAAACCTGCGCGCAGGTGCCAAGCTGCTACCAGGACTTCGTGAACCAGGTCTGGGAGATCCTCGACAAGATGGACGCCGTGAACTGGGTCGGGCAGAACGATCAGATCGCCACCGAGATCGCGCCGCTGGTTCCGATGGACACGCGCAAGCCGTACACGAACGCCGACGTGCAAACGGCCCAGCAGCAGATGCGCTATTTCATCACCGGCCGGCGCCAGTATCTCGGTACGAAGTTGCCCGCGGCGACCAGCCACTGAGGCCGGCAACCGCCCCCCCGCGCGTCGTACGTATTCGTCTTGACTGGATAACGATACATCGTTATGTATCTAGACCAGTCGGCGATAGCACGCCGCAGGAGGGCGCAAAATGGCGCATCACCATCACGAGCACGACGAGTTTGATTGGTCGGGCGCCTTCGAGCGTCTGGCGATGGCCGGCCGCGGGCGCGGGCGCGCGGGTGGCCGCGCCGGCGGGACGGGGCCGGAGTTCTTTCGCGGCTTCGGAGGCGGCTTCGGAGGAGGCTTTCCGCCGGGCCGTCCGCCGGGCGGCGGTTTCCCGCCGATGTCGGGGCTGCCCTGGGCCTTCTGGTCGCTGTTCCGCCGCGGTGCGCGCGCGCGGCGAGGTGACGTGCGCGCGGCGATCCTCTCGCTGCTCTTGGAGCAGCCGCGCAACGGCTACCAGATCATGCGCGAGCTCGCCGAACGCAGCCGCGGCGCCTGGCGACCGAGCCCGGGCTCGGTCTACCCGCAGCTGCAGCAGCTCGAGGACGAGGGTCTGGTCCGGCAGGAGGCGAGCGGCGTGGCGCCGGGCGGCCGCGTCTTCGCGTTGACCGACGCGGGCCGCAGCTACGTCGAGAAGCATCGTGACGAGCTCGAGGCGGCCTGGGAAAACAGCGCGCCCAACGAGGGAGACGGGACGATCTTCGCCGTCCTGGGGCAGCTGCGCCACATCGCCCACGCGGCGACGCAGCTGGTGCAATCGGGCAACCCCAGCCAGATCGCCGAGGCGCAGAAGATCCTCGCCGGCGCGCGCCGCGCGCTCTACAACCTGCTCGCCGACGACGGTACCGGCGGCGACGAGGAGGCCGACGAGTGAGCCGGCCCGCAATCGAGATGGCGCCACCGACGGATGCGGCGCCGGACGCCCGCCCGCCCGCGGTGGTGGTCGAGGGCCTGCAGCGCCGCTTCGGCGACATCGAAGCGGTGCGCGGCATCGACTTCGAGGTGAAGAGCGGCGAGATCTTCGGATTCCTCGGTCCCAACGGCGCCGGGAAATCGACGACGATCAAGATCCTGTGCACGCTGCTCGCTCCCAGCGGCGGTCGCGCCAGCGTCGCGGGCCACGACGTGGTCACCGACCGCGACGAGGTCCGGCGCCACATCGGCCTCGTGTTTCAAGACACCACGCTCGACGACTACCTGTCGGCCGAGCAGAACCTGCGCTTCCACGCCGAGCTCTACGGCCTGCCGCGCGCCGCGATCGCGCCGCGCCTGCGCGAGGTGATGGAGCTCTGCGGCCTCTGGGAGCGGCGCGGCAGCCTGGTCGGGACCTTCTCGGGCGGAATGAAGCGGCGCCTGGAGATCGCGCGCGGCCTGATGCACGCGCCGCGCGTGCTGTTCCTCGACGAGCCGACGATCGGGCTCGATCCGCAGACGCGCAGCTCGATCTGGCGCTACATCCGCGAGCTCAAGCAGCGCGAGGACATCACGATCTTTCTCACGACCCACTACATGGACGAGGCGGAGTCCTGCGACCGCATCGCGATCATCGACGCCGGCCGCCTGGTGGCGCTGGACACGCCGGAGGCGCTCAAAGCGCGCGTCGGCAAGGATCGCGTGCAGATCCGCACCGACGACGACGCCGCGGCCAGCGTCGCGCTCGCGCAGCGGTTCGGCGTCACCGGCGCCGTGCACGACGGCGTGCTCACCTTCGCGGTCGCGTCCGGCGAGCAGTTCGTGCCGCGCCTGTTCGCCGAGCTCGGCGTGGCGATTCGCTCGATCAGCGTGTCGCGTCCGTCGCTCGACGACGTGTTCATGTCGTTCACCGGCTCGACGATCCGCGACGCCGAGGCGACGTCGGTCGATCACATGCGCAACGTCGCGCGCGCGATGACCGGACGGAGGCCGTCGTGAGCGTCGCGCCCGCTTTCACCGCCGTTCCTGCGCGCACGTTCCGCAACGAGCTGCGCGCGATCAAGATCGTCTGGCACCGCGACATGATCCGCTTTCTGCGCGACAAGCCGCGCATCATCAGCGCGCTCTTGCAGCCGATGCTGTACCTGTTCGTCCTCGGCTCGGGGCTGGGGGCGGCGGTGCCGCGCGCCAGCGGCGTCGATCTGCGCATGTTCATGTTTCCCGGCGTGATGGCGATGGCGGTGCTGTTCACCTGCTTCTTCTCGGCCGGGTCGATGGTCTGGGACCGCGAGTTCGGCTTCATGCGCGAGATGCTGGTCGCGCCGGTCAATCGCTCCGCGATCCTGGTCGGCAAGTGTTGCGGCGGCGCGACCGTCGGAACCTTCCAGGGGCTGGTGATGTTCGCGGTCGCCGGGTTGGTTGGCGTCCCCTATTCGCCGGCGCTGATGATTGGTGTGTTCGCCGAGCTGGTGCTGCTGTCGTTCGCGATCACGGCGCTGGCGGTGATGATCTCGGCGCGCATCCGCAGCATGCAGGCGTTCATGGCGCTCGTGCAGATGCTGATGATGCCCCTCTTCTTCCTCTCGGGCGCCCTGTTCCCGCTCGCCGGTCTCCCCGGTTGGTTGACCTTGCTCACGCGCCTCGACCCGCTCACTTACGCCGTCGATCCGATCCGACGTCTCGTGCTCGCGCACGCAGCGCCGAACATGCCGTTCGCCGGCGTGACCTGGAGGGCATGGATCGTTCCCACGTGGCTCGAGCTGGCGCTGGTGGCCGCGACCGCGCTGCTGGCGCTGGGCGTGGCAATCGTGCAGTTCCGGCGCGCGGATTAGGATTAGTCCAGGTCGTAGATATCGATGCGGTTGCCGCAACCGCCCGAACCATAGATCTGGATCTCGGTCGGCGTCGCGCTGTACGAGATCTGCGCTGCGTTGCCGAGCAGGCCGAACGCATCGGGCGCGATGCAATCGATGCGCGTGGTGAGCGAGGTGTCGTTGATCTCGTAGGCCGTCGATTCGCTGACGAAGTATCCGACGCTGGTCAACGACGCGGTCTGCATGGTGCCGCTGGTGGGCGAAGAGGAGGTGACGACCATGTTGGCGCTGATCGGATCGAAGGCGCAGGACGCCGCGGGATAGTAGGCACTCGATGTCAGGTGATAGGAGCCATCGGTGAGCGCGCCGCCCGTCGGCGCCGGCGCTGTCGCGTTGCCGGAGTCCGCGGGCTGAATGAAGGTGTTGCCGGCCTGGACGGCGTTGCAGATCCGGTCGCCCAAGTCCGGCACCCCGCCGTCTCCCAGCGGGTTTTCGTTGCTCCCGTTGTTGCGGTTCCAGCAACCGCTCAGCAGCACGGCGCAGACCAACGGAGCCACAACCGACACGTGGCGGCCAGGGGACTTCACTCTGCTCGTCTACCACGGGCGGCGCGGGGTCGCGTTGCAGAAGATCCGTCCGCGACGCGCGTCACGTGAGCGCGACCGCACCAACGAGCGCGGACGAGGCTCCGCCATCCGGTCGTTCTGAACGGCTACTTGCGCTCCACCTGCGCCCGCCACATGAGCTAGCTACTTCAGGTCGCGCGGATCGGGAGCCGCGCGAGGTTACCGTTTCCCGACCGGTGTCGGGAGCCAACGGCTCAGGCGGCTGCCTTGATCTTCTTCGCGCGTCGCGCTTCGCGGAACTTCTTGATCTTCGACTTGGCTACGTCCTTGTGCTTGGCGCAGACCATCCCGAAGACCGGAGCCGCCGGGTTTTTGCAACCAGGCACGGGACAAAGCTGCTTCGGCGCCTTCTTGCGAGGACGGCCTGCCGCGAAGTCGAGCGCCTTGACGCTGGCGCCGCGCCCATCTCTCGAGCCGAGCGCGCCGACGACCGCCGCGCGCGCGCGGTCAAGCGTCTCCTGCTCGATAATCGAGGTGAGCTGGTTTGTGAAGTTGGCAACGAGGGTCGCAATGTTCATCGGGGGAGATTGTATGTCCTAACAGGCTCCAGCGCTCCACTGAAATCGCAATTAATTCGTTACCAGAAGCCCCTTTTTCAATCCGGATCCATTCCGGGATACCCGAAAGGACGCTTCGAGGCGCGGCGTTCAAGGACCCTTGGAGCCAGTCGAGAGCGACCGCCCCAGTCGGCAATCGTCGTGGTGGGGTTTGGCCGTGGGCTTTGCGCTCCGCTTTGGGACGGCGGTTGGCGCGCCGGTTTGGGTCGCCGGTTTGGGGGCGGCGGGACGATCTTTTACGGCGGACTCCGTATTCTCGCGAACGCTTGAGGGGACCGATTGAGCCCCGGGTTGCCCGGCGATTGCCTCTTCGATTGGCGCTACGATTGGCGGCCGCCATTGCAAATCGCAGCCCGCCCTGCGTAGCCGCCGGGATGGGACCGTTCGGTAACCTAGATTCGCCCCAGCAGGCGTCTCGCCAGCTCCAAGCGTCGTTCCAGCTGGCGGACCGTGGCCTCGCTGATGCGTCGAATCCCGCTGCGCCGGTTCAATTCGGCGTTGAGCGTCGCATGCGATTTGCCGGTCACGTGGACCAGATCGGCGATCACCGCGCTGTTCTGCTCGCGCAGTTGGCGGCGGCGCGCCAGCGCGCTGATCTTCTTGTTCTCGCCGCTGGCGTCGGTCGTACCGGCCTCGGGCTCGGGCAGCGGCACCGGCGCCGTCCCGACGACCGCGGCCTCGGCCGGCAGCGACCGGCGGCGCTCATCGAGCTCGCCGCCCGCGCTGACCAGGTCGGGGATCGCGCCCGAGTCGGCGTCGTCGTAAACGCGCACGCCGTCCAGCCGGCGGCCCTGCTCGTCGAGCGGAACCGCGGAAATCGCGGTGAACAACGAGAGCTGCCCGTCGTCTTCGCCGCCGCCCGCCGGCTGGTCCGCCTGCGGCTCGGCCTCGCGCGGGCGGCGTCCACCATCCTCCTCGCCGAACGCCTCTTGCTGGCGACGCAAGCTGTGGCGCCGTTGTTCGGCGATGCCCACCGCGAACGTGCGCAGCCGCAGATCGTCGGGGATGAACATGTAGGCCATCTGCCGCGCGTCGCGCCCTGACCAGCGCACCAGGCGGCCGACCGCCTGGCGAAAGAAGAGGTCGGTCACCGTGTTGGTCGCGTACACGCCGACGCGCAAACGCGGGATGTCGACCCCTTCGGAGACCATGCGCACGGCGACGATCCAGGGCGGTGTGCCCTGGGCGAACGCGCTGATCTTCTCCGACGCGCTCGGTTCGTCGGACGTGGCGACGACCGCGGTCACGCCCAGCCGCTCCTGCATGATGCGGGCAATTTCGCGCGCGTGCTCCTGGTCCATCGCGATCACCAGCCCCGCGGCGTTTGGCTCGCGTGCGCGCAGGTGGCAGAGCTGCGCGTGCGCCTGCTCGATCACGGCGCCCAGCCAATCGCCCTCGGTGTCCAGCGCCGTGCGCAGACGCTGATTGGCCAGCTCGCGCGTCAACGGATCGTCGAAGGTGGCCGCGTACTCGAGCCCGCCGGGCGCGGTCCACTCCATGTGGCCCTTGATGCGCGGAAAGTAAACGGGACGCACGACTGCGCGGTCCTTCAGCGCTTCGCCGTAGCCATACTCGTAGTCGGCCTCGGCCAGGTCGCCGTCGTAACGCACGAAGGGGATAGTGTTCTGGTCGGAGCGGAACGGCGTGCCCGACAATGACAGGCGGCGCGCCGCGTGCTCGAAGGCGAAGCGCACGCCGTCGCCCCAGGCGCGGCTCTCGCCGGCATGATGAATCTCGTCGAGGATCGCGAGCGCGCCGTGCACCAGCGTGCGCAGCGCGCCCGGATTCGCGGCCACCTGCTGGTAAGTGACCACGACGCCGTGGACGTCGGACGGCAGGCTTCCGTAGCCCGCCGACCAGTTGGGATCCAGATGCAGGTCGATCTCCTCGGCGGCGTGGGCCCACTGATTCTTCAGGTGCTGGGTGGGGACCACGACCACGAACCGGCGCACGCGCCGGGCGACCATGGCGCGGCGTACGGCCGCCAGCGCGAACGTGGTCTTGCCCGCGCCGGGCGTCGCGACCACCAGGAAGCTCGGCGCGACACTCTGCTCGAACCGCGCGAGCGCCTCGCGCTGCCAGGCGCGCAGCCGCAGCTCGGGTACGGGCACCAGCGCCGCCTTGGTGGTGGGCGACGGATCCCCGGAATCGGGTGACGGAATCGCTACGGCTCCAAGCTCGGGTTCGCCAAAGAGGGTGACTTCTAGCTGGTCGAGCTGCCCACGTCGAGATTGACTTTGGCGAGTCAGGCGACCTCGGCTCCTTTCCGACGACACGCTGCCTCCAATATTTTCATACAGTTTTTACGTAATCCTCCCGACGTTACGGTGAGCGCGATGGACGGGTGGCGAAGGCGACGGATGGGTGCTGGCGCGCTTGATGTAGCCGTGGTGCTCGCGCTCGCCACCGGGCTTTCGGCCTGCCGCTGGGACCCCGAACGGCACTCGGACGGCGACACGCTGACGACCAGCGATGGCGTGAAGTATCTCGCGCACGAGGTGATCGTGCGCGCCGGTGCGGGCGTGTCGGAGGATGGGTTGCGGATGGCGGTCGCGCGCGTTGGCGGATCGGTCGCGGCCGACGACGGCGGCATGCACGCGCTCGGCTACTACCGGGTCGAGCTCCCGCAAACCACCACGGCCGACAGCGCCATCTCCGCGTTGACCGGCTCGGACGGGATCGCCAGAGCGGAGCGCAACTATATCGTCCAGCTCTTCGCGACGCCGAGCGATCCGCTCTACCCCCAGCTCTGGGGCATGGCGAAGATCAACGCGCCCACCGCCTGGGACACCAACACCGGCTCATCGGACATCCTGGTGGCGGTCAGCGACACCGGCATGGACTACACGCATCCGGATCTCGCCGCCAACGTCTGGACCAATCCCGGCGAGATCCCCGGCAACGGCAAGGACGACGACGGCAACGGTTACATCGACGACGTTCATGGTTGGGACTTCGCGAACAACGACTCCGATCCGATGGACGACCACGGCCACGGCACGCACGTGTCGGGAACGATTGGCGCGGCCGCCAACAACGGGGTTGGCGTCGCCGGCGTGAACTGGCACGTGAAGATCCAGGCGCTGAAGTTCCTGTCGGCGTCCGGGAGCGGCTCGACCTGGGGAGGCGCGCAGACGCTGCTCTACGCCGCGACGATGAAGGCGCGCGTGGTCAACGCCAGCTGGGGCTGCCTGGGGCCGAGCTGCTACGCCTCTTACCTGGAAGACGCGATTCGCACGCTGTCCAATGCCGGCGGCATCTTCGTCGCCGCCGCCGGCAACAACGCCAACAACAACGACGGCTATCCGGCGTATCCCGCCAACTACGCCGTCGACAACGTGGTCGCGGTCGCGGCGACCGACGCCAACGATCAATTGGCCAGCTTCTCCAACTACGGCGCGACGACCGTTCACCTGGCCGCTCCCGGGGTCAACATCCTGAGCTCGCTGCCCGGCAACCAGTACGCCAGCTGGAGCGGCACGTCGATGGCCGCGCCGCACGTCACGGGCGCCGCCGCGCTGTTTCTGTCGGCGCGGCCCGACGCGACCGTCGCCGAGGTGAAGCAACAGCTGATGGCCACCACCGACGCGGTGCCGGCGCTGGCGGGCAAGACCGTGTCGGGCGGGCGGCTCAATCTCGCCAAGCTGATCGCGGCCGCCGGCCATCCGCCGGCGGCGCCGACCGGCTTCGACGGCACGGCCGGCGATCGCAGCGACGCCCTCCTGAGCTGGAATGCCAACACCGAGAGCGATCTCGCCGGCTACCGCGTTCGCTGGGGCACGGCCACCGGCTTCTACACGCAGACGCTCGACCTGCCGGCGACCCAGCAGAGCGCGCACATCACCGACCTCACGCACGGAACGAAGTACTTCTTCGTGGTCTATGCGCGCAACGCCGCCGGTCTGGTGAGCGCGCCGTCGGCCGAAAAGGCGCTGCTGGCGCAGGATCGCATCGCGCCGCCCCAGGTCGTCGATCTGGCCGCCAGCGCGCTGCCCGGCGTCGCCGCCCAGGGCGAGGTCGCCGACGCGAGCGGCGAGTTCTCCGGCTACTGGGCGGCCAGCAACGCGTTCGACGGCAACCCGACCACGGCCTGGATCTCGCCCGGGCGCCCCGAAACCGATCAGGAGTTCCTGACCGTACGGCTCTACACGCCGTACTTGATCGATGCGGTCGATCTGACGCCCAACGCTGCCTATCCCCAGTTTTTCCCGGTCGACTTCGACATCGAGGTCTCGTCCGACGGCGACACCTGGAGCGCGGTCGGTGGCCAGCGCAACGCCGCGGTCGGTCCCACCGATCAGGTGCGCGTCGCGTTCCCGCCGACGCTGGCCGCGGCGGTGCGCCTGCACGTGGTGCGTGCGTACGTGCACGCGTCGGGGCTGGCCTACGCGTCGATCGCCGAGATGGCGATTCAAGAGGCGTCGAGCGCACCCGACACGCTGCGCCTCACGTTCAGCGCGCCCGGTGACGACCCGGGCGTGGGCCGCGCGCAGAGCTACGATCTGCGCCGCTCGACCGCGCCGCTCACCGCGGCCAGCTTCGCGGCGGCGACGCCGATCCCGACCGGGGCACCGCTCAGCGCGGGCGCGCCCGAGTCGATCGACGTCGCCGGGCTCGCGGGACAGACGACGTATTACTTCGCGCTCACGGCCGTCGACGAGGCCGGCAACGTGTCGCCGCTCTCCAACGTGGCGAGCGCCTCGACCTTGATTGTCCCGCCGTCGACGATCACGGATCTGGTCGCGCTCGATCCGATCGTCGGCACGTCGCCGGGCACGATCACGCTCGCCTGGACCGCGCCGGGCGCCGACGGCAAGAGCGGCCAGGCGTCGAGCTACGACTTCCGGATGTCGGCAGCGCCGCTGACCGCGGGCGGCTTCGACGCGGCGACGCCGATCACGGGGCTGCCCGCGCCCGCGCTCGCGGGAACGCGCGAGACCTTCGCGGTGACCGGCCTCGACCCGAATCAGGTTTACTATTTCGCGCTGCGCGCCGCCGACGAGAAGGGTGCGGTCGCCGGCATCTCGAACATCGTCGTCGCGATGCCGGCCGACGGCGCCGACGTGACGCCCCCGGCGCGGGTGGGCGATCTCGCGGTCGCGCTCTCCAACCCGGGCGTCAAGCTGACCGCGCGCATCGACTCCGTCTCGGATCAGCTCTCCACGCAGCGCGCCGCGGCCAACCTGATCGACGGCGACGTCGCCACGGCGTGGGTCAGCCAGGCCGCGTCGCCGACCACGCCCGCGTGGGTGATCTTCGACTTCGGAAGCGCGCAGCCCCTCGATCGCTTCCGCACCAACCCGTCGACGCTCGACCTGGTGGGCAGCTACCCGCAGGATTTCGAGATCCAGACCAGCGTCGACAAGCTGGTCTGGACGCCGCTGGTGCACGTCGAGGGACTGGTCGGCACCTTCGCCGAATGGAACGAGTGGAGCGCGCCGGTCACCTACGCGCGCTACGTGCGCCTCTACATCACGCGGCGCGGGCCCGCGGCCGGCACGTCAGTCTACGCTGCGATGGGCGAGTTCGAGGCCTACGCGCTGGCGCCGTCGATCGACGCCGACCTGACCTGGGTCGCGCCGGGCGACGACGGCTACGGCGGAACCGCCGCGCGCTATGACCTGCGCCAGTCGACGCAGCCCATCGACGACACCAGCTTCGCCTCGGCGACGCAGCTACAAGCGCTGCCGCCGCTGCACGGCGGGATGATCGAGGTTCACCACCTGGCGGCGCTGCCGGCGGAGTCCAAGCTCTACTTCGCCATCAAGGCGTACGACAGCGACGGCAACGCCGGCCCGCTATCGAACGTGGCGACCCTGACCACGCCGGGCGTCGCGCCGGCGCCGATCGCCGATCTGGCGATCAGCGGCGCCACCAAGACGTCGCTGTCGCTGTCGTTCACCGCCACCGGCGACGACGGCGTGGTCGGACGCGCGACTTCCTACGAGCTGCGCTACGCGAAGACGCCCATCGCCGCCGCGACCTGGGCCAGCGCCGCGGTCGCGCCGACGACGGCGCCGCAAGATCCGGGCACGCGCGAGACGATCACGGTGGCGGGCCTCGATCCGACCAGCGTCTATTACTTCGCCATCAAGGTGATCGACGACGTCGGCAACGCCTCGCCGATGTCGAACCTGGCATCGGGCAGCACGCTCGACGGCACGGCGCCGGTGCGGGTGACCGACCTGGTGGCGGCGCCGGTCGATCCGACGCAGCGCCCGCCGGTGGCGCTCACGGTCACCGGTTCCAGCGGTTCGTACTCACCTTCCACCGCCGCGCCCAACCTGCTCGACGCCAACGCGGCTTCGGTCTGGATCAGCCCCGGATCGACCACCGTGCAGCCGATGAGCGTGACGTTCGACCTCGGCGGTGCGCGCAAGCTCGGCCACCTGCGCATGCGCGCGGGCGTCGGCTACGTCGATCTGTTCCCGTCCGATTTCCGGCTCGAGGTGCAGGCGACCGCGGCGGGCGCCTGGAAGACCGTCGTCGCCGAGACCGGCATCACGACGGCGGGCGACTGGGAAGAATGGTTGCTCGGCGCGGTGCCCGCGGTCGCGGCGCGCCTCACCGTCACCAAGACCGTGGCCTGGAACGGCCAGCTCTACACCGCGCTCGGCGACTTCGAGCTCTATGAGGATCCCACCGACTACGGCACGTTGCGCCTGGCCTGGACCGCGCCCGGCGACGACGGCACGGCCGGGACGGCGAAGGGGTACGACGTCCGGCGCGCGGCGCAGGCGATCGACTCCGTCGGCTTCGCGTCCGCGGCCCCCATCTCGGGCGCGCCCGCCCCTCATCCCGCCGGCTATCTCGAGCGCTTCGACGTCACCGGCCTGCCCGCCGAGACCACCACGTGCTTCGCGCTCACCGCGATCGACAAGGGCGGCAACGTCTCGCCGGTATCCAACTCGAGCTGCGCCACCACGCCGGGCATGCCGCCGTCGACGATCACCGACCTCACCGTCGCCGGCGCGACGAACAGCACGGCGACGCTGACGTTCACCGCGCCGGGCGCCGACGGCAGCGCGGGCACGGCGGCCAGCTACGAGCTGCGGCGCTCGACCGCGCGCATCACCAGCGCCAACTGGAGCACGGCGACGACCGTGGGCGGTCTGCCCGCGCCCCACGCCGCCGGCACCGCCGAGACGGTCACCGCGACCGGGCTCTCGGGCGCCACGCTCTATCACTTCGCGCTCCGCGCGACCGACAGCGGCGGCAACGCCGGCGCGCTGTCGAACGACGCCCGCGGCGCGACCGCCGACGACGTGCCGCCGGCGGCCGTGACCGATCTGGCCGCCGCGACGGTCAGCGCGCAAGGCGGCAGCCTGGCGCTGTCGTGGACCGCGCCCGGCGACAGCGGCCTCGCGGGCACGGCGAAGCGCTACGACGTACGCATCTCCCCCGCGCCGATCACCGCCGCCAACTTCGCCGCCGCCACGCCGGTCACGGTCGGTGCGCCGCAAGCCCCCGGCACGCACGAGACGGCGACCATCAGCGGCCTGCCCGCCGAGTCGCTGGTCTACGTCGCGCTCGAGACCATCGACGCCGCGGGCAACATCTCGCCGCTGTCGAACGTCGCGTCGGCGCGCACCCGCGACGAGGCGCCGGCCGCGATCAGCGACCTGACCGTCATCGGCGGCAGTGGACGCGCGGTGCAGCAGGCGACGATGATCCTGCAGTGGACCGCGCCCGGCGACGACGCCAGCGTCGGCACCGCGACAAGCTACGACATTCGTTACGCGACCTCGGCGATCACCGCCGCCAACTTCTCGTCGGCGACGCCGAGCGCGCCCGGCCTGACGCCGTCGCCGGCGGGCACGCAGCAGCAGTACACGGTCACTGGCCTCGCGGTCGGCATACGCTACTGGTTCGCGATCAGGACCGCCGACGAGCGCGGCAACGTCTCGGCGATCTCGGTCGTCGCGTCGAGCAGCACGCCCGACGAGATGTCGCCGTCGGCGACCAGCGATCTGGCGGCGGCGACCGGCACCGGCGCTGGCACGCTGGTCGTGTCGCTGACCGCGCCTGGCGACGACGGCACGCAGGGGACAGCGCAGGCGTACGATCTGCGCTGGAGCCTGACGCCGCTCGATGTGAATTCGTTCGCCGCCGCGGCGACGCTCGCCGCGCCGGCGCCGGTGGCCGGCGGTACGCACCAGACGTTCACCGTCACCGGCCTGCCCAACGAGACGACGATTCACCTGATGCTGCGCACGCGGGACGACGCGGGCAACTGGTCGCCGGTGTCGAACGACGCCAGCGCCAGCACACCGCAGGTGCCGCCGGCCGCGGTCACCGACCTGCGCCAGCTCGCGCGCGGGACCGGCAGCGTCACTGTCGGTTGGACCGCGCCCGGCGACGACGGCAACAGCGGCACGGCGGTCGAGTACGATCTTCGCTATGCGACCGTGCCGCTGACGGCGGCGACCTTCGCGACCGGCACGCGCGCCACCACGCCCTCGCCGAGCGGCGCGGGCAGCGCGCAGAGCGCGACGGTCAGCGGTCTCGCGCCCAACAAGACCTACTACCTGGCGCTCGAGACGCGCGACGATCGCGGCAACTGGTCAACCATTTCCAATGTCCTGGCGTTCGCCTCCGATGACACGCTGGCCCCGGGGACGATCGGCGATCTCTCGGCGGCGACCGGCACGGCGGCGGGCAGCATCGCGCTGCGCTGGACCGCGACGGGCGACGACGGCTCGACCGGCACGGCGACGAGCTATGATCTCCGCCGCTCGCCGTCGGCGATCACCGCCGCCAACTGGGCGGCGGCGACACCGATCGCCGCGCCCGCGCCGCACGCCGCGGGCGCGGCCGAGACGTTCACCGCGACCGGCCTCGCCGGCGAGACCACGTTCCACTTCGCGATTCGCGCGATCGACGAAGCCGGCAACCTCGGCCCGATCTCGAACGACACCGCCGCGGCGACGCCGCCTGTGCCGCCGGCCGCGATCTCGAATCTGGCGGCGGCGCTCGCGATCTCCGGCACCACCGCCACCGCGACGCTGACCTGGACGGCGACCGGCGACGACGGCGCCACCGGCACGGCGACGCGCTACGACCTGCGATACGCGACGTCGCCGATCAGCGCCGCGAATTTCAGCGCCGGGACGGCCATCGCCGTCGGCGCGCCCAAGCCCGCCGGCAGCGCCGAGACGGTGAGCCTGAACGGGCTGCAGCAGCAGACGACCTACTACTTCGCCATCGAAGCCATCGACGACACCAACACGGCGTCGTCGATCTCGAACCTGGCGATCGTGGTCGTCCCCGACCTCGTCAAGCCGAGCGCGCCCGCTTCGTTCAGCGTCACGCGGCCCGACACGGCCGGCAAGCGGCTGACCATCGCGGCTGTGACCGCGTCGTCGACGCTGGGTCCGTCGTGGCAAGCGGCCAACGCCATCGACGGCGACGCCGCCAGCGCCTGGTCGTCGGCCGGCAGCGATCAAGGCGATCCGGAGTCGCTGACGCTGGATCTCGGCACCGCGACGTCGATCGAGCAGGTGCAGCTCACGCCCGACGCCCGCTACCTGACGCTGTTTCCGCGCGACTTCACGCTCGCGGTCAGCGCGGACAACAACAACTGGAAGACAGTCGCGACCGAGCAGGCCTTCGTGCCCGCTACCGGCGACATGCTGGTCTGGGGCTTCCCTGCCGAATCGGCGCGCTACGTGCGACTCGCGGCCACCGCCACGGGCGTCAGCTTCGGCAAGCACTACGTGATCCTCGCCGACGCCGCGATCTTCAGCGCCGCCGCCATCGACGGCCGCGCGCAGCTGACCTGGATCGCGCCCGGCGACGACGGCGCGGCCGGGACCGCGACGCGCTACCAGGTGTTTCAGTCGACCCACGCATTCACCGAGGCCGACCTCGGCGGCGTGGCGCTGGTGCCGGGCGCGCCGCAGCCGATCCTCGCCGGCTTGCTGCAGACCATGCTGGTCACCGGCCTCGCCGGCGAGACCACCTACTACTGGGCGATCCGCGCCGTCGACGAGGCGGGCAACATCGGGCCGCTGTCGGCGGTCTTGCCGGCGCGCACCAACGACGTCGCGCCGGCGCCGGTGCGCACGCTCGCGGGCCAGGCATCGGGCGCGACCGACATCCAGCTCGACTGGAAGGCCACGGGCAGCGACGCGGCCACCGGAACCGCCGCCAGCTACGAGATTCGCTATCTGCCGGGCACGCTGAGCTCGCAGAACTTCGCGAGCGCCACGTTGGTTCCCGGGTTGCCCGCGCCGATCTCGGCCGGCAGCGCGCAATCGGTCGGCGTTCATGGATTGACCGCGGGCGCGACCTATCACTTTGGTTTGATCGCCAAGGACGCCGCGGGAAACGCGTCGTTCCTTTCGAACGTCGCGGTCGTGGCCACGCAGCGTCTGCCCGACACCACGCCGCCGGCGGCGATTCAGGATCTCGGCATCGCGCTCCCGTCGCCGGGCGGCCAGCTGGTTGGCGCGCACGCGGTCACGCGCTCCAGCGAGCAGTCGACCAGCTTCGGCGCCGGCGCGCTCATCGACGGCGACCACGGCAGCTTCTGGGCCAGCGCCGCGGCCGGTTCGAGCCAGGACGAGTGGGCGCGCGTGGAGTACCCCGCCAACACAAACGCGGGCCGCGTCGAGATCTGGCCCGCCGATGCGCTGGTCGGGTTGTTCCCGCCCGACTTCACCGTGCGCGTGAGCCCCGACGGGCTCGCGTGGACCCCGGTCGCGACGCGCACCGGTTACGTCGCCGCCGCGGGCCAGCCGCTGGTCGTCGACTTCGCCGCCACGCCGCTTCGCTACGTCGAGCTGCGCGCCACGCGGCTGGCGGCGGCGTCGGCTGGCGTCTTCTATCTCGCGGTCGCCGAGATCGAGCTTTACACCGCGAGCGCGCCGGCCGGCAGCGTCGTCGCCAGCTGGACCGCGCCCGCCGACGACGGCCCGAGTGGCAACGCGGCGACGTACGATCTGCGTGCGGCGCCGTGCCCGCTCGACGTCACCACCGCGCCCAGCGTCACCGCTCCCACGCCGTCGCCGGCCGGGACGCCGGAGCGCGCGCGACTGGCGCAGCTGCCGAGCGGCCCCACTTGCTTCGCCATCCGCAGCACCGACTCCGCCGGCAACGCCAGCGCCTGGTCGAACATCGCCAGCATCAGCGTGCCGTGATCGGCGCGCGCTCGGGCGCGACGATGACAGGCGTGGCCGCTCGCCGCGCGCGCCGCGCGAATGCGACGGTGAGCGCGAGCGCGATCGCCACCGACACCCACTGCGCCGTCGACAGCCCCAACGCCGCGCCGCGATCCCGATCGCCGCGCAGAAGCTCGATCGCGAAGCGCCCCGCGGCGTAGATCGACAGGAACGCCGCGAACGCCGTGCCGTCGCGCTTGCCGCGCGCGATGGGCAGCGCCGCCGCCAGCCCGGCGACGAGGCCGAGCGCCGCTTCGTAGAGCTGCGTCGGATGCACGGGCAGGCTCGGCGCGCCGCGCGGCACGAAGCCGCGGCGCACGTGATCCAGCGCGGCCAAGCTGCCGGGTGGAAAGCGCACGCCCCAGACGCCCGCGGTCGGCATGCCGTAGTCGCAGCCGGCGAGGAAGCAGCCGGTGCGCACGAGCGCAAACGTGAGGCCCGCGCCGATGGCGACGCGATCGAAGAACGGCGCGAGCGGCTCGTCCGAGATCTTCAGATACGCCGCCGCCGCGAAGATCGCCGCCAGCAACCCGCCGTAAGCGGCGCGACCGGCGTGGGTCACCGGTCGCCAGGATCCGGCTTCCAGCGCCGCCGGCACCGCGCGCACCGCCTCGAAGACATAACCGCCGGCGAGCGCCGCGACGTAAGCGCAACCGATGGCGCGCGCGGTGTGCACGACCGACGCGCCGTCGCGCCTGGCCAGGCGCAGCGCGATCAACGAGCCGACGACGACGGCGATCGCGGCCAGCATGAAATAGTCGGGAAAGAGCTCGCCCGGGAAACCGTGGCGAGCCAGCCAACCAACCACCACCGGTCTCATCGCCGCCTCCGTGAGAAGAGGAACGCGAGCGGCGCGAACAGCGAGAGCATCATGCGCGGGCTGGTGCCACCGTGTTGCCGGCCACGGCGTGACACCTGGCAGTTGGTGTCGTCACTGCCGTCGCCGGCGGTGTTGCACGAGTTGTCGCTACCGTCGTCGGTGCTGTTGCAGGAATCGTCGCTGCTGTCGTCGGTGCCGCCGTCGCAGGAATCGCCGTCGTCGCTCGAGGCGTCGCAGGCGGCGCAGCTGCCGGCGGCCGCGCCGCAGGAATCCTCGGTCGTGCTGGTGGGCGGTGGCTGCGGTGTCGACGGCGGGTACACGACGACGACGCCGCCGTCGGCGTAGCCGGGATACGGCGCGCCGACGTTGTCGACCGGCGGCGTCGCGCGGAGCGCGCCGCCATCGGGTGGATCGTGCCCGTCACTCGTGCTCGCGGGCGCGCCCGTGCTCGCGGGCGCGCTCGCGCTCGCCGGCGTGCCCGCGCTCGCGCTCGCCGCGCCGATCGCAGCCGCAGTCGTGGGCGTCGGTCCAGGCAACGCGCCCGCATCGGCTCCGCCGTCCGCGTGGGTTGCCGGCGCGAGCGCCGCCAGCCACCCCGCGCCGACGTAAACCGTGTCGTCGATGGCGACGGCGCCGGTCGGCCAGCCGACGACGCGGCGCAGGTGGTGCGCGCCCGATGCAGAGAAGACCGCGCGCAGCAGCCCACCGGCGCGGCCCTGCAGCGCGCGCGATTCCAGCGCGGCGATCGGTGCGGCGGTCGCGTCGACCTCGAGCGGTGGTAGCGGCGGCGTCTCACTCATTTGCGCGTCTCCGCGCAGCGCACGCGCCACGCCCGATGCGATCGCGCCGACGATCAGCGCGTCGCCCGAGCGCTGCGCTCGCGCGGCATCGGCCTCGCCGACCAGCACATCGGGCGCCGTGGTCGCGGGATCGCCCGCGATTGGGTCGCTGGCGTCGTCTCCCGCGCGCGCCGCGTCCAGGCGCGTGGCCAGCCGCTGGCGCGCGTCGTCGGACATCGTGGCGACGACGGCCGGATCGGCGCGCAGGGCGTCGCGCAGCGGAAGGTCGTCGAGAGGAGGAGCTCCTTCGTCGCATCCGGCGAGCGCGAGGAGGATCAAGGCACTGGCTCGTATCGTTCGCATCGCGCCGCGCAACCATCGCAAGCGAGATGCCAGGTGTGATCCGCGGAGAATCGCCCCCGGGACGGCGGGCGATCGTGAACCGGCGACGACAGTCTGAAGCGTCCGCGCTACAGGTCGGGGCCGTGAGCGTCCCGATTGCGCTCGTCGCGCTGTGGCTGGTGCGCCGCCGCGCGCGCTGACGCCGCGTCGGGTTTGGGGTTAACATGCGCCGATGACCGCGAAGCGCGCTCCTGCGACCGCCGCCGACCCTGGTGCCGCGAGTGCGACCGCCTCGGCGGGCGGTTTGAACATGAAGGTCGGGCGCCTGGTCGCCGGCAGTGCCCCGGGCCGGTTGATGGTCGATTTCGACGGCAACCCGCACGGCCCGCTGGCCGCGCGCACCGTCATCGCGCTGGATCAGCGCGGGCTCGACGAGGCGGTCGCCGTGCGCCGGATGGTGGTGCTGCTGTTCGAGAACGGCGATGCGCGGCTGCCCATCGTCGTCGGGCTCGTGTCTGCCGAACCGGGCGCAATGCTGCTGGGCGCGTTGCTGGCGCCGGCCGCGGCTCCTGGGCCGCTTCCCGCGCCCGCTACGGCAGCGTCGCCCGGGCCCTCGTCGGTCGAGGCGCGCGTCGACGGGAAGCGCGTCGTCTTCGAGGGCCAGGAAGAGATCGTGCTCAAGTGCGGGGAGGCGAGCATCACGCTGAAGCGCGACGGCAAGTTGATCCTGCGTGGCGCCTACGTCGAGACGCACGCCAAGGGCGTGAACCGCATCAAGGGCGGCAGCGTCAAGATCAACTGAGCGGCGCGTCGCCTCCCGTTCGTGATGGAAGTCACGATGCGCGTGACGACCTGCGGGCTGCGGCGCATAAACCGTGATCCGCGCCGCGCCTGACCCTGCATGACCGGCAAATCGCGCCCGGGCTGACTGCTTTGTGGGTGTTGCGGGTACAAGGCTACAGCGCTGCATGGCCTAGGCTTTTCTGTCGGCAGGCGCCTGACCTTAAAGAACTGACCGCCCCCCGTCCCCGAGCCCCCGGAGGTCGAGTGTCCTGTCTGCATCACCTGTTCGAGCGCGAGGTGGATCGCCACCCGCAGTCGCCCGCAATCGTGTGCGGCGAGGTTGCGATGTCGTACGCCGAGGTCGAGGAGAGCGCCAACCAGCTCGCTCGCCACTTGAGGAGCCGCGGCGTAGGCACCGGCGAGCTGGTCGGCCTGATGGTCGAACGCTCGCCCGACGCCATCCTGGCCATTCTTTCGATCCTGAAAGCAGGCGCGGCCTATTTGCCGCTCGATCCTTCGCATCCGCCGGAGCGCATTCGCCACATCCTGGCGGAGGCGTCGATCACCACCGTGGTCAGCGAGGGCAAGCTGGGCGCCGACGCGCTCGGCGTGCTCGACGCCGCCGGCGCCCACGTCGTCGCGATCGACGATCCCTGCCAGCCCTGGCGGGCGCTGTCGACCATGCGCCTCTCGATCGAGCAGACCGGCGTCTCGTCGGCGGATCTCTGTTACGTCCTTTACACGTCGGGCTCGACCGGCCGGCCGAAGGGCGTGATGACCGAGCACCGCAACGTCGTCGAGTTCGTAAAGGCGTTCAACGAAGTGGTGCGCCTGAACCCGCAGGATCGCGTTTTTCAGGGGTTCTCGCTCGGCTTCGACGGATCGGTCGAAGAGATGTGGATGGCGTTCTCGAACGGCGCGGCGCTGGTGGTGCCCGAGCGCGGCGCGGCGCGTTTCGGCGACGACCTGGCGCTGCTGGTCGCGGGCGGCAACGTCACCGTGTTCTCGACGGTGCCGACGTCGCTGGCGATGATCACCCACGCGCTGCCGTCGGTACGGCTATTGATCGTCAGCGGCGAGCGCTGCCCGCCCGAAGCGGTCGCGCGCTGGGCGACGCCGGGCCGCCGCATGCTCAATGTCTACGGCCCGACGGAGACGACCGTGAACACCACCGTGGCTGAATGCGGGCCCGGCCGGCCGGTCACGATCGGCCAGCCGCTGCGTGGCTACGGGTTGCACATCCTCGACGAGGAGGGGCGCGTGGTCGCGCGCGGAGAGAAAGGCGAGCTCTACATCAGCGGCCCCGGGCTCGCGCGCGGATACCTGGGCCAGCGCGACCTGACCGACGAGCGTTTTGCGCCGCTGCCCGCGAGCTCCGGCACGCCCGACACGCGCGCTTATCGCACCGGCGACCTGGTCAGCGTCGACGACGGTGGCGACCTGCTGTTTCACGGCCGCCTCGACACCCAGGTCAAGGTGCGTGGTTACCGCATCGAGCTGTCGGAGATCGAGAGCGTGCTGCTCGAGGATCCAGCGATCCGCGCGGCCGTGGTCGTCGCTCGGCAGGGCGATGGCGACGGCGCGCCGACGCTGGCGGCGTACGTGGTGGCGCACGACCCGGCGGCGGGGATCGACCGCAATCGCTTGCTGGCGAACCTCGGCGCGCGGCTGCCGGCGTACATGGTCCCGGCGTTCCTGGACCTGCTGGAGTCGTTCCCGACGCTGCCGAGCGGCAAGG
>Ga0265314_10001359_pt1 | contig 27628 bp, 23 predicted proteins | sample 4126metaG_FD_203106 | JGI IMG/M metagenome (GOLD analysis project Ga0265314, IMG submission 203106) | Rhizosphere microbial communities from Carex aquatilis grown in University of Washington, Seatle, WA, United States - 4-1-26 metaG | ecosystem: Host-associated > Plants > Roots > Rhizosphere >... | reverse complement strand
CCGTCGGCCGGTCGCCGTGCGGCCCGCGACGCCGCAAGCAGATGCGCAGCGCCGCGACTTCACCATCAACGGCATGTTCCTCGATCCGCTCAACGGTGCGGTGCTCGACTACGTCGGCGGCGAGGCCGATCTCGCCGCCGGCGTCCTGCGCGCCATCGGCGATCCCGCCGCGCGCTTTGCCGAGGATCATCTGCGCCTATTGCGCGCCGTCCGGTTCGCGGCGCGCTTCGGCTTCGCGATCGACCCGGCGACTTTCGCCGCCATGCGCGAGCACGCCGCCTCGATTGCGCGCATCGCCTGGGAGCGCATCGGCGACGAGCTGGTGCGCATTCTCACCGAGGGGCCGGCGCGGCGCGGCTTCGAGTTGCTCGATGACGCGGGCCTCCTGGTGCACGTCCTGCCGGAGATCGACGCGATGCACGGGGTGCTGCAGTCGCCCGATCATCATCCGGAAGGAGACGTCTTCATCCACACCCTGCGCTTGTTGGCGCAGCTCGAGCGGCCGAGCGAGACCCTGGCGCTCGGCGCCTTGCTGCACGACGTCGCCAAGCGCGACTGCGCGGGCCGGCATGCCGACGGCCGCATCACGTTCTACGGCCATCCGGAAGTCGGCGCCGACAAAGCGGTCGCGATCTGCCAGCGCCTGAAGCGCAGCCGTCAGACCTGGGAGCGCGTCGACTATCTGGTGCGCAATCATCTGCGCCACGTATCGGCGCCGCAGATGCGGCGCAGCACGTTGCGCCGCTTCCTGGCAGAGGACGGCATTGACGAATTGCTCGAGTTGACGCGCATCGACGCGCTGGCGGCGTCCGGCGATCTGGCCTCGTACGACTTCTGCATGCGCGCGCGCGCCAGCTTCGTCGACGAGCCCATCAAACCCCCGCCGCTGCTGCGCGGGCGCGATCTGCTGGCGCTCGGATATCCGCGCGGGCCGCTCTATGCGCGCATCCTCAATGCCGTCGAAGAGCGCCAGCTCGAGGGCGAGTTGACGACACACGCCGCCGCGCTGGCGTGGGTACAGGCGACGTTTCCTCTCAGCGAGGCGACGAGCACGCCTTAGTGACTCCCGACGTTCGTTCTCGGCGCGCCTTGTCTGCGGCCCCGATTGCTCGCCGACATAGGCGGCGAACTTCAGACTCGGGACACGAGACTAGAATCGCAGCCCGAAATCGCGCACCAGCGACCCGGCGCGCGCGCGCGAGCTGGCATCGAGATCGCGATCCCATTGCCAGCGGCGCAGGATCGCCATCGCTTCCTGACAGCGGTTCGGTTCCGCACCCTCGTGCAGCACCGCCTCCAGCTCGTCGATCACCCAGTTGGCATCTACGTCAGCTGCCATCCGCACCTCCTCCACAACCGCGTTCAGTGTAGGCCAGCAGGCGCAGCGGATCTAGACGGAATGTGCTGTGCGATCAGCCGCAAACGTCGTCGCACACCGAGAATTCCGCAGACGAACACAGATCCCGGCGCAATCGCCCCGCCCACGATGAACACAGAAAAGACCGCCAGTATCCGGCCACTGATTGGGTGCCGATTGTCGATCAGCTCTGCATCCTCGTGGGGCGATCTGCGTTCATCCATAGAGGTCTTTTCTTGTCGATGTCGGATGAAGGGCGGCCTACGTGGAAGTCGCTTCGGGTCCACGCTACAACGGGCGGCTCATGGAGCCGGCCGACCTCGCGCGCGACACGGCGGTGACCAAGCTCAAGGTCGCCCCGGGCTGGTACACGGCCGATTTGTCGCCGGCCTGGGACTTCCGCACGCCGTCGGGCGGCGCGCTGATGACCGTCGCCATGCGCGCGATGCAGCAGGAGCTGGCCGACCCGGCGCTGCGGCCACTGTCCGCCAATACCCACTTCTGCTCGCCGGTGCCGGCCGGGCCGCTGGAGATTCGCGTCGAAGTCCTGCGCCACGGCGGCGCCGCGGCGCAGGTGCGCGCGCAACTGTCGTCGACCACCATGCCCGGCCCCGGCCTCGAGGTGAGCGCCACCTTCGTGCGCGAGCGCGATGGCGTCGACGTCATCGACACCGCACCGCCCGCCGTGCCGCCGCCGGACCAATGCGCGTCGTTCGACGACATGCCGATCATAGAGGGTCGCGGCCGGCCGCGCTTCTTTCTCAATCTGGAGTCGCGGCTGGCGCAGGGCCATGCGTGGTGGACGCCGGACTGGAGCGCAGGGCCGGCGCGCATCGCGCGCTGGTTTCGCTACAAGGTGAAGCAAACCTTGCCCGACGGGCGCTTTGATCCGCTGGCGCTGCCGCCGCTCGCCGACACCATGCCGCCGGCGCTGATCCAGAAGCTCGGTCCGCAGCACGCGCCGTTCTTCGCCCCAAGCCTCGACCTCACCGTACATTTTCTCGAGGACACGACCGCCGAATGGCTGCTCACCAGCGTCCATGCGCGGCGCGCGCGACGCGGCTTCGCGACCGCCGACGTCGAGATCTGGGACGATCGCGGCACGCTCGTCGCCTATGCGACGCAGATGATGTTGCTGCGCAGTGTCCCCGACGTCGCCATGCCGCATCTCTGACCGCGCCGTACTCTTCCATGTCGACGTCTGCCGCGATCCATCTGTCCGTCGTCATTCCGGCCTACAACGAGACGCTGCGCCTGCCGCGCACCCTCGATGCGGTGACGGCCTATCTGGCGCGACAGCCCTACGCGGCCGAGATCCTCGTCGTCGACGACGGCTCGACCGATGCGACGGCGCAAGTGGTGCGCGAGTTCCCCGCCGGCGCGGTGCCGCTGCGCCTGTTGTCGCAGCCGGATGGACGCAACCACGGCAAAGGCGCCGCCGTGCGGCTCGGTTTGAGCGCCGCGGTCGGCGCGCATCGCCTGTTCATGGACGCCGACAACTCGACCACGCTCGATCATGTCGAGCGCTTTTGGCCGCACTTCGAACAGGGCTTCGACGTCGTCATCGGCTCGCGCGACATCGGCGGAGCCGACGTGGTGATTCCGCAGGTCTGGTACAAGGAGCTCGGCGGCAAGCTCGGCAACTTGCTGATCCGCACGCTGGCGGTGCCCGGCATCGCCGACACGCAAGCCGGCTTCAAAGCCTTCACCGCGCGCTGTATCGAAGACATCTCCCCGCTGCTGACGATCGATCGCTGGGGCTTCGATGTCGAGCTGCTGGTCGCGGCGCGCTGTCGCGGTTTTCAGGTGAAGGAAGTGCCGATCGTCTGGCGTAACGACACCGCAAGCAGCGTGCCGGCCTCGGCCTACCTGCAAGTGCTCGGCGAAGTCTGGCGTGTGCGCCGCCAGCGCGCCAAGGGGATGTACGCGCGGTAGTGGATTTGTTCGGCCGCAGCTGGCGTCTTCCCGACCGCCATCCGGCTTTGCCACAAAGCGCTGTCAGCCGTCAGCGATCAGCCTTCAGCTCCGGAAGATCCGTCTGCGCTCTGGCTGATGGCTCACGGCTCGGGAGTAGAGCTAGATGTTTTGCCGACATCCTGACGGTTTCGTCGCATGGCGCGCGACCGCCAGTCACCCGCTACGAGAAGGTCGTCGAAGCGCTCGGCGGCCACGGCGAGTAGCGCTGACAGCATTCTTGAGCAAATTGCCGCCCTACAAGGTCACTCCCAATTACTCGACGACCTCAGGCCCGAGCACGCGCTCGTACACGGCGCGAATGTCCCCCGTGTGGCGGCGGTAGTCGTCGAGCAGCGCGCGGCGCGCGCCGCCGGCGCGTTGCGGGGAGCTGTAACCGAGGCGCAGCGCCAGGCTGTCGAGGTCGCCGCGCTCTTCGTCGAGATCGGAAATCGAGCGGTTCTCGACGATGCGCAGGCGACTCGAGAGGCGCTGCAGGAAGCGCCAGCCGCGGCGCAGCGCGTCGGCGGCGTCTGCCTCGAGGAGCTGTAGCGCGGCCAGGCGATCGAGCTGCGCGTCGGTGCGGTCGACGGCCAGCAGCTCGGGATGCGCGGCGCCGTGACACAGCTGCAGGTATTGCACGACCGTCTCGACATCGAGCAGCCCGCCCCGTCCGGTCTTGAAGTCGCGATGCCCGTCATGTTCGCCGGCGAGTTCGACCTCCATGCGTTGACGCAGCCGGCGAATCTCGGCGGCTGCGTCCGGCGGCAGCGGGCGCAGGAGGATGCCCTGACGCAGGGTGAGAAATGCCGTGGCGAGCTGCGTGCCGCCGGCGATCGGTCGCGCCCGCAACAGGGCTTGCCGCTCCCACATCTGCGCGCTGCCGGCGTGGTAGTGCGCAAAGCTGGACAGTGACGTGACCAGCAGCCCTTGATTGCCCGAGGGGCGCAAGCGGGCGTCGATCTGATAGCACGCACCGCCGCGCGTGCGCGTCTGCAGCGCCCAGATCAGCTTTTGCGCGACGCGCGCGTAGTGCTCCTGGGCCTCCAGCAACGCCAGCTCGTCGGCGTTGCGCAGATCGTAGAGGAAGATCACGTCGAGATCGCTGCCATAGGTGAGCTCACGCGTCGCCAGCTTGCCCATGCCGACGACGAGGAACTCGCCGCCGCTTGGCGCCGCGGCGCGTTTGGCGAGCTCGCGGCGCGCCAAGTCGAGCGCCCCTTCGACGCACGCTTCGGCGAGATCGCTGAGTCCGGCCTCGGCCTCCGCCGAGGTGATCTTCTCCGCCAAATCGAGCAAGCCGACGTTGACCAGCTCGCGGTGGTGGAACAAGCGCAGCGCGTCGAGATCGACCTCCGCCGAGTCGTCGCGGCCCTCCGTCGCGACCGCGGCGCGGATATCGGCCAACGCCGTGCGCAGCGCCGCAGGCGACAACAGCAGCACGTTGGGGTCGCTGAAGATCGGCTCGATGAGACGCGGATGCGTGGCGAGGATGCCGGACAGATACTCCGACGCTGCGAACAGCCCCGCCAGGCGCTCGACGAGCTCCGGGCGGTCGACGAGCAGTTGATAGTAGAACGCGCGTGCGCCGACGCCGACGATGAAGCGGTCGAGGTTGTTCATCGCCCGTTCCGGATCGGGCGCGGCGGCGATGGCGCGCGCGAACGCCGCCGCCAGTTGCTCGATCTGACCGCGCGTCACGGGTTGCGCCAGCAGTTGCGGCACATGGCGTTGGAAGAGGTCGAGCAACTGCGCCGCGCCGTCCTCGGCGAACAACGTGTCGAAGGTCGCGCGCACGCGCTCGCGATGCGCATCGAGCGCGCGCGCGACCGCCGCCGTATCGTTGCCGTCGAGGCCGAGCGCGCGCGCCAGGCGCGCCAGGCCCGCGGCGTCGCCGGGGAGGCGATGCGTCTGGCGCTCGCCCTCCATCTGCAGGCGATTCTCGGCGCGGCGCAGGAACGCATACGCGCGGTGCAGGTCGGCGGCTGCCTGGCGCGGCAGAACGCCGACCTCGGCGAGCGCGGTCAGCGCTTGCTGCGTCGAGCGCAGCCGCACCTGTGGAATGCGGCCGCCGTGCAGCATCTGCAGGGCTTGCGCCACCAGCTCGACGTCGCGAATGCCGCCCGCGCCGACCTTGACGTTGAACGTGCCGCCGCGTCGCTCCAGATCCTGCTCGACCTTCTCTTTCATCGTGCGAATCGCCGCCACGCCGGCGTAGTCCATGCTCGAGCGATAGATGATCGGGCTCAGGCTGCGGACGACGCGCCAGCCGAAGGCGAGGTCGCCGGCTACCGGCCGCGCTTTCATGAACGCCGCCTTTTCCCAGGTGGCGGCCCACGTGTCGTAGTAGTCGGCCAGCGTCTCGTTGGTGACGAGCAGCGGTCCCGATTGTCCTTCCGGACGCAGATCGAGGTCGATCCGGTAGAGGAACCCTTCGCCGCTCACGTCGGTGACCAGTCGGGCAAACTCCAACGCGACGCGTCCATAGAATTCATCCGGCGTCAGGCCTTGCGGTCCGCGTTCGGCCGCACGGCTGTCCCGCACGTAAATCAGGTCGACGTCGGACGAGTAGTTGAGCTCCTCACCGCCCAGTTTGCCCATGCCGAGGACGACAAACGGCGGCGAGAAGGCGCTCCCGTCGGCCGCCGACCACTGCGGCGGGCCGACCCGCAACGCGACACGGGCCACAGCCCGGCGCAGCGCTGCATCGAGCAGCGCGTCGGCGAGATGCGAGAGCTCGCCCAGCACTGCCGCGGTGGCTGCGACGTCGTCGGCCGCCGCCCACAAGTCGCGCGCCGTCAATCGCGCCAGCTCGTAGTACTTGAAGCGCCGCAGCGCGTCCGCCGTGTCGGCGTCGGGGAGGCCGCGCAAGGCGACGTGCAACCGTGCCACATACGTCGCGGCATCGCGCGGCGCTTCGAGGTCGTCGGCGCACAGTTGCGCCAGCCAGTCGGGGTGGCGCATGAAAAACGGCACCAGGAACGGCGCGGCGCCGGCGAGCGTCGTCGCGAGACGCACCGCGATGGGGCCGTCGCGGTGCCACGTCGGCGCCAGCGCATCGGCGGCAGCGTCGAGCAGCTCCGGCGCCAGATGCGCGGCGCGCGCCGGATCGGCGGCGCTGCACAGAAATCGCTCCAACAACTCCGCGCGGTCGGGCGGCGCGCCGGGTGCGCCGGATTGATCCACCATGCCTCTTCCTAGCGCGAGCGGAAGCCACCACGCGACGCCCGCTTCCGCTTGGCAGAAACATTCGATGTCTGGTCTAGGTAGCGACGATGGCGACGGCACGATGTACACGGTGGACACTCTTGCTGGTGGCGGCCTTGTATCTGACGGGCTGCGGCGCCGACGACGGCGGGCCTGTCAGCGCCACGCCCACGCCGTTGCTCGGGACGGGGCGCACCGCCACCCCGACGCCGCTGGGCGCGGCGGGCGTGCGCCTGGCGCTCAGCAACGGTGCCAGTGTCGCGCTGGACGCCGTGGTGAGCGGGACGCGCGTGAGCGGGCCGTCGGACGCGCGCGCCACCAGCTACGGGCCGACCACCCAATCAGTTGCGGCACGCGGTGCCGCGGTCGTCGAAGTGCCCGGACTCGCCCCTGGCGTGTGGCTGCATCGAGTCGCGGTGGCGGCAACCGGCCAGCAGCAATACCGCCAGGCGTTGGTCGTCGACGATCCGGCGTCGTCGAACGCGCAGGCGTGGACACTGTTCGCCTCGGTGCTGTCGGTGAACCAATCAGCCGACACCGGCGACGGCACGTGCGACCAGACCTGCACCATGCGCGACGCGGCGGCGACGGCGAACACCCTCAAACGGCCGGTGCTGATCGTCTTCGACCATGCCGCGCTCGGTACGCCGGCGCAGGTCGAATCGGTGGATCGACGCATCATCTTCGATTCGCCGGGCGTGACCGTCGACGGCACCGACGAGCAGGGCGATCCCTCGCCGGTGGTCGACTTCGCGCAGCGCACCTTCCCGGTGCGCATCACGCTGCGCGGCACCAAGCACGCCACTGCGGAAGTGCTACAGCGGAGCTCGGGCAAGGCGTGTCCCTGTTCGCAGAACTACGGCGGTACGCTCTTCTCCACGGCGCGCGGCGTGGCTTTCGTCGGCCTGCACGTCGACCGCATCTATCCGCCGCAGAAGGAGATCTGCTGCGGCGATCAGACGCTCATCGAGATGGGCAAGGGCGCGCCGAATACGCGCGTCGATACCTGTCTGCTCGACGGCGGCGGGCGCGCCATCACCGATGCAGTGACGCCGAAGGGCAACACCGGCCAGGCGACGAGCAAGGATTGCGTGAAGCCGGAGCATACCGGGTCGACTGCGGCGCAACCGGTGGTGGTGAGCAACAGCGAGCTCAGCTACTGCCTCGATCGCGGCGTGAAGGTGCAGAACGATTTCCTGCTGCTGTCGCACAACTGGATTCACAACAACCTGCGCTGCGCGCTGTTTGCCACCGTGCCGCAGGGCAGCATCGACGCGATCGGCAACGTCATCGAGGAGAACGGCAAGAATTGTCCGAGCGGCGCGCCGCCGTTCTGCGATCACCAGGAGACGACGCGTCCCGATGCGCCGCAGGTCTCGGCGCAAGGCACCGGCACGCAGTTCGCGCTCGACGGCAACGTGGTGCGCGACGGACCCTTCACCGGCGTCTTCTGGCAAGTCGGCTCGACCGGCACGCTGGAGAACACCTTCGTCTGCGGCATGCCGATCACCGGCGTGCTCAGCGAACGGCAGGTCGGTCAAGCGAGCGGCGCGCTCATGCGCGGCAGCGCCAGCGTGTTGAACGGGCGCAGCGGCGTCGAGGCGCGCAACAACGTCGGCATCGACATGGGCAGCGACAGCGGCGCGGGGCACAACGCCTTTGCCGGCAATCCCGCTCGGGCGCAGGTGGTCAACAGCCTGCAGGTCGCGGACGCCCTCGAGGCACAGGGCGACCAATGGCAGAGCTGCTATCCAGCGCAGGGCGCCAACGCGAATCAGTGCGACGTCGACACGATCTCGGTCGAAGACGCGGGCAACCCGCAAGGCAACTTCTCCGCCGTCGACGTGCGCAATCCGGAGCCCCAGCAATCCAACGGCGCGGTGACGCTGACGTCTGCCGACCCGACACGCGTCGCCGAAGGCCAGCTGCTCGGTCTCACCGGCAGCGGCTTCGACGCGATCACCGGTCTCGACGGCCTAACCCCCGACGACTGCGCCAAGCTGGCGACGACCAACACCTGCACGCCGCTGCACGGCACCTGCGTCGAGTTTCAGCTGGACGGCGCCTGGACGCCGGCTGCCGACGTGCTCGCCGTGACCCCAACCTTCGTCATGGTGCGCGCGCCCTTCACCTGCACCGCGCCGGTGCAAGCGCGGGTGCGCCGCGCCGTGCTGAGCGGCAGCGAGGCGGTGTCGAACGAGCTGACGATCTGTAGGAACTAGGAAGGGGGTTACGGGGTTAGGGGTTAGGGGTTAGGGGTTAGGGAAGAGGGAAGAGCTGAACGGGTGACTCTCTTTCTTCCCCCAACCCCCCAACACCTAGGCCTGCGCCAGCAGGCCGCGCGCGATCGCGGACACCTGAATCTCATCGGTGCCGGCGTAGATCTGCAGCACCTTGGCGTCGCGGCATAGTTGCTCGACGCGATACTCGGCCATGTAGCCGTTGCCGCCGAACAGCTGCACCGCTTCGAGGCAGACTTCCATGCAGGCCTGCGCCGTATAGAGCTTGCATGCCGAGGCTTCGGCGAACTGCATCGGCTTGCCCTGCGACGCCATCTCGATTTGGCGGAAAACGATATTCTGAATGTTCATGCGCGCCACTTCCATCTTGGCGAGCTTGAGTTGGATGAGTTGGAACTCGCCGATCGGCTTGCCGAAGGCGACGCGCGTGCGCGCGTAGTTGATACACAGCTGCAGGCATTCCTCGACGATGCCGAGCGCCATGGCGGCGACGCCGCTGCGCTCCATCGAGAAGGTATCCTTGGCGCCCGAGCGCGCCGGGATGTCTTCCGTCTCGCCGATCAGCCGTTCTTTGCCGACGCGCACGTCGGCGAGAAAGAGCTCGCCGGTCGGCGACGAGTGCATGCCCATTTTGCGCAGCGGCTTCGACTGCGTCAGCCCCGGCGTGCCTTTGTCGAGAATGAAGCTGAGGATCTTGCGATCGCGCTGGCTGCCGCCGCTGCCATCGTCGAGCTTGCAGATGAACACGATCGTATCGGCGTAGGGACCGTTGGTGATGAACGTCTTGTTGCCGTTCAGCACGTATTGATCGCCGTCGCGGCGCGCGGTTGCTTTCATGCCGCCGAACGCATCGGAGCCGGAGTCCGGCTCGGTGATCGCCCAGGCGCCAATGGTGTCCATCGTCAGCAACGGCAGCGCCCAGCGCTCCTTCTGCGAGATGGTGCCCTTGGACATGATCGCCGCGGCGGTGAGGCCGACGCTGACGCCCATGGCCGTCACCATGCCGGGGCAGCAGCGGCACAGCTCGATGATCGGAATCAGTGTCATACCGGCGCCGTCGCTGCCGCCCTCGACGCGTTCGGCCTTGGCGGGTGCGTCGCCGCTCGCCTTCTTCTTGTCGCGTGCGATTTGCGCGGCGAAGCGCGCCTTGGCCACCTCGTCGATGCCGAACGTGCGCATCATCTTGCGCAGGATGTCGTACGGCGGCAGGTCGCCGTGCTCCAAGTCTTCCAAGCGCGGCTTGATCTCCGCCTCGACGAACTTGCGCACGGCGTCGCGAATCATCAGATGCTGCTCGTTCCACTCGATCATCTTGGCGTTGCTCCTTGCAGGGCGCCGGCCCGGCGCGAGGTGGGATCCCCTTTGCATAGCGAAGCTGCGCCGCGCGCCACAATACCCGTGCCGGTGTGGCGGGGCGCCTTGCCAGCCGGCAGCGCGTCGGCCTTGCCGAGAAGGTGCCGTCGGTGGCGACGTCTGCCGTCGGCCATAGGCGCAGTGGCGTGGACTCTCGACTTTCTCTCGATGGTGGTGACGTGGGACTCCCGTCCCGCGCCCAGCTCGACGACGCAGTGGACTGTTGGAGTACGGCGACTCCTCGTCCACGCAACCGCTCGACCGTATCGGCTGAGTCAGACGCTGGCGCGCTGGTTCGTCGGGCAGTACCTGGCCTCGAAGCACGTGAAGGTCTTGCGGGCCGCCGCCAGCTAAGATGTCCGTCCCGCGCCCAGTTCGACGACGCGGTGGATTGTCGGAGTACGGCGACCCCTCGTCCACGCAACCGCTCGAGCGTATCGGCGGAGTACCTGGCCTCGCGGCACGTGAAGGTCTTGCGGGCCGCCGCCAACTAAAATGTCGTGGCGTGGGACTCCCGTCCCGCGCCCAGTTCGACGATTCGCAACGCATGGTCTCGGCGCCGCGGGTCCCTCGTCCACGCACCGTGGGCAACATCGTTGGTCGCAAGATAACGCATCGTAGTCGAGCTCAGCGCGACGGTCGCGAGATTGAATGATGCCCGACGATTTCATGGTCTACCGCCGCCGATTGCCGCATTGGCGTCTCGACGGTGGGCTCTACTTCGTTACCTGGCGATTGGCGCGTGGCGCGGCTGAGCTGATGGGCGTCGAGCGCGATGCCGTCGCGTCGGCGCTGCACCATTTCAACCGGCAGCGTTACGCGCTGCTCGCCTACGTGATCATGAACGACCACCTCCATGTCCTCGTGCAGCCGGCTGACGGCTTTGCTCTCCAAGACATCGTCAAATCGTGGAAGGCATACAGCGCCAGGCGCCTGCGACACGCCGGCCGCGCTGCCCCGGTCTGGCAACAGGAATACTTCGACCGCGTCATGCGCAACCGACACGACGTGTTCGAGACGCTGGAGTACATCTCCAAAAATCCGACGAGGCGCTGGGCTGGAATTGAGTCCTATCCCTGGTTCTGGGTCGATCGCTCCGGGCTCGAGTAAGGGATCGAGGAGGTCAAGATTCTGGCATTGCCGCCGGAGTAGATGCGCGGACGAGGGATCGCCTACTCCGACAATCCACTGGGTCGGCGAGCTGGGCGCGGGACGGGAGTCCCACGCCACGACCTCGGAAAAAGGACCGAGTCCCACGCCGCAACATCGAAAAAAAGCCCGGCGTTCGACGCGACGAGATATGATCAAGTTGGACGCGTTGGCCGCCTGTGCGAACATGCCGCGCCATGCGGCCACAGACGAAGTTCTCGATCTGGTACTCGCTCGCCGTGCTCGGCGTGGTCGTGCTGCTCGACTCGCTGTTGTTCGCGCATTCGGGCGTCCCCGAGATTCCGTACAGCGAGTTTCTGAGCCGCGTGACGGCCGATCGCGTCGAGCGCGTGGTGATCACGCAGGGCACGATTTACGGCATCACCAAGGATCCCAACGCGCCGCCCCCACCCGCCCCGACGCCCAACGCGATCCCCGCGCCGGTGAAGACGACGCCATGGCGCGTGCCGCTCGATCACCTCTGGCAACAGGTCACCGGCATGCGCGAGAAAGTCGTCGCGGCGGAGCGCGCGGCCGAGTCGGAGCGAGCGCGCAGCTTCACCGTCGTGCCGCTGCCGGACGAGCACCTGGTCGAGCTGCTGCAGCAGCACGACGTCAGCTTCGAGGGCCAGATCGAGTCGAATTGGTTCAGCAACTTCCTGCTGAACTGGATTCTGCCGTTCGGCGCCATGGCGTTGATTTGGGGCCTGCTGATGCGGCGCATGGGCGGCGGTGGCCGCGGCGTGCTGAGCATCGGGCAGAACAAAGCGAAGATTTACCACGTCGACGAAGCGACGCGGACCACCTTCGCCGATGTCGCCGGCGTCGACGAGGCGGTCGAAGAGACCAAGGAAGTCGTCGCTTTTTTGAAGGAGCCGCCGAAATACACCCGCCTCGGCGCCAAGCTGCCGAAAGGGGTGTTGCTGGTCGGGCCGCCCGGCACCGGCAAGACCTTGCTGGCGCGCGCCATCGCCGGCGAAGCGGGCGTGCCGTTTTTCAGCCTGAGCGGATCGGACTTCGTCGAGATGTTCGTCGGCGTCGGCGCGTCACGCGTGCGCGATCTGTTCGCCGCGGCCAAGGCCAAGGCCCCGTGCATCATCTTCATCGACGAGCTCGATGCGGTCGGCAAGCGGCGCGACGTGCCGGGCTTCGCCGCCGGCGGGTACGACGAGCGCGAGAACACGCTCAATCAGCTGCTGGTGGAGATGGACGGCTTCGACGCCAGTGTTGGTGTGGTGTTGGTCGGCGCGACCAATCGCCCCGAAGTCCTTGATCCGGCGTTGCGGCGCCCCGGTCGCTTCGACCGCGAGATACTCGTCGATCGGCCAACGAAGGACGGCCGTCTTGCCATCCTCCGCGTGCACGCGCGCAGGCTGATTCTCGCACCGGGCATCGAATTCGATCGGCTCGCCGCGCAGACTACCGGCTTCGTCGGCGCCGATCTCGCCAACCTGTGTAACGAGGCGGCGCTGTTCGCCTCGCGCAAGGGCCGCGACGCCGTGCAGATGGACGACTTCCTCGACGCCTTCGAGCGCGTCGTCGGCGGGCTGGAGAAGAAGGGCAAGGTGATCAACGAACGCGAACGGCGCACCGTCGCCTTTCACGAGTCGGGCCACACCTTGGTCGGCTGGTTCACGCCCGGCGCCGATCCGGTGCAGAAAGTATCGATCGTGCCGCGCGGCCGCGGTGCGCTCGGCTACACGCTGCAGGCGCCGCTCGAAGATCGCTACCTGATGTCGGAAGGCGAGCTGCTCGGGCGCGTGCGCACCTTGCTCGGTGGACGCGCCGCCGAGCAGGTGGTGTTCGGCGAGATCTCCACCGGCGCCTCGGACGACCTGGAGAAGGCGAGCCACATCGTGCGCCAGATGCTGGTGGTCTACGGCATGAGCAAGACGCTGCCCAACCTATCGCTGGCCGAAGGCGCGCAGGGCGGGTTTCTGGGCCAGGGACCGCGCGAGCTGCCGCATTCGTCGGCCATCGAGCAGAGCATCGGCGACGAGATGCTGGCGATCATCGGCACGCAGTTCGAGTCCGCCAAGACGCTGCTCGCCGAGCGCCGCACGCAGCTCGACGCGTTGGCGACTCGACTGCTGGCGCAGGAGAAGATCGACGAGCACGATCTGATCGAAATTCTGGGGACCAGGGCGGTAGAAGGCGCGTAGCCGAAGGCCGAAGGCTGAACCTCGTCGCGGTGGCTTGCGGCCGCTCAGCTACTCAGCGTCGGCGAAGCGCGCGCCGGGCAGCGCCGTCCATTTGCCGGTGAACCGCGCGACCAGATCGTCCCAGATCGCGTTCGGTGCGACGTCGAACAGCGCCTTCGAATCGGCCGGGCCGATCAACCAGTCGCCTCGCGCCACCTCGGCGTCGAGCTGGCCCGGACCCCAGCCGGCATAGCCGGCAAAGGCGCGCACGCCTTCGCCGTGGGTCAGGCTGTTGCGCAACGCATCGAGGCTGCCGCTGGCGTAGACGCGGTCGAAGACCAGCAACGAGTCGGGCGGTTCTTTGGCCGTGCGCATCAGGACCAGCATGCGGTCGCGCGCCACCGGGCCGCCGAGGAATACGACATCTTTACGGCGGCGCAGCTCCTTCACTTCGGGCAATGCCTCGACCAGCGGGATCGCGGTCGGCCGGTTCACTACCACCCCCAGGGCGCCGCGCGCGTCGTAGTCGACCAGCAGGATCACCGCTTCGAAGAAGGTCGGATTCACCACCGAGCGACTGGCGACGAGGAATTTGCCCTTGGCCAACTTGCCGTGCGGCGCCGTCTCGTCGTCGCTGCGGATGGCGCGCGGTTGCGTCGCCAGCGACGCAGTCGCGAGGGCACCGATGAGCGCGACTGCAACCCCATAGTGGATGGTCGTGCGTGCTACCGGTGACATTACACAACCACTCTAGCAGCGCGCCGCGTCATTGACGAGTAGGTGTTTGCCCGCGACCTCCCCGCGTGGCAGGGACGCGCCCATGGCGACGAAACGAATCTGTGCGAGCGCGCTGGAGGCGGTGGAGGATATTCGCGACGGCGCATCGATCCTGGTGCAGTCGTTCGGCCCGCCGCAGGCCTGGCCGACCGATCTGCTGCTGGCGCTGCGCGAGCGCGAGGTGCGCAATCTCACCATCATTTGCAATGCGCCGGCCGGCGGGCCGACGTCCCTGCAAATCCTCGCGGACAAGCAGCAGATCGGCCGGTTGATCTGCACGTATGCCATTACGCCGATCGCCCCGACGCCGATCGCCGACCAGATCCGTGCCGGCCAGATCGAGCTCGAGCTGGTGCCGCAGGGCACGCTGGTCGAGCGCGTCCGCGCCGGTGGCGCCGGGCTGGCGGCGTTCTATACGCCCACCGGCGTCGGGACGGCGGTTGCCGACGGCAAGGAAGAGCGCGTCTTCGGCGGCAAGCGCTACGTGCTGGAGCGCGCCATCCGCGCCGACTATGCCTTCCTGCAGGCGTATCGGGCGGATCCGGCTGGCAACGTGGTTTACCGCCGCGGCGGGCGCAACTTCGGGCCCGCCTTCGCGACGGCGGCGACATGCACCATCGCCGAGGTCAAGGAAATCGTGCCGCGCGGCGGGCTGGATCCGGAGAGCGTCGTGACGCCGGGCATCTTCGTCGACCGCATCGTGCAGACAACGCAGCACTTCGACGCCGGCGTCATCCGCTCGATCACTATGATGGCCGGGCGCACGCGCCAGATGGAGGGTCGCAGCATCGACGGCGCCGCCGCGCTCAGTCTGCCGCCCGACCTGATGGCCATGCGCGTCGCCGGCCTCTTGCGCGATGGCGAGTACGTCAATCTCGGCATCGGCCTGCCTACCCTGGTATCGAACTTCATCGAGGGCCGCGGGGTCACGCTGCATTCCGAGAACGGCATTCTCGGCTATGGCGCCTTCCCGGCCGAGGGCGACGAGGATCTCGACCTCTACAACGCCAGCGGTCAGCTGGTGACGCCGATGGCCGAGACCAGCTACTTCGACTCCAGCATGTCATTCGCCATGGCGCGCACCGGCCGCGTCTCGACGGTCGTGCTCGGCGCGTTTCAGGTGGCGCCGAACGGCGACCTGGCGAATTGGAACGTGCCGTCGAGCGGCGTCGGCGGCATTGGCGGCGCCATGGACCTCGCCGCCGGCGGGGGCCGCATCATCGCCATGTGCTACCAGCGCGAGAAGAGCGGCAGCTCGAAACTCGTGCCCGCCCTCACCTATCCGCCGACCGCGCTCGGCTGCGTCCGCCACGTGGTCACCGACCTCGCCTACTTCGACGTCGACGCCGACGGCTTCCTGCTGCGCGAGATCGCCCCCGGCCTGACCGTCGACGACATCCGCGCCGCGAGCGAGGCGCGGTTCCGGGTCGCCAGCGACGTGCGCGAGATGGTGTTCGGCTAAAGTATGGGGCGTCGGACTCCGTCCCGCACCGAGCTCGGCGACCCGACATGTCCCCTGCGGCAGGATTGCCGGCCTTCCAGGGATCCTACGCGACTCATTTCGCCTGCAGCCCGCCTCATCCGGCTCTGGCGTGGACGAGGAACGCCCGGCGGTAAGCAGGCGAAGGCCTCGCCCAACGGGACGTGGGACGGGAGTCCCACGCCACCTGAGTTCACCAACCGCCGCCGCCGCCACCGCCTCCGCCTCCACCCGATGAGCCGCCACCGCTGCTGCCGCTGCTCGAGCCGGGCGAAGTCGACGACGACGCGATCGCGCTGGAAAGCGACGAGCTGACCATCGACGTGAAGCCGGCGGAGCCAATCGCGCTGAAGGAGCGGCCGCTGTACCAGATCGGCTGATAGGTCGGGCTGTCGGCCTGGCCGGCGGCGCGCAACACCTGATCGAAGCGCTCGCTCCATTCGTGCTCGACGCCGAGCGCGATGGCGTAGGGCAGCATGCGCTCGAACACTGCCGGCGTCTTGTCCGGTGCGCGGCGCAGCTCATCGCCTTCGGCGGTGAGCAAATACATGCGCAGGCCGTCGATCTGGTCGATCAGCGTCTGGCCGGCGCGTGTCGGCTGCTTGAGTAGATAGAGGAACAGCCAGTTGAGCGCGCCGAGGGCGATGGCGACCGGCGCCGCCCAGATTGTCGCGGCGAGAGTGATGACGTAGAGCCCGGCGATCTCGCCGGCGAAGAACGGCGCCGCGAAGGCGGTGACGAAGATCGCCAAAATGAATCCGAATACGCGTAGGAATGGGCGAACGCCGGGCCGCAACGCATCGCGCCACCCGCGCCGCACATTCTCCAGCAATTGCAGGCAGGCAAAGCTCCAGACGCTGAGCCAGGTCATGATGAACGCCATGAGCACGATGCCCGGGCCGGGGCTGAACCACGCCATGGTCAGCAAGACGCTGGCTGATACCAGCAAGCCGGCCGCTACCCAGCGCCGATTGGTGCGGAACAGCTTGGCGTCGTAGTCGGTTGCCAAACTCTGCTTGAGCGCTTCGATCGCGGCCTGCAGCCGCGCATGGTTCTTCTGCTTAAGCTCCAGCTGCGTCGCGCTGCCGAATAGTGCCTGCTGCAACCGCCGCTCCGGATCGGATAGCGCGGTCGGCGACGCGCCCAACTTCTGCAAGGTGAACTCGCCGTCGGTCTCGGCGATGCGCACCCATCCCTTCACCGCCAAGCTGACCAGCGCCGCGGTGAAGCAGCGTTCGTCGTAGCGCATGCGGCGCATGAAACGGACGCCGGCGGCATCGAGCCCGGCCGGCGCCTCGAACTGCGGAATGACGATACCGCGCGTCGGATCGCGGCCGATCAACACCCACGTCACCAGATAGTACAGCAGCACCAGGCCGAGCCCGGCGACGCCGGCGATGACGTGGCGATTGGCGTGCAGCCAGGCGGCGCGCACCTCGTCCTCGCCGGGCGGTCGGATGAAGCCTTTGGCGAAGCTGGCGACGACGGTCAGCCCTTCGTAGGCGTGCAGCGGTTTGGTGGTCTCGAAGATCAACGCGCCGTCGGCGCCGATCGCAGACTTCAGGTACTGCTGCGTGCTGCCTTGCGGGCCGGTGTAGCCGTCGAGCCGAATGCCCGGTCGCGGCACGTCCGGCGGCAGCTCGACGCGCGCGCTGGCGTGGTCGATGGGGAACATCCAGCCGTTGCCGGTGACGTTCCAGTACAGCTCGTCGTGGTCGGGAAAGAATCCGAGCTGCAGTCCCGTGCGATAGGTCAGCGCATAGCGGTGCTGGCCGTGCGGAAGCTCGATGGTGGAATCGCCGATGTAGACGCGCACCCCATTGTCCTGATCGCCGAGGTGATACGGCTCGGCGCGACCATCGCGCTCGACGGCGACGACCGCGAACGGCACGCCACGGCGGGTGCCCCACGGACCGTCGTAGAGCGTCGGGAAATCGCGGTAGATGCCGTGGTTGATCTTGTCACCGGCGGCTTCGACGGTGATCGTCTCGGTGATGGTGAGCGCGCCGGCGGCGTCGACGACAACGCGACTGGCAAAGTCGTCGATGCGCTCGACGGCATCGTCCGGCTCGTCGGTGTCGGCGGCTGGCTGATCGCTGTCGCCCGCCGCATCGGCTGGCGCTGCGCACGCGGTGGCCGACGCTGCCGCGTTTTCCGCCGCAGCGCCGTCTTGCGCCCGCGCCTGCGTCGTCGGGATGCACAGCAGCAATCCCAGCAGCGCGGTGACGCCACATCGCTTCACAGCCGCACCTCGGGCACGGTTGGCGTCGTCGCGCTCTCGACCTGGAAGAGCTCGTGCAACCCAAAGCCGAAGCGGCGTGCGACCAGATTCGACGGGAACGACTCGACGGCGATGTTGTAGTCGCGCACGGCTCCGTTGTAGTAGCGCCGCGCCATCTGCAGCTGGTTCTCGACCTCGACCAGCCGTGCCTGCAGTGCCAGGAAGCTATCGCTGGCGCGCAGCTCCGGATACGCCTCGACGACCGCCAGCAAGCCGCGCATTTGGCCGCTCAGCGCGTTCTCGTCGTCCTGCCGCGCCCGCGACACCGGCGCGTCGAGCAGTGTGGCCAGCCTTTCCAGTGTCTGGCGCTCGAACGCCGCATGACCGCGCGTGCAGTCGAGCAGCGCCGGCACGAGATCGTGTCGCCGCGTCAGCTGCACAGCGATGCCGCTCCACGCCTCGCGCACCAGATTGCGCCGTCGCACCAACCGGTTGAACGCGAACGCCGTCCAGATGAGGAGCCCGAGCAAGGCGGCGAACGCGAGTCGGCTGATCATGCGAGCCGCGGCACCGTAGCGCGCTGCAGCGAGACGGTAAACGTCGATGCGCGCGTCGCCGCGACGGAGACCGCACCGGCCACTCCGCGTCAAACAACCGTCACCGCCGTGTCACGCCGGCCTAACTTCGCTTCGCTACGGTGCTCGCCAGATGTGGGGGCTGGTCATGCGAGTACAGGAAGTCTAGCGCGGCGCCGTGCATCGCGGCGAGGATGGCGAGGTCGCGGCACTGTTCGGAATCGGCGGCGGCGCGCCGCGCTCCGTGCCGTATCTCGGCGTCAAGGCGCTGATGTTGGCGATGCTGGAGGACGCCGTGCGCGCCTACCTCGGCAACCAGCCACGCGACAGCACCGACGCGGAGGAATGGATGGACAGCCAGCGCCGCTGGCTGTTCGCGTTTCCCACCGTCTGCGAGACGCTCGGCCTGGAGCCTGAAGCGGCCCGCGCCGCGCTGCGTCGCATGCGCGCGACTGAGCGCGCGCGCCGCACGATTTCCTTTGCGCGCAGCCGTCCGAACGCGCGCCAGGCCAATCTGCGCGTCGTCGCGCCGCGCCTGCGCCGGCGCGGCATTGTCCCGACGCCAACGCTCGCCTCGCCGCTGCGAACGGCTATTCCGCCGGCGGGTCGCTGAAGGCGAGTGGCGCAGCAGAGAAGGCCCCGGCCTCCATCCCGCCGTCGCCGTTGCCGTTCGAGCCGGCGCTCGGCTTGCGGGTACGTCGTCGGCGCGGCGCGGCGCGTTTGCGCTTCGGCGCGGTCGTGTCCTCGCTCGCTGTCGGCGCGGGCTCCGGGGTCGGCTCCTCGGCAGGTGGGGCTGCGACGATGCGCACGCGACCGTGCGAATCGACTTCGACCTCTTTCAGCATGCGCAACCGCGTCACCAGACGCGGCGAGCCCGCCGGCCGCGCGAAGCCCTCCTGCTTGAGCGCTTTCTCCAGAATATCCAGGTTCACCCAGCGTCCGGAGTCGCCGCTGGTTAGGCGCTCGATCAGGGCGGTGATTTGATCGCGCGTCGCGCCATGCGGCTCCGCCTCGAGATGCTGATGGCGCTGTGGCGCCGGGTGGCGCGGTGCGGGCGCCTGGTGGGCGATCGGTGCCGGCTCGGCCGCAACGGCGCGCGCCGGCGCCGAGGCGGTCGTGCCGGCGCTACCGCGGCCGCGTCGCCGCCGACCGCCGCGCGATCGACGCCGCTTCGGCGGTGCGTCGTCCACCTCTTCCTCGCGCGCCGCCGCCGCTCCGCCACGCTTCAGCATCAAGCGGCGGTAATCGACGCCGAGCGCGGCAGCGGTGTCGCCGACGGCATCGAAGGCGCGATCGTTCGACACGATCTCCAGGACGTCGCCCGGCTCGGCGCGGCCGAGCCAGAAGCCCGCGGCGACGGCGATCCACAGGTCGCTCCAATCCTTCACGCCGGTCGCCGGCGCGCTGTGGCGCAACTCAGCGCCCATGCCCGCCAGGCGCCGCGCCAGCCGCTGGCTGGCGACGCGCCAGTTGCCGACCGCGGTGACCTGCACCACTTCTGCGCGGCGATCGATGTGCACTTGGTCGAGCACTTCGAACAGCGAATCTTCGCTGCTCGTGTTCTCGACGTCGATGAAGAGTGCGTGTCGATGACGCAGCGTCGGTCCCGCCGCGCCGGTGCGCTGCTTGGCGCGCGGTTTGGTGGTCACCTTCGCGCGCGAGATCTTCGGGCGCTTCGCCGCCGCCCGCGGCTTGGCCGTCGGCCGCGCCGTCCGTGTGGGCTTCGCGGCGCCCTTGCGCGCCGGCGCGACCGCGCCGCGGCGCGCCACCTGCTTCTTCGCCTGTTTCGATTTTGCTGTTGCCACCTGGGCTTACTGCCAGGATGGCCGCCTCGCCGTCAAAGCCTCGCGATGGTGGTCGGTGGATGGTGGCGCGACGCAGGGCTGGGAGCTTAAAGGACTTCGGGCCGCGAGAGGTGCCCTTCTCCGCAACCGGTCCAAGAAAAGAATCTCCACATATGAACACAGATCCCGGCTCAATCGCCCCGTCCCCAGCAGGCAGGCCAGCTCCCAAACGCGTGCTGCCAGTCGAGCAGCGCAGTGACGCGGGCAACGAAGAAGGCAGATTCACCACGGAGTCACAGGGGCACGGAGATCGGAGAAGGGCTTTCTATGCGGATGGATTTGGCTTCTGACTTTGCTTTTTCTCGAACTCTTGCTCCGTGTCTCGGTGCCGCTGTGGTGAATCCTAGTCTATTTGCCGCTCGCGGCGGTGCGGCGTATCGGTCGCGGCTGGAGGATCGATGAGCGATCTGCACGACATCACGACGGTTGACCAAATCCGCGCCATCGTCGGCGAGAGCAACCCGGCGACCCAAATGAAAGTTGGCGATGCGCTCGACGAGGCGGGGTGCGCCTTCATTGCGCGCTCGCCTTTCCTCATGTTGGCCACCGCCGACGCGGATGGGCGTACGGATGTATCGCCGAAGGGCGATCACGCCGGCTTCGTCGCCGTCGAGGACTCGCGCACCCTGCTCATTCCGGACCGCAGTGGCAATCGGCTCATCTTCGGCTTGCAGAACATTCTCGCCAATCCGTCGATCAGCGTCTTGTTCATGGTGCCGGGGACGGGCGAGACGCTGCGCGTCAACGGCCGTGCCGCGTTGACCAAAGACCCGGCGATCCTCCAGCGCTTGGTATCGCGCGGCAAACCGGCGCTGCTCGCCATTCGACTCTCGATTGAAGAATGCTTCTTTCACTGCGCCAAGGCGTTCCTGCGCTCCGAGTTGTGGAAGCCCGAGACCTGGCCAAGCGACGTGAAGATCTCGTTCGGCAAGATCATGGCGACGAAGATGGGGAGCGGCGACGACGTCGCCCAGGCGATCGACGCGATGATCGAGGAGAACTACCGGACCGGGCTGTGAGCCCGGAGCTCAGGCGCGCCAGTGCATGACGAGCGCGCCGGCGCAGACCACCAGCGCAGCGCCAACGCGCCGCACCAGCCCGGGCTCGCCGAGTACGAGCGTGCCGATCAAGGCAGCGATCACCACGCTGGTCTCGCGCAGCGCCGACACGTTGGCCATCGCCCCGAGGCGCAGGGCGACGATGACTATGGCGTACGCTACCGCCGCCATCGCGCCGGCGGCGATGCCGCGGCCGAGGGCAGGCGGCACCTCGTCCCACAATGCCGCGCCGCGCCGCAGGCGCGCCGCACCGATCACGGCGACCGCCTCGCCAATGTTCATCCATGCGATGTAACTGAGCGGATTGGCCACACTGCGCCCGCCCAGCCCGTCGATGACCGTATAGGTGGCGATCATCGCGCCGGTGGCGAGCGCGAACCACAGCGAGCGACGATCGGGCGGCGGCGCGGGAGCCGGCCCGATCACCAGGCTGGCGATCCCACCGGAGATTAGCGCGATGCCGAATGCTTCGCGCGCCGTTGGCAGCTCGCCTGCGGCAACCGCGGCGCCGAGAACGACCAGCGGCGGTGCGACGCCGCGGGCCAGCGGATACACGCGACTCAGGTCGCCGAAGCGATACGCATTGATCAGGCAGTAGTAGTAGACCAGATGGACGGCCGTGGTCGCGGCGACGAACGGCCACGTGCGCGGGCCGGGCAGCGGGAAGGCCAGCGCCAGCGGCAGCGCCAGCACGCCGCCTGTAGCGACGATGACCACGACGCTGGCGAGTCGATCACCACCGATTTTGACGAACGAGTTCCACAGCGCATGCAGCAGCGCTGCGAGCAGCACTGCCGAAATGAGTGGCAGCGACACGGCGGAGATGCCGGTCAGCCGGTTCGTCCGGTCAACGATCGATTCCCGCTGTCATACTGGAAAGTCCGCGCGCGCCTCTACGCGTGCGCCGCCCCGAACAGCTGGTCGCGTGTCGTGCCCGCGAGCGCGTTTTGCAGCTGCGCCAGCGCCTCGTCGGCGCTCGCGGCGAGCCCCATCTTGGAATGGTCGAGACGCGTCATGTGAATGTCGACCGGTACCGCGGTGAAGAACCCGTTCGGCAAGCTCGAGACCATGACAAAGAAGGCGTGGCCGTCCGGATCGCGGAACTGAAACCACTCGACTTTTTGAATCACGTACGAAGCGTCGCTCATCGTCCACTCCTCGGTCGGTTGGCGGAGCCGCGGCGCGCGCTGGCCCCGTCGTGTTACGCCGTGTGCGGGTGTTCGCGCCTGTGACCCGGCAACGCGCAGCGCTAGGCACCGCCGCGGCGGTGCAACTCCCAGTCGACCGCCGAGTCGACGATCTCCTCAATGCTGGAATGGCGCGCGTGCCAACCGAGCGCGGCACGCAGGGCCGACGGATCGGCCACCAGGCTGGCCGGATCGCCCGGTCGGCGCGGCTGCACGTGAATGTCCGGCGTCCGCTGCAAGCGGCGGCCGACGGTCTCGATCACTTGCAGCACCGAATTGCCGTGCCCGGTGCCGACGTTGAAGCTCACGCCGCTCGGCAGATCGCGCGCTTCGAGGACGCGCACGTGCGCATCGGCGAGATCGGTGACGTGGATGTAGTCCCGCTCGCAGGTGCCGTCGCGCGTCGGGTAGTCGTCGCCGTAGACCTGCACCGGTCGGTCCGCGAGCAGTGCATCGATGACGCGCGGGATGAGGTGCTCTTCCGGCGTGTGCGCCTCGCCGACGCGCCACGCCGGATTGGCGCCGGCGGCGTTGAAATAGCGCAGCGCGGCGGAGCGAAAGCCGACTGCCGGCGCACTGGCGTGCAGCAGCCGCTCGAAGGCGAGCTTGGCGCCGCCGTACGGCGCGGTCGGCGCCAGTGGCACCTGCTCTGGGATCGGTGAGACCGCGGCATTGCCATAGACGGCGGCAGTAGACGAAAACAGCACGACGTCGACCGGCTGCACGGCGCACGCGACCAGCAAGCTCGCCGCGGCGCCGAGATTGTTGCCCCAATATTTGTCGGGATCGCGCACCGACTCACCGACGCTGATGTAGCCCGCGAGATGTACGACGCCGCTCGGCCGGTGACGGCGGAAGACGTCGGTGAGCGCGCGCGTGTCCTCGCAAGCGACCGGCTCGTGGGTGAACGACCCGACGCGCTCGCGCGTCGAGCAGCGCAAATCGTCGACGATGATCGGCTCGTGGCCGGACGCGGCGAGGCCGCGCGCGACGTGGGCTCCGATGTATCCGGCGCCACCGGTGACGATGACCTTCATGCTCGGTTGTCTATGCCGGACTAGAAGTGATCTTTCAGCTCGCGCGTCTTGGCGAAGACGCTGACGTCGTCCATCGGCAGGTCGGGGAAGCGCTGATGCAACGTGGCGCGCAATTCCGCGCTGCTCCAGCGCAGGAACGGGTTGGTCGCCTTCTCAGAGCCGATGGTCGTCGGTGTGGTCGTGCCGCCGCTGCGCATCTGGCTCTCCGACCATTGATGCTTTTCGCTCAGCGCCGCGTTCGCCGGCTCGAGCGTCAGGGCGAAGCGCAGGTTCTTCTCGGTGTACTCGTGGCCGAAGTAGACGCGCGTCGCGTCCGGCAGACCGAGGAGCTTGGACAGCGACGCGATCATCATAGCGGCATCGCCTTCGAACAGTCGGCCGCAGCCGCCGGCGAACAGCGTGTCGCCGGTGAAGACCGCCGCCTCGTCGGCGAAGTAATACGCGATGTGGCCGGTGGTGTGCGCCGGGATGAAGATGACACGCGCCGTCTGCGTGCCCAGCCGGAACGTGTCGCCGTCTTGCACGCGGCGCGTCAGGCCGGGGATGCGCTCGTCCACGCCATACACGGTGAGGGCCGAATGCACCTTCAGCAGATCCTCGTTGCCGCCGACGTGATCGTAATGATGATGCGTCGGCAGGATCGCGGTGAGGCGTACGCCTTCGCGCGCCACCGCCTGCAGTACCGGCTCGGCCTCGGCGCAGTCGACGATGCCCGCTTCATTGGTCGCCTCGTCCACGACCAGATACGCGTAATTGTCCATCAACTGCGGAACGGCGACGATCTTCACAACGGCTCCTTCACGCGCACAGTATGACCGATGGCGCGCCGCATCGGCGTCGTCAGGCGACTTGGTCCAGGTACTCGGACCACCCGTAGCCGACGTGATCGCCGCAGCGCCACTCGGTCAGGCCCTCGCTGATGCGCGTAATCTTGCCGTCGCGGCGGTTGCGCAGCGGCAGCATGGTCAGCACGCGCCCGCTGATGTGCACCTCTCCAGCGCGCGTGTGCAGGGTCAGCGCCAATCGATCATGGTAGTGACCGGGTTCCTTCCAGTCGGTGTGCAGCGTCAGGCGGTCGACGAAACGGTTCTCGCCGTCGCGGAAAACAAAGCCGCTGAGCAACTCGGTGCCGGCTTGCGTGACGATCTGCGAGCCCATGAAGCCGAAGTCGGTGTCGAATTGGCCGATCAACCAGCGATAGTAGGCCGGCGATTGCCACGAGCGCGGCCCCCACGAATGGTCGCGCAGCCCGAGCCCGTCGACCTGATACTCGACGCCGTCGATGGCCAAACGGCCGACGGCGCGGCCGTGCTGCTCGTAGTGCCCCTTGGCGAAGACCATCTCGCTGTGCGCCGGCCCTTCGCCGCCGTACATCGGGCTGGTGCCGTACCAATCGAGCGCCAACGACACCGGCTTGTGCGGATTACCGGTGAAGGCGGCGCGGGGATCTTCGAGGTCGAGGGGCTTGGCTAAGTATACCGCTCGCCCCTCGTACGCGATGCGCACATGTTTGAACGGCTCCACCACGTCGAAGCGCATGCCGCCGGCGCCGAAGGCGCCGTTATCGGCGATCTCGGGGCGTTTGAAGTTGAACAACGCGGTGCCGTCGGCTTGGTACAGGGCGATGGTCATCTCCGCATAGCGTTCGTTGGGACGATTGCCGATGCGCATGAAGCCGCCGACGCGCGCCGTTCGATCGTAGACATTGAAATACATGCTCTCGTTGAAATTCGACTCACCGGTATTGGCGTGCATGTACTCGTCGGTGGGCGCCAGGCTCATGCGCGTCTCCTTCTCAGGACTGCGAGGTTGCGAGGACGAGCCCTACTGCAGCCGCTTGTAATCGGAGCGATCGAGCTCGATCGTACCATCGTCTCGCGGCGCCCCTTTGCGCGTCAGCCGCGGTAATACCAACGCGGCCAACAAGGCGCCGCCGATCACCAACCCGCCGGCCAGCGCCAGCGAGACGAGAAACAACAAGGTCAGCGGCAGGACCGCGGCAAGGGCCAACCAGCGCGGCGCCGTGCCGCGCCAAATCCATACGTGGGTGCGTGTCATTGATTGTCTTCCTTCAGCTCGACGACGTAGCCGTCGGGATCGCGCACGTAGATCGACAATCCGTAGCCGGTGGCGCCAAGCCGCACCATCGGCTGGTCTTCGATGACCTCGACGGATTGTGTGCGCAAGCGGGGTAGGACGTCGCGCTCCAACTCGCCGGCAACGCGCACGCAGAGGTGCAGAAAGCCGCCCAAGGGACCGTTCGATTCGTAGGTTGGGTCGGGCACGAGATCGATCAGCTGGCCGCCGACGCGCGCCGAGATGAACGGCCGCGTGCCGGCGCGGTACTCTTCGAGGCACTCGATAGGCAGACCGAGCACGTCGCGATAGAACGCGACCGAGCGATCGAGGTCGCGCACGCGCAGGACGAAATGGTCGAGACCGGTGACGGTCAACGGCGCCGCGGCCATGCCGCGATCTTCGCACTTGGCCCGCGGCCTGCCAACAACGGGTTGCCGGGCGCGCGTCGCTAGCGCTTGCGGCGCGGCTTCGCCGCCGGCCGCTTGCGGCGCGCCTGACCGATCCGTTCCTCGAGCTGGTGCAGGCTCTGTTCGATGCGTTTCAGCTCGTTGCGCAGGGCGGGATGGCTGGTGACCCGCTCGACCGACTGACGGACCTGGGCATCGATGCGCTGCTGCAAATCGTCGAGAGTCCGCTGCGGCGCTTCGAGCAGCTCTTCGAGCAGCGAGCCACCCTTCTTCTTACCCTTGCTGCGGCCGACCAGCTCTTGCACGCGCTGACCCGCCGCTTCGCGCACGCTCTCGAGGGCCTCGCGGCCGCGCTCGACGCCGCGGCGCAGATCGCGCACCGCTTCGTCGCCGAACTGCACGAGGCGGCGCAAGAGCGGCAACGACAGCGTTCCGGAGCCGCCGTTGGTCTTGCGCTCGGCCTCGTAGATGATTTGCGCGAACGTCAGGCGGGTCAGGTCTTCGCCGGTGTCGTTGTCGACCACGCGGACATCGGCGCCGCCTTGCACGAGGGCGCGAATGCCGTCGAGGGTGACGTATCGACTGGCCTCGACGTCGTACAGCTTACGGTTTCCGTAGCGCTTGATCTGCCGAACCGTCGTCTTGTCTGCGCTGCTCATCGCGGGTCGCGCTACCATACCCAGACGCGCAGCGACAAGGAATGCCATTCTTGACCGCGCGCGATCGGCGCGAGTAGTGGTCGCAGCGGTCCCGCCATGCCGCGCTCATTTTACGCCGCCGCGATACAGCTCGCCGCCGATTCCGACCGCGAGGCGAATTTCGCGCGCGCCGAGCATCTCGTGCGTACCGCCGCCGTGCGCGGTGCCGAGCTCGTCGCTCTGCCCGAGATGTTCATCTGGCGCGGCACGGCGGCTGGTGAGGCGCTTGCCGCCGAACCGATTCCGGGCCCGACGAGCGACCGGCTTGCGGCGCTGGCGCGTGCGCTCGGCGTGCTGCTGGTCGGTGGCTCACTGCTCGAGCGCGTCGCGGGCGAGCGCAAGGCGTTCAACACGTGCGTGGTGTTCGGTCGCGACGGCGCGCTGCTGGCGCGGTATCGCAAGGTGCACTTGTTCGATGTCGACATTGCCGGCCATGTGACACATCGCGAATCCGACACGCGGCTGCACGGCGCCGAAACGGTGACGGTGCCGACCGATCTCGGCGTTCTCGGTCTGAGTGTTTGTTACGACTTGCGGTTCCCAGAGCTCTACCGCCGACTGGCATCGGCGGGTGCCGAGATCATCTGTGTGCCGTCGGCTTTTACCTTCCCTCCTGGCGCGCACCATTGGGAGATTCTGCTGCGCGCACGCGCCATCGAGAACCAAGCGTATGTGGTGGCACCGAATCAGATCGGGCGCAGTCCGAACGGCCTGCAGGATTTCGGACACTCGCTGATCGTCGATCCGTGGGGAACGCCGATCGCCCGCGCCAGCAATCAGCCGTCGGCGATCCTCGCCGAGATCGACCTCGACTATTTGGCGCGTGTGCGGCGCGAGCTGCCGAGCCTGCAGCATCGGACGCTCG
>Ga0265314_10001358_pt1 | contig 27633 bp, 15 predicted proteins | sample 4126metaG_FD_203106 | JGI IMG/M metagenome (GOLD analysis project Ga0265314, IMG submission 203106) | Rhizosphere microbial communities from Carex aquatilis grown in University of Washington, Seatle, WA, United States - 4-1-26 metaG | ecosystem: Host-associated > Plants > Roots > Rhizosphere >... | reverse complement strand
TCGACCAGTTCGATCGATTTGATCCATTTCACCATTTTGAAACCGAGCTTGGTCTCAACTCGCAGTCGCAACGGAGCACCATGATTCAATGTGAGTGGAGCCCCATTCATCTCGTAGGCCAGGATCGTTTGAGGATGCTTGGCTTCTTCAATGTCCAGGGAGCCGTAGTATTCGCGGCCTTGTTCATCCACCTGATACGAATGGAAAATGAGATATCGCGCTTTCGGGAGAGCCTTGCACTTTTTCAAAACCTCGCCCAAGGAAACCCCGGCCCATTCGGCAAATGCTGACCATCCTTGGATACAGCAATGCTGGGTAACCTGTTGGTAGCGAGGCATGGCGCGCAACTCGGCTAGTGATAATTGTAGCGGCGCTTCTACGAGGCCATGGATTTGTAAACTCCAGCCTGCAAATTCTTCTTTCGAAAGTTTTCTCCATGTCGCATCAACTGGTGATGTTCCGTTCACCCAGAAATAAGGGGAGATGTCTGCTTTTGTATACGCCTGCTTGCTGGTCAATCGGTAAAGCAAGAGTCGCGTCAACCAATCCGTGAGGAGTCCTGAAAGACGCTGTACTGTGCGTGGGCGTCGTTGCGACCACCAAGTTAGAAGCACATGAATCGTCACCACCAAAGCAATGGCGCTTAACCCTCCAATTATCGCCAGGGTCACATGCTGATGATCCTGCCCCAGTACAATCTGATCCATTTTCTGCGGAAAATCTTCAATTATCACTAAGGCAAGATGAATAGGGATGAAGATCAAATAGCCGACCATCGCTAAAAAGTGCAGACTACGGGCTACTTGGCGATTCCCGAAAAGCCGCGGATACCAAGGGAAACGCGCATCCACCGCAGGCGACATGGCAGCCCCGGTGAGGATCGACAGGGGTGCCAGAATGAAAACTACCGTGGCGTAGGCTAATTGTTGCAGAGTATTATAAGGAACGAGAGTGTCCACAGGTGGCATATGCAATGTCAGGTAGGACAAGAGCGTGTGCCAGGCCGCCGGGAAAATGTCCCACGAAGTAGGAATCAGCCGCCGCCAGGTGTCTGTGCCAAAAAGAAATGCCACATAGATCAAACCATTGAGGACCCAGAATGCTACAGCGAAGAAATGCCAATGGCGTCCAATCCCTAGACTGTGGCGTCCTCCAGGAAGCGCAATCCAAGGCGACACATCCACGGCTTCATCCATTGAAGTCCAGATTTTGTCCTTCGGGAAAACCTTGTTTGTGAACTTGAGCCATTCACTGCCGGGAGTGCAGTGTTTATTCCAATACAGCCGCGGATGATCAGAAAGGATTTGAATCCCGCTGCGGATCAACAGCGTGAGGAATAGGAAATTGACAAAATGTGTCAGCCGCAGCCAAAGCGGAAAGCCGAACCATGCGACGTCGCCACTCATGCGTTAATGGTCCGTTTTTGGGGTTGTTTGGCAATCCCGGCCGAGTGTGATCTGGAAATTTTGCTCTGAAGTCTTTTGGGAGCTTCCTTAAATAGCTCGGCCGGGTAAGTGATCTCGGTGCCACGAACTTTTGCAAAGGGCGTTAGGAAATGCACAGGAGCGCGAGTTGCGCTCATAATATCCATAGTGCGAATTCCACGAACCAGCAGTGCATCGGCAATTAGCGAACGATGGCAGCGCCAAGGCACCGCTTCAGCGCACATCATTGCACAGCACTCGCGACGTGCCAATTTGACAAACTTTTCGAGACTCTGCACAAACTTTTGAGTCTGCATGTAATCGGCATAACCCCGAAAAGACATATTACGCCAACCCAAGTTGACTGAATCTCGCTTCGCGCGACGCAGTCCGCCAAGCCCTGGAATATGAACATATTTCAAACCGGCATTCCCCAAAGATCGAGACATGGAAACTTTATTAAACTGCGGGTTGTATCGGGACCCTGGAATTGTCCGCACATCAACAACGCGTGCGACTCTGTGCGCCTTAAGCAGTCCGACGAATTGTTCGGATGTGCGTGTGGAATGGCCAATCGCCAGCACGGTGGCTTGAATTGATTTTCGGCTCTTGGTCGGCATGACTTCATCCAGCCAAATCGACGGTTAACAACATTTGTGATGGTTCGCGAGCCGTAACGGAATGATGAACGTTTGGGGCCAATATCAGCACTTGTCCGGGAATTATTTCAACCGCTTGGCTTACGGTCTTGATCGCAAGCTTGCCGGTGATGACTTGAATTACGACGACGCCCTTTGTTACGTGGTCCCTAAGGGCACCGCCTTTTTCGAAAACAAACGTGGCTATAGTGAGTGTATGAGTCTTGTAAATTGTCGCATGTCTGTGGCCATGCTCGCCCGCCAACGGTTCCTTTAGCAAGCTTGTCTTCACCTTTTCTAATTCGATAAAATGCTCTGGTGCTGCAAAGCGATCTAGAGGATCGGGACGTGGCCGGGATTGTTCTTGAGTATTCATGCTCAATTCTCGTCCTTTTGAAAACTGCCATCGTCGATGGCCGATAGAAATTGTTCGATACTGCAAGCATCATGCCGTTTACTCTGCTGAGCCCGAAAGCGAGTCCAATCTGGCATTCTCCGCGCCAAAACCTGGGCGCTTGCCAAACATGCATCTGCTCATGCCATGTCTATAGAAATGTGAATCGGATGAAATTCAGTAGATACGGGCGGATTTCAGTCGGCGTGCGCCTCGATTTTCATTGCGTTAGATCGGCTGCAGTGAAGATGGACAGGCTGTCACGCCCTCGTTGCGATGAGTGGGATTAGCTTTGCGAACTGCTAAATACGCTTCTATGCGATGCGCTTGATTCCGATTCGGTACGCCGCGCGCTTCGAGTGCCGAATTTCGGCCTTTCATCCAGGTTGCGTGTAATTCTTAACGGCCCAGAAATTGCTTTCTAATGGTGGCTGGGTGCATTTGATTTGCTTCAGACATTTCGCGTCTTGCAATGCAATGCTAAGCGCGAACTTAGCCAATCATGAAACAAACTTTAGCGATACAAGGTTTTCCTTGCATCACCAATGGTATTCGTAGGGCCGATTTTAGAAAAGTGCGAGCAAGTACGGCGTTTGTAACGAAGTGACAATTGCGAAGGCAGAAAATCAATGAACGCGCACAAGCACTACCATCAGAATCGCGAAGGGGTTCAAGAGGACCAAGGGCCTTACTGGAAAAGAGCGCATAGGGATTGGCGTGTATGGGCCGCCGTAGTCCTGATGTTCGCAGCCATTCTCATATATGTGGTGAGCGACGACTTTGCCTTGCAGCCAACCGGCCAGCCGCGGCACTTGCGGTCAGGTGTGATCGCACCCTAGTGGCTCACCGTTACTGTTGATGGAAGGGTCACGTTTTTGCTCTTTTTGAATACCTAAGCAGTTCTCGAAAATACCGGAGGACTTATCATGTTTACTGAAACAGATGCTATTGGCATGTATTACACCCGTTCCAGTTTGGAATTCGCCGTCAACGAACTCAAAGCGGCAGGTTTTCAGAGCGCAGCATTCATTTATTCAGATCCCGATAACCCTCCGCCTATTGATGTGCCTAGCGGAAAGCCCTACGGCCCGCGTGAAATACCGGCCAGTTTTTTTCGAGGTTTATTCGCTGGTTCCAGCTTGGGACTTTTGTTTTCCCTTGCTCTATATGCCGCACTGGCGGACAAAGGACCTCTTATGATTGGGACTCTCTTAACCGCTTTTTTGGGGATCCTATGTGGAGGCATGTTTAGCGGACTTCTAGGCATGTGGGCAGAAAAGCAATTTATAAAAGCATCTGTGGCCAAAATTCCTGAGCATCCAGAAGTAAAACCTATTCGGCTTTCTGTCCATTGCTCTGACTTGAATTGGGTGAGAAAAGCTGAAGAAATCTTGCTGCGCACCGGCGCCGAGGATGTTAGTCCAGTACTTGCTCAAGCATGAGAGACGTTTTGCTGAGCGTCATTATTTGAATCAAACGGAACGGCGGCCGGATTGCGGCCGGCTCATTTAATTCCCGATCGGTATTCGCCTGGAGTGCAGCCATAGTAGGCGCGAAAGGCCCGGTTCAGGTGGCTGGCATCTGTAAAACCCCATTCGGCCGCAATGGTTTTTAGCGCGTCGCTGGTCTTACGTAGATGAATCGCGACGCTGCTGAGCCGGTAGCGCAGCGCGAAACGCGCAAAACTGATGCCCATCGTTTGCTGAAAAACAGTGTCGAAGCGGCTTCTGGTGATTCCACAAAGTTTAGCAACGTCTTTGGCGGAAGCCGAACCGCGGCTGCTGAAAATAAATTCGACGGCCCGGCCGATGCGATCGCCAAATTCAATTGCATTCGAGCCGGGATCGGGCGCTTCACCTGGTTGACGTAACAACAAGAGCACTTCCATTAATAATGCGCGCTGCCAGAGCGCTCGGTCAGGGTCGGGGAGGTCTATGCTTTCCACGAATCGTTCCGCCAGCGCGAGCATCTTTGAACGGTTGTCTTCGGGTACATTTGGACGGCGGGCCGGTGGCAACCGAAAAGGCGTCAGCCAGTCATGGCCCGGCGCTTCTGGAATGCGCATATCGGCCAGCATTTGCGGAAGGATGGAGAGCACCAACCGCGTGCATGGGCCCTTCTCGACCCGGCATGCGTGCGGTTCCCAAATCCCGCACAGCCACACATCGCCGGGATCGATGCGCTTCACGAAACGTTCATAACCGCGGAAGACTCGCCCTCGAAGCACGATGCCCAATTCGAGCTCGTAATGCATGTCGACATTGGCAGCAGCCTGTGGGTTCTGATCGAAATTCGTAATAACGCGCAAAGGACGCTGGGGCGTCAAATTGAGCATGAGGCGATCGATGCGCGCCGATTTGGTCCAAGCGTGGCTGCATGTACCCATATAAGGACATGTTCTATTCGCAGTGAAAAAATACAATAGGAATCGCCATGGCCTACCATGCTCAGATCCGTTCGGCCATGCCGCCCGGTGTAGTTAAGAACACCACGCAGGACAGGCACAAGGGGAATGAACTTATGCAACGCTTAGCCGCCGTATACGCAATTGTGCTGCTTGCCGTGGCTCTTTCGGCCCAAAGCAGCGAGAACCTGATTAAAGACCCGTCCTTCGAAAACCCCAAGACGCGGGACAACAACGGTCTCGTTTTCGCGGACTGGCAGGGAAATATTTATGAAGGCCAATGCCGCTTCGAAGTGGGGCTGATCGCGCATTCCGGCAAGCACTCGTGCGAAATGCTCAGCGAGCAGGGCAAGATCCGCATCTATACACCGGAACTGGACCTGCAGCCCGGCCGCTACAGATTCTCGGGCTTTGTGCGCGGACTGGATGTTGCCGCGTCAGGTTCGATGGGAAATTATGCCATGGACCTGTGCGCAGACGGCGCGACTTATCTGCCCATGGGCGGAGCGGGGACCTTTGACTGGCGCCCATTCCATTATGTATTCGAATCAAAAGAAGCAAAGAAGGCACGCGTGAGCATTGGTCTATGCGCGACGGGCAAGGTTTGGGTGGACGATGTCGTACTGGAAAAAGTCGATGCCGCCGCCGAACTGACCGCCCAGCCGGTCTTCGATGCGGAAGCCAAACCCATTGCCTCGCCCGGCGAGCTTTCGGCGCAGCCCATCAAATGCAAGGCTTGCGGCAGCAAAAATAATCCCGCATGGGCCACATGTTATGTGTGTGGCGCGAACGTGGGTACGAAGAAATTTACCACACCGGCAAAGGTTGCTTTCATCGAATTACAAGACGGCAGCCTCGCGCCATTTGAAAAATCCGACGGTGGCGTCGCGTCCTTCAAGAAAACGCCCGCGGGCGAGCCCGCGCTGTATCTGGAAAAAGGCTGGCTCGAAACCGCCAAGGTCAACGGTAAATGGATGAACTGGTCAGAACACGGTTTGGTGCACATCGATGTTTTCAATCCGGCGGACAAGGCGGCCGACGTCTACGTCGAAGTGCGTGATAGCAAGAGCCTCGATTTTCAATCCCGTGTCAACATCTACACAACCGTGCCGCCAGGCAAAAGCACGATCACCTTTCCAACAGACATGTATACCAATGAAAAAGCACACCCAGGCCGCGCGCTCGATCCGCAGGAAATCCACCGCTTTGTAGTGAGCAGCGATACCCCGCCGATTTACTTCACCGGGTTCCGCCTGGAACGCCTCGACACAGCTGAAGTCACGTTCGACGAGTTGCATGCGCTTTCCTTCGGCCCGGCTGATGCGCCGGTGTGCGAAGGCTTTGAACGCGCGACCAATGCGACGGCCTATTCGGCCGCGCGCGGCTACGGCTGGGTGGGCGCGGAATTGTGGCGCGAATGGAACATGCGCCAGCCCGATTCGCTGACCCAAAGTTGCGTCTGCCCGCAGGCGGGCTCATTTCGCATCGACGTGCCAAATGGAAAATACCACATCGCGACGATCATCGATTCTCCCGGTGGATTCTGGGGCGAAGTGCAGTTTTACCGTCAGCGCAAGTTGACCGTAAATGGCCATCCCTGGATCGACGAGAGCATGAATTTCGTCGAAGCCAAGCGGCGCTTCTTCCAAAACGCCATGCACGAAGATCTCCCGGGCATCGATCCGATGGAGGCGTACATCAAGCCCCGGCTGCAGTGGCGCGAAACCTCCGTGGAAGTAACCGACGGCAAGCTCGAGCTAAACTTCTGGAGCGCCGATAAATACGGCTGGACTTTCTGTCTATCAGGCCTGGTCGTGTATCCTGAAGCGAAAGCGAAGGAAGGCGAGCGCTTCATGAAGTGGGTCGAGGAGCGCCGCAAAATTCAGTTCAATGCCTACTTCAAGCAGGTCACGCCCAAGCGCACGGGCGCCATGGCGCCGAAAGAGGGCTACGTGTTGTTTGCGCGCAATTTCATGAGCGCGCCCGAAGCCTTCGACGGCCCCAACGAGGGTGAGACCCTTGGCGCCGCAGGTCTGAAGACGGCTGCCGCCCTCGGCGAAGAAGTTCCGATCGTCTTCAGCGTTCAACCCGGGGCGGATTTGGGCGCGCTCGATTTGCAGATTTCTCCGCTGAAAAATGGCGGCGCAACACTGGACGCCGCGGCGCTTACGCCGGGGTGGCTCAGCTATCGCATTACGCGCAACAACGCCGAAGGCACGTCGTACTCGGTGCGTCCGCGCTACTGGCATCCCGCGCCGGCCCCATCTGCGCCAAATGTAACGCGCACTTTCTGGATCCGCGTCAAGGTTCCTGCCGGCGCCGCGCCGGGTGAATATCGCGGCACCATCACGGTCAAGCCGCAGCACGGCGAAGCGCGCGAAATTCCGCTTACGCTGAACGTACTGCCCTTCAAACTGGATCAAATCACCGATGTCGCGGTCGGGCCCTGGGGCTGTGGCATCGGCGTGCCGTGGTACGGCGCTGGCGGCACCTATACCGCACCGATCGATAATGAACTGACCGCCTGGAACCAAAGTCTGTTCGAGAAATCGCTGCAAGTATTGCACGAAGCCGGCTGCACATCGTTGTCGGGTTTGCCCAATCTGCGCGTATCCGCGAAGAACGGCAAGATCGAGATCGATTTCACTTCCGCCGACGCGGAAATGAAATCGCTGCGTGCCAATGGCTTCACGCAGATGATCTCTTCCTATGGCGTGGAAGGCCTGGGCTACAACCAATACGGAGACAATAACGGCCCCGACGAAGCTTCGGCGAAAAATGCGGGTTTCCCGAATGCGGTAGCCTATATCAAAGCGCTCTACAAGCTCATCGATGACCATGCGGTGCAAAACAACTGGCCCACCATCGCCTGGAATCTCTGCGATGAACCGCAACCGGATGCGGCCGTGGGCGCCACGAAGAACGCGCTTGCGCACCGCCAGGCCATGGAAGGACTGAAGCGCACGACTTTCATGGGCGCGACATCCATGGAAGGCAACGATCCGAAAGACCCGCACTTTGAATTGGTCAAAGCGCTGCCGATACCGAGCCTGAACCTGCATGACGAAAAATCGCTCGAGGTCGTGCACGCGGCGAAAAACGCCTTCTCTTTCTATAACGGTGGCGGCCGCTGGACCTACGGACGTTACCTCAAGATGTTGGTAAATAAGCACGGGCTCGTCTTGCGCCTGGCCTGGCATTACAACGCCAATGCAGGCGACCCGTATTACGCGCTCGATTCCCGCGAAGACGACTACTGCTGGTACAATTCGGATGCGGAAGGCCGCATGGTTCCTTCGGCTGGGTTCCTTGCGGGGATCATGCCGGGGCTCAATGACTACCGCTATCTCTCGACCTTGGAGCGCCTGATTAAGGAAAGGCCCGAGCACCCTGCGAATAAGCAGGCACAAGCAGTCTTTCAGCGGATGATCGCCCTCGAAGCCGGCAAGGACCGCGGCATGACTCCGGACTTCGAGAGGGATCGCGCTGAAGTGGCCAACGCAATTCAGGCGCTGCTTAAGTAAGAAGCGCTGATCTTATTGGTGCTGGGGATATCACAACCTGTTGCTGTTGATGTACATCACAATTCTCCAGCTTGGAAAGTGGCAGGCGTGCAAACGCGAAATTAACCTGTACCTAACCACGGATGGACCTAGCGCCCTAAAATGTGCGCCACGAAAGTGGCCTGCCAATGGAATTGCATTTGGAAGAAATCGAGTACCTGCTCCGCACGTTGGAGTCTCTTCGGGAAGCTCTCTTGTTGGAAGAGTCCAAGGCTTCGGAAAAAATCAAAGCGTTGCCGCTGGATGCACGGCCGAGTGCAGTCAATCTGACCCATTATTTGTGCCTGCGCAGACACGACCTCCGCCAACTTCAGCGCCGTCTTGCTTCGTTGGGACTCTCTTCCCTGGGTAGATCCGAAGGGCACGTGCTGGCCACCTTGAATTCCGTGATCGCCGCCTTGGGGCGAATGACAGGGCGCAGTTTCGTCTCCCCAACTTCCGACAACCCGAGCATCGAATATTTTTCGAGCCGGTCGCTGCTCGAAACTCGCACGCAGGCTCTTTTTGGGCCTAAGCCCGCAAACCGCAACGTGCGGGTGATGGTTACCATGCCTTCGGAAGGCGCGCGCGACGGCAATTTGATTAAGGAACTTCTTGAGCACGGCATGAACTGCATGCGCATCAATTGCGCCCACGATCATCCTCAAAGCTGGGCGCTGATGATAGAAAATCTGGCACGGGCCAGGCGCGATTTGGGTCTTGAGTGCAAGGTACAAATGGATTTGGGCGGCCCGAAGTTGCGCACCGGCACGCTTCCTCCGTTCGGTCGGCTGCTATCGTGGCATCCCGAACGCGACATAAAGGGCAAGCTGGTTCGGCCCGCGCACGTGCTACTGACCACCCCAGACAAGTATGGCCCGCCGCAGAATGAAGACGCGCGCATGTTCATGCCCGCGGATTTTCTCAGTCAACTGGCCAATGGAGACAGCCTCGACTTCACCGATAACCGCGGCGCTCGGCGACAGCTCAAAGTGCTCAAGCACGATGCCGCTGGCGTGATGTGCGAAGCTGAACGCACTGCATATGTTTCCGAGGGCATTAGCTTCCAGGTAGCTTCGAAGGCGTTATGCGCCTGCGTTTCAGGTCTGCCCGAAGTGGTCCAGCCCATCGTTTTGCTAGTTGGCCACGAGCTTGTGCTGACGCGTGACCAAAGTCCCGGTTGCGGAGCTTTGCGGGACGAACATGGCGCGCTCATTTCACCGGCTCGAATTGCCTGCACCTTGCCGGAGATTTTTCCGGCGCTGAAGCCAGGCGAGCGCGTCTGGCTGGATGACGGGAAAATTGGTGGTGTCATCGAGGCTGGAAGCAGCGAGGAAATCCGGGTCCGCATTTCCCATGCGCGCGCCAAAGGCAGCCGGCTCCTGCCCGACAAGGGTATCAACCTCCCCGACAGCACGTTCCAAATCGCCGCACTGACAGGTAAGGATCGCGAGGATCTGCGCTTTGTGGGAAAGCATGCCGATTTGGTGGGCTTGTCGTTTGTGAATTCCAGTGCGGACATTCTTGATTTTCACAATGAATTGCGCAGCCTTGGCGCTCCCGATCTGGGCTACATATTAAAAATCGAGACCCGCATGGCTTTTGAGAAACTTCCCGAGCTATTAATGTCCGCGCTCATTGGAAAAAGCGCGGGAATCATGATTGCGCGTGGCGATTTGGCCGTCGAAATGGGTTTTGAGCGCCTGGCGGAGGTTCAGGAAGAGATCCTGTGGATGTGCGAGGCCGCGCACGTTCCCGTAATCTGGGCCACCCAGGTCCTCGAAAGCATGGCAAAAAAAGGCATCCCGTCCCGTGCCGAAATTACCGACGCTGCCATGAGCGAACGGGCTGAGTGCGTAATGTTGAACAAAGGTCCGCACATCGTGGCTGTGATGCGCGCCTTGAATTCCATTTTGAGCAGGATGCAGGATCACCAGGACAAAAAGATGGCCTTGTTGCGTCCCCTACATTTTTAAAATGCAGGCCACCGACTGCTTCCGATCTTAATGTTAGAGTGAGAGACCCATGCGCGTAGCCGTATTCAGCACCAAGCCTTATGACGAGAAATCCTTGCTGGCCGCGAATCAGGATGGGTTGGTCCAATTCACCTTCCACAGGACCCGGCTCGATCAGAATTCCTATACGCTTTCGTCGAACCACGATGCCATTTGCGCCTTCGTAAATGACCAGCTTTCATCCAAAGTAATCCAAGGTTTGAAGGAGCACGGCATACGACTGATCGCTCTGCGCTGTGCGGGATACAATAATGTGGACTTGAAGGCGGCCCAAAGTTCTGGAATTCCAGTGGTCCGCGTGCCGGCGTATTCGCCGCATGCTGTTGCCGAACACACCGTGGCCCTGATTCTGGCGCTCAATCGCAAGCTGATTCATGCGTCCCAACGGGTTCGCGAAAGCAACTTTTCACTGGACGGTCTTCTGGGCTTTGATTTGCATGGGCGTACCGTGGGTCTTATTGGCACCGGGAAGATCGGGATGGTGGTGGCCAAGATTATGCTGGGTTTTGGCTGCCGCGTCCTGGCTTACGATAAAATTTTGAGCCCTGAAATTGAGCGCATGGGCGTTCAATTCGCCACGTTGTCCGAAGTCATTCGGCAATCTCACATCATTTCCCTGCATGTGCCACTGATCCCTGAAACGCTTCACCTGGTTAATGCCCAGGCCATTGCGCAGATGCGCGATGGGGTGATGCTGGTAAATACCAGCCGCGGCGGATTGATTGACACGCCTGCGATTATAGATGGATTAAAGAGCGGCAAGATCGGTTACGTTGGCCTCGATGTTTACGAAGAGGAAGCCGCGCTCTTTTTTGAAGATAAATCCCGCGAGATTCTGCAGGACGATATTTTTGCGCGGCTCCTGACCTTCTCCAACGTCATCGTGACCGGGCATCAGGCTTTTTTTACCGAAGAAGCGTTACACAATATCGCAACAACCACAGTCAGAAATCTGGTTATGTTTAAAGAGGCCCGGCACCTTGAAAACCAAATTCTAAAATAAAGCTGACAACTGACCCGAAACGAATGGTAGATGAACATAGGAAGGGATTGCGTGCACTAGACGCATCTCTATTTAATGCGCGCGGTACTTCTCGAGTTCAAAATTTCTGACACGCCTTCAATCAAATGCAAACGATGCAGCTCTAAATAGCCGCCCGCCAAGAATTGCGTTTCGACTACACCTCCACGACTTAAGGAGCGCACCATGCGTCTGTTTTCACGTCCCGCAGCCATGTCCAAACTGTTTTTACTGACGCTCCTTATTTGGGGTTGCGCGAGCAGTGTGCACGCTTTGAATTCACCCTTCACTCCTGGCAATATCGTGGTGTATCGAATTGGCGACGGCAGTACGGGCCTCGTGAATACCGGCAGTCCGGTTTTCCTCGACGAATTTACGCCGTCGGGCACCCTCGTTCAGTCTATCGCGCTGCCGACAGCGGTCAGTGGGTCGAACAAACAGCTCATCGCTAGTGGCACAGCGACCTCAGAAGGCAACCTGACGAATTCGGCTGACGGGCGCTATGTCCTATTGACGGGCTACGCCAGAAATATCGGTGGCTCGGGTTCGCTCTCGGGAACAACCTCAGCCACCGTCAATCGAACGGTGGGTATTGTCGATTACAATGCAGCTATCGATACCTCAACTGCGCTCACCGACTTTTCGAGTGCAAATAATCCGCGCAGCGCAACGAGTATTGACGGAAGCGCCTTCTGGGTTGCGGGGGCGGGTGGTGGTACTCGGTATGTGGCAAGCGTTGGCGCTACCACTTCCACCCAGCTCAATAGCACCGGAAGCCGCGTGGTTAGCATCTTTAATGGCCAACTCTACGTTTCCACCGCCAACCTCAATAGCCTTGGCACGGGGATTTCAACAACCACGGGCCAAACTTTGACTGTAGTGCCGGGTCTTTCTCTGGGTAGCGCCTACTCATACTATTTTGCCGATCTGACGGCTGCAGTAAGCGGGCCGGACACCCTGTACGTCGCCGACGACACCGTCGGCATTACGAAATACTCGTTGATAAGCGGAACATGGACTTCCAATGGCACGGTGGGTGTCGGAACGGATACCTACCGCGGACTAACCTGCATCGTAAATGGAACTTCGGTGACTATTTTTGCTACGCGAAAAGGAGGCGGCGGGGCTACAGGCGGTGGCGAGTTGGTCTCGATTGTCGACGCGAGCGGCTATAACGGCGCGTTTTCTGGCACGCCGACGTTGCTGGCCACAGCCGCGAACAATATCGCGTTTCGCGGTGTGGCGCGAGCGCCCGAACAACCCAAGTCCGACCTCACGGTTGATGTCTCAGGGCCGGCGACTGCGGTCGCGGGGAACAATTACGATTACACGCTGACCGCCAACAACATCGGCACGGCCAATGCGACCGGCGTGGCCGTCCAATTTACATTCCCCGCTGGTGTCAGTTACGTCAGCGCTTCGGGTCCTGGCTTTACCGTTAATCAAAGCAACGGCGTGGTCACCTTTTCAAATGGAACGCTGACCGCGGGCGCTTCCACACAGCTTACAGTCACGGTCTCTGCCAGTGCGAGCGGAACGGTTACGGTCAATCCCGGCGCCGCAGTTATCGATCCCGGTACACTGGTGGATGAAAGGAACGAAGGTAATAATGCTTCAACTTCCACGGTCAGTACGGTCGTATCCTACCTGCCAGACCTCTCGGTTTCCGTAAGTGGGCCGTCGTCTTCGATAGTTAACACGCAGTTCAGCTACACTTTGACAACCAGCAATTCGGGCGCAATCGACGCCAACGGTGTCAGCGTCCAATTCACGCTGCCAGTGGGATTAAATCTGGTTTCCACATCCGGGAATGGATTTACGGCTGGCCAAGCCGGCAATGTAATTACTTTTTCCGGTGGAACAATCGCGGCGATGTCCTCCGTGCAACTTACGGTCGCGGTTTCTACCAGCGTAGGCGGAACATACATCGCTGCGCCCGGCGCCGCGGTCATCGACCCTGCCAATAGCGTAGCTGAGAGCAACGAAAGCAATAACGCCTCGATCACCGGCGTAACCACGCTGGTAAACACCATCCCGCCCGTTGCGAATAACGATCGCTACCTGCTCGCACAGAATTCGACCTTGAATGTCAACGCGGCCGGTGGTGTCCTGGCGAACGACACCGGAAGCCCCCTGCAACTCATCAGCAACAGTAATCCAACGCATGGCACACTGACGCTCAATGCGGATGGCTCGTTTACCTATGTGCCCAATGCGGGCTACACAGGTACGGATACGTTTACCTACACCATCAGCAACGCGGTCCAGCTTTACAAAACCAACCTGCCGCCAATCGCTACCATCGGCGGTGTTAAGATTTCGGCGGGGGGATACGGCTCTTCGCTTTATCCAGTTCCGGGCTCTTCGGATGAATATTTTGGAATTACCGACCGCGGTCCGAACGTCGATGGCCCTTCGGGCAGCAAGGTTGAGCCGCTCCCATCATTTGTTCCCGCGATCGGTAAATTTAAATTTGCCAACGGAATCGCAACGCTTGAGCAGTCGATTCCGCTCAGTGACGCGGCGGGCAATCCTTATTCGGGCCGCGTAAACACACAAGCCAACACGGGTGAAACCATTACCGACTTGAACGGCAATGCGTTACCCGCCGATCCCAAAGGCTACGACCCGGAAGGCCTGGTCGCACTGGCCGATGGGACGTTCTGGATATCCGATGAGTATGGCCCCTTCGTCACTCACTTCGATGCGACGGGCAAACAGATTGGCCGCTATTCCCCATTTAACGCTTCGCTGCCGGCGGAACTCGCCCTGCGCGTGCCGAACAAGGGCATGGAAGGTCTGACCGTTACACCTGATGGCACAATGTTGGTTGGGATGATGCAATCCGCGCTGCAACAGGCTGATCTGGGCAGCACCGACCCAAAGAAAGTCGCGGCGTTGCGCATCGTGACCATCACGCTTGCCACCGGCGAACTGCACGAATACTTGTACCTGCTCGAGCTTCCGGGATCGACCGCGGTCAGCGAAATTTGCGCGCTTTCGAATACGACCTTTATTGTCGACGAGCGTGATGGGAATTTCCCGCCGAATGCGATCAAGAAGTTCTGGAAGATCGATATCACCGGCGCGACGGATGTGGGGCCGAACACCGCGCTGGCAGGCTACGACTCGACGGTTGGATTGAAAATCGGCGGAAACACCATCGAAGGTTTGCTCGGCGCGCAGAACGCGTCCGCGGCGGCTTCAACGCTTTCCGCCAATGGTATCACCCCGGTCTCCAAGAGCCTGTACCTGGATTTGGGAAATTTGCTGACCACCCTCGACCCTCAAGGACGCTTCTTTTCGCACGACAAGATTGAAGGCGTGGCTGCGATCAACAACGGCAATACTCTGGTTATTAGCAACGACAGCGACTTTGGTATTGATGGAGTCACAAATTCCACGCCGCCTTTCCAACTGCATGCGAAGGTTTCGCCCGCAACGGGCCTTCAGGACGATGGTGAATTCCTGGTCGTGGATCTCACCAAATTACCCACCACCACAGCGACCGCCACAGTGACTTTGTCGGTCATCCCGCCGGTAACCGTGGCGGCTGGCGATGTCACGACCAGCGATGTGATTTTGTGGTCGCGCGCATTGGATTCGAGCGCGCCAGCCGCACTGAGCTTCAATGTGCAGGTCGCCACGGATGCCAATTTTACGTCCATCGCCGCTTCGGGAAGCGGCTTCACCGACCCAACGCAGGATTACACGCTCAAAATTAACATCACGGGTCTGGCCTCTGGTACGCGCTATTACTACAGATTTGTCGGCCCCGATAATATCACAAGCAACACCGGCACGTTTAAGACGGCCTATGCACCCAACGTAAGCGCCGCCGTTCATTTTGCGTTTAGCGGTGATTGCGACGGCAAGTGGCGCGCCTTCCCGTCCGTGGCTGATATCGGATCCCAGAATCTGGACTTTTTTGAGTTCTGCGGCGACACCATGTATGAAAATGCGGTTTCGCCGGCGACTTCGGGCGCCCCCGCTTCCCCCATTGTTACCGCGCCGGAAGTCAACTTGGCGCAATGCCTCAGCGATTTGCGCCGAAAATACAGAGAGAATATTTCCCCTGTAAATCTCAATGGAAATCCCAGCCTCGTCCCCTTCTTTGCGGCGCAAGCCAATTACACGCTGTTGGATAACCATGAACTGTGCAGCAATCTGGGTAAGGGTGCATACCAGTGTGGCGGCGCTCCGGCTCCCGGCGCGGGCGCGGTGAATTACGATCCGACCAATCCGGTGAACGATATCAATCTGAACGGGCCCTTTACCAACAAGACCCCGGAATTCATGGCCTGCCAACAGGCGTTCCGGAATTACGAGCCTATTCGCGAACGTATTTTATCGGCACCCGGCGATCCGCGCTCGGATGGGACCCAGCAGATGTACCTGGCCCAGCAGTGGGGGAAAAACCTCCTGTTCATCAATACCGATGACCGCTCATACGCGGACATCCGCATGAGTGTCACCACATCGCCCCGCGCGGACAATCCGCAGCGCACGCGTTTGGGCGCAACGCAACTGGCGTGGCTTGAGCAGCAGCTCTTGAATGCACAAACCGCGGGGACCAAATGGAAAGTGGTTACCGTCTCCGACCCCATTGACCAACTGGGTCCGATCGGAGGCTCATTAACGGGCACTTTTAATGGGCTGCCCACTTCGGACAGTTCCAAATCATGGATGGGCGGATATCGCGCTGAACGCAACGCTCTTTTGAAATTTATCGTCGACAACAAGATCACGAATGTCGTCTTTCTGGCGACCGACGACCACTTGAACCGAGTCAATGAATTGTTGTACGTGCCCGATCCGGTTAACGCCCCTAATGTGCAGGCGTATGTGCCGGGCTGTTTCACGATCGTTTGCGGCCCCATTGGCGCGAGCGGACCGGACGCCTTTACTGATCATACGTTCGCCACTATCCAGACGACCTGTATTAATTATGCGAACGCACAGAAGGCCAAGAACCTCAATCCGATCGGCCTCGATCCCGCATTCCCGGGCCTGCACGATGTTGTACGTGAAGGCGACCCGAACGCCGACACCACGCGCACCGCCATCGACTTCTTCTCGCCCGATACGTTTAATTATGCGATGTTGGACATCAGCGCCGACGGCAACACCTTGAAAGTTACCACACTGGGCATCAATTCTTACGCGGCCAATACATTCCCGGAGCCGAGTGTCACTGGCGCGGTTCGACAGATCCTTAGCTTCCAAGTTGACGCCAATGCCGTGGCTTTGACTTGTTCCGCAAATTCGGCCGCCGGTGACGCAGGCATTCCGATTCCGCTGAATATTTCGGTCTCGCTGACCAACACCAATTTTCCGCAAACCCAGTCGATCGGTATTTCCGGGTTGCCGACCTCGGCGGTGCTTTCCGCCGGAACGAATAACGGCAATGGCAATTGGACCCTGACTTCCGCGCAATTGGCGGGACTGACGGTCCAATCCAGCGCCACTGGCCTCTTCCCGCTGACCGTCACGGCAACGGATTTGGACGGCAATAACATGGCCATCGGGATGGCAACGGCCACTCCGACGCTCACCGTAAATCCGCTCCCGGCCTTGGCCCAATTGGTTCCGCAATCCTGGCATAAAAACCAGGCCAATTACAACGGTGCGATTGCGATTAACGGCGGCACAGCGGCATATTCGAATCTGCAAGTCACCGGCCTGCCGAATGGCGTAACTCCCGCGCTCAACGGAGCTCAAATCGCGTTCACTGGCACGCCCACGCAGTCGGGTTTGTTCAATCTAAGTGTAAGCGTCCAGGATGCCGTCGGCGCTTCGGCCAGCCTTAATTGCACGCTGACAATATTTGATCCACCGGTAGCCAACGACGACGGATATTCAACCCCGTTCGAAACCACGCTGACGGTTAATCAGGCGCAAGGCGTGCTGTCCAACGACACAGGCGCACCCTTACAGATTGTGCGCAACACCAACCCCGCGCACGGCACGTTGACGCTCAACCCGGACGGCTCGTTCAGCTATGTCCCACAGGCAGGGTTCTCCGGTACGGACACGTTTACATATTCCATTTCAGATGCAGTAAAGCTCTATAAATCCAATGCGCCACCGTTAAGCACCATTGGCGGCATTTCGATCACAGGAGGCGCGTACGGCTCCTCACTATACCCAGTGCCGAGCTCGGCCGGCGAATTCTACGGCATCACCGACCGCGGCCCGAACGTCGACAACCTCAACAATGCCACGAAAGTCGAGCCGCTCCCCGCATTCAATCCGGCCATCGGTAAATTCAAGCTTGTAAACGGTGTCGCAGTGCTTGAGCAGACCATCCCGCTGACCGATCCGAGCGGGTTGCCGTACTCGGGCCGCGTGAATCCGCTGAACAGCACCAACGAAACCATTACCGACCTGAACGGGAACACGCTGCCGCCAGACTACAATGGCTACGATCCAGAAGGCCTGGTCGCGCTGCCGGACGGCACCTTTTGGATCTCCGACGAATACGGCCCATTCATCACCCACTTCAATGCTGCCGGCAAACAGATCGGTCGCTATTCACCTTTTGATTCAACTCTGCCGCCAGAGCTGCGCTTGCGCATTGTTAATAAGGGGATGGAAGGCCTGACGATCACACCCGATGGGGCCACACTCGTCGGAATGATGCAGTCGGCGCTTCAACAGTCGGACCTGGGCTCGACCGATCCGAAGAAGGTGACAATTCTGCGCATCGTCACCATCAAGCTTGCCACGGGTGAATTGCACGAATACCTATACCTGCTCGACAACCCAAGCACGACCAAGAGCGCGGTCAGCGAGATCTGCGCACTGACCAACACCACCTTCCTGGTCGACGAGCGCGACGGAAACTTCCCGAACCAGAACGGCGCATACAAAAAACTGTGGAAGATCGATCTGACTGGAGCGACCGATGTGGGCCCGGCGGCTTCTGTTGCAGGCGCTACTTACGATACGTCCATCGGCCTGAAGATCGGCGGTAAGTCGCTCGAAACCCTCGTCGGTGCTCAGAACACCGCCACAGCGCAGGCCACTCTCGCCGGCAAGAACATCACGCCGGTATCGAAAACGCCGTACATCGATTTGATCGGTATGCTCCTGGCGCTCGACCCGGCCGGCGGTTTCTTCTCGCACGATAAAGTCGAAGGCGTCGCCACAACGGATGCTGGGGCCACCGTGGTGCTCAGCAATGACAGCGATTTTGGCATCGATGGCATCACGAATGTCACGCCGCCGTTCCAACTGCATCCCAAGACCAGCCCGGTGACAGGCAAGCAGGACGATGGCGAAATTCTGGTCATCGACACAACGCGCTTGCCTGCTCAGGTTTCCACGGCCACGGTCACGATTACGGTTTTGCCGAAGAGTACCGCGCCGACGGCAAATATTGCAGGCAGTTGGCCGAAGGTGGACCTGGCTCCGGCGACGGAAATCCTCGATGGAAGTTTTTCAAGCGATCCGGATGTGGGTGATTCCGTGGCCAGCTACGCTTGGGATTTTGGCGACGGCACGTCCGGCACTGGAGCTATGCCATCGCATACCTTTGCTCCGGGCACTTACACAATTACCCTCGTCGTCACTGACACCCATGGTTTGCAAAGTGCCCCGGTATCGGTGCAGCTAACCTCCGTCGGCATTGATGAACACAGCCTGGTGCTGGAAACAGGCTCATTCTTGATTGATTGGGCCAAACATGGTCAAAGCCTGAATGCCACCGATGCGGTGGTTTTGGTTGGGGTCATCAATACAGGCGGCTGGCCGGTGAATTTCGGGGGTTCAAAATTCACACTAAGCCTGAATGGTACTGCGGTCCTAGGACCGGTGACGCTCAACGCCAACGGCACCGCTATTGTCACGAGCACGCCATCTTATCGAGTTTTAATCCAGCGCAATACTGGGGAATTCTCCATTACGCTCAGTGGCGTCGACCTGCGCCCGGCCAATCTGGCCACTAACTCGACTGCTTCTGGAAAAATTCCAGTCGACCTGAAACTGGGCTTTTCGGGAGGCGGCTTCTCGCTACCCGTTTCGTCGCAAGGCACGTTCTCATTTAGCTACCAAAGCCTCCAGAATGTTCGCACACTCGGAACTTACAATCTGGCCAAGTCGCCGCCAGCTTCTGGGTATTTCCTGGTGACAGCCGCATCAGCGGCGCAATCAGGCGGCAAAGAATTCTTCACTGCCAGTGGCGCCTTCCAAGCCCAAGGCGGCAATTCGATGACTCCCAACGGCTCGCTGGAAGTCGATGTGGGCGGCGCGGTCCTCAGCATTCCCCAAGCTTCAATAGTGAAGATAGGAAATGTGCTGATCTATATGCCGGTGGCAGGCAGTGTGTCTGGATTACGTGGGCTGATCTTTAACCAAGCCACACATGTATTTTCGATTAGCGTGGGGCCGCTCGCCGGAACGGGAATTCCACTTGCCGGGGTTAGTGCGGCTAAAACGTGTACGATTCAACTGCGCATTGTCGTGCCAACGGCCGCAGGCACGCAGGTCTTTCTTTCGCAGGTCGACCTGCACCGAAGCATTTCCACCTCAACTACTTGGTCAAAATAGTTCAACGATTTGCTTCCAACAGGCTTGGTGTGCAGGTCGTCTGCACATCAAGGCTAATTAGTTTTCTAGGAAGAACCGCATGCAACGATCTACGCAGGCCAATCCCAATTCTGCGCAATTATTCCTTCATAGAAACGAAGAACGAATATAATTAGTACATTTCCACAAAACGGTCGCGGCGTTTCGCCTTTTTCTCCTGCTTATACTCCAGCATTAACCGTTCGTGATTCAATTGATGCACTCGCCAATGAAGGCCGTGCTTGTCTTTGTGCCGCCCGCGGTTCTCTATGCAACGTAACATCATTGCTGTAAAGGCCTCGTTTCGCGATGCGCGCAATTCCTGTAATATTTCTTCGGAAATAAAGATCACATCATCGATTTCCTTCCCGATGGCCGCCAGCACGCGCTGCCCCCCATTGATTGCATCGCCGACGTAATTCCAATTGCTCTTCCCGATATCCCAGAAGGAAAACACGGGGCCTGCATGTACACTCATTCGAAAGTGGTATTTTACTGCCAGTGCTTTGTCGGCGATTCTGTTTTGGACTTCATGGGCCAGCACAGCGGCGAACCAAGCTGCGTCATTCCCATTGTCGAGCACAAATATGTATCCATCGCCGATGCACAGTTTGTCCACCGCACCTATCAAATTGAGATCGTCTTCCGTAAAGCGTACCGGATCGGCAATCGAATTGATCACCAGAGCTTGCCGCAAAGCCGGATACATCGAGAAATCGGATACGTCGAAATACACAAACGCCTTGCGCACGGAGACCGTCGATATTTTTCGAACTTCGCTCGAAGGCTTGAGTAACTCTTCCTGCATCGCGGCAAGTAGCGCATGCGAAACCTGAATTCCTGAAGGCTGCGCTGTATAGTGGCCATCTTCTCGTTGAAACTCGTAGACCGCTTTGTACAGAAGGCACGTGTGCTTCTCACCACCATGTGTCTCTGATGAATATTGCAAGCCTTTGGGCTCCGCGATCAGGATAGTCCCAGAGTCCTTACAATACTTGACTAGTTCATTCAGTTCGGATGGCTCGGAAAATTTTCGCATTGGATCCTCAGTCGCACTTTAAACGAATGTGTGTGCGCCTAATGTGAGGATTGATCTAATCTAAGGTTCTGTACTGATGATTCTGCTTTCAAACGAGACCATTTTCAGCAGAAAAGTCAAAATCCCACTCACTGTGCAGTTAATTTTGATCCCTGTTATATAGGTCGAAATCTTCACGCTACCTTAACTTTCACATAGCACGCGCCAGGTAAACCGCTCTTACCTTACACAGGAGCTCAAGCATGAAGGACAAACCACGTCAATCTGCCGACGAGCGCGAACTGTTTCAGCGCATTCACCGCGATGTGATCGACGAGATGGATGAAGAGTTCGAAATGGAATTGGAAGACCACGCTCCGCCAGAAGTGGCCAAGCCGGAGTCGCCCGCCGAGAAACACATGGCCCGCGAGCAGCGCCGGCGGTACTTCAAAGAACTCTTTCGTCTGCAAAGCGAGCTCGTCAAACTTCAGGACTGGCTGGCCCATTCGAAGCACAAGATCGTGATTCTGTTTGAAGGCCGTGACGCTGCCGGCAAAGGTGGCGTGATCAAGCGTATTACGCAACGCCTCAATCCTCGTATTTCCCGGGTTGCTGCGCTGCCCGCGCCCACCGAGCGCGAGCGTTCCCAGTGGTACTTTCAGCGCTATATCGCACACCTGCCTGCAGCCGGCGAAATGGTGCTCTTCGATCGCAGTTGGTACAACCGCGCGGGCGTTGAACGCGTCATGGGCTTTTGCACCGACGAACAGTACGAAGAATTCTTTCGCTCGGTGCCCGAGTTCGAAAAGATGCTCGTGCGTTCAGGCATTCAGCTCATCAAGTACTGGTTTTCGATCACCGACGAGGAACAGGAGTTCCGCTTTCACTGCCGCATTCACGATCCGATGAAACAGTGGAAACTCAGCCCCATGGACCTGGATTCCCGCAAGCGCTGGGAAGAATACACCAAGGCCAAGGAAACCATGCTCGCGCGAACGCATATCCCCGAAGCGCCGTGGTGGGTCGTGCAGGCCGTCGATAAAAAGAAAGCGCGGCTGAACTGTATTAGCCATCTGTTGACACAGGTTAAATTCGAAGAAGTTTCGCGCCCAACGATCACACTGCCCGAACGCGTCCACCATCCGGAATATGTGCGCAACCCCGTACCGAAGGAAATGTTTGTGCCCGAGGTTTTCTAGGGTTTGTGAGACTTTTTTTTCACAAGGTAATTTAAGCGGGCCGCACCGAAATGCACCGGGCGGCCTGCTCGATTTTGTCTGCCAGCTTTTTAAGCAGCGGCCGCCATGCGCGACCGCGGTCGGAACTTCCACGTTAGGCGCTGGTCGGCGCGGCTTCAGGTTGCTTCGAGCGCCGGAAGCGCCAGTACACAAACGCCCCAACCAGAAGCGCAAGCACAGGCACCGCGAACAACACCAGATTATTGGCGATAATCAGGAGCCCTGCCGCAAAAGTGGCCGCACCGAGGAACACGCAGACAGGCAGCGTGAGCACCCAGGCCAGCATCAGATTACGTAGCGTGGCGGTTTGCAGTCCTGAGCGGTTCGCTGCCATGGTACCCGCGACCCCCGACGACAACACGTGGGTCGTGCTTACCGGCAGGGAGTAGTGATCCGCTGCCAGAATCGTGCCCATCGCGACCAATTCCGCCGAAGCGCCTTGTGCATAGGTTAGGTGGGTCTTGCCGATCTTCTCGCCGACCGTTACCACGATGCGCTTCCAGCCGATCATGGTTCCAAAGCCCAGCGCCAGCGCGACTGCGATCTTCACCCACAGCGGGATGAACTCGGTGGCCGACTGCATTTGCGCTTTATAGCCTTCCTTGCCGAAGATCGCTTCGCTTTCCTGTTTGTCTGTGATCAGGCCGTCTTTGTTCAGTTTAATTAGCGCCGTTTCGAGGAGATAGATGTCCGAGCGCACCGTCTTACGCGCATCCCGGGAGAGCCCGGTCAGGTCCGCCACATTAAGAGCTGTGGCGAGTTCGGCATTCACAATCGCAATTCCAGCGAAGGTCGTCTCGCTCGCCTTCGCGCCCGCCTTCAGATAGTTGGAAATCTCATTGCGCGCTTCTCCGGCCTGCACCTTTGAATTTGGCGCGTGGGCTTCCAGGTAGGGTTGCACACTTGCCGCCGTTGCGCGCATTTTAGCCAGGGCCGCAGCATCGGTATCCGGATTCAGCGCGTACATGCCCGGCAGAATCCCAATCAGAATCAACAGCAGCAGACCCATGCCTTTTTGTCCGTCGTTCGATCCGTGTGCAAAACTTACGCCCGTGCAGGTCAGCACGAGCAGCGCACGCACCAGAAGCGGTGGCGGCTGGTCCTTGGGCGGCTCCTTGTAAAGGTCCGGTTGCTTGATCAGCAGCTTCGCGAGCAGCAGCACCAGCGCTGCCAGCACGAACCCAACCACCGGCGAAATCAGCAACGAAGCGAAGACCTGCTGGGCTTTGCCCCAGTTCACGCCATCGCCGAAGACATGCCCTTCGGACATCATCGAATTTGCCAGCCCAGCGCCCAAGATCGAGCCAATTAACGTATGCGAACTGGAGGCCGGCAAGCCGAGCCACCACGTGCCCAGATTCCAGATGATGGCCGACAGCAACAGCGCAAACACCATCGCAAATCCGGCCGCCGAGCCCACGTTAATCACAAGTTCCACGGGCAAGAGCGCGAGAATCCCAAACGCAATGCCGCCTGCTGACGTAATCACGCCGATGAAATTCCACATCCCCGACCAGATTACCGCTACCCAAGGACGTAAAGTGTGCGTGTAAATCACTGTCGCTACCGCGTTTGCCGTATCGTGGAACCCGTTTACAAATTCAAAGGCCAACGCCATTCCAACTGCAACAATAAGGAAGATCGTGGTCCCGATGGAGAGATCGTCCAACATGCCGAATCCTTTCTCTAAGAAGTGCACAAAGGGGGTATGGAAATCATTTCATTACCGATGAAAGGTACTGGGCCATTGCTAGGTAATTGTGATCAATGTGACATTATTGGGTTTGCAGTTGCATTGTGCTGCGGAGTCGCGATTCAAGGGTTCCGTCGCAATCTGCGTGGAGACGACCAAAGAATAGAGAATAACCTTTATGTGCGACGATGTTGTAGGCTGCCCCACGCGGTCAGAAACATTGTCGAGGCCGAACGCACCGAATCCAGATGCAGCGCGTACCACGCCTTGAACGTGAGATGGATTCCAGGCTGCCGCCTGATGCGGTCCGCTTGTGGTTAAAATTCGGCTTTAGCGGGGCACCCAATTCGATGTGCGCGGGCGTGATCTCAATCACGTGAACGTCTATGGCCTTGGTTAGAGACAGATTCTGTGAATATAGCGCTCCAGCACCGCGCTGTCGTCGACGGTATCCATACAGGCCAACGCACTACCATGGGTAGGATTAAAGGCTCTATTCCCACTTGAGCGCTCTCGCCGACTGGTATTGCCCAATCGATTCATACTGGACTCAATTGGGCATGGTTTGCAAATTGAGAATGCTGGTGTCATTCAAGCCATTTGAAGGAATAAATCGCGCCAGTGGGGGCCCCAGCTCGGTCTTGAAAATTGAAGACCGGTGGTAAACGCGGGTCAATATGGAAACGATTGCCGACTTTGTTGCAATTGCACCTGATTTATTCCGAGAAATGGCACAATTAATCAGAACTCGGAATCTCCCCTTCAATTCAGGCCGATGGCCCAATCCTTGCAATCACCTGAATCGGGGCGCTGGTGAATACGACGGACCAAAGCACAGTTGAGGGGAATTATTGGAGCCCTGGCGCAGCCAGAGCCCAAGGCACTCAAGCCTTTTGACAGTGAGGACGACCATGAAACGCATCCTGTTTGTCGATGACGAACCTGCAATTCTGAGCGCGCTTAAGCGCTCCTTGCGGCCCTACTCTGGCGAATGGGAAATGGTCTTTGCGCTGGGTGGCATGGCCGCGTTGCAGGAACTTGAGAAGGCGAGCTTCGACGTGCTGGTCACGGACATGCGGATGCCACAAATGGATGGTGCCCAACTGCTGCGCGCGGTTCATCGCCATTACCCGTCCACCACTCGGATTGTGCTTTCAGGCTACTCGGAGATGGAATCGACATTGCGCGCGGTTCCAGTCGCGCACCAATTTCTTTCCAAGCCCTGCGAACCAAAACTTCTCGCAGAAACAATCGAGCGAACATGCGCGCTTCAAGTTTTAATGCTCAAGCGCAACCTGCTCGAAGCAGTGGGAGAAGTGAAGGCGCTGCCGTCCTGTCCCAAACAGTATTTGGACCTGCGACAAGCCATGTTGCAGCCAGACTGCTCGATCCAGACCATTGCGGACATAATTCAGCGGGACATCGCGATGAGCGCGAAGGTTCTCCAATTAGTTAACTCATCCTTTTTTGGCATGCCCCGCCGCATCCCAAGCATCCCAGCGGTAGTATCCTATCTGGGCTCACAAACAATCAGCAGTTTGGTTCTGGGTGCGGAGACCTTTCGGTCTTTCGGATCAGTCCAATTACCCGGCGGCTTTACCTTTGAAATGCTGCATCGGCATGCCTTCCTGACCGCGTGCATAGCGCAACGGGTGATGCCAAATGGGGTATCCGCCGAAGACGCATACATTGCCGGCATGTTAAACGATATCGGCCTGCTGGTGCTATCGACTAAAGACCTAGACAAACTTTCCGACACTTTCGATGAAGCACGCTTTGGCCACGAAACACTTTATGCCGTCGAACAGCGCCGTTTTGGCGTTTCGCACGCAGAAGTTGGCGCTTATCTGCTGGGCCTCTGGGGGCTTTCCTATCCGGTAATCGAAGCGGTCGCCCACCACCACGATCCGCGGCGCATCAATCACGAGAAATTTGGCGTTCTCGACGCCGTCCACTTGGCCACGGCGCTGGCCTATGAATCCGAACCCAAGGCGGGGCTCGAACCGCTGCACGTGGAAATTGACCAGGAGCTTTTGCGTCGTCTGGAAATTTCAGATGACAAGCTCGCGGAATGGCGTGGCATGGCCGCAGGCATGGCTGCGGCCTCAGCGGCCGCTTGAATTCAAACCTTAAAGGTAAATTGGGAGCACAAAATGGATCTCGAAACGCCGCCGAAAATTCTCTGCGTGGACGACGAGCCCCTGATTCTGGAGGGCTTGACACGGCAACTGCGGCGCAACTACCAGGTGAAGACCGCGGTGGGCGGCGAAGCAGCGCTGGCTGTTCTGGAGAAGGAAAGCCCGTTTGCAGTCGTGATTTCGGATATGCGCATGCCGGGGATGAATGGCGCAGAATTTCTGAAACGCAGCCTAAAAGGCTGGCCCGACACCGTGCGCATGTTACTAACCGGGCAGACGGAATTGGATGCCGCCATCTCAGCGGTAAACGAAGGCAATATATTTCGCTTTCTCACCAAACCTTGCGCGCCAGACGCGCTCACCAGCGCGCTCACAGCGGCTGTCAACCAGTATCGCTTGGTCACCACCGAACGCGTGCTCCTGGAGCAGACCCTGCACGGCAGCATTAAGACATTGACGGACATCCTCGCACTGGCACAGCCCACCGCATTCGGCCGGGCAACGCGTTGAAAGACATTGGCTGGAGAACTGGCCGTACGTTTGAAGGTGCCACAGAAATGGTCGCTCGAAGTTGCCGTCATGCTCGTGCCGATCGGATGTATCACCTTGCCCACAGCCACAGCCGAAAAACTTTACCAAGGCAAGCAACTCTCTCTGCAAGAGTGGGCGATGGTCGACAAGCTGCCGACCATCTCGAAGCAATTGCTCGCACCAATTCCCCGCCTGGATGCAGTGCGCGAAATCCTATCAGGCGTTTCGCAGGCGGTTGGCGTTTCCGTCGCAGCCCAGATGCGCGGCATACCACCCGGCGCGGAAATTCTGCGAGTGGTGCTCGATGCCGATGAGCTCGAAAGCCAGGGTCTGCCTTTTTCTCAGATCTTGAACACGTTGCGCGCGCGCAAGGATCGCTACAACCCGGACGTGCTCTCGGCGCTGGCAGCCCTGCGTTGCGAGCCCGTGAAGGCCAGCGTCAGCGCAGTGAAGTTTTCTGAAGTCCGAGAAGGCATGACCTTTATCGAGGATGTCCTGGCCAAGAACGGCATGTTGCTGGTGGCGCGCGGCCAGGAGGTCACCTCCGGCCTGCTGGTGCGCCTGAATAACTTTTCGACATCGCTGGGTTTGTGCGAACCTCTGCGCGTCAAATTGACTCAAGAGAATGCCGAGGCGCCGACTGCAAAATCGGCCTGATCGGCCATTTGGATGCATTAATCAGGATGAAAGGAATAAGCATGAATCACCCCATAGGGAATTCCTCAAAAACCGGTCGGAACGCGACGCGTTTGGTCTGGACGCTGGCCTTACTGGCGTCCGGTGTCTGCGCGGGAATCCTGGCCTTTACCTACAGCGCGTTAAAAGATATTCAGATATCCAAACAGGAGCTCACGCACGTGCAAGGCGCCTCTCAAGCGCTATCCCTTGCGTACGAACGTTCCATGTCTGAAATTTGGGTGGCACATTCTTCTCCGACGGACCTTGAAGAGGTTCGTAAATCTCTGACCGCGGCGGTCGTAAATGCCGAAGAAGCCCTGGATAACAGCGC
>Ga0265314_10001357_pt1 | contig 27639 bp, 19 predicted proteins | sample 4126metaG_FD_203106 | JGI IMG/M metagenome (GOLD analysis project Ga0265314, IMG submission 203106) | Rhizosphere microbial communities from Carex aquatilis grown in University of Washington, Seatle, WA, United States - 4-1-26 metaG | ecosystem: Host-associated > Plants > Roots > Rhizosphere >... | reverse complement strand
CAGGAGCCGCCGGATACCGGGCTGCTTCCAGAGGCTTTCTGCGTCTTGGTACACGTCGCGCAGCAGTTGCCAGTATTCAGCATCGCGCAGAATCGGCGCGAGCGCTCGGAGCGCTTTCCAGCGGCTGCCGCGATGGCACATCCACAGGAAGCTCGAAAAGTCGCGCACGGCGACTTTCTCTTGAAACTGCGCGATCCACTTTTGCGCGTTCAGGGGCGTGCCATCAGGACCGTCAAGCATGACGACGCCCCACGCCTCATCGCGAATGAAGGCGTCGAGCGCGGGCGTTGTAACGGGCCGCGTGTACTCAGCGAGCCTTGCGCGCACGGCGTTCGAGTTCTTCGACGCCGACCTCGAGGGCTCGGCGCACAACCCACGAACGACTGAGGCGCGTTTCCCCTTCGCCTACGGCGGTCGCAGCGAGCGATGGAATCAGCCCGTCAATCCGTTTCATCAACTCACTCGGAAGGCGCAGCGACATCGCGGCGTCTGTCGGAGCGGGCTTCATCGGCTTCGCCATCCGCCTCCCCTCACGTACCGCCGGTGCCGTACCACGCCAGCTGCTTCTCGCCAATCGTCTGTTGACCTTCATGGGTAGTCTGTGTATCACGCTGAACACGCAGACTACAACCCCCAACCAACGGAGGACGCAAATGAGGAAGACACCGAGGAAGCAGCGCCCGGCAGCCCTGCCGCCGATCCCGACCGAGGAGGCGCGACTCCGCACCGCGTTCGAGACGTACCGGCTACTCGACGAGATCGGCCCGGAGGGGTGGCCGGGCAGCGGCGACCTGCGCGACATCGCGGAGCGGCTGGACGTGCCGTACCTGATGCTGTTGCTCGATCACTACGAGCGCATGTCGGATGGGCACCTGACGCTCGTCGACATCGCCGAATGGAACGCGAGCGCGGTGGCGCAGCGCGTCCTGTCGGCGGCGTGGGTGCAAGAAGAGGCGGTGGCGTGATGGCGAACAAGACGACCGTGTCGAACGACCAATACCACTACCACACCGACCACGTGTTCATGGCGCAGCACCTGCGCCTGGTCGGTCGGCTGCCCGCCGCGGAACGCCGGGCGTTCGTGCAGGGCATGCTCGCTGTCGTGGCGAAGTGGCTGAACAACGAAGGTGACCGGAAGAAGACCGGGTGGCCGAAGCCACCGGTGCTGCGGGCGAAGCGCGCAAAGGCGGGTGCGTGATGGCGACGCGCACGGGACGAACCCGCTTTCCCGAAGGTCACGCCGAGTCGTCCGGTTTCAACGGCGAGATGCTGATTCGCGGACTTCTGATGATCCTTGGCGCGATGCCCGCCGAGATGGTGGTCGAGATGAAACACGCGGCATTGCGGATGCGGTCCGAGCCGGCGCCGCCAGTGCCGGCGAAGGCGGCGACGAAGCGGAGGGGTTGAGGGATGGCCACGATCGAAGGGCTCAAGGGCTCGGTCTACCAGCGCGGCGACACCTGGTGGATCAAGTATCGCCAGCACGGGCGCGTGCTCCGCGAGAGCAGCAAGAGCGCCGACCGCCGCATCGCGGAGAAGATGCTGCTCAAGCGCAACGCGAAGCTCGATGAAGGCGTGACGATCAACACGCAGCTGAACAAGTGCAAGGTGTCGCGCCTTCTGCAGCTCGTCACCGACGACCAGCAGACGCGCCAGCGCAAGGATGCCGAGGGCACGGCGCGGCGGCTGAGGAAGCACGTGCAACCGGCGTTCGGCTGGCGCCTCGCTGCAGCCGTGACCAGCGAGACGGTCACGCAGTACGTCAAGGCGCGTCAGGCACAGGGCGCAGCAGCCGCCACCATCAACCGCGAGCTGGCGATTCTGACGCGCGCCTACGTGCTCGGCGTGCGGGCGCGGCTGGTCGACCAAGCGCCGCCGATCGACAAGCTACCCGAGAACAACGCGCGGTCGGGTTTCTTCAAGCGTGCCGACCTCGAGCGCGTCATCGCAGGGTTGCCCGACCACAAGGGCGCACGCGATTCGCTGCCCGCGCTGTTTCGCTTCGCCTACTTCACCGGCTGGCGCAAAGGCGAGATTCTCGCGCTGCAGTGGCGCCAAATCGACTTCGAGGCGGGCACCGTGCGTCTGGCGGCCGGCACTACGAAGAACGACCAACCGCGTCTGTGTCGCTTCACGCCCGAGATTCGCGCGCTCCTCGAAGCGCAGCGGGCGCACACCGACGACGTCAACCGTCGCCGCGGCATCCTCTGCCCGCATGTGTTCCACCGCAGCGGCGAGCGCATTCGCGACTTCTACACGGCGTGGCGTCGCGCCTGCCTCGCCGCCGGGCTCGCGCAGAAGCTGCCCGACGGACGCATCAAGACCGAACGTGTGCCGCACGACTTCCGGCGCAGCGCCGCACGCAACCTCACGCGCGCAGGCGTCTCCGAGCAGATCGCGATGAAGTTCACCGGACACCTCACCACCGACACGTTCCGCCGCTACAACATCACCGATGAAGAGGACATGGCGGAAGCCGCCGAGCGCTTGGGTCGCTACCAGCTCGACGAAGCGGCGAAACTGGCCGCTGGGCACAATCCGGGCACAGTCAGCGTTCTCGCGGGGCTCGGTTGACTCCGGTGAAGCCCGCAAGTAGTTGGAATGTCCCTCGTTTCACCCACGCGAAAGTGGCGGAATTGGCAGACGCGCAGGATTCAGGATCCTGTGGGGTAAAACCCGTGGGGGTTCAAGTCCCCCCTTTCGCACTTCTGGTCGAGATGGCGCAGTGGGTGTCAGTGGTTGCGGCACGGTTTCGACACGAGCCGGCTCGTTCCGCACCGGCCCCAAGGATAGGCCAGGAGACAGCTTCGGCATTGTGTACGGGCGGATGTGCGTATCTGAGTTGCATCAGTGCGGTTCCGTCGTCGGCAAACCGTTTACGGCGACGATGCTGCACAGAACGCCGTCGATGTGGCCGATGAGCTGGCAGTTGGTCGACATCTGGAGGCTCAGCTCGGTCTGCTGATACTTGAAGCGGAAGTAGGCGACCGTCTGAGTGATCGGCGGCTGGAGTGAGGTGACGGTGAGCCGGACGCGCCAGAAGGTGTCGCCTCCAGCATCGGTGTCGTCCAGCGACGGCAGCGAGCTCGGTTGGATCGTCAATACCGGTGTCAGATAGCCGCTGATGCCGTTGGAGGTATACACCGCTCCCTGCAACGTCGGCGGGAACAGGATCTCCCATTTGTAGCTCAAGGCATGTGGATCCTGACCGCAGGCGCGTGGATCGACAATGGAGCTGGCATCGAAGACGTTGATGACGTCGGCCGAGCCATCGAGAGTGTTGGCCAGTGGGCAACCGCCACCGCTCGGGTTCTGGGCCGGACAGAGACCGATCGCCTGCGGCGGAAGGACGACGTCTTCCTCCGTATCCGTGTTCGCGTTGATGACCACGGCCTCATGCGGTGCCTCGCTGCCGCACGTCGCGGTTGCCGTCGAGGTCCAGACCGGCGTGGCGGTTGGCGTCGCTGTCGGCGTCGACGTCGACTCGTGCGTCGGCGTCTCGCTCGCGGTCGCCGTCGCCGTATAGGTGGCGGTAGCGGTCGCCGTGAAGGTGGCGGTTGCGGACGCCGTCGCGGTTGCGGTCTGCGTAGGCGCTTCGGTCGGCGGCGGCACGCAGGCACCGGAGTCGTTCGCGTTGACCCGGTAGTCCCCATTGCTGTCGCCGGCGTCGACACAGCGCTGATAGTCGATGCAGGCGATGCGCGAGCGCCCCGGCCGATCTTGGCAGTCGGCCGCCGGCACGATGCGGCAGCGCAGCTTCCCGTGCATGCTGCGTTCGAGGCACGGCACCGCGTCGAGGCCGGTCGGCAAGCCGCAGGTCGAATGCTGAGACGCGCTGTTCAGCCGCGCTTCACATTGGCTGCGCAGGGCGCCCACCTTGACGGCGGCCTGCACCCGCGCCTCCGCGCAACGGAGATAGTCGCGGTGCATCGCGCGGTGGCCGGCGTCGTCGCTGAGGCACGGGCACACCTCGTCGATTGCAGCCTCGACCGCGGCGATCTGCGCCGCATCATTGCGGACTGCCGGGTCGGTGCCGGTGAGACAGGTCTTGTCCGTGCCAGCTAGTGCCGGCATCGCCAGGCACATCATCGCCACCATCACCATCCAAGCCGTCGTCGATCTCGTCATCTTTGTCTCCCTCCTCGAATTTTCGCGATTCGTCATCGTGTTCACCTGGGCCGGATCTGCGGCACCGCAGCTGTGTCGCGGTCCAGCGACGCGAGCACTTCGGCGACGAACGCCATCAGCTGCGTTTCATCCTGAAATCGGCGCGCCCGACCGGAGACGACGTGCTCGATTCGCCCGGGCCGCGGATCACCTCCGCTGTCGGGATGGGCGAACTGAATGACGAAGGCGCAATCGGCGGGGAACCGGGGCCGGTATCCGTGCGTCATGCCCCGGTTGAATAGAGAGGCGCAGGATCGAAGTCTCAACGAACCTTACACGTTACTTACACGTTTCGATTCCTCAGATTGTCTGAGGACATAGGCCTGCGGCGGGGGCCAATGCCCACGGCGAGACTGTCGTTCACATTGCTGGTGTGGGTTCGGTCGAGCCGCAGGCTCGGCCTGCAGGGCCGGTTATTCGGCCGACAGCTCGTCGAGCAGGGATTTGGCCTCGCGTAAGTCGGTCTCGTCGAAGCCCTCGTCGAACGCGCCCAGCGCCACGGTCAACCGCTGGCGCGCCTCCTCGTGTCGATCTGTCGTCAGCCACAGCCGGCACAGATCGACGGTGGCGCGGAGGCCGACCAGCCGGGTGCCGTGCAGGCCCGCCGCCTCGATCGCCTGCTGGAAACACTGCTCCGCTTCCTCGAGCGCGCCCGTCGTGTTGGCATGATGGGAGAGAATCACGCCGCGCAGGCGGAAGAGATCCGCATCGAACAGTCGCTCTTCACCGCGCGTGTCGTATGCAGCATCGAGGGCCCTGGTTGCATCCTCGATCCGCCCTGCGTGCACGCATGCGTCGGCGAACACGCCGTACGTGTTGGAAACCAGGAAATGGCCGGTGGCGCGAAAGGCATCTACCACCGCCCACATTGGCTCGATGACGTGCGGATCACGGGTCTCGAACGCAGCGACCCAACCGAGCCGGACCTGGTTCATGGGCTTCCAGACGGCGAGATCGTTCTCTTCCTCACACGCCAGCGCGGCGGTGACGAGCCGTCGCGTTTCGACCGGGGCTCGCCGGACGACGGCCAGAGCAGAGGCCATGCTCAGCGCGTATGCGAGATGCCCGGGTATCGCCGTCGCGCGCGCGAGCTGCAGTGCCGACTCGACGGATGTCCACCCGCTTTCCGGGCGGCCCGCAAAGATCAACGCCAAGCCGAGAAACAGGTGCGCGGTGATGATCCCATAGGAACCCGACGGATCGTAGCGATCGACGGTCCAGATGACGTCGATGCAGGCCACGGCGCGCTCCAAATGGTGCCGCGCCGTCTCGATCTCGCCGAGGTGCGCCAACGTGAGCCCCGCCGACAGATGCGCGGTAAAGAGAATGTGCGGCGACTTGGCCGTCCGCGTCAGTGCCAGCATCTCCTCCGCCAGGCTGCGCGCTTCGCGAAAGTGTCCTGTGAAGACCTTTCCCGCGACGGTGAAGCCGAGCGTGGTGATGTGATCGAGAGATCTCGGCATCGACTGCCCAAGCGCGCGCGCTTCCGCGTACGCGTGCAACGACTCGAGGCTGTTGGAGCCGCGCACGGTGCTCAACGCTATTCCGTGTGCGATCGTCGTTTTGAGCAACCGCTCTTGCCGCGCCGCACTCTCCGGAGCGCGCTTCAGCAACGCCACCGCGTGCGCGAGCATCGCTTCAGCCTCGTGCGCCGCCGAGCGTGCGTAGGCCTGCTGCACGAGCAGGTCGATGTAGTCGACGGCGCGCAGTGAATCGCCCGCCTGCTCGTGATGCAGACTCAGCGACCCAGCGAGCTCTCCCACGCGATCGCCGTAGCTGCGCTCCAGGGCGATCGCGATCCTTCGATGGAGAAGCTGACGCCGCGTCGGCGTGATGCCGCGGAGCAGGACCTGCCGATAGAGCGCATGACGGAACTCGTGCTGGCAGCCGCGGGTACCGTCCGGCCATTCGATCTCGTCGCCGCGCAGCAAGAAGAATGCGCTGCGTGCCAGGGGTTCGAGCTCGGCCTCGACCTCCGCGCACCCTCGTTCCGTCGCCGCGGCCAACGTTTGGGTGGAGAACGTTGCGCCGCCGACGCTGGCTGCCTCGAGCAACTCTCGGGTCGACGGCGACAGTTGATCGAGACGAAACGCGATGAGCTCGCGCGTGCTCTCCGGCACCGCGGCAAAGAGAGAGTCGAGATCGACCGTGCTGCGCCACACCCCCTCCTGCTCCTGCAACCAGCCGCGCCGTTCGAAGTCGGCCAGCGCATTTAGGAGGAAGAGAGGATTGCCCGTCGTTTGTTCGCACAGCCGCCCCGCGAAGGCGCTCGACAATTCGTGCTGCTGAAAGCGTCGGTCGAGCAGCGCGGCGACCGCATCGCTCGGCAAACCTCCGAGCGGGAGATCGATGCACTGTCGTTTCGCGGTGAGCTCGCGTTTGAGGTGCGTGATCGGATGCTGCTGGGCGATCGCGTCCGCGGACCGATACGTCCCGACGATCATCAAACGGGCCGGCTCTCGGCGCGCGGCCAGCGCCCACAGTAATCCGACCGTCGCCGGCTCGCTCCAGTGCAAGTCCTCGAGCACGAGCACGAGCGTGCGCGCGGCGCCCGCCGCCTCGAGCGCGCGCTCGAGCTCCCGGTGCACGCTGTCGGTGCTGGACGCGACGATACCACGGCGCAGCGTTTCCAACTCCGCCGGGGTCGAGAGCTCGGGCATCGACAAGAGCCAGCTCGGCGCGTGCGTGCGGAGCAGCGCCCGCGCTTCTTCGCCGCCGCGACGGAACAACTGTTCGACGGCCTCGCGCAACGGTCTGTATGGATCGCCCGCGCCGTACGCTTCGATGCACTGGCCGCTCGCGACAAGACATGGGGTTACGGCGTTGGGGGTGAGGGGCATGGGAACGGATGAGTTCTCGACTCCCGACCCGGGAACCCCTAACCCCGTCGCGAAGCGCTCGACCAGGGCCGTTTTGCCGATGCCCGGCTCGCCGCTGATCAGGACCAATTGGCGCTGGCCGGCGGCGGCACGCGCGTAACAGCGCGCGAGCTCGGCAAGACTTTCGGCTCGCCCGACGAACGCGGAGGCGGCCCGTCGTTCAAGATCGACTTCGTCGATGACGGGGCCCGCGGGTGGTGCGGGCGCGGTATCGGCGGTGACCGGTCCAATCCAACGAAAACCGCGACGATGAACGGTTTCGATGAAACGCGGACGCTTCGAATCGTCACCAAGCGCCTCGCGCAATTGCCCGACGGCGTTGTTCAGCACCGTCTCGATGACATGCGTGTTCGGCCAGACCGCTTCGAGCAGCTCGTCCTTGGTCACCAACTGCCCGGAGCGCTCCATCAAGCGGCGCAGCACCAGAAATGCCTTCGGCGGGACACCGATCTTCTCGCCATCGCGCCAGATGCACTCGGCCGCGTTGTCGATTCGGAGCGCGTTGCCGGAACCGCGTGAAGACACCCGATGACGCTACCACTCCGGACGAGCGGCAGTGAACCGCCGCCCCGGGTCTCCCGGAGGCTCTGGAGTACCCTCACGGGCTGGCAGCGCCAGCAGCGCACGATTGACTATTCATCGCGCTGCAAGCGCGCGGCCCGTGCCCCGGCCTCGCCGGGGCCGATGTACGCCGAGACGTAGTCCGGCTCGGCTTCGACACGATCGAGGTTCGACTACAGCCGCTGTCGGCGGCAGACGTACAGGATCAGGTCGAGAGTCACCTGCCGAGATCGAAGGCGGAAGTGCGGAGCCTGTGCGCACCGGCTCACGCGACGCTACTTCAGGCCTTCGGTGAGCCACGAAAAGAGGTTGGCCGGGAGAGCGCCGTCAATGAGGCCCCGGCTTTCCCGCCGAGCCGATTCAGGAATGGAATCCCCTTTGTCCTTACGCCCCGCGACGCCGCCGGCGGACGGCCATACCGCCGACGCCGAGCAGGAGGGCGACGGACGCCAGCAAGCCGCCGCGCGACAATGCCGGGGCCGGTGCAACCGGATCCCGCGAGCAGACGCCGGCGTTGCCTGGGTTGTCACAGGACTGCCCCGTCGGGCAGGAGGGCTGGGCGCAACAGGTGTTGTCGACGCAGTTCCCCGACATGCACGCGGTCGGATTGTCGCACGCGCCGCCGTTCGGGATGGCGGTGGCGGTTGGCGTCGCGGTGCTGGTGGCAGTCGCGGTGGACTCGGGGATGAGGGAAAAGTTGGCGGTGATGGTCTTGGCGTCATCCATGACGACGGTCGTCACTGGATTGGTGGGGTCCGCCGTACCGCCTGTCCAATTGACGAACTGGTAACCGGCGTTCGCCGTCGCCGTGAGTGCGACTACGCTGTTCAGCGCTTCCACGTGGGGCCCGGGCGCCGGTGTCGTCGTTCCACCACCGGCCGGCGAGACCTGAATCGTCAGCGATGTCAGGTCGCCCTCGATACCGGCACTGATGGGGCACGGAAACTGGAACTGCACCGGACCCATCAGACAGAGCTCGAAGGCGCCGATGTCATACCCGCCCATCGCAGGTCGATCCTGGCCGCGCTCGTCGTGAGGCAGCGTGACACTCGCATCGGCGGCGTTGAAGGCCGGGCTGGCCGTCGAGATCGCCATCGTGGGAACGCCGGGCGCGGGTGACAACGCCGCGAGCAGCGGATCGGCGGTCGACACGATTCCGCCACAATCATCATTGTCCTCGATGAGATTGCCGAGAAATACACTCGTAATCTGAGTGCCCGACATGGCGCATTCGTGCGCGCCGTTATTCGCCACGATCGTATTCTCGAGCGTGAACGAAGTCGGAGCGTTCGCATCTGTCTGCACCACGACGACTCCACCCCCGGAGCCAGTCGCTGCGTTGCCGCTGATGGTCGAGTAGAGCACGGTCAGGTTTCCATTCACCGTGAAGATCGCTCCGCCCGCGTCCTGACCATTGTCGGCATGACCGGCATTGGGAGATCCGCCGCCCAGCCCGCGTGTCACGGCGTTGTTGGTGAAGGTGCTGTTCCTCACCACGACGTTGCCGGCGTCATTGAAGATGGCGCCTCCCAGCCCGGCGCCGCCGCCGCCGTTCTGATGATTCGCGTCGCCGCCGAACATGCCGCCCTGACCCGGGGTACCGCCCGTCCCGGGTCCATCAGGACCCGCGCCGCCGCCGCCGCCAAATCCGCCATTTCCGCCGCTCGAACCGAAGATGGCGCCCGCCCATCCGGCACCACCGCCGCCTCCGAAGCCGCCGTCGCCGCCATTGCCGCTGCCGCCGCCGCCGCCGCCTCCTCCGCCATAGGCGCCTTTGCCACCGTTGCTGTCCCTGCCAGCGCCGCCGCCACCTCCACCCGGACAGGGCGCGTCGTGTCCGTTGCCGTCCGGAAATCCGGCCGCGCCTCCGCAGTCGAAGCCGGGTGCGCCGCGGAGGGCATCCGCAACCGTTCCGCCTCCGTCCCCGGAGCAGCTGCCCGTTCCGTCGCCGCGCGAGCCGCCGCCCCCGCCACCATCTCCGCCCTCGTCAGAGCACGCTCCGAAGCCTCCCGAACCTGCGAGACCGCCGCCACCGCCGCCCGTGTTGCCGGCAGCGCCGTTGCCGCCGATCGCTCCATTGCCGACAAACGTGCTGTTCTCGACAACGAATGTTCCCGCATGAACGTAGACGGCGCCTCCTGCTCCCAGCCCACCCCCACCGCCATCTTCGCTCGGAGCGAGCCCGGCAAGCGCGTCCTCGGAGAAGAAGCCACCGTTGCCGCCGTGCGTGACGAACCCGTTGATGTAGGCATTCCTGATCGTCAACTGGCCGCTGCTGGCGACCGCAAAGGCGCGAAAGTAGATCGGCTGTTGAAAACCATTGTCGAATTCTATGAAGCGCGGAACGAATTGGAGCGTTGCGCCGTGCGCCTCGATCGTGACGTTCGAGGTGATCATCGGCGTCGCGGTCGGGCCGAACGGGTTTGCCGCGTCATCGACGACCTTTTTCAGGAGCAGTACGCTTTCCGTTGGCAGAACGATGGTGTCGTCGCCGCTTCCGGGCACGCATTCCGTCGAAACGAAGACCGGATTGCCGTTCAAGTCGTAACGTTGGATCGCGCTGCTGGCATCGAGGTTGGCCGAGAAGATCGCCTCTTGCAGCGAGCAGCCCGGGCCGCCGTCGTCCATTGGGTTGCTCCCGATCTTGTCTTCGAGAGTCGTCACGAAGATCACGGCTGCGACTGCCTCCCCCGTGTTGAGGAAGGCCATGAGCAGCAGAAGGAGCGAGATGATCGTCGCGTCCCAGTACCTGTAGCGATCCATGAAGCGGCTCCTTCGCGCAGCGGTACGCGTGCGCGCCGGACGCTAGGGAACCCGTAGAGCGGCGACAATTCCTCTAAACAGGGGGAATGACTCTCACCCCCGTACGAACACCACGCGCACCAGAATGGGTTCGCCGGGCGTCCTGAACGCGCGCGTGCTCAGCCAGCCCCGGGATCGGAACCAGAACCGCTTCCGCGAGGACGCCCGGTTGAAAGGCGCGCTGCCCAAGGCCCGTCCCTAAGCGGAACGGGACAAAGCGATGACCGCGGGCGGGAGATCCACAGCAACGTCCGTACGACCACGAGTCCGAGGAGAACCCACGCGGCGCGGCCTCAAAAGACCAGCATCAAGGCGGCTTGCACCTGGTAGTCGAAGGGCTGCGGGTTTGTCGTGGGGAGCACCACGTCGCCGAGCAGGTACCAGTTCCAGCCCAAATATGTGCGGAATCCGGGTGCCAGCGTCAGCGTGGTGGTGTTCGGGCCGGCGTTGTCCGTCAACTGCGTGAGATTGGCGGACACGTACCAGACCAGGTCGCCGATCGGCGCCATGTCGTGCGGCGTGAAGTAGTAGCCGCCCGCCAGGTTCGTGACGAACGCCGTGCGGCCGCCGTTTGTGTGGTTGGGGATCGTCAAGCCGGCGCCGCCGCGAAGCACGAGCCCGCGCCACCAGTTCGCCCAGAACTCATAGTCGGGAGTGACGGAGGTTATGCTGTTGCCGTTGATGGTATTTCCGGTCGGTGCGCGAACGGTGACGTTGAACGACTGCGTCACCTCGCGCGTCTCGGACAAGATGAAGCGCGGCGTAATCTGAAAGTCGCCAAAGTTGGTATGATAGTCGTTCGACGCGCCGCCCCGGTTCGAGGTGAGAAACGGGATATCGACGCGCAGCTCGAACCGCTGATTCAGCGGCAGGTAGAGCTGAGTGAGGCCGGTGTACGAACCGCGCGTGCCGATGTCGCCGCCGGCTAGCTCGGGCTCGTCGCCGAAGTTATTGGCGTACCCGAAAGTGGTCACTCCGAGCCGGTAGAACACGCCGTCGTCCGCGCTGAGCCACCCCTGTCGCGGCGCACCCCCGCCGCCGTTTGGCGGGCTGACCCACGGCGAGCCCCAGCCTTCGCTGAAGAAGCCCTCCAGAGTGAGCGGGCGCCAGCGCGACGGGTCCGAATAGACGTCCCCAAAAAGCGACTGGCTGATTGTCTCCCTTACCTGCTCGGCGCCGCTGAGCGGCTGTGCGCGCGCGGCAATAGAAGTTGACGCAACTACACCCAGCGCCAACGTCAGCGCCGTCACCCTTCTGCTCCACTGATTCACGGCAGACCTCCAGTCGCCCTCACTGAGAATCTTCCGACGGCTTCACTCGATCGCGCAGGATCACAGTTCCCCACACAGATGGTGCGCTTCGCGAGATCCATCATTGCCCGCGGAGACTCATTCTCGTCCGTCATCCGGTCTCCGTCTTGGTTTCCCCAGGCTGGTGTCTGAACAGCCGGCGTTCTCTAACTCAGGCGCATGCTGCAGGCCCCTAGCGACCACGCATCCCTAGTGTGTTCTTCTTCCGACAGAGCAGCGGCGGGACTGTGGCCCTTTCTAACAGTCCACGTCAAGCTCAGCGACGCCGCGCATCCGAGGACGCGCGCGCTCCGTCAAAGGCCTCGCAGTTCTCGGCCCCTTAGAAGAGCTGCCTGAGTTCTTCGGACCACTCGATTAGTGAGGGATCGCCTCTGCGGGTGGAGGTGTGGGCGTCACGTTCCGTATCTTGGACTCGACCGCGGTCAGGTGGTCCACACTCGAGCGAGGGCGGACTTCGTCGTGGTGCAGCGGCCTCATGGCGCTTGCGAAACCACTCCATGCTCAGACACTCGTCGCGCAGCGTGCCGCTGAAGCTCTCGTCGATGCCGTTCTCCCACAGCTGGCGCGGGATCGCTCGGGACGCAGTGGACGCTCGCGTCGGTGAACCACCGCGGAGTTGCATGCGAGACCAAACGCCGGGCGTTATCACTGTGCGTGCGTGTGGGGCTGCTGGACGCTGCCAAGCTGGGCGAGCACCTCGATTTGCTTGGTCCTGACGCCAGCGAGCTGGTTGAAACATCTTCTTAGTGGCGAACAGATCCACAGAGACGTCAACGGGTGCTCGGCGTCCTCCGGCAAAGTTCGCCTGGATCTACGGACAGCGGAACAGCCTAACACCCTGCCTCTCAGTCCGATCGGCGGCGCAGCCACAGCAGGGCGGCTGCTGGCAGCAGCAGCAGCCACGCGGTGTCGGCGTGTGCCGGCGAAACGACCGCGCAGGAATCGTTGTCCTTCCCAGACGGTGGGGGAGCGCCCGGTTGGGGAGTGGGCGTCGGCGACGCCTCGGCTTCCGGCCAGCGGCACAGGATAGTGCCGGTGCTGACCGGCCCGCCATCGTTGATCAGGCAGGGCCACCCGGCGCAGCGGCCGAGCGGCTTGTAGCAGCCTTCGTGCGCCGGCGGGTCGCTGCCCGGGATGAACGGGCAGTCTTCTTTCGCTTCGCACGCCGGCGACAGCAGCGCCCCAGCGAATTTGGCGCCCGCATTGATGTTGCCCGCGCAATTGCGCGAGTTCGCCTCGTAGCCGTACGCCTCCGGGAAGGAGCTGCACAGGGGCACGGACTTCGACTCGGTGATCGGCGCCTTCTGCGCCAGCTCTTCGGTCCATCCCGGCGCGAAGATGACGCGATAGGCGCGCGCGTCGCTGCCGTAAGTCTGCGGATCGTTGGGCCACGTGTAGCCGCCGGGGAAGACTTTGTGCACGGTGTCGTCGCCGATGCAGGCGGTCGGATCATCGGTGACATCCTCGCAATGACCGAACGGCGGCTGCGAGCTGGTGTCAGGTGGGTTGGGATGCGTGCACACGTCGGCCTTGCAGGTTTCGTCTTTGATGAAGGAACGGCAGGCGCAGATGCTGCCGACCGGCTGGGGCAGATCCCAACATCCGGCAGCATGGTCACATTTGGTGCCGTCCGTCGGACACATGCCGCCGTAGATGGAAGAGCCGGCCGGGGCGAAACAGCAGAAATCCTTCCAATACTTGCACTTCGGATCCATGTCCGGATCGCAATCGGCGCCCGGATTCTGCGGGTACTCGTAGCGCCCGCAATTCGTGAAGCAGGCGATCACGTCGTCCGGATTGCCGGTGCCTTGGATGATTTGCCCTTTTTCGCCGCGCGTCAGTTGAAACGACGGAATGCAGCGGCCCGGATCGCGTAGATCGCTGCCATGCGATGCGAGCGGTTGATTCTGGCTCAGCCAGTTCGGTTCCGCGCCGGCTGAAACCCCCGGCTTCGACGCGCAGTGCGGACCGATCGCTTGGATGTCGACCGTGATGGATACGCCGTCGACCAGGCTGATGTCCGGATAGACGTAGCCGGCGGCGCCGACCGAGTTGAATGTCCACTCGGTGATACTGGTCGGCGTCTCCCCGACGGTGCCCAGGTTGCGCAGCGCTTCCTTGCCGCAGTCGTACGCATCACCGCAGGTCCCGGTCTCGCATTGCGCGAGGTCGTGCTCGATGTCGTACGAGCAACCGGTGCGCGGCCAGAAACGCGGACCGAGCGCCCCACAATTCCCGTTGTCCTGCTCACAGACGGTGTCTTCCCACTGCGTCGGGATATCGATGGTCAGGACGTTGCCGTTGTTCGGCGAGCCCTTCGGCAACATGACCCACTTGCCCTCGCGCGGCAGGACGATGACCGGCGTCGGTACCGGTCCACCGGGCTCCGCGGAACCGCGATGTGCGGCATCCGCTCCGAGCAAGATCGTCACGTTGGATTCGTTGACCAGCTGGACGACGTAATCGTGACCTGGTGCCGGTGACGGAACCGGCAAGCTGTTCTCGTAGTCCGAAGCGCCGGGGACGTCGCTCGTACAAGACGCACACGGACCCGCCGGCCCGGGCGCGCACGTCGCCGGCGGCGGCGGAACCTCGGCGACACCCGGCGACTGCGCCCCGGCGACGGTTGTTCCGAAGCTGTACAGTAGCGAACCGGCTCCGACGGTGACCATCAGCGCTGCCGCAAGGACGTTGCGACGCAGGACGTGACGCGGAATCACTCTCGACATGACGGTCTCCTCAAGCTTCGCCTGGCTGCGCTGCCGCCGTGGTCGCCAGCTCCTGCGCTGGTGCCACCGTCCGCAACGGGCTCAGCCTCAAAGCATCGCGCTCCGCGCGCAGCGCGCACGCGCATTCACCGACGAGGTGTCACTGGGATTCGGACCGGGACTCTCACAGGAGTACGCTCCCGAGCGTTGTTGGTTGAAAGTCGGAAGTACTTAAGACACCCCGCGATGCGGGCTGCCACATCACGTCCCGCAGAACGTCTGGTAGCGAGCGGTGACGTCGCGCGGCGCCGCTTCGGCGTACCTCTCCCAACCCGAGCGCTCGTCGTAGGGGTGCGTGATGACCTCCAACAACGCATCGAATGGTGCGAGGTCGGCGTGATCGGAAGCCGCAGCGAGGGCTTCTTCGACACGCTGGTTGCGCGGAATGTAGAGCGGATTGACGGCGTGCATGGCGACGCGGCGCTCGACGGCGCCTCGTAGCTCGCGCGTCGCGCGGGCGCGCCAGCGCTCGAGCCAGGCGCCGGTCGCGGGCGCGTCAGCAAACAACGCGGCAAGCGGAGCCGCGTCGCCCACGGCAGCGTCGGCGAGTCGTCGCCACGCCAGCGTGTAGTCGACGGCGTGCTGCGTCAGCAGCGCCAGCCAATCGTTGGCGAGCCCGGCATCGTCGGCTTCGGCGGTGACCAAGCCGAGTTTGGCACGCATACCGGCGAGCCAGGCCGACGCATAGCGGTCGGAGAAGGTCTCGATCACTTCGCTGGCGCGCGCAATCGCCTGCTCCGTCGACGCCGGCTCGATCAGCGGCAACAAGGTCTCGGCGAAGCGCGCCAGGTTCCACCGCGCGATGAGCGGCTGATTGCCGTAGGCGTAGCGCCCGCCGTGGTCGATCGAGCTGAACACGGTCCGCGGATCGTACGCTTCCATGAACGCGCAGGGGCCGTAGTCGATGGTCTCGCCGGACACGGTCATGTTGTCGGTGTTCATGACGCCGTGGATGAAGCCGACCAGCATCCATTGCGCGACCAGCGCCGCCTGCCGTTCGACCACGCGACGCAACAGTCCGAGGAAGCGATCCGGATCGTCGCGCAGATCGGGATCGTGGCGGGCGATGACGTACTCCGCCAAGGCTCGCACGGTATCGTGCGCGCCGCGCGCGGCGAAGAATTGAAACGTCCCGACGCGCACGTGACTCGCTGCGACGCGCGTCAGCAGCGCTCCGGGCAGTGCCCGGTCGCGCAGTACGACTTCGCCGGTGCGGGCGGCCGCCAGCGCGCGGGTCGTCGGAATGCCGAGCGCATGCATCGCCTCGCCGATCAGATACTCGCGCAGCACCGGGCCGAGCGCCGCCTTGCCGTCGCCGCCGCGCGAGAAGGGCGTGCGGCCCGAACCCTTGAGCGCGATGTCGCGGCGGCGGCCGTGCCGATCGATCACTTCGCCGAGCAGCACCGCGCGACCATCGCCAAGCTGCGGCGTGAATCCGCCGAACTGGTGACCGGCGTAGACCTGCGCGATCGGATTCGCCCCGGCAGGAACGAGATTGCCGCCGAACACCGCGGCGCCGATCGCCGGGTCGAGCGTCGCGGCATCGAGGCCGAGCTCCGCGGCCAGCGCTTGATTGAGCCGCAGCAGCTGCGGCTCCGGCACTGTCGCGGGCAGCACCGGCGCATAGCAGTCGGTCAGCTCGCGGGCGTAGGTATTGTCGAAGCGGAACAGCTCAGGAGCGGCAGCGGAATTCATCGGCGACGACCGCGGCCGACGATCCCACGCTCCCGGCGTGCCAGCAAGCGGCGGGCGAGAGCGCGCGGCGCTCAGGTCGACAAATACGCTGCGCTCGCAGCTGGTGTCACGAGCGGCCCAGGCGAGATTTGCCCCTCCGTCACGCAACCTGTCCACTTCCGCGCCCCAGATTCGCGATAGCCATCGCGCAGTCGCCGGGTAGACTATTGGGGCGATCGGCCTGCCATTGCGGGCCGGTTCCAATCGCGACGCGGCGCGCGTAGTCTCACACTTTCCCTACGAAGGAGGCACAGCCCATGGAAACCCTTGGAACGAAAGCCGAGTACGCGCTGCCGTCGGTCGGGTCGGCCGAGCGCGTCACGACATTTCTGCGCGCCGTCTACGGCTGGATGTGCGTCGGCCTCGCCGTTACGGCAGTCGTCGCGTTCAGCGTGGCGAGCTCGCCGGCGATCGTGCAGACGCTGGTGAAGAACCGGCTGCTGTTCTTTGCGCTGATGGGTGGCGAGCTGGCGCTCGTCTTCTATCTGTCGGCACGCGTCGCCAAGCTTGCGCCGGGAACGGCCGCGGCGCTGTTCCTCGTCTACTCGGCGCTCAACGGCGTCACCCTGTCGTTGATCCTGCTCGCATACACCGGCACCTCGGTCGCCAACACCTTCGGCGTCTGCGCGCTGATGTTCGGCGCGCTCGCCTTGTACGGCACGACCACCTCGCGGAGCCTCGCCGGCGTCGGTCAGTTCATGTTCATGGGCCTGATCGGCGTGATCGGCGCCAGCATCCTCGGCATCTTCTGGCACAACAACGCGCTGCAGTTCCTCATCGCGTGCGCCGGCGTGCTGGTCTTCACCGGCCTGACGGCATGGGACGCGCAGCGCTTAAAGGAAATGGCCGTGGCGTTGCCCGACGGACAGGTATCCTCGTACGCGGTCGTCGGGGCGCTGTCGCTCTACCTCAACTTCATCAACCTCTTCCTCATGCTGCTGCGCTTCTTCGGCAACCAGCGCGACTGAGAAGGGCCGCGCGGCGCACCGGCTGCGGCAGCTCGCAGAAGACGGCTGGGCGGCGATTGGGCCGCCCAGTTGCGCCGGGGGGAGAACGATGAACGACTTCAGCCGAGATGAGATCTTGGCGGCTTGGCAGCGCCGTATGGATCTGCAGGATGCGGACAACTGGGAGGGCTTCGGTCGGACGTTCACCGACGATGCCGTCTACCACGAGCATCACTACGGCATCTTTCGCGGCCGCCAGGCGATCCTCGCCTGGCTGGTGCCGGTGATGCAGTACTGCAAGGGCTGGACGTATCCCGTCGAGTGGGTGTGCATCGACGGCAGCCGCGTCGTACATAAGTGGCTCAACCGCTTGCCCGGCGCGCGTGCCGACGGATCGTTCTACGAATTCGCCGGCATCACCGCCATGGAGTACGCCGGCAACGGACAGTTCTCCTTCCAGGAGGACATCTACAATCGCGTCGAGACCGACAGGATCATCGACGAGTGGAAGGGCGCGACAGGCGGCCAATATAAATAGAGCCGCTCGCCTGGCGAAGCGGCCCGCGCACCCGCCGCTGCGCCGCCCTCTTTGCCTCCCGCCGCTTTGCCCCTTCCGAACCTCGATGTGACGAGAGAATTCACCGCAGAGGCACGGAGAGCAGACAGAGACGGCGGCGATCGGAGTTGTTTCCAGGCCCTTCCGGAAGACGGTCAGGGCGGCTTTGCCCAAGAATCCGCTGGCTCACCACCGCGGCCTCAGGTTGTTAGGTTGTCACGTTGTTCGTTGTTAGGTCGGAAGCTTTCTGGAACTAACAACCTAACAACCAACAACCTAACAACCTTTCTTGGGCAAAGCCGGTCAGGGCATCACCACAAAATGCAGGACTTCGCTGAGCACTCCGTACCCTCCGTGGTGAAAGGTTCTGTCCGCTCAAGGCTCGCTCTTGCGCTCTTGGGTTCTCAGGCGGCCGGCTCGGTAAACTGGTAGTCGAGGCGAATCCGCCCATCCTCGGCCAACAGGAGAAACTCGACGCCGACCGCGCGCACCGCGCCGTCGGCCTCCGACGCCATGTCCCACACGAAGCGCACCGCGTCGTGATGGCGGTCGGCGTGGCGCGGGCGGAAGAGGCAGCCGCCGTCGCGCACCCATTTCTCGTACGACGCACGCACGCGCGCCTCGAGCTGAACGTATCCGCGTACCGCAAACGCCTTGGTGAAGTTGGCGGCATCGGGCGTCCACAGCGCCTCGATCTGCCGGCGGCGCGCCGCGGCATCGGGCTCGTGCCACTGGGCGACGTAGCGTTCGATCAATCGATCGAGATCGGGCGGGACGGTCTCGGCGATGGTCATGCGTAGGGCTCCTCTCCGCAATGTGCCGCCATGCTGCCGCACGCCGCGCAACGCAGTCGATTACCTGTGAGGTAATGGGCAGCGCGCCGGCGGCTGCTATCGTCGCCGGCGATGATGCGCGCCACCCGCCCCGTCGGAACACTGCTGCGCGAGTGGCGCCAACGCCGCAGGCGGACGCAGCTGGACCTCGCGCTCGATGCCGAGATCTCGTCGCGGCATCTCTCGTTTCTCGAGACCGGACGCGCGCAGCCGAGCCGCCGCATGGTGCTGCACCTGGCGGAAGAGCTGGAGATTCCGTTGCGCGAACGCAACGCCTTGCTGGTGGCGGCCGGCTTCGCGCCGATCTTTCAGGAGCGCCGGCTCGACGACGTGTCGCTCGCCGCGGCGCGCCGCGCCATTGACGCGATGCTCGAGGCACAGAAGCCGTTCCCGGCCTTCGCGCTCGATCGCCACTGGAACATCGCCGCCTCCAACCGCGCGCTGCAGGAGCTCTACGAGGGCGTCGCCCCGGAGCTGCTGGCGCCGCCGGTCAATGCGCTGCGCTTGTCACTGCATCCGCGCGGCGTCGCGGCGCGGGTCGAGAATCTCGCCGAGTGGCGCGCGCACCTGCTGGCGCGCCTGCGGCGCGAGATCGCGCTCACCGCCGATCCGGTGCTCGAAGCGCTGCTGCGCGAGGCGACGGCCTATTCGGGCGGCGACGGCCAGTCCGTGCCCGTCGAGCGCGAAGTGCTGGTGCCGCTGAAGGTCCGCACGTCGCTCGGCTTGCTGTCGTTCTTCAGCACCACGACGGTGTTTGGTACGCCGACCGACGTCACGTTGTCCGAGCTCGCCATCGAGCTGTTCTTCCCCGCCGACCCACACACGGCAGAGCTGGTTCGCCGCGCCGCGAGCTGATTCCGCGGGACGGTGCGACACGGCGACTTCCGGCTTTGCACTTACATATGAGCGGTTCGTCTCGCACATTCGGAGCCCACGGAATGAACCCGGTCCCCGCCCAATCGCCCCGCCGCACCAGGATACAGATCGCCGGATGGCGGACGATCCCGGCAGCGTGCACCACGTGTCCGACCAGGAATCTGGGCGCGTCTGCGGCCGCACGGGTGGCGCGGTTGGGCGGGGAACCGGTCATCCGTGGAGATCCTCTTGCAAGATCACCGTCTCTCGATCGGCTTCGCGTCCATCAGGAGCAAACGTTTGAATGACACGTCTGCCCGCCGCTGCAGTCGCCATCGCCGTTGCACTGAACGCATACGCCGGCGCTTATGCCCGAGCCGCAGACGTGCTTCGGCAGTTGGTTGTCGGCGCTGCAATCGGTGCCCGCCGCGGCGGCGGTGAAGGTCGGGTGCAGCGGCGACGGACCGCTGCACGCCGGAATCTGGCACACGGTCGCCGAGGTCGGCAGGTCGGTGGGCGCATCGACTGAGGTGGTGCCGCCGATGCCGTTGCAGAAGACATCTTGGCAGTCGCCGGGCGCGCTACTGGCTAGCGTCACCGTGGATGGATAGGAGCACTGGCCTGCTGCGCCGCAGTCAGTCGCCCCGCAGATTCCACCGACGCTGCACGCTGCCCCGCAACAGTGACCAGTCCCGAACGCACCGCAGTAGCCGCTCGAGCATTGGTTGTTGGCGCTGCACGCCGCGCCCGCGAGCTTGGGCGTTTGAGTCGGCGTCGCGATCGGCGCTGTCGGCGTGGCGGTCGGGACCGCGGTCGGAGCTCTGGTTGGTGTGACGAGGGACGCGGCCGAGGGTGGAACCGACAGGCCGCCGCGCACCGCGCGGACCCAATCCCCATTCGTTTTCCCGTAAGGGTAGATCTCACCGGAGCCGGAGAACTTGATGTCCCAGGCGCTGGTCGGATCGGCGCCGACCGCACTGGCCGACCAGTAGTACGCATACGACGGCCGCGGCCCGAACGCCGCATCGAGACAGGTCGCGACGCCGCACGCCGCCGGATCGACGATTGCCTGCAACTCGACGATCGACGGCAGACGCCAGTCGCAATAGCCGGCGAAGCAGCCGGTGATGGGGGTGCCTGCGCCGCCGTCGGTGGACGCGCCGCCGTCGAGCGCGGCCAGGAACGACGTGTACGCCGTGCCGTCGAGCCCCGTCCCGCTCACACTCAACGTGTACAGGTTGTCCGCGTCGTGCGGGTCGGCCGGGTTGGCGGCGCCGTCGGCACTGGTCTTCTGCTCCCACAACAGGCCGGTATTGAGATCACCGACCGTGCCGTCGCCGTTGTCGACGAAACGGCAGGACGCAGCGGCGGCCGCCGCCTTGGCGTCCGCCTTCGCTAGGCCGGCTTGGAACTTGGTCCAGCATTTCGCCGCCGCGTCGGCGCTACCGCCGACCAGCTTGGCGCTGTTCTTCTTTAGACAAGCCTCTACCTTCGCCTGTGCTTTCCATTTCGCTTGCTGGCACTTCTGCTCGGCCGTGAGTCCTGCGTGCGCAACGCTGGCAAACAGCACGGCACACAAAACCACAGCCGTATGTCGTCGATTCATCGGACCTCCATCGGGAGAAGCATGCGCCCGCTGGTACGAGCCGAGCTGTTCAAAGCGATCGCCGCGATCTGAGCGCGCACGCGGCGGCGGCGGACCGCGTGCGTTGACGAAGAGATCATCGAGAAACGGATCGGCGGCTGGGTCACGGCACGCGCTCGCCGAAGCGCAGCGCGTTGACCACATCGCCGACCGGCGATTGATTGGCGGGGATTGGTGCGATCAAGGCACCCCCCGACCCGGGCGTGGCGAAGTTGTCGCAGCTGAACGCCTGTCCGCCAACCGACAGCGCGAGGTCCGTTCCCGCAATCGTCGCGGTGCCGGTCGTGGTGGTGAAGGGAATATCGATGGTGCCGGTGGCGGGGAGTTGATCGCACGGCGCCGCATCGCTCGCCGCTACGATCCGATACTGTGCGGAAACGAGAAGGTTGGCGCTGCCCGCCGCGGCGGTCGATCCGAGGTTGCGCGTGTACGTGAAGCTCACGCCCGGGGCGCCGGCGGGTCGGGTCGCCGCGATGTCGAACGGCTGTCCGCCGTTGCACAAGATGTATCCCTGCGTGAACGCGGCGAGGAACTTGAGGCAAATGCGGCTGCCGTCGACGATGCCGATCTCGAGGCTGACGTCATCCTGTAGCGGCATATAGTGCAGCCCGCCGCCCATGTCCTCGTCGTCGAGCACGAACGTCAACTCGGCCGGCTGCACACATGATTGGCCGCCGGCGGCGAGCTTGCCGCAGACCGCGGTCGCGGCGTTCGCATTCGTCAGGCCGCTGCTGAACAGGCCGGTGCTGGTCGCGCCCGTGCCCACCTGCGGCGTACCGGGAGCAACGACGAAGTGGCGCTTCTTGCCGCTGAAGATCGGCGTCGGGGTCGGAGTCGGGACCGCGCCGCAGCCGTTGAGCGCGTTGTTTACGCCCAACACGAGCTGCGCGATGTCGACGTTGCCGTCGGCATTCTGAAAGTTCGGGCAGGCGGCGGCCGGCTGCTCGCCGAGCACGATGTTCACGCCCAGCACCAGATCCGCGACGGTGACCTGGCCGGTGTTACCGCAGTCGCCGACGCAGGGCGTCGCCGCGCGCCCGTGCGCCGCAGCGAGCAGCACCACCGCGGCGACGGCGGCGCGAGCTGCCGTCATCAACGCAGATGTCTCGCCGGTAAGCGTACGACAGCGCAGATGCGATCGGCGCGATGGATGTGCGGGCGAGGCGGCGAGGGCCAGCGCGACGCGGACGCGAGTGCTCATCAATGTGGCTTCCCCCTGTGTCCCAAGATTTGGCTGACGGTGACAGCAAGGAGGCCTGAAATGCATCAGCGCGAAGCTAAGGATTTGCTCAGTTTTTGGTGCCGGCTCGCTTGGCAAATACGCCCGCCTTCGGAGAGACTGCCTTTCCAATGGAGGCCGACGATCTCACGCTGGCGCCACTGCGCTTTGGCGAGTTCGTCCTCGATGAAGCGGCCTTCGAGCTGCGCCGCGCCGGCCACGCTGTGGCGATCGAGCCGCGCGTGCTCAAGCTGTTGTTGCATCTGGCGCGCAACCGCCAACGGGCGGTTGCGCGGTCTGAGATCGTAGCCGTTCTCTGGCCCAACCATGTAGTGAGCAGCGCGTCGCTGAACGAAGCCGTCAATCTGGCGCGCCGCGCCGTCGGCGACGCAGCCGGCGCGCCGAGCGTGATCGCCACGCTGCGCGGCCACGGCTATCGCTTCGTCGCAGCCGTCGACGGCGCGGCGGCGCTCGATGCCGCCGCCGCGCCGAGCGGCGAACCGCCGCACTTCGTCGGCCGCCGCCGCGAGTTGGAGTCGCTGAAAGCCCTCTCGGGCGAGGTCGGCCGCGGCGCCGCTCAGATCGTGCTCGTCGAGGGTGAAGCCGGCATCGGGAAGACGACCCTGGTGCGGCGCTTCGCCGAGCTCGCGGCAGGATCTGCCTACGCCGTCGTGCGCGGGCAGAGCGACAGCGACTGCGGTGCGCCGCCGTACTGGACGTGGATCCAGGTGCTGCGCGAGCTGCTGGTGCGGCCGGAGATCGCCGCCGTGCGGCGGCGCGCACCGCACAGCCTGCGCACCGTGACGCGGCTTGTGCGCAGCGAGGCGGTCGGTGAGCCGCTCGTCGCGGCGCACGATCGCCGCCTGTGGCTGTTCGACGACGTGGCCGAAGTCTTGCGGCTTTTCGCCAGCGCCTGCCCGCTGTTGATCGTCTTGGAGGACCTCCAGGCGGCGAACGAGGACTCGCTCATCTTGCTGCGCTTTCTCGCCCGGCATCTGGAAGCCACACGCACCATGCTGCTCGGCACATTCCGACGCGCGGCGTTCTCCGACGACCCCTCATTCACCGCCACGCTGAGCGAGCTCCGCCGTCTGCCGTGTTTCACCGAGATGGTGATCGGCGGGCTCTCGGAGGAGGACATCACGGCGCTGGTCGGCCGGCGCGCCTCGACCAGGCTGGTGCGCGAGTTCCAGCGCCGCACCGGAGGCAATCCGCTCTTTCTCAAAGAGATCCTGCGCCACGCTGCCAGCCGCTTTGCGCCCGACTGGTTCGCACGCGATGACGCCGCACCGGCCCTGCAGCGCGAGTTGGCACCGCCGGGCATTCGCGACCTGGTGGCGCAGCGCGTCGGCCGGCTGGACCCGAACACGCGGGCGATCTTCGACGCCGCGGCGGTGCTTGGCGAACGTTTCGAGCTGCAGGACGTCGCGCGTCTCGCCGGCCGCACCGCCAGTGCCATCGATGCCGACATGGAGACCTTGCTCGCGCAAGGCTTCTTCCAAGCCAACCGCCATCCGACGGCGCGCGAGTTCACACATCCGATCGTGCGCGAAGCGGCGCTGGAGCTGCTGGCGCCGCGCCGCTCGCAACAGCTGCACGACAAAGCCGTCCGACATCTCGAGCGCGCCGGCGACGAGCGCGTCGGGCGCTTGCCGCAACTCGCCTATCACGCCTTTGCGGCGCTGCCGCTCGGCTCGATTGACAAGGCCGTGCGCCACGGTCAAGCCGCCGCCGCGCACGCGGCGTCTCGTTTCGCCTACGAAGATGCCGCCGGGCTCTATCGTCAGACGCTGGCCGCGGCCGCGTTGCGCCGCCGCCCGGCGATGGAGGAGCGCGCCGAGCTGTTGGTGGCGCTGGGCGAGGTATCGTCGCGGACGTCCGAGCAGACCACAGCGCGTGCAGCCGCAATCGATGGCTTTCGAATGGCGCAGCGGCAGCGGCGCCCCGATTTGTGCGCGCGTGCCGCCTGTGCGCTCGGCCCAGCGCTGCTGCCGCTGCAGCCCGGCACGGTCGACGAGCAGCGCGTCGATCTGTTGGAGGAAGCGTTGCGCGTGATCCCGTCGCGCGACAAGGCGCAACGCATCCGCGTCTACGCCGAGCTCGCCGTGGCGTTGTACTGGTCTGCCGATTCGAGCCGTGGTCTCGCCGTCGCCGAGACGGCGGTCGCGCTGGCACGCAGATTGGGGCAACCGGCTCCGCTGGCGCACGCCCTCTATGCGCGCTGCATGGCGCAGTGGCGACCGAGCGCCGGCCGGGCCGACGCCGCTTCGGTGCGTGAGGCCATCCGCGTCGCCGACCGGGCCGGCGAAGGCGATCTGGCGATGGCCTGCGCCGTGCGGCTGGGACACGTGCTCGCCGAGGGCGGCGATCTCGACGGGCTCGATCGTCTGACCGCCAATCTGGAGCAACGCGCCGAGCGGCTCGGCTATCCGCACGCGCGCCTGTGGCCGCTGATCTTCCAGGCGTCGCGCCTGACCCGCCAACGCCAGCTCGCGGCAGCAGAAGCGGCGATCGACCGCGTGCGCGCCGTCGCGTCGGAAGCCTGGGAGCCGGCGGGTGAGCCGTACTGCGCGTTCCTCCTCGGACTGCTGCGCCTCGAACAAGGCACCTTCGAAGGACTGCTGGAGGTCTTCGATCGCCTCGCCACCTGGGTGCCGGATCTGCCGGTCGAGGCGCCGCTGCCGCTCATCCTCGCCGGCGTCGGCGAGATCGAGAAGGCCTCGCGCACGTACGATCAGCTCGTCGCCCACCGGCCGTGGGAGAGCTCCGATCACATGGGAACGATCGTTTCGCTGACCATGCTCGCCGCGTGCGCGGCGCGCTTCGAAGATCCGGAGACCGCGGCTGGCATCTATCCGGTTCTCGCACCGCATGCCGGCGAGTACGCGGTGGTCGCCAGCGTCGCCGGCCTGCTGTCGCCGGTGACGCACACGCTCGGCGAGCTGTGCGGAACCATCGGTCGCTATGACGAGGCGGTCGCGTACTTCGCGCGCGCCATCGAGGAATGTCGCCGCGCCGAGCTGCACAGCGACGCGGTGCGTACGCAGCTCGCCTGGGCCCGCGTGCTGGTACGGCGCAACGCCCGCGGCGACCAGCGGCGCGCGCGCGCCCTCGGACGCGAAGCGCAACGCCGCGCCGAGGCCCTCGCGATGCCGCTCCTGGTGGCCGACGCGATGGCCTTCAACTCAGCCGTGGCTGATAGCCGCTGACGCCGGCGAATGCAGTCGCGCCCCGAGGCTGCACGGGCTTTGCGCGAAAGCCGTCGCGGCGGCGGCGGATAGCTCTGACGGCTCGCATCGAAGCGGGCGGTACTTGATTCCCAAACGCGTGCGCGATTTGAGCGTCCCAGACGCAATCGCGCTTCGAACGCTCACTCCATATTTGACGAGGTCGTCATGCATCGATCGAAAGATGCGGTTGTCCGGCGGATCATGCACCACCGGCAAACCCGAGTACTGGCCGCGCTCGTGCTGATGCTCGGCCTCGCGTCCGCGGTGTATTGCTTCGGCTCGGTCGTCGCGCGGGCACAGAACGTCGCCGACTCGGCGAGCGCCGCGTCGGAGCAGGTGGACGCGGCGCCACAGGCGCTGTCGACACCGCCGGCGCCGTGCGCGGCGCAAGAAGCGGGCGCCTGTCCGGCCGGCTCCTGCACGACCGATGTTCCCGGCGCGTCGGAGTACGAGAACAGCCTGCCCGTGCCGTCGCCGATGGCGGGCTTCAACTACGTCGTGCAGCTGGTCAACGAGTCGGACGTCACCGTGTTGGCCGGGGTCAACGCCGCGCATCGTGGCTCGTCGGTGCCCAACGGCCCGGTCCCGACGCCGATCGCCGTCGAGCCGCGCGAGGGCACGTGGCTCATGTGCCCCAAGGGCTCGACGACATGCCCCAGCGTTCTGACGATCGACATCCCGCCGCAGTGGGAAGGCACCCAATGCCCACAGAACAACACGGACTGTAAAGCCACCGGCCCGCGCTTCTTCGCGCGGACCGGGTGCAAGTACGACATCGCCAACAACCTGGCCCAATGCGAAACCGGCTCGTGCGGCGACGCCTACGACTGCGGCAAGCAGGCATTGCTTACGCCGCCGCGGGCCAGCGCCGGCTCGCCGCCGGTGAGTATCGTCGAATGGACGTTCAACTCTCAGGGCGGACAGGGCTACGAGTATCCCGACATCAGTCTGGTGGACGGAGTGAACCTGACCGTCGACGTGCAAGCCATCGGTCAGCACTGCGCCTCGAAGCCAGGCGTGCCGACGGAACCCAACTGGCTGAGCGAGAATCAGCCGCTGGCGATGCACGGCGTGGACTTGCGCGAGCCCGACCGTTGCATCCCCAACTTCCGGCTGACGCGCCAACAGACCGGCCAGTTCATTCAAGGCGGCTCCGGCAATCCGGACGACGTGGTGGCCTGCTTCACCAATTGCGGCCGCTACGAGTACCCGAATACGCCCGGCGCCGGCTGCGACCCGACCAGCGATCAGCGCTGCAAGAACTGGCTCGCGTTCTGCTGCTACGCGCCGGCCGGCGACCCGAATGGCATCTACGGCGGGGCCTGCACGGAAAACAGCGACTGCCGGCAGCAGGGCGGCTGCTGGGACAACGGCAATGGCTCGCCGTTCTGCTCGTGCCGCGCCTTCATCAAGAATGAGACGTGCGCGGCCGACGTGTGCACGCATCCGAATCCGCCCGACAAGGCCTCGCAGCCGGAGCTCGGTCACTGCACCGACGTCACCACCAATCCGGACGAGTGCATCGGCGACGATACGGTGCACGAGGTGTTCCCCAGCGCGTACACCTGGCCGAACGATCCGCAGACCTATGTCAGCGATGCGCGCGCCTATCGCATCATCTTCGCGCCGGGCGGCACGAGCGTGCCGATCACCGAGGCCGCCACGATCCCGGACTGCGACACCCTGCCGGAACCGTACGGCTACGACTTCCAGAGCCAGGTGTGCAGCGGCGTCGCCGGCAAGCTGTTCGCCGGTGCGGCGTTGTCGCCGGCATGCGAGAAGACCGACGACTGCCCGATCATCCCGGGCAGCACGCCGCCGACGCGCTCCGGCTGCGACCCGCTGCACAAGCGCTGTTCGACGTGGGCCTGCGCGATCAGTCCCGGCGGACCCGTCAATACGGGCGGTCTCTTGTGCCGCTGGCCGGCGGCCGACCCGACGCCGACGTCAACTCCTCAGCTGAGCAGTACGCCTCCGACCGGACAGCAACCGACTGCGACGCCCGCGCGTAAATCGGAATCCGACGATGGTTGCGCCGTCGCCCCTCACAGCGGCTCGAGCGCTACTGCGTTGCTCAGTCTCTTCGCCGCCGCAGCGCTCCTCGGCATCCGGCGTCGCGCCCGCTGAACATCC
>Ga0265314_10001355_pt1 | contig 27657 bp, 22 predicted proteins | sample 4126metaG_FD_203106 | JGI IMG/M metagenome (GOLD analysis project Ga0265314, IMG submission 203106) | Rhizosphere microbial communities from Carex aquatilis grown in University of Washington, Seatle, WA, United States - 4-1-26 metaG | ecosystem: Host-associated > Plants > Roots > Rhizosphere >... | reverse complement strand
GGACGGCTATACGTTGTTGTTCTCCGACAGCAGCACGTTTGTCATCAATCCGCATATTTACACGAATCTTCGTTTCGACCCGCTCAAGGACTTCGAGCCGATTGCGCTTGCGGTGCGGCTCGCTCCCGTATTGGCCGTTTCCAACGATACGCCCGCGAAGTCGGTCTCCGAACTGATTGCCTTGGCCAAAGCCGAGCCCGGCAAAATAACCTACGCCAGCCCGGGCGTGGGCACCTACACGCATATCGCGATGGAGTACTTCAAGCACGCCGCCGGAATCGACCTGCTCCATGTGCCTTACAAAGGCACGACGCCGGCTTTGACGGATCTTTTGGCCGGGCGGGTCTCGGCGTATTTTGTTACGTACAGCGTTTTCGATTCCTACGAAAAGGCCGGTAAATTGAAGATCATCGCGACGGCGACGCCGGAGCGGCTCCCGATTCGTCCGGATTTGCCGACGATCGGCGAAACCGTGCCTGGGTACAGCATCGACGTCTGGTTTGGCTTCGCTGCGCCCGCGGGGACGCCGACGGCGATTCTCGACAAGGTCCACGACGATGTCAGCGCTATTTTGAAGGATCCCGATTTCATCGAGAGGTTTGTGAAGCCGCAGGCTTATATCGCGGGGAATCTTTCCCGTGCGCAATTCAGCGAGCGGATCAAATCGGATTATGAAAAGTGGAAAGAGCTTTCGAGGCTGGCGAACGTGAAAATCGAAAACTGAGATCGAAATACGATCAGTTCCAGCAACACCGCGGCAACACGAGGCACCATGCGTTTCATCGATCTTAGCGTCACCATTCGCAATCAGTCGTTCGAACCGGGCGGTCCGGAAATCGTTCGGATGAACCACAAAGAGGCGGCACGCCGCCGCGCCGCCGACTTCAATTTTCTGCCGAGCGGCTATCCGGATGGGATGGCGATGGCGCACGAGCGCGTGACGCTGTCCGCGCATGGCGGTACGCACGTCGATGCTCCACTGCACTATGGTCCGCTTTGCGAGGGCAAACCGGCGAAAAGCATTGAATTCGTTCCCCTCGAATGGTGCTATGGGCCCGGGGTGGTGCTCGACCTCTCCCACAAGAAGCCGGCCGAATACATCACGAAGGACGACGTCGTCGCCGCCTTGGTGAAAATTCCGCACAAGCTGGCGCCGAAGGAGATCGTGCTTTTGCGCACGGATGCCGACAAACATTTCGACAATCCGCAATTTGGCAACCTGCAGCCGGGCCTGCATCCCGAAGCGTGCGGCTGGATTCTCGACCAGGGTGTCAAGATGATCGGTATCGACGCGTGGGGTCTCGATCGGCCGCCGAAGGCCATGGCGGAGGACCACAAAAAAGGCATCCCGAACTCGCTGTGGCCATCCCACGTGCTCGGCCGCGACAGGGAGTATCTCCAGATCGAACGCCTCGCCAATCTCGACGCGCTGCCGCCGACCGGCTTCACGGTGGTGGCATTTCCGGTGAAAATCGAGGAAGGCACCGCCGGCTGGTCGCGTGTTGTCGCCCTGATAGAAGACTAGGCTCGATGAAGTTTATTACCTTTAGCATCGATACGCCGCTAGGCGCGATGGATCGCGTTGGCGTCCTGCGCGACGGCCGGTCCATCGATGTGGCCGCCGCTTATGCTTGGCAGCTTTCGCAAGGCGGGGTCTACGCTGCGCGGGAATTGGCGGAGCAGATGATCCCGCCGGACATGACGGCGTTTCTGTCGCGTTGGCCGGTCGCGAACGACGTCGCGCAAAAAGCCGTGGACTTCGCCGGCGGGCTGCCCAACGACGCCATCAATCCCTTCGGCGCGCGCGTGAGCTATGCGAGCGGTGAATATCGTCTACGAATCCCGCTCAGGCCGCGCCGCATCAAGGATTATCTGGTCTACGAGGATCACAAGCGCAAGTCGATGGCACGGCGCGGACTTGAGATGCCCGAGCTTTGGTACCGCATGCCGACCTATACCAACCGTAACGCTTACGGGCTCGGCGAGCCGGATCAGGACATTGCCTGGCCCAGCTATACCGAAAAACTGGATTTCGAATTCGAGATTGGCGCCGTGATTGGAAAGGTCGGGCGCAATATCCGCGCGGAGGAAGCCGGCGCTTATATCGCCGGCTTCACCATTTACAACGACTTCAGCGCGCGCGATATCCAAGCCGACGAAGGCAAGATCGGCGCCGGTGTGGGCAAGAGCAAGGATTTCGACCAAGGCAACGTCCTCGGGCCGTGCATCGTGACGGCCGACGAGATCGATCCGTCCAATATAGACATGGTGCTGCGCGTCGATGGCGAGGAATGGTCGCGAGGCAGCACGACTGGCATGAAGTTCAGTTGGGGTCAGATCGTCGAGAACGCATCGCGCGACGAGACGATTTATCCCGGTGACGTCTTGGCGTCCGGAACGATGGATCGCGGATGCAGCCTGGAGCTCGATCGGTGGATCAAGCCGGGCGCGGTGATCGAGATGGAAGCACGGGGAATTGGGCTGCTTCGCAATCGCGTGGTCCGAAACACCGGCTCCGCAGACTGAGCCGGCGCTTCGCGCCTCGCGCCATGAAGCCGATCAGATCAATCCTCCTTAAACCCGTACCCCTGCTCGTTGCCCTTGGCGCCGTAATATTTGAACGGCAAAAACTTGCCGGTCATGGCCAGCTTGACGCGGTCGCCCTTCGGATCGGCCTGGCGGTCGATGGTCATGTCGAAGTCGATCGCCGACATGATGCCGTCGCCGAACTCCTCCTCGATGAGTAGCTTCATCGCAGGGCCGTTGACTAGCACCAGTTCGTAGAGCCGGTAGATCAGCGGGTCGGTCGGCGGCATCGGCGTCGCCGTCCCGCGCATCGGCACCTCATTGATCATCGTCTCCTCGGCCTTGCTGAGGCCGAACAGCTTCGCCGCGTTGGCGGCCTGCGGCTTGGTCAGCTTGTGCTGGCCGAGGATCGCGCCCACGATCAAAACCTCCGACATGCCGCCGATCGTGTCGCAGATGTGTTTCCAGCTCCAGCCCTTCTCGCGTTTGATGTCGAGCAGTTTTTCGGTGAGGTCGGAACGTTTCATCAGAGGCTCCCTGTGCGAACGGCTGTTGCCTTAAAAGGAAGCAAAATCCGCGCCAGCTATGCCTTGGCGGCGAGCACCTGATGGATCTGCGCCACAACCGCGGCGCCCTCGCCGATCGCGGCGCCGACGCGCTTGGTGGAGCCGGCGCGCACGTCGCCGATGGCGAAGACGCCCGGCGCGCTGGTTTCCAAAGGCGACGGCCCACGGCCGGCATCGGCGGCGAACTTGGCGCCGGTGACGACGAAGCCTTTGTCGTCGGTGTCGACGCAGCCTTTGAGCCATTCGGCATTCGGATCGGCGCCGATGAACAGGAACAGATGGCGCAGCGGATAGGTTTTCTCCTCGCCGGTGGCGCGGTTGCGGAAGGTCGCGGAGGCAAGGCCGTTGGCGTCGCCGCCGAGCGCGGCGATTTCCGAGTTGGTGTAGAGCGTGACGTTCGGCAGCGCCTTGATGCGGTCGATGAGATATTTCGACATGCTGGCTTCGAGACCCGCGCCGCGCACGATCAGGTGCAGATGCTTGACCTTGGGCGCGAGAAACACCACCGCCTGCCCGGCCGAATTGCCGCCGCCGATCAGCGCCACTTCCTCGCCTTCGCACAGCCTGGCTTCGATCGGCGATGCCCAGTATGAAATACCGTTGTTTTCGAAATCGGACAGGTTGCCGATCGCCGGGCGGCGATAGCGCGCGCCGGAGGCGATGATGACGGTCCTGGCCGTTACCGACTTGCCGTCGGCGATCTCCAGCATGAACAGGCTCTTGGCGTCGCCGCAGTCAAGTTTCGCCACTTCCAGCGGGATCGCGATCTCGGCGCCGAACTTCTGCGCCTGGGTAAAGGCGCGGCCGGCGAGCGCCTGCCCGGAAATGCCGGTCGGGAAGCCGAGATAATTCTCGATGCGCGCCGACGCGCCGGCCTGACCGCCGAAGGCGCGCTGGTCGAGCACGATCATCGACAGACCCTCCGACGCGCCGTAGACGGCGGCGGCGAGACCGGCCGGACCCGCGCCGACCACCGCGACGTCATAAACTTTATCGGGATCGAGTTCCGGCGTGATGCCGAGGCAGGCGCCGGCCTCGGCGTCGCTCGGCCGCTTCAGCAGCGTGCCGTTCGGGCAGATCATCAGCGGCAACTCTAATTCAAGAACGCCAAAGCGCTCGACGGCGGCGCGCGCCTGCTCGTCGGCTTCGACGTCGAGCACGGTGTAGGGATAGCCGTTGCGCGACAGGAAGCCCTGGATGCGCAACAGATCCGGCGCGTTCGGGTGGCCGATCAACAGCGAGCCGGAGCCGCCTTCCTGGATCAGCGCGACGCGGCGCAAGATGAAGGCGCGCATCATGATCTCGCCAAGCTCGGCCGAGCCGACCATCAGCGCGCGGATGTGGGCGGCGTCGATCGGTAGCGCGGCGCAGCCGTCCGGGCCGGCGCGGCCCGCGGCGATGGTGCTGTGGCCGCTGAGCTGGCTGACCTCGCCCGAAAACTGTCCGGCGCTGAGCGAAATGACCGAGGATTCGCGATGTAGCCCGTCGCGCCGAATCACTTCCAAAGTGCCGTCAAGCACCAGCCAAGCCGGGGCGTTGCGGGTGCCGACGTCATAGACCAGGTCGCCGGCCTTGAAATTCTGCACGGGGCCGCTGGCGAAACGCTTCGCGGTTTCCAGATGCGCGGCATCGAGCACCGGAAACATCTGGTCGAACCGGGTATCGATCAGGCTCATGTCGTTCTCCTGACCGGACCAGTCTAGCACGCTCAACATGACATTCACGCGCCGGGCGGCGCACCGATATCAAGCGCCGATAACTTTTCTGTCATGCCTGGCTTTGTGCCGGGCATCCACGCCGACCGGGTGCTACACGCAAGGCGTGGATGGCTGGGACAAGTCCGGCCATGACGGCGCCGATGTTCAACGAGGCCTCCCCATGCGCAGCGAACGCTTCACTTTTCCCAACGCCACCGGCGGGCGGCTCGCCGCCACGCTCGACTTGCCGCTGGGCCAGCCCACGGCTTACGCGCTGTTTGCGCATTGTTTCACCTGCGGCAAGGACAACCTCGCCGCCAAGCGTATCGCCGAGCGGCTGACCATCCACGGCATCGCCGTGCTGCGCTTCGATTTCACCGGCCTGGGCGGCAGCGAAGGCGAATTCGCCAATACGCATTTTTCCTCGAATGTCGACGACCTGGTGGCCGCGGCCGACCACCTGCGCGCGGACGGCAAGGCCCCGGCGATCCTGATCGGCCACAGCCTCGGCGGCTGCGCCGTCTTGGCGGCGGCGCACCGCATCGCCGAGGCGCGCGCGGTGGTGACCATCGCCGCGCCGTTCGGACCAAGCCATGTCGTCGGGTTGTTCACGGAGAGCGTCGGCGCCATCCGCCAGGATGGCGCCGCGGAGGTGAAGCTGGCCGGCCGGCCCTTCACCATCAAGCGCGAATTTCTCGACGACGTCGCCGAGAAGAAGCTCGACGATTGCCTCGCCACGCTGCACAAGGCGCTGCTGGTGTTTCATTCGCCGACCGACGAGCTGGTCGGCATCGACAACGCCTCGCATATTTTCCGGGCGGCCAAGCATCCGAAAAGTTTCGTGTCGCTCGCCGGCGCCGATCATCTCTTGAGCAAAAAAAGCGACGCGGTCTATGTGGCGAATGTGATCGCGGCCTGGGCCGAACGCTATCTCGACCAGCCGGAGACGATGACGGAAGCCGAGGTCGAGGCCGGCCTGGTGCTGGTGCGCGAAACCCACGGCGGCAAATTCCAGCAGGAGATTTTGACGGGGCCGCACCGCCTGCTCGCCGACGAGCCGGAAAAACTGGGCGGGCTGAACTCCGGGCCGGGGCCTTACGATTTTCTGCTCGCGGGCCTCGGCGCCTGCACGTCGATGACGATCAGGCTTTATGCCGACTTCAAGAAAATCCCGCTCGACAATGTGTCGGTGCGGCTCAGCCACGGCAAGATCCACGCCAAGGATTGCGAAACCTGCGACATGAAGACCAGCATGGTCGATCACATCGACCGCGCCATCACGCTGGAAGGCGCGCTCGGCGCCGACGACCGCAAGCGGCTGATGGAGATCGCCGACAAATGCCCGGTGCATAAAACGCTGGAATCGAAAATCGATATCACGACGGTCGAGCGTCCGGCGTGATGCCCTGCGCAATCTCCGCGCAATGCAATCTTTATTGTGCATGGTTCCGCATGCTTAACGGGTGTTAGCCGTCTAACTTGTTTCGCGGTTAGGCCGTTGAGCCTAGCGCTGAGGCTCCTCAGAAAGATGGAGTCATACACATGAGCATTTCCGCAACTGGATCCGCACCTCCGGCCCAGCCCCTGAAGTCGGCGACCCAAGCACCCGCTCAATCCTTGAAGAGCGCCCCGACTTCTTCGGTTACCACGCAGGCGGCGCCGCCATCGGGTACCGGCGCGGCGGTCAACAAGACCGTCTAGCGTCTCCTGTTAACGCGACGAGTTAGAGCCCGGCCGTCGTGCCGGGTTTTTCGTTGGCGTTTTGGAACCGCTGCGGTTGCGCGCCCGTTGCACTCGCGCGAGGGGCCTGCCCTGGCATGCAATTTGAATAGTCCACGGCATGAACAGGAAATCCGCCAACAAAAACGCCGACCCGCGACTCGTGTGGCTCGCCAGCGTGCTCGCGGCTTGGGTTTTCGTCATCTACGTCGTGCACAGCGCCTGAGGGGCTTGCCGATTCTACGGGCAACGCCCTCGTCGGCCAGGGCAGCCGCTAGGCATGGTGCCGCCCCGGTCCCTGCCTCCCCTCCCTTGCGGCTTGACGGTTCTCAGCGCCTTGGGCACACTAGAACAAATAGGGAACATGCGCGGCGCCCTGGCTGTTGAAACAGCCGATACCGCCGTACCGCCAAAGGCTTAAAGGATGATCGAGGAACTGCGCCAGCGCCTGCAGGCTTTGCAGAAGCCCGCCGGGATCGAAGACGGTCCGGGGCTGCTGCCGCTGGGGCCCTCAGCGGTCGATGGCGTGCTCGGCGGCGGCCTTGCGCGGGGCGCGCTGCATGAGATCGCCGCGGCCGGCGAGGCGCATCTCGCCGCCGCGACCGGGTTTGCGTTGGGGCTGGCGGGCGGAGGCCAGCCTGTGTGCTGGATCGCCGAGGACATGGCGCAACTGGAAAGCGGCGCGCCCTACGGCCCCGGGCTCGATCCGTTCAACCTCGCACCGGAGCGGCTGCTCACGGTCGCCGTTCCGCACGCGCGCGATCTGTTGTGGGCGATGGAAGAGGCGCTGCGCTGCCGCGCCATCGGCGCCGTCATCGGCGAATTGCGCCATGGCGAACTCGACGCGGTGGCGGTGCGGCGGCTGTCGCTGGCGGCTGCGGAACATGGCGCGCTGGCGCTGCTGTTGCGCGCCAAGCCTAGGAGCGACGCCTCGACTGCGGCGACGCGCTGGATCGCCGGTGCTGCGCCCTCCGCGCCGGTGCGTGCCGAATTCGGCTTCGGCGCACCGCGCTTTGCCGTGCATCTCGTCCGCAACCGCCGCGGCCCGACCGGATCCTGGATTCTCGAATGGAGTGACACCGATGAGCGCTTCGTCCTCGCAACGCATTCTGTGCCTGTGGCTGCGCCGGCTTTCCACCGATCGCGTCGTCAGGTTGCGTGACGCGGCGCCCGAAGCGCCGCTCGCCGTCACCGGCAGGCGTGGCAATGCCGAACTGCTGGTCGCCATCGACGACACGGCCGAGCGACACGGTCTGCACATCGGCATGGCGCTGGCGCAGGCGCGCGCCATGCATCCGGCACTCGACGTCGTGCCGGAGGATGCCGACGCCGATGCCGCTTTGCTCGAAGGCATCGCCGACTGGTGCCTGCGCTACACGCCGCTGGTCGCCTGCGATGCGCCCGACGGTCTGCTCCTCGACATCACCGGCTGCGCGCATCTGTATCGCGGCGAGCACGAACTGGTCGCCGATCTAGCCCAACGCATCGACCGCACCGGTTTTGCCTTCCGCATCGCCATTGCCGGCACTATCGGCGCAGCCTGGGCCGCCGCGCATGACGGCGAGCCCAACGCTTATGCCAATGGCGAGGAGCGCAGCCTGCTGACGCCGCTGCCGCTCGGCGCGTTGCGGCTGGAGGCACCGACCGTCGCCGCGCTAGCGCGGGTCGGCCTCAAGCGCATCGGCGACATCATCGATCTGCCGCGCGCGCCCCTGACCGCGCGCTTCGGTACGGCGTTGCTGCGCCAGCTCGATCGCGCGCTGGGCCGCGAGCACGAGCCGCTCAATCCGCGGCTGCCGGTCGCGCCCTATGTCGCCGAGCAGCGCTTTCACGAGCCGATCGGCCGCGAGGAGGACGTGCTCGGCACCGTCGAGAAGCTCGCGGCGCGCTTGGCCTTCGCGCTGGAGCGGCGCGGCGACGGCGCGCGGCGCATCGAACTCACTTTATTCCGCACCGACGGCGAACTGCGCCGCATTGCCGCCGGCACGTCGCGGCCGTTGCGCGATCCGTACGACATCCGCGCGCTGTTTGCCGAGCGGCTGGCGGCGCTGGCCGACGCGCTCGATCCCGGCTTCGGCTTCGACATGGCGCGGCTAGAGGTCGCGGTGGCCGAACCCTGCCCGCCTGAACAGATCGGCATTGGCGGGGCGGAAGACACCGTCGAGATCGACCGGCAAGTGGACAAGCTTGCCGACCGCCTCAGCGCGCGGCTCGGCGCGCAGCGCGTGCGCCGCCTGATCGCGCAGGACAGCCATATTCCAGAGATCGCCGCCGCCACCGTGCCGGCGCAGATGAGCGGACAAAAAGACCTGGCCGATGGCTGGGCCGCGTTCCGCCGTCATCGCGCCGAGGCCGACCTGCCGCCGCGCCCGCTGCGGCTGCTGACGCGGCCGGAGCCGATCGAGGCGGTGGCGGAAGTGCCGGACGGCCCGCCGTTGCGCTTTCGCTGGCGGCGCGCGCTGCACGAAGTGATCGCCGCCGAAGGGCCGGAACGTATCGAGGGGGCGTGGTGGAGCGAGCCCGGCCATGCTTCGGAAAATCTGGCGCGCGATTATTTCCGTGTCGAGGACAAGGCCGGCTTGCGCTTCTGGCTGTTCCGCGCCGGGCTGTATCGAGATTTGACGCGCGAGGACGTGGCGCAAGGCGCCATCGCCGCGCCGGGCTGGTTCCTGCACGGGACCTATGCGTGAGTTCTTCTTTCTTCTCTCTCCCACAAGGGGAGAGGGTCAGCGGCAAGTAGCATGTAAATGCGTTACATCGAATTCGCCACCGCCTCGAATTTCTCGTTCCTGCGCGGCGCGTCGCATCCGGAAGAGTTGATGATGCAGGCCGCGCATCTCGGCCTCGCCGGCCTCGGCCTCACCGACCGCAATTCGGTGGCCGGGGTGGTGCGCGCGCATCTGGCCAAGCGCGAGCAGAAACTCGCGCTCGCCTATCACCCCGGCGCGCGGCTGGTCTTTGCCGACGGCACGCCGGACATTCTCGTCTATCCGCGCGACCGCGCCGGCTGGGGAAGGCTGACGCGGTTGCTGACGCTCGGCAACCGGCGCGGCAAAAAGGGCGAATGCATCCTCCATCTGGACGATCTGATCGCGCATGCGTTCGGGTTGGAATTGGTGGCGATGGGCGGCAATGCCGCTCTGCTGTCGCGGCTGCGAGGTGCGGTACCCAACCGCGTACGGCTGGCGGCCACGATGCTCTATCGCGGGCGCGACCGGGCGCGGCTGGCGCGGCTCCAGGAGACGGCGCGCGAGGCCCAGGTGCCGCTGATCGCCATCAACGACGTGCACATGCATCATCCCGACCGGCGGCCGCTCGCCGACGTGCTGACCTGCATCCGCGAAAAAACGACCATCGACCGCGCCGGCCGTAAGCTCAGCCCGAATGCCGAACGGTTTCTCAAACCGCCCGCTGAGATGGCGCGGCTGTTCCGCGACGCGCCGGAGGCGATCGAGGAGACGCTGGTGCTCGACGAAGCGCTGACCTTCTCGCTCGACGAATTGAAATACGAGTATCCCGACGAAACCATCGCAGGCTTTACCAACGCGCAGGACGCGCTGGTCCATCTCACCTACGAAGGTGCGGCCAAACGCTATCCCGATGGCCTGCCGGACAAGGTGCGCGCCACGCTCGAGCACGAATTCGTGCTGATCGCGCAGCTCGGTTACGCGCCTTATTTCCTCACCGTCTACGACATCGTGCGCTTCGCGCGCTCGCAGGACATTCTGTGCCAGGGCCGCGGCTCGGCGGCCAATTCCGCGGTGTGTTTCTGCCTCGGCGTTACCGAGGTCGACCCCGACCGCGCCGATCTGCTGTTCGAGCGCTTCATCTCGCCGGAACGGCGCGAGCCGCCAGACATAGACGTCGATTTCGAACACGAGCGGCGCGAAGAGGTCATTCAATATATCTACGGCAAATACGGCCGCGAGCGCGCCGGCATCGCCGCCACCGTGATCTCCTATCGCGGCCGCTCGGCGATCCGCGAGGTCGGCAAGGCCTTCGGCCTGTCCGAGGACACCATCGGCGCGCTGTCGTCGTCGATCTGGGGCGGCGGCGGCGGCGCAGTGGCCAAGACCGACATTACCCGCGCCGGACTCGATCTCGACAGCCGCCGCGTCAAGCAGATCACGGCGCTGGCGGCCGAGATCAACGGCTTCCCGCGGCACCTGTCGCAGCATGTCGGCGGCTTCGTCATCACACGCAGTAGGCTCGACGAGGTCATGCCGATCGGTAATGGCGCCATGCCGGACCGCACCTTCGTCGAATGGGACAAGGACGACCTCGACGCGCTCGGCATTCTCAAGATCGACGTGCTCGGCCTCGGCATGCTGTCCTGCATCCGCAAGGCGTTTGATTTTGTCGATAAGCACTACGGCGACTGCTGGACCCTCGCCACCCTCCCGGCCGAAGACCCCGCCGTCTACCGCATGTTGTGCCGCGCCGATTCGCTCGGCACCTTCCAGGTCGAAAGCCGCGCGCAGATGACCATGCTACCGCGCTTGCGGCCGCGCGAATTCTACGATCTCGTCATCGAGGTCGCGATCGTGCGGCCGGGCCCGATCCAGGGCGGCATGGTGCATCCTTATCTGCGCCGCAAGCAGGGGCTGGAGCAGGTCACCTATCCGTCGAAGGAACTGGAAGCGGTGCTGGGCAAGACGCTCGGGGTGCCGCTGTTCCAGGAGCAGGCGATGAAGATCGCCATCGTCGCCGGCGGTTTCACGCCGTCGGAAGCCGACAAGCTGCGCCGCGCCATGGCGACCTTCAAGCGCACCGGCACCATCGGCACCTTCCGCGACAAGATGGTCGACGGCATGTTGGCGCGCGGCTACCAGCGCGACTTCGCCGAGCGCTGCTTCGGGCAAATCGAGGGTTTCGGCGAATACGGATTTCCGGAAAGCCACGCCGCGAGCTTCGCGCTTCTGGTCTATGCCTCGGCCTGGCTGAAGTGTCGTTACCCGGACGCTTTCGCCGCGGCGCTGCTCAACGCGCAGCCCATGGGCTTCTACGCGCCGGCGCAGATCGTGCGCGACGCGCGCGACCACGGCGTCGAGGTGCGCGGCCCGGACGTCAATCATTCCGACTGGGATTCGACGCTTGAAGCCGGCCCGCGCGCCGCCGGGCGGCTGCATGAGTTACATCAGGAGATGCAGGGCGACATCTACGCCACGCACGCCATCCGCCTCGGCTTGCGCGAGATCAAGGGGCTGAAGGAGGAGGATGCGCAGGCGATTGTTGAGATGCGCGCTGCCTCCTACGACTCCGTGCGCGATGTCTGGCTGCGCACGGCCCTGGCGCCGCGCGTGCTGGAGCGCCTCGCCGATGCCGACGCTTTTGCCTCGCTCGGCCTGACGCGGCGCGAAGCGTTGTGGGCGGCCAAGGCGCTCGGCCGCGTCGGCGACAGCGAGGACGATTTGCCGTTATTTGGCGGCAATGCCGAAGGGGCAACGGTGCGCCTTGTATCGTGCGAACCCGACGTCGCTCTGCCGCCAATGCCGCTCGGTGAGGAGGTCGTCAACGACTATCGTTTCTTAAGGTTGTCCTTGCGCGCGCACCCGGCGCAATTCCTGCGCGGCGACCTCGCGCAGCGCGGCATCATGCGCAATGAGGGATTGCGCAACCTCGTCAGCGGCGCGCGCGCCAAGATTTCAGGGCTGGTGACCTGCCGGCAGCGGCCGGGCTCGGCCAAGGGCGTGGTGTTTCTCACCATCGAGGACGAAACCGCGGTCGCCAATGTCATCGTCTGGCCGAAGACCTTCGAGCGCGTGCGGCCGGTGGTGCTGGGCGCGCGCTATGTCGCGGTAACGGGTCAGGTGCAGTCGGAATCCGGCGTCATCCACGTCGTTGTCGACGAACTCGAGGATCTGACGCCCTGGCTGGCGCAACTGGCCGAGCACGGGGCCGACATCGACGCTCTCGCGCGCGCGGACGAGGTGCGCCGCCCGATCGAGGATCACCGCGAGGCCCGCGCGCTCGGCGGCCGGCAAAGCCGGCTGGTGCGGCTGCTGCGCGAAATGCCGGAATTGGCCGCCGATCTCGACATCACCGCGCGCGGCTCGGCGCACGCGCCGACACGGCGGGCGAACGCCGCGCGCAAAGGATGATCACATCGGCGGCACGATGCCGCGGCCGACATTGATGCGGCCGGTCGACAGCGTGCCGTCGGCTTCCTTGGTGGCCGCGGTGATATAGATCGCGGCGCCCGGCTTGAGTTCGTCTTTGCTGCCCGGTGCATAAGTGACGACCGGCGTGTCGGCTGACACCTCGATTTTCTTCTCGCCTTCCTTGTATTTGATCGACAGCGTCATGCCGCCGCCGGCCTTGGCGACGTCGCTGCCGACCGTGCCGGTGGCGTTGCTGCTGACGGCGACCGTGCCGTTGGTCATGGTGCTCTTTGGCTTGTAGTCATAGGGCCGGTCGCCCTCGCCGGTGCCGCGCATCGCCTCAGGGAAGATGTGCACCTCGACCGCCTTGAAGCTGCCGTCGGCCTCCGGCATCGCCGTCGAGCCGACGAAGGAGCCCGGCTTGATGTCGGCCAGCGAGGCCTTCACGACGGCGACGACATTGACGTTGTCCGCCATCTTGATGGTCAGCGTCTCACCGGCGCGCGATTTGACGGTCAGCACGGCGCCGTCGATTTTCTCGATGGTGCCGCGCACGCGGACGGTCTGCGGCTGTTGCGCGAAGCTCGAAGCGCTCATCAGCAAAAGCCCGACCGCGGAAATCCAGATTACCTTGCGCATAAGCGCCTCCCTTGTTGTCGTTACATTGCCGGCGCGGCGCCGCGCCCCACATAGATGTTCTTGGCCAGCACCGATCCGTCCGGCTGCTTGTCGGACTGCATGATGATGATCGGCGTACCGGCTTTCAACTCGTCTTTGTTGCCCGGCGCCACCGCGGCGATGACGGTGTCCTTGGTAACGACGATTTTCTTTTCGCCTTCTTTATACTTGACCGTCAGCGTTTCGCCGTCGGTGGCCGTCACCATATTGGCGACATAGCCGTTGGTCATGGTGCTGTTGGGGCGGCCGTCCCAGGCGCCGTGGCGGTCGGCCACGACGCCGCGCTGCGCCGGCAGGAAGATGTGGATTGAATAGGCCTTGATGCTGCCGTCGGCTTCCGGCACGCCGGCAATGCCGATGAAACTGTCGGGCTTGATGTCGGCAAGCGAGGCCTTGACCAGCGCGGCGACGCGCACGTCGTCGGCGAGCTTCACGTCGAGCATGGCGCCGTCGCGGGTCTTGAGTTGCATCGCCGCGCCATTGGCCTTGGCTATTTCGCCGCGGATGCGGGCCGGCTGCTGGGCATGAGCGGCGACAACGCCGGCGCCCAATACCGCGACGAAAACCACCGCGCATACCAGCCGGCGTGTCATCGTCAATTTGTGCATTGTCACCTCCCAAGCGGCCACATTGTTCGGGCCGTCAGGCAGGTGAACCCCTAGGCCAGCCTGTTATTCCGCGGCTTTTTCTGCTTCGGCGCCGGCTTTGCCTTTTCCGCCTGAACCGGAGGGTTAGGCGCACCCGCGAGCAGATCCGCTTCGACCAAGGCGCGTAGTTCCGGCGTCACCTCCGGCTTGACGCCGAACCAGCGCTCGAAAGCGAGCACGGCCTGATGCAGCAGCATGCCGAGCCCGTCGGCGGTGCGCAGGCCTTTTTCGCGGGCGTTCGCCAGCAATGGCGTAACCAGCGGCGCGTAGACCAGATCGGCGACCACCAGCGAAGCCTGGCAACGCAGATTGATCGGCAGCGGCGGCTGCCCGACCATACCGAGCGTCGTGGTATTAACCAGCAATCCGGCGCCGCCGAGCAACCCCGTGGTCTCGTCCCAGCCGGCCGCGATCACGCGCGCGCCGAATTTCTTGGCTAGCGCCTGCGCGCGCTCCGGCGTGCGGTTGATGACATAGACGCGACGCACGTCGCGCTGCAGCAGCGCGAAGATGACGGCGCGGGCGCCGCCGCCGGCGCCGAGCACCACGGCGCTTTCCAGGCCGCGGTCCCAACCCGGCGTCACCGCATCGAGATTGGCGAGGAAACCGAACACGTCGGTGTTGGTCGAACGCAATTTATCGCCGTCATACCAAAGACAGTTGGCGGCGCCGACCGCGCGGGCGCGCTCGTCCGGCTCCGACAGCGCCAGCACTTTCTCCTTGTGCGGCACCGTCACATTGGCGCCGACGTAGCCGTGCTGACCCAGATGCGTGACGAATTCGGCGAGCTGCTCGGGCGGCACCGCCTCGCGGCGATATTCGACGTTGAGATTATATTTCTGCGCCCAGTAATTATGAATCAAAGGCGAGCGCGAGTGACCGGCCGGCCAGGCGATAATGCAAGCTGCTTTGTCGACGGTCTTTTTTTCTTCGGTCATGATTCCATCACTACGCCATTGCGCAACACGCCGATTTCCGGGACTTCGATTTCAACGACGTCCCCGGCTTTGAGCCATGTGGGCGGCTCGGTCTTCGGCCCGAGCTTGATGGGCGTTCCGGTCGCAATGATGTCGCCCGGCTTGAGGGTCATGAACGTGCTGACATAGGCGATGAGATCGGCAAAGGACTTGATCATGCTGGCGGTGGTGTCGTCCTGCGTCACCTCGCCGTTGACCTTGACCGTGATGTGCAACGGCTTGGTCAAGTCGATCTCGTCGGTGGTGACGATCCAGGGGCCGATGCCGCCGGTCAGGTCCCAGTTCTTGCCTTGGGTGACGTTGAACTTGCCGTGGCGCACCCAATCGCGGATGGTGCCTTCGTTGCACAAGGTGACGCCGGCGACGTGATCGAGCGCCTGGTCGTGCGCGATGCGCCGGCCGGTCTTGCCGATCACCAGCGCGATCTCGCCTTCATAGTCGAGTTGCTCGGACTCGAACGGCCGCACCATCGCCTGCTCATGCGCCGCCAGCGAACCGGGCGCGCGATAAAACATGCTCGGATATTTCGGCACCTCGGCGTCGCCGTAGTCGGCGTTGCGGTTGGCGTAATTGATGCCGATGCAAAGAATTTTCTCCGGCGCGGTCACCGGCGCCAGCCACGCCACCTCGGACATGGCGAAATCGGCGCGCACGCCGCGCACGGCCTCGCGCGCCAGGTCGAGCCCGCCTTCGGTTCGCAGCAGATCGAGCGTCGTGGCGAAATGCGGGCCGAGCCTGGGCTTGAGATCGACCACGCCCTGCCCGGCGCCGCTGCCGACGACGGCGCCGAAACTCTCCCGGCCACGCAGTTTATAGCTTGCAAGTTTCATCGAATGCCTATCGGGCCCCCCACCGGAGCCCGCAGCGTGTATTCCGGGCCTGCCGTCGCGTCAACGCAACTAATTATCGTTCCGGACTTGACCTGCGGACCAAACTGCATTCATCAAAACCGTCATGAAGACGCTTTTTATAGACTGCAACGACCAGTTGGCGCCGGTTTGGGCCAGGGTCGTTCGCCCCGACGACCCGCCGATCGACGTTAACCGCACGCCTTTCGCGCGCGACGAGCTGCCGCGCGTGATTGCCGGCTACGATGTCGTCATCGACGATCATTCTTATATGCCGACCGAGCTGGTGGCGCAGTGCCCCCTGCTCAAGCATATCGTATTCCTCGGCACCGGACCTGCGAGCTACATGGACGTCGCCGCGATCAATGCGCGCGGCATCAAGGTGCACATCATCAAGGGCTATGGCGACACTGCCGTCGCCGAGCATTCTATCGCGCTGATGGTCGCCGCCGCGCGCGACGTCGCGCGCATGGACCGCGACGTCCGCGCCGGCACCTGGACGCCGCAGGAAGGCGTGCAGTTGCGCGGCAAGACGCTGGGCGTCATCGGGCTTGGCGGCATCGGCCGCGAAGTGGCGCGCATCGGCGCCGGGATGGGGATGGAGGTCATCGGCTGGAACCGTACGCGGCATGGCGACGTGACGGTGCCGATAGTCGAGATCGACGATCTATTGGCACGATCCGACGTCGTGTCGATGAACCTGACGCTCGGCGATGAGACACGCGGCTTTCTCAGCGCCGAACGTATCGCGCGCATGAAAAAAGGCGTCATCTTCGTCAACACGGCGCGTGGCGCGCTGGTCGACGAGGCCGCCCTGCTGGCGGCGCTGTCGAACGGCCACATCCGCCATGCCGGGCTCGACGTGTTTCACGCCGAGCCGCTGAAGGCCGATCATCCGTTGACAAAAATGCCAAACGTGACGCTCACGGCCCATGCCGCTTTCCGCACGCTGGAAGCGTCCATGACGCTGCTGCGCCGGGCGATCGAGATCGTGACGTCCCTGGCCTAGTAATACCCCGGCGTGTTGCCGCCATCGAGCGCGATAGCGGCGCCCTGAATGTGACGCGCTTTGGCGCTGGCCAGGAACAGCGTCAATTCGGCGACGTCTTCCGGCGTGCCGATACGCCGCAAGCCGCTTTTGACCAGCGCCTCGTCGCGCACCTGTGCAACCGTCTTGTTCTGCGCCTTGGCGAATTGCGCGAACAATTGCTCGACGCGGTCGGTCTGGGTCTGCCCAGGATGGATGACATTGACGTTGACGTCGTCGCGGTTACCCATCGCGGCAAGCCCTTTGGAAAAATTCGCCAGCGCCGCATTGACCGCACCGCCGATCAGGAAATCGGGACCGGGCGTGCGCGCCGCGCCGCCGACGATGCTGATCACGCTGCCATGCGCCGCCTTCAGCAGCGGCCAGAACAGCCGCGTCAGCCGAACCGCCGCGTGGAATTTCAGCGCAAAGCCGTCAGCCCAAACGTCGTCCGGCAGTTCGAAAAACTTGCCGCCTTTGGTAGCGCCGGCGTTGTTGACCAGCACGTCGCAACGCCTGAAGCGCTCGTTGACCTTGGCGAAGACCTGTTCGCAGCCCGCAAGCGTGCGAAGGTCGCCGGCGACCGTCATCGGCTCCGGCCCGCCCGCCGCCGCGACCGCCTCGGCGGCGTCGGCAAGATTGGTGGCGCTCGCGGCCGCCAGCACCGTCTGCGCGCCTTCGCGCGCGAAAGCCATCGCGATGCCGCGGCCGATGCCCCGGCTGCCGCCGGTGACGACAACGACTTTACCCTCGAATTCCCTCGACATTATCTCCCCCGTTTTAACCTTTGCCCACTTTATACGCAGGGTCGCGCCGCCACGCGAGCCAGCGCATGAAACTTTCCGCCCGGCTTGCCGTTGATACCGACCAGGGGGGAGATTTTCATGTCCGACGCGACTTCGACACTGCCGATGATCGCCGCCCACGGCGCGGCCCGTCTGCCAGCCGTCGAGGTCGATGATTATAATGTCGAGGTCAAGGACGAGGACGGCTTCCTCGGCGATCGCGCCAGCAAGGGCGCGTTTCGCGACATCGTCGAAAATTGGCGCAAGCTTTATCGCAAGGACGGCGAGGACCCGTTCGGCGACGAGCCGAGCGATAAACTGACAAAAAAGGCGTTGGATGAAGGCCTCACAAAGAACAGCCTTCAGGCAGCCGCAATTATCCACAGTGCCGTCGAGGACTTCGCCCAGGAGCTCGCGGTGGTCATTCGCCGCTTCCTTAAACTCAAGACCTGGAAAGACACCGAGCGCTTCGTTATCGGCGGCGGCTTCCGCGGTAGCAGGGTCGGCGAACTGAGCATTGCGCGCTGTTCGATAATTCTTAAAGCCGAAGGCATCAAGGTCGATCTGGTGCCGATCCGCAACGAGCCCGACGAAGCGGGCCTGATCGGCGCCGCGCATCTGGCGCCGAAATGGCTGTTCAAGGGTTATGACGCCATCCTCGCGGTCGATATCGGCGGCACCAATATGAGGGCCGGTGTCATCGATCTCAATCTGAAGAAGGCCTCCGACCTGTCGAAAGCTTGCGTTTGGAAATTCGAGCTTTGGCGTCACGCCGACGAGAAGAAGGTCGACCGGGAAAGCGCGGTCGACAGCCTGGTCAAGATGCTGAAAAGCCTGATCGCGAAGGCGGAGGCGGAAAAGTTCAAGCTGGCGCCGTTCATCGGCATCGGCTGCCCTGGCATTATCGAACAGGACGGCACCATCGACCGTGGCGCGCAGAACCTGCCTGGCAACTGGGAAAGCAGCAAATTCAACTTGCCGCTGCTGCTGCACACCGCAATCCCCAAGATCGGCGGCGAGGACACCGCCATCGTTATGCATAACGACGCCGTGGTGCAGGGCCTCAGCGAAGTGCCCTTTATGACCGACGTTCAGCATTGGGGGGCGCTCACGATCGGCACCGGCCTCGGCAACGCCCGGTTCACCAACCGCAAGTCGGACGATTAAGCCCTTTGACTTGGCGCTTTGACTTGACCGCTTTGACTTGCCCCCATTCTCGTTCAGAATAAGAAAAAAGAACGAGACCAGGGGGAAACGTGAAGCCGGCGCCATTCGCCTACAAAAAGGCCCGTTCGCTCGACGAAGCCATTGCGCTGCTTGGCGAGCATAAGGACGCGCGACTGCTGGCCGGCGGGCAAAGTCTGATCGCCACTCTGAATATGCGGCTTTCGGCGCCCACGCTGTTGATTGACATCAACGGCATTGGCGGGCTCGACAGGATCGAAGAAAAAAACGGCGCCATCGAGATCGGCGCGCTGGTGCGGCACGCGCAGGCCGAGCGCTCGGATATGATCGCCAAGCGCGTGCCGCTGATCGCGCGCGCCATGCCCCATATCGGCCACGCCGCCATCCGCAACCGCGGCACGTTGGGCGGCTCGATCGCCTTCGCCGATCCGGCGGCCGAATTGCCGGCCTGCCTGATGGCGCTGGACGGCGAGGTCGAGGCGAGCGGACCTCGCGGCAAGCGCACCATCAAGTCGCAGGATTTTTTCACCGGGCTGTTCGAGACGGCCTTGGGCCCGCAGGAGATGCTGACGGCCATTCGCATTCCCCTTGCGACCGCGGACACGCGCGTTGGCTTTGCCGAACTGGCGCGCCGGCACGGCGATTACGCCATCGTCGGACTGGCGGCGAGCGCGCGCAGCGATGGTAAGGGACTCAAGGACCTACGCTTAAGCTTTTTCGGCGCCGGCGACACGCCCTCGCGCGCACGCAAGGCGGAAATCGTACTGGAAAGCGGCGACGTCGATGGCGCCGTGGCGCAACTCGATCTCGACCCGCATGACGACGTGCAGGCAACCGCAGCGGTGAAAAAACATCTGGCCGGGGTGCTGCTGCGCCGCGTGGCCAAGCAGTTGATGGAGCCGAGGGCATGAGCGGGCTTGCACTCGATGTGACCATGACCGTCAACGGCGAAACGGTCGTCGAACGCGTCGAGCCGCGCCAGACGCTGGTCGACTTCCTGCGCGACAATCTGGGTTTAACCGGCAGCCACGTTGGTTGCGAGCATGGCGTCTGCGGCGCCTGCACCGTGCGCGTCGATGGCGAGATCGTGCGCGGCTGCCTGATGCTGGCGGTACAATGCGAGGACGCCAAGGTCGAGACCATCGAAGGCCTGTCGGATTCGGGCGAGGTCGCCGATCTGCAATTAGCCTTCGCTGAGCGTAACGCCTTGCAATGCGGCTTTTGCACGCCGGGCATGATTACGGCGGCCCAGGAACTGCTCGCCAAAGGCGGCGTGCCGAGCCGCGACGAAATTCGCGAACACATTTCCGGCAATTACTGCCGCTGCACCGGCTATCACGCCATCGTCGATGCGGTGGAAGCGGTGGCGCAAGAAAGAGAAAAAGCACGCGGAGGAGCGGGCAAATGAAGATCGTCGATGACGCCCCCTCCGCTCTCACCGCGCTCGACCGGCCGAACTCCTATATCGGCCGATCGGTGCCGCGGCCGAATCTCGCTCGGCTGACGCAAGGCCGCGGCCAATATGTCAGCGACGTCACGCTGCCGCGCATGGCGCATGTCGCCTTCGTGCGGTCGCCGCATGCCCACGCCCGCATCGTTTCGATTACCGCCGACGCCGCCAAAAAATCGCCCGGCGTCGTCGCTGTGGTCACCGGCGCCGAACTTGCCAAGGTGATGACGCCCTGGGTCGGCGTACTGACCCACCTCAAGGGCCTGAAATCCGCGCCGCAAGCCCCGATCGCCGTCGAGTTCGCCTGCTGGCAGGGCGAAGCGGTTTGCGCGGTTGTGGCGCGAACCCGCGCCGAAGCCGAAGACGCTTGCGAACTGGTCGAGGTGAGCTACCAAGAGCTCCCCGCTGTCACCGATGCGGAGACCGCGCTCGACCCGCAAACGCCGGTCATCCATGCCGCGCTCGGCGACAATCTGTGCTTCGAGCGCAAGCTCGATGTCGGGGCCGTCGATAAAGCCTTCGCCGAATCCGACGCGGTGGTCGAAACGACCTTCGTCACCGGCCGGCACACCGGCGTGACCAACGAACCCCGCGCCATCGTCGCCGACTGGAATCCCGGCGAGCAGCGCCTGACGGTCTATCAAGGCACGCAGGCGCCGCACATGATGCAGGACCTGTTCGCCAAGCATCTGGGCCTGGCCAGCGATCAGGTGCGCATCCTGACGAAAGACGTCGGCGGCTCGTTCGGCATCAAGGTGCACACCTATGCCGACGAGATGGCGACCGTGGCGCTGTCGAAGCTGCTCAAGCGTCCGGTGAAGTTTGTCGCCGACCGCATCGAGAGCTTCGTCACCGATATTCACGCCCGCGACCATCGCGTTAAAGCCAAGATCGGCGTCATGAAGGACGGCACCATCACCGCCTTCGAGATCGACGATCTTACCGGCATCGGCCCCTACTCGGTCTACCCGCGCACCTCGGGCATCGAGGCCAACCAGGTCGTCAATCTTACCGGCGGTCCGTACAACTGCCCGAACTATCGCGCCCAGGCGCGCGTCGTGTTCCAGAACAAGAACGTGATGTGCCAGTACCGCGCGGTCGGTCATCCCATCGCCGTTGCCGTGACTGAAGGCCTGGTCGAACTCGCCGCCGCGAAAATCGGCATGGACCCGCTGGAAATCCGCCGGCGCAACATGATCGCTGACGACGCCTATCCGGCGCAGTCGGCCTCCGGCTTGAAGTTCGAGAAGCTGTCGCACCACGAAGCGATGGCGCATCTCGACTCGATGATGGATTACGCCGGCCTGCGCGCCGACCAGAAGAAGCTTCGCGACACGGGCGTCTATCGCGGCATCGGCTTTGCCTCCTTCATCGAGGTCACCAATCCATCGGCCGCCTTTTACGGCGTCGGCGGCGCGCGCATCACCTCGCAGGACGGCGCCACCGTGAAACTCGACGCGCAGGGCGCCATCACCATCCACTCCGGTGTGACCGAACAAGGTCAGGGCGCCGAGGCGGTGCTGGCGCAGTGCGTGGCGTCATCCTTCGGCGTTTCAATGGACAAAGTGCGCGTCGTCACCGGCGATACTGACAACGTGCCCTATGGCGGCGGCACCTGGGCCTCACGCGCCGCCGGCATCGGTGGTGAAGCCGCCTGGCAGGCCGGCAAAGCCTTGCGCGGCAATGTGCTCGCGGTCGCCGGCGCCATGCTGCAGGCCAAGCCCGAGGACCTCGACATCCGCAACAGCGTCGTCGTCGATAAAGTCAGCGGCACCGAACGGCTGACGCTCGCCGAATTGGCGCGCGTCGCCTATTTCCGCCCCGACACCCTGCCGCCCGGCTTCCAGGCCGAATTGATGGCGACCCGGCATTACGTGCCGCGCGCCTGGCCCTTCGCCTTCACCAACGGCATTCAGGCGAGCTATCTCGAAGTCGATACCGACACCGGCTTCGTCAAGCTGATCGACCACTGGTGCATCGAGGACTGCGGCACCATCATCAATCCGCAACTAGTCAACGAACAGATCCGCGGCGGCGTGGTGCAAGGCATCGGCGCCGCGTTGTTCGAGCAATGCCTCTACGACGAGCGCGGGCAGATGCTCAACGGCAACATGGCCGACTATCTGGTGCCGATGGCGGTCGAGATGCCGGACATCCAATGCGGGCATGTGGTTTCGCCCACCGCCGATTCAGAACTCGGCGCCAAGGGCGCGGGCGAAGCCGGCACCGCCGGTGCGCCGGCCTGCATCATGAACGCCATCAACGACGCCTTGCGCCCGCTCGGCGCCCAACCCCTCACCGACATGCCGTTCACCCCCGGCAAGATTTTGCGGGCGTTGGGCAGGGTGTGATTTTCAACGGACGAAACCGATCGCTGCACGCTGAGGCCCCTCGTGCCGCTTGATGTAGCCCCGTTATCGGGCGCATTATCGCAGCATCAATTCAAGAAACGTGCAGGAAGGAATCGCAATCAATGAATATCAAGGTCGGTAAAGAGGCGATAGCCGAAGCCTCGAAAAAGCTGTCGAACTGGGGCCGCTGGGGCAAGGAAGACCAAGTCGGCACGCTCAACCACGTCACGCCCGAGGACATCGTCAAGGCGGCGACCCTGATCAAGACCGGCAAGGTTTTCGCGCTCGGCATTCCGCTCGACCGCAATGGCCCGCAGAACGGCCTGTTCGGCGGCCGCTTCAACCCCATTCACCAGATGCTCGCCACCGGCACCGACGCGGTCGCCGGCAACCAGGACTGGAACAAGATTCGCTACGCCGACGACACGCTGATGTTGTGCGTGCAAGGCGCGACCCACTGGGACGCGCTCGGCCATCTGTTCTACGAGGACAAGGCGTACAACGGCTATGACGCCAAGCTGATCGACTCGCGCGGCCTGTCGGTGCTCGGCATCGAGCATTCCAAGAACAAGATGATCGGCCGCGGCGTGCTGCTCGACATCGCCCGCTTCCGCGGCGTGAAATGGCTCAACGACGGCGACGCCATTTCCAACGACGAACTCGACAAATGCGCCAAGCATCAGAACGTCTCGATCGGCCGCGGCGATTTCGTGCACGTGCGCACCGGGCAGATGGAGCGCTGCCTCGCCGAGAAAGACTGGGGCGGCTATGCCGGCGGCGATGCGCCGGGCGTCAAGTTCGAGAACTGCTATTGGGCGCAGGACAAGCAGATCGCCGCGCTCTGCATGGACACCTGGGGCTGCGAGGTGCGGCCGAACGAGACCACCGAGGCCAACCAGCCCTGGCATTGGGTCGTCATCCCCGCCATGGGCCTGTGCATGGGCGAAATCTTCTACCTCAAGGAACTCGCCGAGGATTGCGACGAGGACGGCATCTACGAGTTCTTCTTCTGCGGGCCGCCGCTGATCATCACCGGCGCCACCGGCTCGCCGATCAATCCGCAAGCGATCAAATGACCGCGTAGCGATCATCCCGGACGGCGAAGCCGATCCGGGATCTCGCGCGGCCTATTCGCTCTCGGCTCCGCGATATCGGGGCGCATGTCTAAAAACGGGGGAAAGATTTTCATGCGCGCTCTGTTCGTCTGCGCTTTGCTGCTGCTATTCTGCGGCGCGGCCCACGCCGCCGACAAGGATCGCATCGTCGGCACCTGGAAGCTGGTCGCTGTCGCGTACGAGGATGCCAAGACCGGCGAACGCACGTCGGTGCTCGGCGAACATCCGCGCGGCTATCAGATCGCGACGCCGCAAGGCCGCTGGCTGGCGCTGGTCACCGCCGACGGCCGGCCGGTGCCGAAGACCGACGAGGACCGCGCCAAGGCGCTGCGCTCGATGATCGCCTATAGCGGCCGCTATCGCGTCGAGGACAACAAAGTCATCACCAAGGTGGAGGTCGCGTGGAACGAGGCCTGGGTCGGCGGCGAGCAGGTCCGCTTCCTGCGCTTCGAGGGTGACGACGTCTTGAACATCGAAAGCCCGCCGATGCCGCACCCCAACGTCAACGACAAGATGGTCAAGGTGATCGTGACATGGGCTCGCGATAAGTCTTAGGCAGGCTACGACTTCGCCAGCACCTGCGGATTGACGCAATTCGGCGGCGTGCGGCCTTCGAGCAGCGCCGCGATATTGTCGACGACGATGTTCGCCATCTCGTCGCGCACTTCCGTCGTGGCGCTGCCGAGATGCGGCGCCAGCACGACATTCTTCAGTTTCTTCAACTCGGCATGCACCTTGGGCTCGTGCTCGAACACGTCGAGCCCGGCGCCGGCGATCTTCCTGGTCTTAAGCGCGCGCACCAGCGCCAACTCATCGATAATCGGGCCGCGCGCGGTGTTGACGATGAAGGCGGTCTTCTTCATCAGTCCGAATTCGCGCGCGCCGATCTGGTGGCGCGTCTCCTTGGTGAGTGGCGAATGCAGCGAGACGAAATCCGACTGCCGCAGCAACTCGTCGAGCGGCGTATAGACGAGCCCGGCGTCCTGCTCCTCGGCTTCGGACTTGCGGCGCGGCGTCCAATACAGCACCTGCATCGAGAAGCCGTGGGCGCGGCGCGCTACCGCCTTGCCGATCAAGCCGGCGCCGCCGACCAGGCCGACCGTCTTGCCGAACACGTAAGAGCCGAGCAGATGACGTGACTGGCCGCCGGGAAACTTGCCGCCGCGCACCAGCTTGTCGCCCTCGATCATGCGGCGCGCCACCGCGAGCATGAGCCCGAAGGTCATGTCCGCTGTCGCTTCGGTGGTCACCGGCGGCACCACGGTCACCGGAATGCCGCGCGCGGTCGCCGCGGCGACGTCGATATTGGACGGGCTGATCGACTGCGCCGCGATGTGGCGCAGCTTCGGATTGGCGGCGACCACGCCGCGGTCGATCTTGTCGTGCAGCAGGCAGAACAAGATGTCGGCCTTCTTGACCGCGGCGACCAACGTCTTGTGCGGGATGATTTTGCGGTCGTCGGCGAAGACCTTGACGCTGCCCATCGCCCGTAGCCGTTTCATCGCGCTGTCGGCGATGGGCTGCGTGACGAAGATGCGCGGCAATTTTTTCAACTTGGCGTTCACCTGAGCCACCGCACCACGCCGGCAACGCCGTCAACCGCGACCTGCGCGCCGTCGGGGATCTTGCGGGTGGCGTCGAGCACGCCGAGCACCATCGGAATGCCGCGCTCGCGCGCCAGCGACGCCATGTGCGAGGTCGAGCCGCCGAGTTCGGCGACGACGCCGGCGACGCGCGGCAATATATGGCTCAGCGCCGGGCCCGCCACTTTCGTCACCAGAATATCGCCCGGCCGCACGCGCTCGATCTCGCATTCGCAGTTCACGACCACGGCGCGGCCGGAGCCCCAGCCGATGCCGGCGGGATGCCCGTTGAGGCCAGGATGGGTAAGCCAGATCTCGTCTGGCACGATCGGCGCCTCGACATGAAGCGGGCGCGATTGCAGCAGCTTGAAGCCGTTCTCGTCCATCGCCCATTCGATTTCAACCGGAGCGCCGGCGAGTTTCTCGCATTTGCGCAGCAAGCGCCCGAGCGTCACCGCCTCGCCCTGCGTCAGGCACGGCTCGCTGACCAGATCGGCCGGCACCAATTGCGGCGCCGAGACGCCATGGTCACAGGTGTCGCGATGACCCTTGCGGCCGGCCTCGACCGTGCGCACGAAACCGTTCTTGCCGAGCACGACGCGGTCCGGCACCACCTCGCCTTGCGCGATGGCCGAGCCGAGGCCCCAGGTCGCGGAAATCAGCATGTGGCCTTCGGCGGTCTCCGACAGGCCGCCGCCGGAGGCTTTCGCCGCAATCAGCGGCTGGATCAGCACGCCCATCGCGGTGTCGGCCGGCGACAGCTCGTGGTTTTCCATGTAGCGGCGCGCGTGCGAGGTCCACAGCGCCGCCCAGCAGGCGCGCACCGCGGTGAGGAATTCGGTTTCGTCGGTCAGCCCGAGAAAGCTTTCGAACTGGCCGGCGAAGTTGGCGCCCTTGCGGTCTTCGATCAGCGCCGAGGAGCGCACCACGCCGCGCGGATGCTCGGCCTGCTGCGCGCGCCAGGCGGCGAGCAGCGGCTCCAATATTTCGGGCGCGATCGGTTGCTGGTAGATGGCCAGGCGAATGGCAATCGACATGCGCCGCTGCGTAGGGATATCGGCGGCGTTGTAGTCGGCCAGCATCTGGTCGATGCCGATGTGGCGCGCCTGATGGCGGTAGGCTTCGGACGTCAGCGCAAACCCGCCCGGCGTCGGCAGGCCGGCCTGCGTCAGCGTCGCAAGGTTAGCCGCCTTCGGCCCGACCATTTCGGGGTCGACGGCGGCGGGGTCGGTGAGCGGGAGGATGAACGCGGTCATGCGATTTCAAATTCCCGGGGTTGCCATTCGCTGGCGTAGCCCCTCCCCCGCTTTGCGGGAGAGGGAAAGAGCGAGCAGACGCGCCGCTTACTTGACGTGATCGCCGTAGCCCGGAATCGGATCGACCACGGTGATCTGCTTGACCGGGAAGTTCGAGACGATCTCGATCTCGTTCTTGTGCACGATCAGCATTTCCTCGATACGCACGCCGTAACGGAAGCGCTTGCCGTGCTGGGTCTCGAGCGCGAAGGTCATGCCTTCCTGGATCTCGATCGGATGATCGAGCGACCAGATGCGCGAGATCACCGGCGGGTCGTATTGCGCGAGACCGAGACCATGGCCCCACAGGTTCGCGGCAGCCTGGTCTTCGTCCTCGTAGCCCCAGGTTTCCATCGCCGACGGCCACTTCAACGCGATGTCGCGCGTGGTGGCGCCGACCTTCACCGCGCCGATCGAGTCGTACAGCCACTTGTAGGCCGTATCGTAGGTGTCCTTCTGTTCTTGAGAAGGCTCCTTGCCGACGCAATAGGTGCGGTAATAGCAGGACTTGTAGCCGTTCCAGGTCAGCGCGGCCAAATCCATGAACACGATGTCGCCCGGCTGAATGATGCGGTCGGAGAAGTTGCGCCAGTTCGGCCAGGTGTTGGGACCGGACGACACGATCACGTCCTCGACGTCTTCCATGCCCGGGATGTTGTAGAGATATTCCATCAGATGCGCGGTCACCTGATTTTCGGTGATGCCGGGGCGCAGAAACTTCATGCACTCCCAGTGCGTGGCGTCGCCGATGGCGCCGACGATGCGGAAGCATTCCTGCTCGTCGGGCGATTTCACCGCGCGCGCGTCCATCATCGCGCTCATGCCGTCGGTCCAGTTGATGTTCTTTTCCTTGAACACCTGGATCATGTTGATGTCGACGAAGTCGACGCCGAGCTTCTGCCCCGCGACGCCGTTGTCCTTCATCGCCTGGATGACGGCATTGGCGAACTTGTTGACCTGTTGCGTCGAAGCCGGGCCGGCCGCGCCTTTGATCCAGGCGAAGGAGTGCCGCACGTTGTCCTTCGGAATCCACGGCGAATGCCGTTCGATCTGGAAACCGAGGTCGCCCTGCTCGAACAAAATCGGCCGACCATCGCCGCACAGCAT
>Ga0265314_10001354_pt1 | contig 27665 bp, 19 predicted proteins | sample 4126metaG_FD_203106 | JGI IMG/M metagenome (GOLD analysis project Ga0265314, IMG submission 203106) | Rhizosphere microbial communities from Carex aquatilis grown in University of Washington, Seatle, WA, United States - 4-1-26 metaG | ecosystem: Host-associated > Plants > Roots > Rhizosphere >... | reverse complement strand
CAGTCTTCAAAGCCGCCCTGTTCCGCAACCTGTGACAAAAAGCGCAGGATTACCCCTTCTATCCGTTGAATCCCGCGCTCTCCTGGACCCCAAGTGCCAAGTGGTGGACACCACGCGTCCGGGAATTGAAGGAGGCTTCGGGCCTGAGCACCGCCGAGCTTTCCGGAAAGCTCCTCGCAATAGAGTGGTTCCCATATCACTCGAAATCCCCTGGGCTGCCAAGGGCACTGGTGTGTGAATCGCAAAGGTACACTTTTCAACTCGCAAAGGAAATGCTTGCAAGTAATAAGCTGATCATCCGAATGCGCTCAATCAATCATTGGGCACAGGTTGACCCTGGGCTTTCTAAGGTTCCCGGTCTAAAGAATCCGCGCTGCGGCTACGTCAGCAAGCGAAACACAGAGGCGGGCTTGTTTGATCGGATCGTGAAGGCTCTCAAGACGTAGGCAAACCAAGGGCTCCTATGCCTTGCAGCCGCGAGCCTGGGCGGGCGCTCCGGCGGTGTCCTGACAGCGTTTTTTAACGACGCCAGCGCAAGCGGTGCGATAGCAATCACGGGTGAAGTGCGGGTGGCTGAGTTGGCTAACCGGGAAGTCCTGGGCGGACATTGCGCGCAGCTTCTACTTTCTCGCCTTTCCCTGTTTCAGCTGTGGCAGGCACGGCCGCCGGTGTATCGAGTTGCTCGGAGTGCTTCAGGGCATTCCGAGAAAGCTCGTCAGCCTGCTTGCTGAGTTCGTGAGCGCTTCGATGATCTGCCTTGCCGTGTGAGACAGCTGCGACGGCGTGGGCGTGGGATGCCAGGTTGTGAAGTTCTGCGGCTGGATCGTGTGAACTCTGAGGCATGTTGTTCCTCTCACGTGTACGATGCAAACCGTCCGTCCGGCAGCTACAAAGAATTGATCGATGCCAGCCGGCTGCCTCAAGGCCCGGACCTTAGGACCTAGGAGTTCCGTTTTTCACGCCGCCGTCGCATGTGGTGCAGTAGCAATCACGGGTGAACTGCTGGTGGGCGTTCTTCCCTGATTTGAAGCTAACCTATTCAAAAGGATGGTGGCCAGGGACGGGATTGAACCGCCGACGCCGGCCTTTTCAGGGCCGCGCTCTACCACTGAGCTACCTGGCCTCAGTGCAGATTGCGTTGCATTTCCTGTGCGGGATTCCGGCTCGTACCGGAACGGGTGAGATGCCCTCGAACAGTCGCCTGCAACTACTCGCTCAAGTATATCAACACCCGGCGTGCCAGCCAACAGCAGCTTGACTCCGATGATTGCTCTGATCTCGGCGGTGATTCTGTCTTGAAAGCCCGCGCGGCTGTCTTACACTGTAAGGCAATCATGGACAGTCCCCTGAAGGCCATCGCGCGCGTCGCAGCCCAGTTTTGCCTCGCCGGAGTATTCACCGTTTGCGCCGCCGGCCAGCCCGCGGCCAGCGCACCGGCCCGCGCAGCCGCGCCAACTGGCCATGCCGATCCCGGGCGCGGCTCTGAAGCTCGCGCCACGCGAGCCTACGACGAGGCCATGCGCGAAGGCCCTCTCGCGGTCTACGCGTTCCTGCGTCAATTCCCCAAAGGCGCGGACCTCCACGTCCATCTCTCCGGCGCGGTGTACGCGGAGACATTCGTTCGCGACGCCGCCGAAGATGGCGTGTGTGTTGACCCCGAAGCACTAAGGTTCGTCCAGCCGCCGTGCATCGGCGCTCTCGTTCCGGCCAAGGATCTTTCCGGCACTATCAGCGGCGCGAACCAGTCGCTTTATGACAAGCTCATCGACTCATTTTCCATGCGAAGTTTTGTCCCCCATGCCGGCTGGAGCGGCCATGATCAGTTTTTCGCCACCTTCGGCCGTTTTGGCGGGCTTAAGAATCACGCCGGCGAGTGGGTGGATGAAGTGGCGAGCCGCGCAGCCGCGCAGAATGAGCAATACCTTGAACTGATGCAGACGCCGCCTTTCAGCCATGCGGCCGCACTCGTGGCGCAAATCGGCTGGCCTGACAGCGCATCTGTCGATTTCGCGCAACTGCGCCAGTCGCTGCTCGATCGCGGGCTGCGCGACGAGGTCCCCGACGACATGGAAAGTGTTCGCCAGGCCGAGGCGCAGCGGCGCAGCATCGAGCACTGCGGCACTCCCCAGGCCGAACCGGCTTGCCAGGTCGAGACCCGTTACATCTATCAGATTCTCCGTGCCAATGCGCCCGCTGTCGTCTTTGCCCAGACGCTGCTTGGCTTCGAGACCATCCAGCACAGCATGGAATCAGGCGAGCATGGATTCATCGGCATCAACTTCGTGCAACCGGAAGACGGCTACGTCTCCATGCGCGAATACACGCTGCAGATGAAGATGGTGGACTATCTGCATTCCGTCTATCCCAAGGTCCACATCACGCTGCACGCCGGCGAGTTGGCGCCTGGCCTTGTACCGCCTGATGGGCTGCGCTTTCACATCCGCCAGGCCGTCGAACTTGGCCACGCCGAACGCATCGGCCACGGGGTTGACGTGATGTACGAGGACGACGCACGGGGACTGCTGCGCGAGATGGCCGCAAAGCACATCATGGTTGAAATCAACCTCAGCTCGAATGAAGGGATCCTCGGCCTGAAGGGCGACATGCATCCGTTCCCCATCTATCGCGCCGCTCATGTGCCCGTCGCGCTCTCCACTGACGATGAAGGCGTCAGCCGTATCGAGATTACTCGCGAATACGCTCGCGCGGCGGTGGATTATCATCTGACGTACCGCGACCTGAAGCAGTTGGCGCGCACCGGCATGGAACACAACTTCTTGCCCGGTGAAAGCCTGTGGGGCGCGCCGGATGCGTTCACCGCGGCGCGTGGTGAGTGCCGGGGGCAGGTTCCTGGGGCCGGCAAACCCTCAGCGGCGTGTAAAGCCCTTCTGAACAAAAGCGAAAAGGCCGCCGCGCAATGGGAACTTGAGCGGCGTTTCCGCGAATATGAAGTGAGTTTTTAGCGTAGATCGGGAGCCGCGACAACGCATCAACATATCATGATGGGACGATAGTATGCATTCTCCGACGCCTGCACACTCTACCGTCACATCATGATTTGTTGATATGTTCTGGGAAGGACGTCAGCGGCGTCCAAAGTTCCGCGGGCGCACCGGCGGATTCACAGGAAGATGGGTTTTGCCTGCCGGGTACACCGCCAGGAAGCGATCCGGCCCCTCGCCGGAACTGGCCGTCTCCACGCCTTCCATCTCCTTGAAAGCCATATGGAGCAATCGCCGCTCCCGGCTGTTCATGGGCGGGAACGCGTATGGTACCCCAGTCTTGCGCACCTTTTCCGCGGCTGTTTCCGCGGACATTCTCAGTTCCTCCGCGCGCAGGGCCTTGAAGTTCCCCGCGTCGAAACTGATCAGGTCGTGCTCGCGCTGGTCGAGCCGAAGCATTTGCGCGGCCAAGGTCTCCAGGGCGCGCAGCAACTCGCCATTGTGCTGGGTCAACACCGGCACATCCGGCCCGCCTAGTTCCACGTAAATAACCCGCGCTTCCAGTCCTTGCGGATCGCGCGCGCCATCGCCCGCCGTGATGCGGTACTTGAAACGGAAGCCGCCGAGCCTGTTCAGGTTGGAGAGGAATCCTGCGACTTTCTGGGCAGCCTGCTGGAGATCTTCAATCGGCATGACAGAACAGTATCGCAGAGCGGGGCGGCCGCTTGGAATTGCCGGCGCGAAATTGTATAGACCCCGATGATTGCGCAAAAACCGCGGGAAGCTCCGAATGCGAGAATGACTCCATATGCCGATCGCCCAACCCGTCGTGCTCACAGCCGCCCAGGCTCGCGTTCTCGGAGCGCTTATCGAGAAGGAAGTGACCACTCCCGAGTACTACCCGCTGTCGCTCAACGCGCTGATCAACGCGTGCAATCAACGTTCCAATCGAGAGCCAGTGACCGCCCTGGACGAGGACGACGTACGGATGGCGCTGCATGGGCTCGAGGACAAGGGGCTGGCCGGCCGCGCACGCAACAGCGATGGCCGCGTGACCAGATACGAACATTGGCTGGGCGAGGCCTTCAACTTCAACCGCGCGGAAACAGCGCTCATCTGCGTCCTGCTCCTGCGCGGACCGCAGACGCCGGGGGAGCTGCGCGGGCGCACCGAGCGCATGCACCGGTTCGAGGAACTGACCGACGTTGCCGCCGGCCTGCAAAAGTTAATGGATCGAGATCCTCCGCTCGTGGCCGTGCTGCCGCGTCAACCAGGGACCAAGGAGTCGCGTTATGCGCACCTGTTGTCCGGCAAAATTGAGGCTGCAAGTGTCACGGCCCCGCCTGTCTACTCGCCCTCTGCTGAAGGGGCAGAGCCCGATAGAATCGCCCGGCTCGAAGCTGAGATAGCGGAGTTGCGTAACGAAGTTGTCGCGCTGCGCCAGAAAATCGACGACCTATTCGGTTGAGGGCTGAAACGTTGTACCCTCCGCGCGCCCAATTCTAAGCAAACTTGCCGCGCAGCCCACGGACCTAGATCAACTCATAACCCGCGAACCAGTAGCCAATCTCAAACGCTGCCGTCTCTTCGCCGTCGGACCCGTGGATGGCATTTTCCTCAATCGACTCCGCAAATTTCCTGCGAATCGTCCCCTCTTCCGCATTGGCGGGGTTGGTTGCGCCCATCAGCTTGCGCAGGTCGGCAATCGCATTCACCTTCTCCAGAACCATCAGCACAATCGGTCCGGACGACATGAACGTGGTCAACGATTCAAAGAACGGCCGCTCTTTATGGACGGCATAGAAGCCCTTGGCCTGCTCCTTTGAAATCGACAGCTTCTTGATGGAGATAATCTTAAAACCGGCCTTCTCGATTTCGGCCAGAATTGCGCCGGTGTATCCTTTGCGGACCGCATCCGGCTTGATGATGCTGAATGTGCGCTGCGCCACTTGCTGGTGTTCCTCCAGGGAGTATCGTCTCCTTTTTCATTGTACCGGGCCGGAAGTCCCCCCTTGCCGTCACAGCCCGCCGATCTGCTAGAGTTTCGGCATGATTCGCGCAACTGCTTTTTGCTGCCTGCTTGCCGCCGCTTTGCCCGCCGCGCCGCTGTTGGCTCAGAGCGGCTCCCAGTCGACGCCTTCGCCCTCCGAACTCCGCGTCTTCGATCCTGCGCTGATCGACACCACGGAAGATCCGTGCCAGAACTTCTATCGTTTCAGCTGCAACGGCTGGTTCAAGAAGAATCCAATGCCCGCCGACCAGACCTCATATGGCCGCTTTACCGAGCTCTTTGAGCTGAACCGCGCGCACCTCAGGCAGATTCTCGAGACGGCGGCATCGGCGCACCCCGCGGCGCGAAGCGCCAGCGAGCAGAAGATCGGCGATGAGTATGCGAGCTGCATGGATACAGCGGCAATCGACAAGCAGGGCATGACGCCGCTCCAGCCAGAGCTGGACCGCATCACCGCCCTCAAGTCCGTCGACGATCTCCCCGCTTTGCTGGGCCATCTGCATCGTATCGGGGTTGGCGCGTTCTTCTTCATGAGCTCCGGCCAGGACTTCGCCGAGGCTAGCCGCGTAATCAGCTACTTCTACGCCGGCGGCCTGGGGCTGCCCGAGCGCGACTACTATACCCGCACCGATCCGAAATCAGTGGAGCAGCGCCGCCAGTATGATGATCACGTCGCCAGGATGTTTACGCTGGCCGGCGTACCGCAGCTTCAGGCCAGGCGCGATGCTGCAACCGTCCTGGCCATCGAGACGCGTTTGGCCAAGGCCTCCCTCACGGTTACGGAGCAGCGCGACCCGCAGAACCTGAACCATCCCGTCGATCTGGCCACATTTGGCAATGAACTCACGCATTTCAAGCTCGCCTCCTACGATGCTGCCGCGCACGCGCCGACGGCCGGCCGCGCGAACGACACCGAGCCCAAATTCTTTGCCGAATTCAACACCATCCTGGCCGATACGCCGCTGGAGCAGATCAAGACCTACCTCCGCTGGCACCTGCTTCACGCGTTCGCCGGCACGTCCATGCCGCAGGCCTTCGACCAGGAAAGCTGGCATTTTTACGCCCACGTTCTGAATGGCGCGGAAAAGGAACAGGAGCGCTGGAAGCGCTGCACAAGCCGCGTCGATCGCGAGATGGGAGAGGCTCTCGGCCAGGTCTACGTGACCCAGTATTTTCCCCCGGAAGCCAAGCAGCACGCCATGGCCATGACCATTGCCATTGAGCAGGCGATGGGCAGCGACATCAAATCCCTCGATTGGATGAGTCCCGAGACCAAGGCCCGGGCCGAGGAAAAACTGCACGCCGTGATGAACAAGATCGGCTACCCCGACAAGTGGCGCGACTACTCCAAACTTGAGATTGTGCGCGGGCAGGCGCTGGGCAACCAGGAGCGTGTTCGCGAATTCGACTTCGATCGCGAAATGGCCAAGATCGGCAAGCCGGTGGACAAGGAAGAGTGGTACATGTCGCCGCCCACGGTGAATGCGTACTACGATCCTCAGCAGAACAACGTCAACTTCCCCGCGGGATACTTCCAGCCGCCGTTTTTCAGCGACAAGGAAGACGATGCAGCCAACTACGGCGACATGGGCTCGACCGTCGGCCACGAGCTTACCCATGGCTTCGACGATGAAGGCCGCCAGTACGACAAGGACGGCAACCTGCGCGACTGGTGGACGCCGGCCGACGAGAAGGGATTCAACGATCGCGCCGAATGCATGGTGAAACAATACGACGCCATTGAGGCCGTTCCCGGCGTGCATCTGAACGGCAAGCTCACGCTGGGCGAGAACCTCGCCGACCTTGGTGGGCTGTGGATTGCATGGCTTGCGTGGCTGGACAAAACCGAGGCCCAGCACGTTGACATGCGCGTGAAGTCGGACGGCTACACGCCCGACCAGCGCTTCTGGATTGCGTACGCGCAGCAGTGGTGCACGCAGACACGGCCCGAACAGCTACGCACCCAGGCGCAGACCGATCCCCATGCGCCCGACGAATATCGCGCCAACACCGTGCTTACCGATCTACCGGAATTCGCAAAAAGCTTCAGCTGCAAGAAGGCCGACAAGATGGTTGCCGATGCGCCGTGCCGGGTGTGGTAGGTCCGGTTTCCGGCGACGGACAGGATGCGTCCTCCGTCCCACGGGAACCTCATCGCCATCCCGCGCGTACTCTGATCACGATATCTCCAGGAGGCATGTGTGCCTGGTGACGGCAGCTACTCATTGGAAAGCGTTGGCGAAACCATTACGAACGCGTGCAGCGCATGCGGCTGGATTGTGCCGGCGGTGTTCTTAACGTTGCTTTTCCTTGCCGCGCTGGTTGCGTCCTGCTAGTGGATGGAAGACATTCCCCTGGATGTTCCACTGATCCGAGCTGTGCGCGGGATTTTCCGCTGATCGCGGAGAAACTTGCAGCGGCCAGCCCGAATGTAAGTTTCAGGCTATGCCTTCGCCTTCATCCGCGCCGCCACCACCTTCTTCCTCTCGCGGATAATCCGGTTCCGTTCCTTCTCCGGCATCGCCAGTACGTTTTGCGTCCGCTTGGGCAGTTTGGCGTAGATCAGTTCATAGGCCCGTTTCAACTCGTCTTCCACCTGCCGCGGGCGCAGCACGTCCCAGCGCTCCAGGGTGACCCAGAATTGCTTCGCCGAGTACGGCGTTGGGCGCATGCCTTCAATCTCCAGCAACTCGTGAAATCGCTCGGCGCCGCAATGGAAGCTCAACACACCCACTCCGCTACCATCCAGGTCCGTGCTCGCGAACATCCTCCCACCGATGTCGCGGTCGCCGGCCCAGTAAACCAGGTGATGGCCCCAGTTCACGGTTTCCTTCACGTGCGGCAGGCACATGCAGATTTCGCGGATAAGCTCGTTGTCCATGTTTGGCAGTGTAAGGACCTCCGCAGAAAATGAGAAGCGGATTGCTGCGGATTGGCACGTCTTGCACTCTTAAACAGAATCGTGGATGCCGGCAGGCAGCCGGTGTTGATTGCGGACACGATTTCTCCAGAATGACGGGGCGGCCGGGTCAGCTGACGAGGCGCGAACCGCCTGAGAGAGCTTAGGAAACGACGGAGGTTCTCAGGGAAGCATCCAGCCGGGAGTCCGCAAAAAGTACCATGCGGAGAGCTATCGCACGTGGTACATTGTGTTCACCCCAGAAGAGCGTATTTATGGAACAAAGTGAATCAAAAGTTCGGGATTCATGGCTAGTTGGCAGTGCGCCCGGTTGCGATCTTCGAGTGCCGGACGCGGTGGTGTCAGGCGCGCATTGCCGGCTCACCCGCAAGGGCGGCGGCTTTGTGGTGGAGGATTTGCGTTCCACGAACGGCACCTGGGTGAATGGCGTGAAGCTGACACCCGGGGTGGCTGTTGATGTCCAGTATGGAGCTAAGGTGCTGCTGGCGGGCCGCGTGGAGATGCCGTGGCCGACAACGCGCGGCCAATCCGCGGGCGAAGGCGCCGCTACTTCTGGCCGCGCACACACCACGTTCCCCATGGGCGCCGGTTTGCGTACCGAGATTACGATCGGCCGCAACCCGGAATCAACGGTACGCATTGACTTGCCCATCATTTCGTGGAATCACGCGGCGATCCACCTGAAGGATGGCAAATACACTCTTGAGGACCTTAACTCCACCAACGGGACGGCGGTTGGCGAACTGACCAATCGCATTCAGCGGGCGGAGATCAAGTCCAGCGACGCGCTTTTCTTCGGCTCTTACAAAATGCGGGCGTCGCAGGTACTCTCCAGTGAATCCACGGTGGAGATTGGAGAGTCATCGTTCAAAAAGGTGCCGTTTCACGGCACATCCATGGAGATCGGACGCGATCCGCAGGCGGACATACCACTGCCTTATCCCATGGTGTCATGGCGTCATGCGCGATTGACGCGCACGGAGCAGGGCACTTTTGTCGAGGACCTGAACTCGCGCAATGGGACGTACCTGGATGGGGTTCGCATTACCGGCAGAGTGCTGGCCAAACCGGGGCAGGAGATCGGACTGGGCAGCTTCCGATTCCAATTGCTGGAAGACGGCCAACTGGCGCGCCGCGAGTACTACGGCAACGTGACCATTGAGGCGGCCGAAATCATGGTGAACGCGCCCAACGGCAAGCGTCTGCTGGATTCCGTGTCGCTCACGGTTTTTCCGTCAGAGCTGGTGGCGCTGATGGGTCCGGCCGGAGCGGGCAAAACCACGCTGCTGAAGGCGCTGAACGGTTACACGCCGCCGGTCCAGGGCTCAGTGCTGTTCAATGGCATTGATTTGTACCGGTACTATGACCGATTCCGGCAACAGATGGGCTACGTTCCGCAGGACGACATCGTTCATCCCCAGCTCACGGTGCGGCAGGCACTGTATTTTTCTGCACGTTTGCGGACGGACCTGAGCGACGAGGAGATCGATCGGCGGACGGAGCAGGTGCTGCAGGATCTTGGAATTCCGGACAAGATCGACACTGTAATCGGCTCGCCGGAGCGCAAGACCCTGAGCGGCGGGCAGCGCAAGCGGGTGAATATCGGCCTTGAGCTGATTACGGATACGCCCGTACTGTTTCTGGATGAGCCGACTTCAGGGCTATCCTCCTACGACGCCGAGTCGGTGGTGGACTTGCTGAAGCAGATGTCGACCACCGGAAAAACGATCATCACCACGATTCACCAGCCGAGCCTGAAGGTTTACCGGCAATTCGACGACCTGATCATGGTCTCGCGCGACAGGGGCGACAGTCCCGGGGCCCTTGTATTCTTCGGACCGGCCTATCCGGACGCGATCCAGTTCTTCAATCCGGATAAGGTGACCAAGGGTGCAACGGAGCAGACGGAGCTGAATCCGGAGATGGTATTTTCCGGGATGGCGACGGTACAGGAAGGCGCGCGCACCGATACCTGGCGGCAGCGCTACCAGGCTTCGCGGTACCACAAGGAGTTTGTCACCAGCCGCTCCGGCAAGCGGCCTTCAGCTGAAGGGAAGACGGGCGAAGAAGCGGCGCGGCGCCAATTTGGAATCAACCAGTGGATATCGCTGATCAAGCGCAATGTGTTTGTGAAGCTTCGCGACCGCGCACAGACCGCGGTGCTGCTGGCGCAGGCGCCGCTTTTTGCTCTGCTGGTCTGCGTTGTGGTCTATCCGCTCAAGGCGGTGACGGCTTCCGCGTCCAGTTTCGGAGACTTGGGTGAGAAGCTGCCCATTGTGCATTTCCTTCTGGTGATTGCCGCAGCCTGGTTCGGCTGCAACAATGCCGCGCGGGACGTTGTTGGCGAGTGGACCATCTACAAGCGCGAGCGTATGGTGACGCTCAAGCTGCTGCCGTACGTCTTCTCCAAGCTCACCGTGCTTCTGGGGCTCTGCTTCTTCCAGTGCTTCAGCCTCATCGGGATCGTGTACCTGGTCTGCGGTTTGCACGGCAGCTTCATGGATGGGTTCCTGGTGTTACTGCTTACTTCGATGATCGGGGCGGGGCTGGGCCTGTGCATCTCCGCAATTTCAAAGACGACAGAAAGCGCGATTGCACTGCTCCCTGTGGTGCTGTTGCCCCTGATTGCGCTGGGAGGCGGAATGCGGCCGATCTACCAGATGCCGCGGGCAGGGCAGATTCTGAGTTATGTGATCCCATCACGCTGGGCATACGAGGCAAATCTGCTGCACGAAGCCGAAGCGCCGAAGTGGGGCGGGGATAAGCCAGTACCCGATATCACCTGTACGATTCCAAACGCGCCCGCGCCGCTGGAACGGGCTGCGGCCGCACCGCCGAGCCAACCCGCCGTGCCAACGCAACTGGCCACGCCCAACCCGGCCACCGCGCCGAACCCGCTGGCAGCAACGCTGCCGCCATCAGGCGCCGAGGTCAGCTCGTTGACCATCGTCAGCGATGCCGCAGAAGGCAGCATTCCCCGGTATGTGATCAGCGGCAAGGATCCTGACGGCAAGCCGGAGACCTGCCGCGCTTCCGCCAAACAAGTGAATACTGTGGAGAATCCCGCCACTCACGCCGTCAACAACCGCCACAGTTTCCGCACATCGATCGGCATTCTTTGCTCGATGTTCCTGCTGCTGACGGGGAGTGCGATCGGTATCCTGAAGAAGCGCGACAGCGAGCCGCAGTAGCGGAGGAGACGCCATGACAGAGACCACCGGGTTGAAGCCGGGGCTGAGCTTTGCTGAGGCGTGCGATCGCGGCAAGGTAAGGGAAGAGAATCAGGACCGTGTGCGCCACGCGACGACGACCCTGGGTGAGCTGGTAATCGTGGCGGATGGAATTGGCGGTTATCGCGGCGGGGCCACTGCCTCACGAGTTGTGGTGGAGATGTTCGAGGCTTGGATTGCCGCGCGGGAGACCGGCTATTCTCCGGCGAGGGCCATAGCGGAAGCGGCGGCGGCGGCGAATGAAGCGGTGTTCGAAGCCGCGGCCTCAGGCGATGCGGCGTTTCGCAACATGGGCTCAACGGTGGTTCTCGCTTTGATCACGCGGGATAACGAGACGGCTCATGCATGGATCGGACACATCGGCGACAGTCGCGCCTACATCGCACGCAAGGGACGCCTGATGGGGCTCACTCGCGACCACTCCGTGGTGCAGGAGATGCTCGACCGTCACGAGATCACGTTTGAGCAAGCGCAGGCGAGCCCGCAAGCCTCTGTGCTGACCCGCAGCCTGGGTCACATGCCTGAGGTCGAGATCGAAATGTCGATGGTGGATCTGGAGATCGGAGACGTGCTCCTGCTCTGCTCCGACGGCCTCTGGGGTTTTGTTTCCGAGCAGGCGATCGAACAGACAATGACCGCTCCCATTACTGAGGCAGACAAGGCAGCAGAACTGCTGAAGCTTGCCTTGGAAGCGGGAGGCCATGACAACATCGGCATCGAGATCATTGGTTATGGCCTGCCGGCCGGAGCGGCGGGAAGCGAACTATAAAGATGCGAAGGGGAAGGAGAACGTCCCGCCGGTTACAGGCGGGTTTCCCTGTCGTGCCCTGATACGGTTCTCCCAAACATTCGCATAGCGGCCCATCTGCATTACTGTTGGGGCGGCTGTTGCTGGGGCTGCGGTCCCCCGAGGTCCGGCGGCAAAAACGTTCCCGTCTGCTCATCCTGCACGATCCCGATGACGCCCTCGGGCGCGATAATCGGCGATCCGTAGACCGCATCGTCGACGGGCTGCATAAGGTGAATTGCGTTGCCATCTCTTCGCGCGGCGATGGGAAGCGGTTCGACCAGCCGCCCACCGGTCCCGGTGGCCCTGCGCAGACGAAATACTACGATCATGTCCCAGTTATCCTGGCCCAGGACGGAGGCAGGAGCAGGTGTCAGGCCGGACGTGGCCGCATCGTGCAGCGTGAGCACTGCCAGAGAGGAAGGCGAGGCGCGGCGAAACACCTGGACCTGGTCGCGCGTCTTTCCCACCGCAGTGAGCTTATCGCTCTCTGCCGTCCCGCGCGCTTCGGCGGCAATATCTCCGTGGACAAGCGAAAGGGCCGGTGCGTCGCCCACCAGCGGCTGCACGGTCAGGTCTTCGCTCTTCTTGACCAGTTTGACGGCGCCGCTCGAAAGCGCACTCTGAAACTCGACATCGTATTTCCATGGACTGAGCATTTCCGCCGAGGCGGCAATCTTGCCTGAGGCCATGCGGAATCCAAGCCCCACGGCGTTCACCCGGGACGGCGTGGATTCCTGGCTGAGCGAATAGCTCGACTCCACCAGGTAAAGGTTAGGCTGAGCGGCGGTTTCAATTGTTCGAATCCACGCCGGGCGAAGCGTGTCCAGAAGTTTGTCCGCGGGACCGTTGCTCTCCATTTGGTTGTCAATGGCGGACAGGACGCCCAAGGCGAGGCTCCGTTCGAGCGCAGTTCCGCCCACCTCCACTCGAACATCCTGGCTGATGGGCACAACCACCTTGGGATGCTGCGAGTGCAAGGCGAGCCTGCCCAGAAAGCCCAATTCCACGCTCGACTCCATCTCTCCCTGCACGTGCACGCTCTGATTCTCAATCATCTGTCGCAAAGGCCGCGCGTTAGTGAGGTCACGGAAGAAGATCGACATCGAGACGGGCGGCAGCTCGATTGGCTGGCCGCTATGCAGCTCAATCGCCTGGTGCAGCGGCGCGGCGAAGACCGGCAGGCCGTTGAGACGGAGCGAACAGATCTGAACGTCGGTGAGCGTGGCCGAATGTGAAGGAACCATCGAAAGGGTGACACCCACTTCGATGTGCGAGACGGAGAAGGCAGAGATACTGACGTTCTTGACTTGGATGGATCCCATTCCCGCCGGGCTCTCCGGCGGTTTGGGGGCGTCAGGCTGGGCGCCGGCAATCCGAGCCAATACCAACAAGACAGCCACCGATGGAATCCACGCTCTCCGCATTATGCCCAACCCCCTGAGCCGCATCTGGTACGAGAAACGCCGCGCCAGGTCAGTGTTTCATCTCGGCCATCTTAGCACTCACATACTTATCCAGCAGGGGCGGCAACTCTGTGTTCATGCGGTTCACCATGTGGTCTTCGGTCGATTTCATGCGCGTGTCGAGGCTGGCGAAGAGCTGGTCTTGGGCGGCCTTCATCTTCACCTCCATGCCATGCTCCATACGCGCCTCGCCGGCTTGCATCGTGGCGTCGATCGAGTCCATTCGCTGGCTGAAGACGTTCAGGCGCGCGTCAAGCGCGGGCGTGAGCTGGCTGACGGCATTTGCATTCTGTGAGCGCAGCGCCATCAGTTCATCGTGATCGCTCGAAACCTGGCTTTGAAGACGGATTACAAGGACGGCAAGGATCACGACAACGAGCAGGCTTGCAACCACCAGAATCTGCATTGTGCGGAGTGACTTCACAATTGGGCTCATATCCATAGTTGCCTGTCCTTGTGCAGGCGGAGCCGCCGGTACGCGCATCAGCGGGTTGGGAACAGGTTTGGCCGGCGATTGCGGGGGGGCATCGCCAAACGTTCCTTTTTGCGGCGCTCGTGGCGAGAGCGGCGGCGGCGCTTGACGGGAGGACTCCGGCGGGATGGCCACACTCATCACCTGCGTGGGGGTCCGCCCGGAAACCTCCGGCTTTTGCGTGGGCGTACTCATCACCTGCGTCGGCACGCGGCCGGAATTATTCGGCGCGGGCATGGTGCGCGTGGCATCGCGGCCGGGAACGTCTGCCACCTGCATCACGCGAGTGGGCTCGTAGCTGGTGCGTGCCGGCGCCGCGGCCTCTCGGTATTGCACCCCGAGTTGAGGGCCCTGAGGCCCAAGCTGGAGAATGTCTCCGGAGAGAATGTAGGCGCCGGCCTCCACCGGCTGACCGTTCAGGCTGACGGGGCCCTCGCTCGAGTCCGCGGCTGCCAGGCGAAGCGCGCCATTCACCATTTCAAGCTCTGCATGCACCAGGGCGACGTGGGGAAACTGCCGCGCCGGCAGCGTGACTTCGCACGATGTTCCGCGCCCGATGCGAATCGGCGACTGATTAACAAGCCAACGGTTTGTCTTTCCGATCACTTCGATTTCGATTTCCATCCTGTCCCTTCCTGGCCGGCATTATTCGTGCTTCGTGTTTTGAAAAAATCGCGTTTGATCCCGCGGACCTTTCCCGCGGTCTTCATCCTCGCCGCGAAAACATTCCTGACCCCGTAGCTTTTCTGCGCGCATTCTCCCACTCAAGACGCGCTTTGGCGCTGGAGAAGGGTAGAACGGCCGAAACCGCCATCAGCAGCTTTTCCGCTCCTTCACGGTTGCGCTCCCGCACCAGTTGACGGGAGTTTTGCGCCGCCTCGGTCAGCGCAGCGTCAGCAAACGACTGCTGCCGCGAGCGGAACGTCTCAGACAGCGCAGTCAGCAATGACGGGTCGGAGACGGCATTTTCAGCTTGCCGCAGAAGCGCCTCTGAATGCCGCAGATCGACAGGCAAAGCCGCATACGCACGGCCCAACGCGCGAAAGACCGCCTGCTGCTGTGCTTCAGCCACGATAGCCAGCACGGCCTGAATCCTTGGAGAGCGGGTAATGAATTTGGGCTGAACCCCAACAAAATGAATGGCCTCTTCGAACTTGTCAGCCTGGATCAGGTTTGCCACCGACACCAGCGTATTTGCGATCTGCTTGTTGAGCGACTCCCGGCCTGATTTTGCCTGGTCGAGCAGCATGCGCAGGGCCTGATCATCGTTCTGCTTGAGCGCGTCATCAAGAAACTCTATCGCGCTATCGAAATCCGCATCGTCAATCAACGATTGCGCGTGCGCCATGTCGTTGCGCAGCTTGGCCAGGTGCTGGTGCTCGCGCGCTTCGCTGCGCGCGAAGTCGAGCAGGGACAGGATCTCCGGCGAAGCGATGCCCTCGCCGGAGCAGAACTCGAGCACCCGCACGGCTTCGGGGAATTGCTGCTTATCCAGGAATTCGCGCGCCCGTACCAGGTAATCGGCACGGCGCTCGTCCACCGTCTCCTGCCGGAGGCGCTCGCTCAACAGCGCCTCAAGGGAGATGAGGCGCTCGTCTCCGGGCACCTGGGCCAGCGCCCGCCGCACTCGCTCAAGGGCCTCGCGGGGACTCAGTTCGCGCACCGCCAGAACCGTATCCTCCACCAGCTTCTTGTTCTGGAGGTCGCGCACCAGCCGCTCCACCTGGGCGTTGAGGCGGAATAGCCGGGATTCGGCCGGCATATCCGCCATGGCTCCCCGGATGGATTGCGCAACCTGTTGCAACTGCTCGTAGGTGGAGGCCTGCGACATCTCTTCCTCCAGCCGCGAAATCACCTCCTGGCGCCTGGTCTGCTCATGGCCCTTCCTGGCATCGTCGAGCATCAACTGGAGTTCGGGGTTGGTGGGATCGATTGCCTCCGCCTGCTTCAGCAGGTCCTCCGCTTCGTTGTATCGCCGCGCGCTCAACTCTCCGCGCGCCGCCGTTATCAGCACCCTGGCTTGCGCCTGGCGCTGCGCTTGTTCGGCTTCCGCGGTGAGCTGGTTGCGCAGTGCGATGATGCGGGGATTGGTCTTGTCTACTTTGAGGGCTTTTTCCGCATTGGCGATCGCCGTCTTGAAGTCGCCACGCCGCCGCGCAGACTCGACCTGGACCATGAGGTCGTTCAGCCTGGTCTGTTTTTCTTTCTCCTTTTGCGCCTTCTTGCGCAGCGCGTCCAGTTCGGGATAAGCGGTGAGCAGTTCTCCGCTTCCTTCCAGCACGGCGAGACACTGATCGTAGCGCTTGTTGACGAAGGCGTCCTCAGCCTGCTGCCGAATCTGCTGCGCTGTCATCTCGCGTCTGCGCTGTGTGAACTGGTTCTGGATATGCGCCAGCAGCTCGCGGGCCGCCGCATTCTTGCTGTCGATGCGCAGCACCTGGTTCAGCACGGTCCGCGCCTGCGCCAGGCGATCGGACTCGACGCATTCGCGCGCCTCCGCGATCATCTCCTGGACCTGGCCCTGGCGCAGCTCCGACACAATGGCAGAGATCTCCGCGGCCATTTCTTCGGCGGTGGAGTAGCGGTCCGCCGGGTCCTTGGCCAGTGCCCGCTCGATGATTCCCTCCACCTCCCGGGGACATTCAACGCCGAGCTCCGCCATGGTCGGGTGCATGTCCTGGAGAATCTTCTGCATCAGCGCGGTGTCTGAGCCGGTGAACGGCAGCCGGCCGGCGATCAACTGGTAGAGAACAACGCCAGCCGAAAAAATGTCCGAACGGCCGTCCAGGGTTTCGCCCCGCAGCCGCTCCGGCGCCATGTAAGGGATGGTGCCGATCAGATGCCCGACGCGGGTGTGAGCGTGCTCCTGGTCCCGCTTTTCCAGCCGCGCAATTCCGAAATCCAGCAACTTGGCGTTTCCATCGGGAAGCACAAAGATGTTTGCCGGCTTCACGTCGCGATGGATCACGTTGTTCTGGTGCGCGTAGCCCAGGGCGCTGCACGTCTGTTCCACGATGCGCAGCCGATCCGGCAGCAGCATCTCCTCGCGAGCCGCCAGGATCTTGTCCAGAGACACTCCCTTTACGCATTCCATCACGATATACGGAGTGCCGTTTTCGTCGCCGACTTCGTACACGGTTACGATGCTGGGATGATTGAGATTGCCGGTGATGCGGACTTCATCGTAAAAACGGCTGAGCATTGAGGGATCTTCTGCAAACCCCTCGGTCAGGGTCTTGATGGCAACTTCGCGCCCGATAGCCTTGTCGATGCCGCGATAGACCACCCCCATTCCGCCGTGGCCCAACTCTTCAATGATCTCGTATTTTCCGATCCGTGTAACCGGTCCGGCGTTCGGCCTGTCTGGGGTCACCTGTCACCGTCCTCAAATCATCCAATCGTTTGTCCCTGTCCGGTTTCCATCTCCGGCCGGTGCTGCCGCTCTACTATGGAGCTCCCACAATATCTGCCGGGCTCATATTGAACTGATCGTGCAGGAACTGCAGCGCATGTTTCGCCTCCGGGGTGTTCTCGTCCGGCAGCAATTCCAGGTAGCGCATGTACGCTTCGCCGGCCCCTTCAATGTCGGTCTGGTCTTCGCGCTGCCGGGCCCTCTTGTAGATTCTTCCGGGTAGCTCTTCCACCTTCTGCCGCACTGCCGTCTTCAGGTCGTTCAGGGCGTCGTTCTCCACCCCGTTCATGAACTCTGTCTGGTTTGATTCGGTGGATAGATCGACGCCCAGGTCCGTGACCTGGGTGGTATCCTCCGGCTTCCTGTTCAGCGACACCGAGGCGGTCTTTGATTCCTCTTTGACAATCGGCACCCATGGGTCAGGGGTCAGGGCATCGTTGATCCGGAAACGCATCTCGATCGAGCCCATCAACGTGACCGTCTTCTTGATATAGGTGTAAGCAAGAGGAATGGTCTGCGTGTGCGTTTTCGGAATTGCATCGCGCGCGGCCTGTGCTTCCTGAGCGGCCTTCTGCGCATCCTTAAATGAACTCTCCGCCGCCTCGATCTCGTGCTTCTTCCCCTTGGTTTGTGCGAACGTGAGCGCGTTATTCGCGCTCTGCACCTGCAACAGCGCGCTCTGATAGGTCTGATCAGCCTTTTTCCATTCGTCGGTGTCAACCTCATGGGAGCCCGAGACGTACACCGACTCCACGGGTTGCTGCTTTGACTGTGGGTCCAGGTGGTGACGCATCACGTCGCCTTCAATCAAATAATCCGGATCGATGTCCTTCGGCGTCGGTTCTCCCTGGCGAATAAGCTTCATCTGGATCTTCGAGCTTCCCAGCTCGGCGATCACTGCGTTCTCCAACTGGGTCGCAAATCCCGCGCCCTGCGAACTCTGATCGCGGAACTGAACGCGAATCGAGAGTTTCGACCGGAATCCATGTTTGGCATTCGCTTCCGTCATGGCGTCCCGCACTTGTGACAGGTTATCCGCCCTGTAGTGGAATGCCTGCGAGAGATACGTCCAGGCGAGTTCTGTCCCCGATCCGTTCGGCTTGCCCAGGAACAGCTTGGCCTGAACCAGCAGGTACTCGCTTAAGTCCTTGGCATCGAGGTCCATGCGGTCCTTGAAGGAGTCGTCTCCACTAAGCTTGTAAGCCTTCTGGAGATAGTTGAAAGCGGTCTCGATTCCCACTTCGTCGGACAGGCCTTTCAGGGGTGAATGCGCCTTGCGAAACTCGTTGGCAACCTGCGAACAGCGCTGGATGTAGGCCGGCTGCAATCGGTCCATATCGTCCTGTACAAGCTTGCGCTGTGATGCCGGAAGCTCGTCCAGCACCTCATATGCCTTGATGACGTCCTTTTCCTGCTCGTAAGCGGTGCTCTGGTCCTTTGCGGTTTGCGCCGCCTTGGCGTCCTGGGTGATGGTCCACTGCTCGCGCGCCGTGGCCAGTTGACTGCGCTCTTCCGGTGTGCCCTTCGCCTTTTCCGCCTTCTCGAACTCTGCGATCGCCGTATCCCACTTCTGCAGAGCTGCGGCGCGTTTGCCGGCTTCCATGTGGTAGTTGTAGGTCCCGTCAATCACCGACGCAATGCGCGGCTCTTCGGGCGCGAACGAGCGGTAGGGTTCGATGGAGGAGAGCGCGAGATCGTAGCGCTTCGCGGTTTGCGAGGATTCCGCTTGCCGCATTGCGCCGTCCACGGCATCAAAAGCGTGCATCACTGCATCGAGTGTGATTTGGCCGCTCTTGGTACTCTCAATGCCGTTGGCAGTTTCAACCAGACTCTTGGCTGTTCCAAGGTGACCGTAGCCGGCGGTGTGGTCTTTCAGGGCTGCAAGATACAACTCCAGTTCGCTCTGGCTCTTATCGGCTATGGCCGACACCGCTGCCTGCACATCGCTGTCAAGCTTCTTCACCTCCGGCAGTCCGGGGGCTTGCGCCATCGCCTGCTCGGTGAAGGCCCGGGCCGATTTCAGGCTGTCATAGGCGGGCGTGGCTGACGCGGCGGTCTTTGCATACTTGTCGAGATCCGCCTCCCCGGCTTGCGCAAAGAGAGTTGCCAGCCGGTTCTTTGCGTCCGTGGTGTGTTTTGCAGCGGAATATTTGGCCAGGTATGCCCGCCACCCGGTTATGTCCCCTGCCCGCTCGGCGCGCAGATACTCGGCCAGCTCCTGGTCCGGCGCGTCAACAAACACCAGCTTTACGCGGCGACCGAGCTGCTGGAGCTGTCCGCCGGCTTCCACTGGCGTTCCGCGCAGCACAGCCTGATCTGCTAACTGGGCTGGCGAGAGTGACCCGCCATGGTCGAATTTCGCGTTCATCGGGACGACCACGACGGTCTGGCCGTCCGTCCCCGTGTAACGCAGCACGCCGTCCGCGCCGCGCTCCAGCACCCCGCCGGAACCCAGGCCTACCTTGTTCAACTTGTTATAAAAGCCGTGGTCCATCGGCGTGTCTCCCGTGACGGTGACGCGCATTTCTATCTTTGCCGAAATCATCACATTGGTGAGCTGTACGTATGCGGCGCCGGACGGCCCGTCATAGATTTCGATCGCGGTGAGTCCAACTTCCTTGGCCCGAACAACGCCGTTCAAAGCTCCCAGACACACGATCAATACTGCCGCGATGCGCAATGCGCTGCCCATCCTTGCGGTTTTCATCTTCTTTTTACCTATCGATTTCATGATTCCCCCGGAACAAACATCCTGCGCTGCTGGAATCGGCAGAGAAGGGCCCACGGGAGCGTTTACAGGAAGAAACGCAAAACCCCCTTTGCGCCGGCCAGGGGGGATCTGACTAGACGCAGAATTTGAGGGTTTACCCAAGCCCGTGATTTCTGCTAATCTACCACTTTCTCAGAGGCACTGCAATTTGAATTTCCGCTCTCCTCCTGCGGAAACATGCTCGCCTCGCGGACAGGACGGCAGCCGTGCAACCGATTGGTAACCCTGCACCGGATCGTTCCCAGATGGCCACCGCGATGGTTGAAGACTCCCCAGTGGGAAACGCCTATCTATCTGTCAGAGTCTGTTCCGAAAGCGGACCGGCTCCAATTTGGGACGACTCCAGCCTTGAGTGTGCCCTTGCCCGCGATTTGATTCTAGCCTCCGGTGGCCTTCCCGGAGACACGGCCGGGCCGGCCTTGATCGCGCGGTTCGATTCGGTGACATCAGCCGCCAGTGCTGCGCGTCGCCTGCAGTGGGGCGCGCAGGGTCTTTCTGAAGCGTCCCGCGCCTACGCGCTCTCCATCCTGATTCAATCCGGTGAAGAAGTGGCCAGGGGCCAGCAAACGCCGTCGGAGCATATCAATGCCGGCAGCATCATGGTTACAGATGCTGCCGCCCGGTTGCTGGAAGAGGCGCCCGGATTCTCTGTTCGCTCGAAGGGAAAGGGCGCACAATACCGTGAAATATCATGGCGCGCTGCGGCAAATCTGACTACCCGCGAGGCCGACGAGCGGGTGCTGGCGCAAATGATCGAGAAGAACGGCCGCGCAACCGCGGCAGCCACGGTGGAAATTGCGCCCGAGCCGGATATTGCTCTCCAGCCGGCCGAATGGGCGGAGCCGGAGCCCCGCCGGGCATCGCGCACCCTGCTTTGGATCGGGCTGGCCGCCGTTCTCGTCGCCGGCGCCGTGGCCGCTTTCTTCTTCTTCCGTCCCGGAACCGATCAGAAGGTCGCCGCGGTTACTCCGGCGCAGCAGACGCCCGCGCCGGCTGAGAATTCGTCCGCGCCGGTTTCCACCCCGCCCCAGCATGCGCCAACCAGCGTGAATCCCCCGTCGGAGTCGGCACAGCCCCTGACCCGGAAGCAGCAGCGCGAACAGCAGAAGAAGGAAAGGGAGCAGGCGGCGGCAGCCGCCGCCGCAGCCAAAGCGAACACGCCCCAGCCCCAGCCCCAGCCGGCGCCTCCGCCACCAAAGCCCGATAACAAACCCCCCGAAGGCGTTAGCGGTAGCTGCCAATATCCGTCCGACCAGCTTCCAGGCCTGCTGGATTCGGCGGAGACAGCCCGCGGTCGCGGCAAGTATTCAGATGCGCTGCGCAAAGTCAATAATGTCCTCTCTTGCCAGCCGGGGAACGCAAAGGCGAGGGATCTAAAGGGGCAGATACAGCAGGCCATTGCCGCGCAAAATGGCTCGGATCCAAACTAGGTTCTCATCCTTAGATTCGGCGCGGCACGCGGTGGCGCTCCCACGGCCATGCGGCGCGCCCGGGAGGGTTAGGTCGGTGCCAACTCAGGCTGTGCCACACCAATTCGTGCGGATTCTCCTTAGCTGCTCCGCGTCCGTACTACTCTGTGCAAGCCTTGCCACGGCAGCAGCGCCCGCGCAAGCACAGAACAGTCATGTTCCGCTCTATGGCAGCTCCGGCGTCTCCTACTCCGCCGTGCGCCAGGGCGGACTGGGAAGCTGCTTCTTCCACGCTTCCGTCGCCGGCCTCGCCCGCACCAACCCTGACCTCCTCCGCGGCGCAATTCAGCAAACCGCTCCCGATGTCTTTGTAGTCACCTTCGCTACCGGCGCCAGGGAGACCGTTGACCTGGAGGATGTGCTTTATGCGCGGGAGCACGGCTACGATCATTCCGAGGGCCTGTGGGTAGCCGTTTTGCTGCGCGGATACGGCCAGGCCACGCTGCGCAATGCACTGCTTAGTTCGGTTGCCGCCACCACCTATCCCGACAGCATCAAGCAGCTTGCCACTGGCCTCATTCAGCAGAACAACCTCCTCCTGAACGCTTACGACCGGGCCATCCGCACCACTGTCGAACAGTCCGGCGACGTGGACGGCGCGCGCCTCCTGGCAACCCTCAACACGGAGATGATCCACCTGGACGTCCCCATGTTGGCGCGTGCGCAGGTCAACCAGTTCCTCTCACAGCAGGCGTTCGTAACCGCCCTGGGCAAGGAGATCCGGGCTAACGGCGAGCTGTTCGGCGTTTACCGCTCCGTTGGGCAGGGAGGTTTTGTCCGCCGCGTGCTGGAGGCGTTCGGAGGCAAAGTTCTAACGGTCGGATTCGAGAACAATGTGCAGGACGCCAAGCCGGCTCTTCGCCTCGTGCATGCCGGCAAGTCGCCCGGGGTGGCCACCACACGCGATGCCCGGCCGGCCGAGAGTCCGGCAAGCGACTCAGCCTGGTGGGTCGCCGGCCACGCATTTACCGTGCTCGATTACGACGAAGCCAGCGACAGCGTCACCCTGCGCAATCCCTGGGGAGGTCACCCGGGGGCGGATGGAATCTTCCAGCTCAGCTTCGCCGAATTCCTGCGCGACTACGATTACATGGATGTCGCCAGCTACTGAGCCGGCGCGGCGAGGAAGAGCCTCCCAGCCGAACGCCAGCCCGAGGCCCCCCCTCCCCAAAGGTAACCAACCTGACTCCGCTAACCCCGCCAATACGGCCAATTTATCGCATTACGGTACTATGTCCCTGCCAGAGGTCAGTTTGAGGCACCCCCCCCTCCCCAAAGGTAACCTCGCCGCCTCCCCCGCACCTTCGGCCCCGGCTCCGCTAGCTCCGCTGCACAACCGTATCCGCCATCACATCATGCGCCCAGTCATCCGGGATAAAGTCGTACCAGTGAGCTGAGCTGAGCCCGCCAACCGGCGGGCGCTTGCATTTCTGGCCAGTTCTTACATCGGAAGGGAAATCGATCCACGTCAGCCCGTTCCTCCACCCTCTCCCCCCGCCAAGCCGCGAAGCTCCTCCGGATTGACTGCAATTTTTGCCCTTATCTCAAACAATCCATAGAACATATCCGTTTTTTTATTTGCATGAGACAGTGCTGGTTGCAGACCAGCTGTTCTTCCTGATTCCGGGGCAATGAATGGGGAGAAAATGGTGGGCCGGCATGGGGTATTCTCCAGCAATGATCCGAGTCTCGATCTTCTATCCATCCCGGCCGGCCAGCCGCTTCGATGTCGACTACTACCTGAACACGCACATGCCGCTGGCGCTGGGGCTGCTTGGCGCGGCGGTAAAGGCGGTTTCTGTAGAGATCGGCGTCTACGGCGGCATGGCGGACCAGGCGCCGCCGTTCACGGCCATCTGTGCCTTCACCTGCGAAAGCGTGGAGGCCTTTACCGCCGCATTCCTCCCCAATGCGGACGTCCTTCAAAGTGACATCCCCAACTACACGGATATCGCGCCCGTGATCCAGGTAGGCGAAATCCGGATGGTGCAGTAGCGCCGCGGGATGAGTGGAACCGACGAAGTCTTCCGCGACGCGACGGAGGCCGAGGAACGTCCGGACTCTGGCACGAAGACAGCGACAGAGGACGGGTTCACTTTCGATGTGGACTCCCACGGTGGGAAAAGATCATGAGAGCGCGAAGCGGTTCGCGGTAAAATTCACGCCATGACCTCCCCTAAAATGATTGGCCGGTACGAAATCCTGGAGGAATTGGGGCACGGCGCCATGGGTAGCGTGCTGAAGGCGCACGATCCGGCGATGGGCCGGACCGTGGCGGTGAAGACGATCCTCACTTCGGCGCTGGAGAGCCGGCAGGGAGACGAGTACCGGATGCGGTTTTATCGCGAGGCCCGAGCCGCCGGAAGCCTGGCGCATCCCGGGATTGTGCCGGTGTTCGACGTGGGCGAGCACGAGGGTACACCGTATCTGGTGATGGAGTACGTGGAGGGGCGGACGCTGGCCTCAGCCATGCGCAGCGGGCAGCGGTTCACGATGGAGCGGGTATGCGACCTGGGGCAGCAGATTGCCGAGGCGCTGGGGCACGCGCACCGCAAGGGCGTGATCCACCGCGACATCAAGCCGGCGAACATCTTGATGACTTCGCCGGAGGCATACGGGAGCGAGCGGCCGCGGATTACCGATTTTGGAGTGGCTAAGCTGGCGGCGGGCGAGGTGACGACGACGGGGCAGTTGCTGGGGACGCCGGCTTTCATGCCGCCGGAGCAGTTTACTGGAGCGGCGGTGGATGGGCGCGCGGACCTGTTTTCGCTGGGAGTGATCCTGTACGCGCTGGCCTCTGGGGAGCAGCCGTTCAATGGCGAAACCGTGACGGCGGTGTCGTACAAGGTGGTGCATACGGAGCCGGTGCCGCCGGCGCGGTTCAACCCGGCGATTCCGCCAGCGCTGGAGACGACGATTCTGAAGTGCCTGGCCAAGAACCCCGCGGACCGGTTCCAGACGGGAGAGGAACTGGCCGCAGCCCTGGCTGCGCTGCGTAACGCGCCTGAGGCGACGGCCATGCGGACGATGACGGCGACCCTGTCAGTTTGCGATTCCGAGGCGACTCTGGACGGCAACTCGGCGGGAATGTCAGTGCCGCAGGCGGCGCCAGTGGAACTGCTCGCAGTACCGGTGAAGGCGCCTGGCGCGCAGCAGGCGGCTGCGCCGGCGCAGGTGCAGCGGCGGGCCGTAGTGGGGCCGGCGGCGTGGGCAATGGCGGCCGTTGCGGTGCTGGCAATGGTGGTGGGCGGATGGTGGTTTGCGCGGCACCGGAGCGTTGCGGCGCAGCCGACTACGGCCCAGCCGGCTGTTCAACAGAGCAGTTCGGCTGCCGCTGCTGGGCCGGTTGCTACGGCAGGGAGCCCGAATGCGGCGCCGGTTGAGCCCAGGTCGAGGGCTGCGGCTGCCGCCGTGGCGTTCGATCCGAAGACGCTGGACCCGAAGACCAATGCGAAGCTGAAGATTGAGTTGAGCCGCATTCCCGACGGGACGCCGTTTACGGTGGAGATGAACCGCAAGGTGTTCCTGAGCGGCGTGGCCGGAAACAAGAGCACGTTTGAGAACGCTTATGTGCCGCCTGGAGTGCAGGAGTTCCGGGTGGTGATGAAGGCCGGCGGCCAGCGGAAGGTATCGAACATAGTGAGCGACGAATTCAAGGCGAAGAAGCGCAAGACGCTGAAGATTGGGCTGCAAGCGCTGGGGCCGGGCGGAGCGCCAGTGCGAGACACGCAGGTGTTTGTCGCGCTGAAGTGAGGGCGGGGCAAAGCATCTCGCTTGCGGCGTTTGACGCCGGCTTGAAGAGCGCCCCAGATGAGGCTACGCCGGGTCGATCACGATCTTCGATTTCGGGACCGCATTGAGGAACTCCTCGCCGGTGGCCAGATGCTGATCGACCAGCCGCGACGGCGTGTGCGCCAGCCACTGCGCCAGCGAGATGTCCTGGTATTCCGGCGTGGGAAACACCTCGAGGAAGACGATATCCTCGTTGCCGGTGTTTTCAACGTAGTGGGGCATGGACTGCTCGACATAGCCCACGTCGCCGGCCTGAAAGTCCATGGTGCGCGCATGTCCGCCGGCGGCGAAGACGGTCATGCGGCCGGTTCCAGCCACGTAGTATTGCCATTCATCGTCATTGGGGTGCCAGTGCAGTTCGCGCAGGCCACCGGGTTTGAGGGTACCACCGGAACTTCCCGCCAACGATCGGCAACGGGGCAAACACTGAGGCTGACCGGGTGACGATTGCGGTTTGATTGTTCACTGTCCCCGTCCCGGTAAGGGTTGCTCTTCTCGCGCACTTGGGCCAGTAATTCCTCCATCTGCTGACGGCGCACTTTGGGTTTGGTTCGGTTTTCCAGATGCGTTGCCGCAGTGGTTACGCGATGCTCGGGCGCTTCCGGCACATCCAGATCTACATAAAGTGTCGTCCGTCCTCCACGGCGCATCTCGCGCAGTAAATCCTCTCCGACCAAAACCTCTGCCTTCCGTTTTGCTTTTTCAAGGGACCTGATTTTGCCTTCCTTGAACCAGTCATAACCAACGGTGAAAGGAACCAGCCGAGCCGAGCGAATTGGGTAGCGCGACAGAACGGCGTTGCCATGCAACGCGCGCACCTTGTCCTTATCGACCTTGAATTCTTCCAGAAGTTGAGTCCGGGCTGCCTCATCTTCCTTGTCCAGGAATGTGTCCGTTCCCAGTTGCTTTGAATCAATCTCCAGGAACTCAACGCCATCAGCCCAGTTCATGTTCAGCGTCTCTGCCAGCCCTTTGACCACTTCACGATAAAGGGAGCGCTTTACACCCCAATCCACTTCATTCAGAATTCAAGTCGAAGCCGATACAGAGTTCGTCGCCTGACAGGGTGAACTTGCCAACCTGCGAACGCATCGGTCGGGAGGCCACAACTTCGACCAGTGTTCACAAATCCAGTCCACTTGGACGCAAAACCGCGTTGCCGGACAGGTGCAGAATCCTTCGGCGGATTTGCCGTTGTGGTGTCGGAGCAATTGTCTGGAACTCGGCCGACAACTTCTCCGAACCTCTTTCAAATGGCGGGCAGGAGGATGGTGCTTCGAGGAAATGTCCTGATATCTCTGCGATGAACTGCCTCGCCTGGGCGACATCGAACACGGTGAAACGCCGCCGTGGTTGCCGCGCATGTCGAGGGGTTCCCAAAATCGAACCCAGAAATTCTCCAACAACACTTTTGAAGTGGCTATTCGGCCAGGCTATTGATCATTTTGGCGTTGACTTTGCCTCTCCCTAAGAAAGGCCGCGTCGCTGAAACCAATCACAAGCGAGCCGCACTATACTCCAAGGCAGGTGCGCTGATACTGGATTGCACGGCAGGCGACTGACGTCTTGAAAAGAGGACCTATGGCCACGCAAATCATGAAACTTCTCCGATTTACATGCGCCATTCCGAGCAAGGGTGTAAAGTCGTACGCGATATTTACCATGCTGACGCTGAGCTTCGCCTGGTTGGGGGCGAGCAAGGCGGCTGCGCAAGACGCCGCGGAGCGGGCTAAGGCTAAACCGGCCGCGGAGCAAGCAACCGAAGCGCGGAAGCCGACCGCGGTGGAGCAGGAGGACTGGCGCAAGGCGATTCTGAAGACTCCGCGGCCGGCAAGTGACAAATGCTATACCGCCAATTATCCGGACAAGGTGTGGACCGAGGTCCCCTGCTCAACGCCGCCGGAGATAGTCTATCCTCCGAGGAGTGGTACCGGTGCCCTCGATGTAGGCAGGGGTCTGGATTTTTCAGCCGTCACAGCATCCGGTTTCATCACTGAGACAGAAGGCTCGTTTGATACCAGTTCCAACATCACCAGTGAGTGCGCCGTAAAATGCTCGGTCACGATGGGGATTGTCTGTCCCACTAACCCGTCTTGCGCCGGCAGTACGGATAAAGACGCCTACTCTCTGCAACTGAACACCAAGCCCTTCTTCGGCACATCCGCATGCAGCGGCTCCCCCAATGGCACGACAGCGCCGAGCGGATGCATGGGATGGGAGCAGTTCGCTTACAAATCGAACGGAGCCGGGTTCATCCAGTACTGGCTGGAGCAATGGGGACCGCCAGCGGGAAGCCTCAATTTTGCGCCCTGCCCAGCACCCCATGGAACCAATTGCGCGGGCCATCAGGTCACCACCACCGGGTGGTGTGAATTTCCCCTCTACGGTCTGACT